>Ga0265329_10000097_pt1 | contig 41368 bp, 32 predicted proteins | sample 41627metaG_FD_202091 | JGI IMG/M metagenome (GOLD analysis project Ga0265329, IMG submission 202091) | Rhizosphere microbial communities from Carex aquatilis grown in University of Washington, Seatle, WA, United States - 4-16-27 metaG | ecosystem: Host-associated > Plants > Roots > Rhizosphere...
CCCAAGCCAACAGGACGATGGATATCGACATACAGAGCTTGCGTGCAAGAGCGGGACTTTGTGTCGCAGAACCGGACACGACCCAGAGAATGGTGGCGATCAACAACAATGCTAGGCTGGCAGCGAAGCCATACCCGTCGTAGTAGTCTCCAAGACTTCTCACTGCGCCCATGAACGGAAATCTGTTTTCGGTCATCTGTCGTACAACCTCCCGCTTTGCTGGGTCGGGCGTTGCCTTCCACGACAAATGGCCGAAGGTATGCCCGACATCATGCGCCAACATGACGATGGAGGCAATTCTGAGTAGCACTTTCGGTTTCATGGGACCTCTCAAGCTTTGAACTGGATCATTCTGGAGTTTCCCGCTCGCAACCGCAAGCGTGCGCTGGCGAGCCTCGACGACACCCTGGCACCCCGCCCATCCGTCTTGCTCCTCGCTTACCGTTCTCTTCCTCGCCCTGGCCACCGCCACTTGTTCCAACAGCTCGAAGAAAAACGACAGTGCTGTCCTCGATGCCAGCAGCGAAGCTCTAGGAGAGCTACCCGTCGCTGACGACCAGTTCCACCGCGCTCAATTTCCTCCATTCCAATCGGAGGAACCTGCACCTTCCGCGTTGTCCTTGGGCCAGCCTCGGCCGGCGCAAGAAATGCGCCCTTAGTCGTGGGCTGGCCTTTCTACACCAGAACCTACGCGCTGACCGGAACGGGAACAACGACCATCGATCCTGGTCCGCCGGAACCAATGGATTTCGGCATTGAGCAGGAGAGGCTGGCGACATTGCGATAGACGGCAGCTCTGGCTAGGCCCTAGGTTTCCGGTAGTTCCACCTGGAAACGATCACCTCGAAGAGCACCACGACGATAAGAATGAGCGCGGCCGCAAGTAACACACGATAAGAAGGCGCGGCACCGTCCACAAAGCCGTTGCAGCGGACGACCCCGCCGCAGGGACATTGGTGTGCGGTGGTGTCGTCGCTGAACGGCAAAGCGGCCAGACCTACTTTTCCAGGTCTGAAACGTGGTGTGGCTGCGGGCGTGTCCCGCTGCGGACCTCCTCTATGATTCGTACGAGATTCTTGGTAACTGCATCCGATGGATCCAGGTGGGTCGCCGCGCTTGCCTCGTCGGAGGCTTCGCCAAGTCGCCCCGCCAGCAGCAGGGCAAGCGCCAGATTGGCTCGGAGCCCAGGGTCTTTGGGCGCCTTCGAGAGAGCTTCGCGCGCGACATCGACGGCCTCATTCGAACGACCTACTTCCAGGCATTCAAGCATTAGCTCTCGGCCCACGTCTGGGTTGTTGCGTTGGATTGCATACGACCGTTTGAAACGCGCATATGCTTGAGGATGGTCGCCTAGCGCCTGGAATGCTTTCCCCTGAATCCAAAGTGCCGACCAATTGCTCGGGTAGAGCTTCAGCGCCTCGTCCAGCAATCGGATCCCTTCGCGCAAATCCCTCGCAGCATTTGCTGCCTTCTTGGCTGGACGACCAGCTAGTCGCATGTAGGGATCTATCAAGTCACTTCCGCGTTTGAGCAGATCGTTGTGGCGTCGTACCTCCGCTTCGCTCAGGGCTGGGGCGACCGGAAGAGGTTGATCTACGGGGCCTTCTCTTGACTTAGGGGCGCTTGCGGAATTGTTTCCTGCTAGGCCAAGGAACGCCGCGAAGGCGATGGCGATAGGCTTGAGATTCAACACGCAGGGAATGATACACTGGCTGTCGGACGGCTGGCCAACAAGCCGTTGACTGACGGCGCTTGCGCGCCGCTGCTGAACGCCATAGCGTTGATATGGCAAGGCATATCCGAATTTGATGAAGGAGTGGCAGTGAACCAGCAGAGCATCGAAGCATATGACCTTCCGCAAAGAGTTGCATCCTATGACGCCGACATGGAGCTGATGCACCCGAACCGGTCAGCGATGGTTCGTGTGGCCTTGCAGATTTTGCCCTTTGTTGGTACGACCTCGCTCTGGGCACTCGACCTCGGCGTGGGGACCGGCTATTTCAGCAAGCAGTTCCTCGCCTGTTTCCCGAACAGTCGGGTACTTGCCATCGACGGGGCCAGGCTGATGGTTGACCTCGCGAAAGCGCGGCTCGGAGATGCGGCCCGCAGGATCGACTTTCGAATCGATGACTTCCGCAATCTGAAACGCGCTGCCGCCGATCTTCCTGCTTTCGATGTCGTTTTCTCGTCCTATGCGCTTCATCATCTAAACAGCGCCGACAAGCAGTCTGTGGTCGGCCAGGCCCTCGATCTTCTGAAACCGGGTGGCTGGTTCGTCAATGCCGACCTCGTGGTCGCTGACTCGCCTGAGATCGAGGCTCGAATTCAAGAAGTTCGCGTGAATGGAATCGTTGAACGCGCGTGCGGCAAAGACGAGCGATTTCGTGACGCCTCCACGACTCGACGGTACTTGGATGAACTGGAGGCGAACGAACACGACCAACCCTTGGCGATGTCTGCGGACCTTGAGATTCTCCGGCGCGCGGGCCTGCGAAGTGCATCGGCACTGTGGCTGGAACACCGGGAGGCGGTTTGTGTGGGACATAAGTAATGCCCGCGGAACGCCAAAAAGCCGTTGAATGACGGTCGGCCGCGGACGGCCACCCGCAGCTTAACGGCAAGGCGTTCGACGGACCTACATCTTTTCTCGGATCACGTTGTTCGCCGCGTGTTGATCACGGAATTATTGAGTCTTGGAAGTCTTCGGACCAGTATCGCGCCTGATGAACGAGCATCCGAATCCCTATGCCCCAGGTCGCGCGACAGACGAGGCGCCACCTAATGCCCCGCCTGGTCGAGCATCCAGCTGGCTGGCCGTGCTTGCGACGCTCATCTGTCTTCAGCCTTTGGCAGGCGTGGGCCTCTACGTGCTTGGTCGGCACAAGCGATTCGCGATGTGGACGATACCGTCGATCCTTGCCGAGACGGCTATGATCGTGGCGGCGTGGAACGCATGGTCCTGGCTCTTCGTTGTCGCTGGAATACTGATGATCCCCCTGGTGATCGGCTCGCTTGTCGACACCTTCGTTGCCTCCTCGTCGATCGCGGCACCGCCTTTTCGCCGCGCGCTCGTCACCGTGCTTGCGATCTTTGTCTGCGAACGCGCAGCACTTTACGGTGTCAGGAACTGGCTCATCGAAAGCTTCTCGATACCGTCGGCGGCCATGGCGCCGACCTTGCTTGCTGGCGATCGCATTATGGTCAAGAAGAAAGTCGGTGACATTCGGCGCGGCGACATCGTCATTTTTCGTTACCCGCCCCAACCAAGCATCAACTTCATCAAGCGCGTAATGGCTCTCGCAGGAGATACGATCGAGGTGCGCGCCAGCGACGTCTTCGTCAACGGTATTGCGCTCACCCAATCGCCTAGCGCCGAAGCATGTCCTCGCTCCAAAGCCAGTGTGCCGGCCGAGGCGTGTCGGCTAATTCACGAGCAGTCGGACGGACGCGCCCACGACATCATGCTGGAAGGACCATTCAATTCAGATATGGCAACGGTCAAGGTTCCGCCCGACAATGTCTTCGTCATGGGTGACAATCGCAACAACAGCAAGGATTCGCGCGTGTGGGGATTCGTGCCGGCTGAGAATCTCATTGGCACATCTGCGTTCATTTGGCTTTCCCTGAGCCCTGACGGTGCGCAGTGGGATCGAGTCGGTCAGCGTCTTCGTTGATTGATGTCATTGGCGCGTCGCATGAGGCATGCACTTCATGACATAAAGCCGTTGCAGCGGACGATCCAGCCGCAGGGACATTGGTGTAACATCAACGAACCGTTCGTGCGGCGGGCTCGCCGCTTAACAGCAAGGCGTTGACTGGGCAGACCACCAAGAGGAGGGCAATGGAGAAGAACCTTTTTCGGCGCAACAACCAAAGAGCACTCGGGGTACTTTTCGCGCTGGCTTGCTTCTCGGCTTGCAATTGTCAGTCGTCGACCACCGACGTGGTTGACGGTGCAGTGACTTCGCGCGTTTGCGCGTGGCCTGCGAGTTTCGATTCGGCGGACTCGTCGGTAGGGCAATGCGTGGCTGCACAAGCGTACCTCTCATGCCGCGGCTCGAATGGCGGTGGACTGGATTGCTTGAGCAACAACCTGACGGAGTGCCCTGGCCCGAACTTGACACCGGGAGTTTCCTATTCCAATTGTGAAAACCAGTGTCACTCAGACGAGTACGCACTCGTATGTGGCGACGTCGGCCCTGGTCCTTGGCCGCAGCCGCCCGCGGTGTGCCGTTCCTTGCCATCAGGCCCAGGCGGGGGTTCGATTTCTTGCTGTCCATGTAGTTCCCAAGAACATCGACGAGTTCGTTACTCGACAGCCACTTTCTCAACGGTGCCTAAGTCAAGATCCTCGGCTGGCAGGGTCGCCAGCAGAGTTCGGGCCAGGCTGCGAAAAGCGGCCGTGTCCTTGGTGTCCCGGTCAAGCACCAGTGGCCGTCGGCTGTTGACGGATTCATGAATGGTGGCTGAAGAACGCAGCCAACCGAGTACAGGGACTTTCAGACCGAGGTAATCGCGCATGGTGTGCGCCACTGCCCCAAAGACGCCGGCGTGCGCGTCCTTAAACACCTGGTTACCAACCATGCATGCGCCAAAGCGTTCAATCTCAGTGAACACCTTATCGGCCAATAGCGGGCGTGTCTCGCGTAGGCGGGCCAAAATCTGCACCACTTTTTCGGTACTCGTACTCAGCGTGGCCGGCTCGAGCAGGGCCGCATCGATGTCCTCTTCTACATTGTGGCGCAAAAGGCGCAGCACTGCGCTCTTGAGGAATGCGTAGGCATCGTGAAGAGCGGTGACCTGGGGTGTGGTCACAATCAGCTTGCGTGCGCCGAGATCGAAAAAATCGAGCGCGTTGTATCCCACGCCGGCACCCACGTCGACGACAATGATGTCCGCCTCCAGGGCGCGCAGCTTGCGCAGAAGAAGAACCTTCTGCGCGTGGGGGATGTTGGCGGCACCCAGCACGCCGCTCGTGCCGGCCAGCAACCGGAGGTTGGGCACTTGGGTCTCGGTCAGGCAGTTTTTGGCCTCTCCCACCGACTTGTCGAGCATGGCCTGAAGTCCCATGGCTGGGCTCGGCAGGCCGAGGAGGAGATGCTGATTGGCGGCGCCGAGATCCATGTCGGCGATCACCACGCGATGACCGTCTTGCGCCAGCACGGCCGCGAGGTTGAGCGCGACGATGCTCTTGCCCACCCCGCCCTTTCCGCCACCGACGGTAATGATGCACGATCGGGCTGCTTGTTGCGGCGCGATGCTCATTGCAGTTTTCTGTCCCTCTTATCGGTCGTTGATGCAACTTGCTTGAGCACCACGACCAGGCGCATGTTGTTTAGGAGGCGTTGAGTAGATCCCGGTCGGACTGGTCTTTGGGCGAAGCCGCGACGAGGTGCCGCGCCGACCGCGGCGGGGCGCCGCACCCACGACTGTCCCCGATAGCGTCCTTGCCCCATGACATGGACTCGGACTCGGTCAATACCTGTGGCATCCGCCGTGCAGCTTTTCCGTTGTCACACAGCACTGGGAGATGACTCATGCAAGCAAGACACCGAGAATCTAGGAAACGCACGCTTGGGGATATCGTTACGGCAGCGTACGACCTCGGTAGCACGACGGCACTTAATCCCGCGGAGATTGCGGCTCGCGCGGGCCGGCAGGTCGAGCGCGCGCTCGTGCGCGGCGAAAACATGCACCTGGCGGTTGCCTTGTCGGGCCTCGCCCGCGACATGCCACAACAGGAGAAATTGACGAACAGCCGCCTGGACAAGAAGACCACGGAAGCCCTCCGCCGCTTCCTCCTCGTCCGGAAGGAATCTCTTCTGCGCCGTCAGCGCGAGGCGTTGGCGGACGAGGAGCAATTGCTCGCCGAGCGCGAGCCGGACTGGGAGGATCTGGCCGCCACGCGTACGGCCGCCGCCCTGCTCGAAGGCTTGAGCGAGACTGAAGCGACTGCCATCGTGCGCATTCAGGCAGCGCTCAATCGGATCGCCAATGGCACGTACGGGACGTGCGTTGCCTGCCACCGCCCCATCGACAAGAAGCGGCTACGTGCGGTGCCAGACGCAAATCGCTGCGGCGCATGCGCCGGTACGGTGCGAATTCACACGTCGTAGGGAAGGGAGGGTGCCAATCGATGCTCAGCGCGACGGGGACCAGCCGCTAGCCGCGGGCACATCCCCATTCGCTAACGAACCGTGCGATCCGCGCGCCACTTGCTCCTTTGGGTCTGGCACTGCGTTTGCTTTATCCCTTGATCGTGCCCCGAAAGGAGGCTTCCCATGAAGACTCAGGACCTCGAAAGTGCAGGCTTCGCTGCCTGGCCGTTGCGCACGCGACTGGCCGCAACCAATCAGATTCCCGATTTCTCCGAAACCACCAGCTACGCATCGACCCACCCCGAGGCCGTCGGTAAGACTGGCCGCCCTCTCGGGTGGATAGAACGCACGCTTCTCGCCGTGGACAACAATCGGGTGTTCATCGAAGCGTCCGATCCTCGGCTGCGCGAAGAGCTGGCCTCGGAATACGCGGCCGAGAACCGCGACGTGATCGCGGCCAGTGACAGTCAAACCCTTCTCAAATTCATGGAGCAACTGCCCATACCCACCGATCCAGGAAACGACGTCGTGATCGCGGAAGACGACTTCCCAGGAACCACGGCCACCGACCTGCGGCGCCAACTCCAGGCGCGCGGTTGGTGCATCCCCGTGTTCACGGTATGGAACCAGTCGCCCTGTGTGCTGCGAACGCCGTCACAACTCTAAGAAGATCTTTGGCTTGGGTGATGCTTTCGGCACCTTGGGCTTGGGAATGCTTTCGGTCGTCGCGGTCGTACCAGGAGCTCGTGCCGGCTTGGCCCGCCTGCCGGGCGCAGTGGCCGCCGGGATTGGGGGAGCGGCAAGCGGTGCGACGGCCAGGCTTGGTGCAACCGCGGGCGCAAAGGTGGCCACTGTTGCCTGAACCATGGTTTGTGCGATGGGCGCGGCGGATTTCCGGGTGATGGGGGGCGCTTGCGATGGACGAAGCAAGAACACCGCGAGCAACACCAGGCCGACGGCGCCAGCAGCTGCCAGCATAGGCCTGCGCCACGTGGGTCTGGCATGGGCTTCTGCGGTGACAATGAGCGATTCCACCGAAACCGGTTTGCTTTGTGCGGCCTCTTCTAGTTCCGCCTCCTGGCGTGGCGCCATGCCTTGCCCCGTATCCTCGCCTGGACTGGCCTCGTCTGCGACCGCCTTGTCGCTGTTTGCTTGCGCGAGCGCCGGCGTTGATAGAATCTCCGGTGGAAGCGTTGCCTCCGCGGGTCGGCCAAGGGCGGCGTCTTCAAGGGCGTGGGCAAAATCCCTTATCGAGGGATAGCGCTCGACCATACGCTTGGACAGTGCCTTTCGCAGCACCGATTCCACACCGGAAACTAAATCGGGCACGTGCCGCGCCAGGGGTGGCGGATCGGCACGGTTGATTTGAAGGAAGAGCGTATTCACGTCGTCGCTCTCGAAGGGCGGATGACCTGTGAGCATCTCCCACGTGATACAGGCGAGGGACCATTGATCCGCCCGATGATCGGTGTTGTCGCCATCACCGCGGGTCTGTTCAGGCGACATATAGATGGGGGTTCCCACGACCGCCGAGGCGCGCGTCAGCTTTGCGCGCGCGGCTTTCATTTTCGAAATGCCGAAATCGAGCACCTTGACGAATTCCGCTTCGCCGGGGACTTCCAAGAGAAAGATGTTGCCCGGCTTCATGTCGCGGTGAACGACGTCCTGGGCGTGCGCAGCGCCCAGTGCGGAAGCAGCCTGTCTCGTGATCCGGACCGTCGCTTCGAGCGGCAAGCGTTCCACCTTCCGCAAACGCGCGTCGAGATCCTCGCCATCGAGCATCTCCATCACCAGGTAGGGTTCACCGGCCTGGGATGTGCCGAAGTCCATCACATTGATCAAGTGCGGATGACCCAGGCGCGACGTGATCTCGGCCTCGCGATGAAAGCGCGCCAGCGTCACCGCGTTGGTGGTTTGCTCGCGAGACATGATTTTGATCGCGACACGCTTGTTGAGGCGCAGCTGAACCGCCTCGTACACCGCCCCCATTCCGCCCTGGCCGATAAGGCGCACCAGTCGATAGGCGCCTTCCAAGATTGCCCCCGACAGGTCGAGCGCAGGCTGTGCGTGGGCGCTCAACAGATCAGCCCCCTACCGCCATCAACTTTGGCGGATGGTATGGAGGTGGGGAAGGAAGACAGGGCACAGCCTCGACCTGGATGCACTGATCTAGATCGGCAATTTCACGGTTTTCCTGTAGCACGCAGTGTCGGCCAATGGTCCCCTCCGACCGCCCGCGTCTGCGTTGCGGCCAGCGCCCCCGATCCGGCTGGCGGCTACTCGTTTTCCCGCAGGTTGAAGCGAATCTTGAACGACGAGACCCGCGTCGGAACGGCCTTGCCGTCGCGCTCGCCGGGCGAGAAGGGGCAGGCTTGCACCGCGCGCTTGGCGGCCTCGGTGAGCCCGAGGCCGAGCCCTTGCAATACCTTGATGTCGCGCACCCGCCCATTCTCGTCGACCACGAAGGACAGAATCACGATGCCCTCCAGGCCAGCCTCGCGCGCCTCATCCGTATAAGGACCGGGAGGGCAGGTGCCCCCTCTGGGCAGCGGCATCTTGGTCACCTGGTAGACCGGCACCGGCGCCGCGAGCGGTCGGAGGCCGCCGACCTCGGACTCGCCTGCCTTGTCGCGCGGCTTGGTCTGCAAGGTGTTGCCCACGCGCATGCTCGGCCCGGTGCCGCCCGCCGAGGTCGATTCCATGGAAATGCCGAACACGGGCGTGTCGGTGGCACTGTCGCTGGTGTCCGGCCTTTCCGTCGGCGTGACGTTCTTGGTCGGAGTTGGCCTCGCGGAATCCATGGCCACGCGTGCGCGCCGGGTTGGCGCCTCGTGCACGGGCTGCTTCTTGGGTTCTTGGTTCTCCGCTGGCTCAGGTTCGGGCTCCGCCGCCGCCTGCCGTACCTCCACGCGCAGCACGACCGGCTGCGCAGCCTCCACGCGGCCAGGCAAGGATGCCGTGCCCCGCGCCAGCAAGAGGTGGCTGGCGACCGAGGCCACCGCACAGATCCCGAGGCGAGCCGAGTAGGTCATTTCATTTGCAAAGGTGGGGTCATGCCCGCTGGATCGATCTGGATGGCGAACGAGATGACACCCAGCGATTTCACCAGGTCGAGAACCCATACCACGCGACCGTGCGAGACGTCCTTGTCGCCCGCGATGATGGTCTGGGTCTTGGGATCCTTGGCGACGGCGGCTTGCACGGTGGCGCGCAGGGCCGCGGGCGTGGTCTCGACGCCGTTCAAGTACATGCGCCCCTCGTGCGTCAAGGTCACCGCGAGGGTCGTTGCCGGCACCGCCGTGGAATTCGCCGCCTTGGGCAATTGCACCTCGATGGCCTGCTTGGCAATGAGGTGTGCGGTGAGCATGAAGATGATCAGCAACACCAGCATGATGTCGACCAGAGGCGTGACGTTGATGTCCGTAATCAACCCACGCCGACGTGTGGTGGCGGCCATCACTTCACCTCGCGCGCCGTCGGCGGTGCCGCGGCCGCCTCCTTAAGGGTTTTGACGTAGGCGAGAATCTGGTGCCCCACCGTGTTCGCCGCGCCGACTGCCGTTTCCACGTGGCGCATGAGCGCGTTGTAGGCAGCCACCGACGGAATCGCGACCAAAAGCCCGATGGCGGTGGCGACCAGAGCCTCGGCGATGCCGGCCATCACCGCTTGCGAGCCCATGGCCGCGCTGGTGGAGAGATCGTGGAACGCGCGCACGATGCCGAGCACGGTGCCGAACAGGCCGACGAAGGGCGCGTTGCTACCCAGGGTGCCGAGGAAGGCCAGGCCGCGCTCGTAGTGCACGCGATCGGATTCGAGGACCGCGGCGATGTGCTCCTCGATGGCCTGCGGCCCGTCGGCGATGTGCTCGAGGCAGGTGCGCGCGACCGTGGCCTCCAGCGAGCGCGCCGCGCCCAGTGCCTTCTGCGCCGCCTCGGGCCCGGATTTTTGCAAGGCGGCCAGCATGTCCGCCACGTGCCGCCGCTGGCGGCGCGAGCGCGCGAAGAACCACAGGCGTTCGAGCGTGACGGCGACCGCCGCGATGGACAGAAAGATGAGCAACCACAGCACCCAGCGCGAACCCGCTCGCAACATGAGGTCAAGGGCTTGAGAATCGATGGATTGGTTCATGGTGTCTCCAACAACAACCTAGAAGCGAGCCCGCAGGCCCGCGGTGGGTAGCACGTAGCGAATGGTGGTGCCGGGCGTGACCTCTTCGGGCAAGAGCGCGGCGTTGAGCAGGTCGACGTAGAAGTCGAGCATCCAGCCCTGCCAGATGGCGCGTTTGTCCACGCGCAAATCGACGCGGTAGTAACCATTTCCGCGCGCGGTGTTGTAGCCGGAGGTCGTCGTCGCAGGTTTGCCACTTTGATATTGGAAGCGCAAACCCAGATCCCAGTTACGCGGCAATCGGAGCCCGGTCACCAAATTGAGCAGGTGCGTGCGGTCGAAGTCGTAGACCACCCACGAGCCGGCGCGATCGCGCTCCGAGCGCGACAGCGAATAGGACAGCCAGCCAAAGAGCCCGCTCTTGACCTCGCGGCGGATGAGCACCTCCACGCCGTAGGCGCGGCCCGTGGTCGGCGTGGCCAGGCGGTCCAAGATCTCCTGTGCCGTCGACTGCCCCGGCGCGGTGGTGGTGGGGACCAGCGCGGTGTTGCCGGTCGTGTTGAGCGTCTGCTGGTTGACCGAGAGATCGAAGATGGTCGGGTTCATGTACGCGAAGTAGCCTTCGAGGCTGAGGCTGAAGTGCTCGCGCAGCGGCGCCTCAACGCCGAGGCTGGTCTGGATGGATTCGAGCAGGCCGTAGCGCAGCGGCATGATGTCGAACCCGGGCAGGGGCAGCACGAAGCGCGGCGGCTGGTGGTAGATGCCGACCGCGCCCTTGAGCCAGATGGCGCTGTCGTCGCTCCCTGCGGTCAGCTCCGGGAGCTGGCGATCGGCGAGCTTGTAGCGCAGGGTCAGGCGCGGATCTGTTGCCGACTTTCTCGTGTGGTCATCGTAGTAGACATCTTCGCGCACGCCGGGGCGAATCAGCCAACGCGCGGTAGGCCGGTAAAGCCCTTCGACCAGGGCCGAGCCGACATAAAGACCGGTCATCCCTGCCGTGAACGTTGCGATGCTGACGTTGTTGTTCGCATTCGACGCGGCCTGGCCCCCGACGAAGTCGCGCAAGCTGCCCTCCAGTCCCGCGACCAGCTTCAGCTTCGCGTCCGCCTGCCAGGTCCAGCGCGCCTGCGGCTCGATCGACCAAGTGGCCACGGCAGTGCCCGTGCTGTCCGTGTGGTCGTAGCCCAATACCACCCGGTAGAGCCCGTCGAAGTTGCCGCTGCCGTGATAGGCGCGCAGATCGCCGCGGTGGAAGTTGAGGATCAGCGCGGGCGCGAGCGGCGGGTTCGGGTTGCCGGCGGTGCCGGCCGCCCGCGTGTCGAGCTCGTCCTTGGAGCCGAGGAACATGGCTGTCCAGCCGTTGCGCGGATTGCCGCCGTCGAGCCGGAACTGGTAGTCCCAGTAGGAGAGCGAGAGGCGATTGGTCGCCAGGCTCAGGATGAGGCCAGGATTGCCGATGCGCGCCGCCGCGGTCGCCGTGATGTTGGTCTTGGGGATCGGCTCGCGCACGAAGCCGCCGGCTTGAAACAGATTGACGTCGAGATCGATCAAGTGCTCATCGCTGCGCGCGCGGTGGGTGCGGCCGTCGATGATGCCGCCGGTGTAGCCGCCGTAGAGCACGGGCGCGCCGCCGGGATAGAACTGGATCTCCTCGATGAACTCGGGGTGCAGCACGCTCGATGCGACCAGCAGGTGGTAGAGATACGGGATGCGCGTGCCGTCGAGCAAGAAGCCGGTCGAGCTGGGGCTGGCGCCGCGGATGACCGGGAAGGGCAGGAGCGAAACGATGGACGCCGTGCCCGGCAGGGTCTGGATCACGCGGAAGGGATCGCCGAAGGTTCCGGGGATCTGCTGGATCTCGGCGCCGCGCAGGGTGATGCGCGAGACTTCCTCGCGCCGCTTGTCGCCCACGATGACGATCTCGTAGGGGTCGTAGCGCTCGCGCTCGATGGCGTAGGTCACCACCAGCTCTTGCTGCGGGGCCAGGTGCTCTTGCTGGAGATAGGCGTTGCAGTTCGGGGCGTACACGCTGATCCGCGCGTCGCCCGCGGGCAGGGGCAAGCGAAAGCGGCCCTTGAGGTCGGCGTCGACGGAATAGCGGCGCTCGCCGATCTGCGCGACCACGGTGCCGCCGGTGACCGGCAGGCGCGTGCCCAGCTCGACCAAACGCCCGCGCAGGGCCGAGACCATCGGCGGGCCTTCCTCGACGGGCGGGGGCGGCGGGGGCGGCGGCTGGAAGGTGTGGGTGAAGGCGATCTCGACCGGCACCGGCTTGCCGCCGTAGCGCGCGGGCTCGAACTGGAATTCCTTGGCCGCGGCCACCACCGCGTCGTCGAACACGGGCAGCGATTCGCTGAGCAGCTCGACCTTGTGGACCGCGCCGTCCGCGCCGACCGAGAGCTTGATGCGCACCACGATGGGCCGATCCTGCGGGGGTGCGTTCACGGGATAGGGCACGGTGGCTGGACGCAAGGGCTGCGGCGGAATCAGCTCGGCGACGGGATTGGTCTCGGGCGACGAGACGGGTGTGGCGTCCGACACCGCGTCCGACAGCGCGTCCGCGGGCGTTCCCGCGTCGGGCGCTTCCGCGCGCGCCAGCCCCGGCAGCGCGAGCCAGGCCGCGAGCGCGACGCCGAGGTGCTTGCCTAGCGCCACTGGATCTCCCAGGTGAGCGAGCCGCCGAGATGCGGCCACCATTGCCGCCGCACGATGGCGGTGGCGGTGTCGGGCTCGAGGATGCCGGTGTCGTCCACGCAGGCCGTCCACTGGCCGTCGAACTGCAGCGCCAGCCCGGTCGACGAACGAGGTCCCATCACGAACAACCACTGTGCGCGCAGCAGGCCCGCCACGCCCACACCGTTGCAGGTTGACAGGGGTTGGCTGGCGTCGGGAAAGGTGTACGACGAATTGAGCCCGGAGCCATTCGGCGGGGGATCGGTACGCGAAGAGCCTTGCTCGACGATGCCGCCAAAGCCGATACCGGCGGCGAGCGAGAGGTGGCTCGTGGCGTGCCAGGTGGGCTCGATGGTGCCGGCGAAGCGCAGACCCTTGGCGCCGGCCGCGCCAGTGGCGTAGAGGTACTGCAGCGAGCCCATGAGCGACCACGCCTCGTCGAGGCGCAGGCCGCCGCGAATGGTCGGGCCGATCATCTGGTAGTCGGGTGGTCCGCCGATGCCGTAGAAGCGGCCGTACACCAGCCCCAGCCCGAAGCGAAAGCCAGGCTTCTGCCAAAGCGCACGGTCGCTCTCGGTCGGCAGCGACAGGCGCGGCGGCGGATCCTCGTCGAACACCGGCGTGGCCGTGACCGGCGCCGGGACCGACTGCGCGCTCGCGGGTGCAGCGATGCCGGCTTGCGGGATGGGGGATACCGCGAGCAAGCTGCCGAGCAAGAGGTGAATGGGTGTCATGGAGAGGTGGAGCACGGCCACCAGGAGGGTGGAACGGGAACGGTTCCTTTAGCGGGCCAGCTGGGAGAGGCGCAGAACGGGTCGTTGTTGCACCCGCGAAGGGTGTAGTGCCGCGTAGATCGGCAGGGATCACCCGGGAGACTGGCCACCACGAGTTGCTGAGCCGACGAGCCGGCTCCGGCGTCGGTGCCGATGCGAGGAAAGCTGGCGCAGGCCCAGGTCGAGTGGGCCAGATCGATAGTGTCGGCCGGAGCTTGGGGGTCGGCCGGAGCTTGGGGGTTGGCCGGAGCTTGACGGTAATAGGTCACGCCGCCCTCGTCGTTGGTGGTGCAGGCGAGCTGGGAGAGCGCGACGGGCGCTTGCGGCGGGATCGGAATCACGATGGTGTCGTCCAGCGTGGCCGTGGCGCAGGCGGAGGGATCGTCCTCGGGCGGAATCGTCCCGGCCAAACCGCTCGTCAGGGCAGCGGCCGCGGAAAAGCCACCCGCGGACAGGATGGAGAAACTCTTGGGCGGATCCGCGCAGCCCACGCGGGGATAGAAGGCCACGCTCCGCAAGGCGCTGAAATCGCCCTCGAGAAACGCCACCCGCCGGTCGGGCTGGGTCATCGAGATGAAGCTGGCGCCGTACACCGCGTCCGGTTCGCCCCCGGCGTCGCCAATGGAATCGCCCCCGCGGCGCTGGCGCTGCGGATGGCGGAGATCGAGCACGCCGTTGCCGTTGCGGTCTTCATAGACGATCACGCTGGCGTAGGCGATGCGCGCGGTGATGTCGCCCACCATCACGTCGGCGGCCGGCAAGGTGTAGAGATCGAAGGTCGCGGGAACGCCCGGCGTGATGGGGATATCCGCGGCGGCGCGATTGGGGACAAAGCCGAAGTTCTCGCGGCATCCGGCCGCGATTACGGCCGCGGCCGCGGGCGATTCCGGCGGCAGCACGCAGAACGGCTCGGGCAGCCACTGCAGCCCCCAGACCAGCGCGGCGCGAAGGTGGGGTGGCCCAGCGCCCGCGTCCACGTCGCCCGCGTCCACGTCGCCCGCGTCCACGTCGCCCGCGTCCACATCGCCCGCGTCCACGTCGCCCGCGTCCACGTCGCCCGCGTCCACGGGCACTGCGACCGCGACGGTGCCCGTGACCAGAACGTGAATCTGCTGCAACGGCTTGGCCGGCGTACTTAGCCCCACGGGCTTGCCACAGGCCGTGAGCACGAACCCGGCGGCGGCAACGCGAATCCAGGTCTTCATGGCTGCCACAACACCCCCAGTGCGCTCGACCAGCCATAGCGAGCCGAGCCGTCGAGCAGATGCAAGGTCGGGCCGCCGGACAGGCTCATGCCCCAGGCGTGCCAGACGCGCAGGAAAACCACACCTTCGAGATCCGCGGCGGGCAGCAGGTACCACTTGGTGCTTTCGAGCGCGCTGCCGGTCAACCCGGCCCGGCTGCCTTGCGAAGCCGTGACGTTCTCGTAGACCGCGGTCGCGCCCACGCCGAGGCGCAGGCCGAACGAGCCGCGGCCCGCGATGCGCTGGACACCGAGGCAGAGGCGCAGTCGGATGTCGTCGTTGCGAACCGTATCGATCAGCGTGTACTCGGTGGCGGTCGACCACGAGGCGCGCGCGCCCCAGGCCAGCCAGCCGCTCGCCGTGGCCGCGCGGAGGTAGCCCAGGCCCACCCCCGCGCTCATCCCGGTCTGCAGCGCCGCCGGCAGCGCCAGCACCAGCTGGCCGTCGAGCGTGCTTTTCCGGATCGCGTTTTCCGCGACCAGGTCTTGCGCGCGCGCCAGCGAAGTCAGCAGCGCGCTGGCCGCTAGACATGCGAGTACGGCCTTCCACCCGAGATGTCTCGATGCGCGTGTGCAAGAAGGGATCGGCCACAACATGAGGGAGCGAATTTTCGGATCCAGGATGATTGGAACCTACCAACAGAAGTTACTTTGTGCTGCCAGGAAAAAGTTGGCTGCCAATTCCGCAATTAGGTGCCGCTGACACCTCATTCCTTCGTAGCCGAGGCTGATCATCGGCCTTTGGCTCGCATAGCCGAGGACGAGGCCGCGCGGAAGAGCGGCTGAACCATCGTGATCTCGGGCGTGGGCGTGAAGCCAATGCCACCCGCGCCGCTGCGGTGGAGGTGTCGGTGCCGCACGCAATCCTTGCCGTCTTGTTTGGCCGCGTAGACCAGCTTGTCGGCCTGCTGGATCAATCGATCGAGCGTGGTCAGCGGCCCGTCGATGGTCACCGCCCCGATGCTGAAAGTCGCGGGCCAACGGCCGCGCATGGCCCCGCGAAGCGCGGTCATGAGCTTTTCCAAGACCAATTCCGCGGCTTCGTCGACAGCCTCAGGCAGGAGCAAGACGAACTCATCGCCGCCATAGCGGGCGACGACGTCGAAGGCGCGCAGGTTGCGCTTGAGCGTCTGCGCGACCTCCACCAGCAGCCGGTCGCCGTCCTCGTGGCCGCCCTCGTCGTTGACCCTCTTGAAGTCGTCGATATCCAGATAGGCGAGCGAAAGCGAGCGCTGATAGCGCTCGGCGCGGGCGAGTTCGAGCGTGGCCGTCTCGACAAAAGCTCGTCGATTGAGAAGACCGGTCAACGGATCGGTCCGCGCCAGAGTCGCCCAGTGCTCGGTCGTCGTTCGCAGCCGGGACAGAATGAAGGCGACCACCACGAAGAAGCCGAGCTCGACAACCCCGTTCCAGTAGGGCGTGAATGAATGCCACCAATGCAATGATGGCTGGGGAATAAGCCAGAGATCTTGAAGCCTGACCACGGCCGACAGAGCGGAAAGAAGCAATCCCGCACGCAAGCTGACAAACCAGGTTGCGAGTGCGACGGGCGCCAAATACAGCGGCGCGATGGAGGCCTCGGCGCCCGTGATGTAGTCGACGGCCCCAATCAGCAAGACCGCTGCAATGGCCCCAGCAATCACGCGCAGCTGGCGTGTACTATCCGAGATAGCGTTCATGACACAACTCCCAGCATCTCGCTGACCGTCTTGCGCAAGGTGGAGACAGCGATGGGTTTGCGCAAGAGCCTGGCGTTGCCAAGGCGTTCAACCGCGGCCGGAAGGTCTGGCTGCGAGAGACCGCTGACAAAGAGAACTGGGGCTTGGATTTCGGCCGCGCGCGCCGAGCGAATCACGGCGAGCCCTTCCATCCAGGGCATATCGATGTCGGTCACGATGAGTTCGAACGGTCCTTGATCTGCGAGCAACACCACCAGTTCTGCGCCGCTGGCGGCTTTGTGAACTTCGACGCCCGGGCTGCGCAGGATCTCGCCCAGAAGTTCAAGCGCCTCTGGATCGTCATCGGCAATCGCGATCCGAGTGACAATCGGATCGATCTGCGTCGTTTGCGAAGGGATTGGAGCGGTCGTTCCACGGATAGCTTGCTCGTTCGTCATATCGAACCTCGTTCTCGACGTTTGCGACCACCGATTTGCATCGCCCGTGCCGCGTCCGATCTCCTCGCGATTCACGGAACCATTGGACTTCTGCGCCGCTCTGAATGATTCATGCCTCTCTTCGCGACCCAACGCTGCGACATCCTGCCGCTGCTTGCCCGACAAGTTGCCGCGCAACCACGGTCCGGCGCGAGTGCGGATGCCGCAGATCGCGGCTGCGGAAATCGCTCATCTAGTTCGCTCGACGCGTTTCAAGTTTCCGGCACGATCGCCCAAAGGTTCTCGCGGTGGTCTTGTATGGCCATGCATGTCTCCTGGCTCTGGAAATCCTGTTGCTGTTCGCGGGGGCGGACGTGAACTTGAACAGGTCGTCATACAGGTGGCGAAGCGCCATGGCGGACCAGCGAACGAGGTGGTCTGATGCGACTCTTGCCATCTTGGGTAGCTTTCCGAGTTTGCGCACATAAAACTGTGCATCTTCGGTGCCAGCACAAAATGCCGTCATCGTCCCTTGAAAGACCGCGAAGTGCGTCTCCCTGTCGCACAGGGTGCGGCAGATTGTCGCTCCCGAAATTACTCCAGATGGAATTCGCCTTCGGCCAGGATCTTTTCGGACTTACCTTGTCCCTGAACCACGCGCAGCAAGTAGCTGTGGGACGGCGCAAATCCCAGTTCAGGCGATAGCTGAAACCGCATGCCCAGGTTCTTGCCTGGCTGCATGTTCACATCCCACACCGCCAAGGCTTGATGATTCGCCACAGCCTCGGGGTTTTCGCCGTCAATGACGGCCACGATGATTGGGCTGTCCGTCGAGCGGCTCTTGAAATCCGCGACCATCTCGATCTGCCAGGGCTGATTGGGCAAGATCTTTTGTAGCACGCCGACGCCCGCCACCTGCGCCCCACGCGCCATGACGGTGATGGGCGATGCCGCCTCCCTCATCTCGACGCCTTCCGAGGTGCCACTACCACCAGGTGAAAGGCACACCGAACCAGGATGGGGGCATTCCCGTCGCTGTTTGGCGGACACGAGAAAGACCTCCGGAGCGTTGTCATCAGCTTCGATGCCGGGAATGTCCCAAGCCTGCTCCTGCAAGCCACTCTGGGACCGTAGCAGCGCAATCAGGATGATTTGAGTCAACATTGGCAGCCTCCTTTCGGACCGAATCAAGGAGTGAGCAATCGCGATGCCAAGGGTCGAACGGCCAGGTTGTCGTGGTCCGTCGTGCTCGCGTGACAGAAAGTCCTCGTCCCGTCCGCAAGGCCGCCCGACTCGCGACGAGGGGTGGCTCCAGTCGCGGCACGGCCGATGCAGAGGTTTTGCCAGGTTCCGTCCAAAGGAGATCTCCCATGACGAATGCTTCCGAAACTGGTGAGTTGGTACTGGGTGAGCTTGCAGCGCCGAATCAGCTGACGGTCTCGCGCATCGCCATCGCTGACGACGACCCCGAAAGTCTGGAAATACTGCGGCTAGCCTTGGAAAGCCCCACGACCGAGATCTACGAAGCGACCAACGGAGTGGAGTTGGTGCAGCTTCTCCTGCAGAACGATCCCTTCGACCTGGTCGTGACCGACGTCCTCATGCCTTGGATCGAAGGGCTTCAGGTTTTGCGCTCTGCCCGGGTGTCTGAAGTCATGACGCCCGTCCTGGTCATTACCGGACTCGATCGCCCAGACATTCAAGCCACCGTCGATGGTCTCGGGAACGCGCGGCTGCTGCACAAGCCGTTCGGGATCTCGGAGTTGCGCGCCGCCGTCACCGTGCTGATGAGCCGGCAACTACTTTCATGACCGCGGCGAATACGGGCGCCTGCCCGCTCTTACCGCGAATCGTCGTCCTTGCCCGCCTCGCGCGAAGCGAGCCGCTGGATGGTTCGGCGATCGATGCCAAGAATACCGGCCGCGGAGGTCTTGTTTTGACCCGTGTGATCGAGCACGCGTTCGATATAGCGACGCTGCAACTCCTCAAGGGTCGGCCAGTCGTTGTCAATCGCGGCCAGCCCGCTTGCCTGCGCGTTCGCGCTGAGCGGCGGAAGGTCACCGGGCAAGATCACCCCACGCTGGGACATGGCGACCGCGCGGGCGAGCGCGTTCTCGAGTTCTCTGACATTGCCGGGCCAGGTGTAGCCGCGAATCAGGTACATCGCCTCTTCGCTGATGTGCGGCTCGGCACGTCCCAGAAGCGCGGCATGCCGGCTGGCCAGGTGAAGGGTCAGGGAGATGATGTCATCGCCCCGCTCGCGCAGCGGCGGTACGTGCAAGGACACGACATTGAGGCGATAGGCCAGATCCTTGCGCAGCCGACCCGCGGCGACTTCGGCGGCGAGCTCACGATTGGTCGCGGAAATCACCCGAACGTTGACCTTGATCGCGGTCGAGCCGCCCACCCGCCGCACCTCGCTTTCCTGAAGCACGCGCAGAAGCTCACCCTGCATCTTGGCCGGAACGTCGCCGACCTCATCCAGGAAGATGGTGCCGCCCTCGGCGGTTTCGAACAGACCCTTGTGGGGCGCATTGGCACCCGTGAACGCACCCTTCTCGTGACCAAACAGCTCGCTTTCCAGCAACCCCTCGGCCAGCGACGCGCAGTTGAACGCAACAAAAGGATGGCTGGCGCGGCGGCTGCGTTCGTGAATGGTGCGAGCGACCAGCTCCTTGCCCGACCCACTCTCGCCCGTGATCAGCACCGTGGCATCGGTGGGCGCGACGTGGGCAATCTCCTTGTAAAGTTCGAGCATGGGTGGGCAGGTCCCGACCAGGATCTTGTGTCCGGCAATGGCGGAACGAAGCGAACGGTTCTCCTTGGCCAGCCGCCGCCGCTCCAGGGCGCGCGCGACGGTCGCACGCAACGCCACGATGTCGACCGGTTTGGCCAGGTAGTCCGCCGCCCCGCTGGCGATGGCGTCCATCGCGGCGCCGGGCTCGGCATAGGCCGTAATCAAAACCACAGGCGTGTCGGGGAATTCCTTGGTAACCGCTTCCAAAACCTCCAGGCCGCTGGCCCGGGTCATCTGGATGTCGCTAAGCACGAGGTCAAACACGCCGTCGTGAAGTCGCCTCAAGGCCTCGTGACCGTCGCTCACGGTCACCACCTCATAGTTCTCGCCTCGAAGGACGGTGGCCAGAAGCTCAAGGGTCAGGTCATCGTCTTCAGCGATCAAAATCCGGGCGGGCAAAGCCACGTCCGCAAGACTATCATGGAGGCCGAGTGACGCCGATAAGACTTCGATGGAAGAACTCCTTGAGTCGCGAGAAGACGAAGGCTGGAATGTTGTCTGCGTGGCCCGTGGGGGTAGGCCTTGGCTTGGTGGCGCTACTCATCGTCGGGATGATCGGACTCGACGTCTATTTCGCGGAGGAAGAGGCACGCCAGACCACCTCCATCCTCGAAAATGGACAGCGCTCGATTCTCCTGCTCAAGGACATCCTGCTCGACGTAAAACAGATAACCAGGACGAACGACGCCCGCTCGATCGAGCGATGGAAGCAGGATATCGCGGAGGATTCCCGCCATTACGACCCCCTCGCGAGCTACAAGGGGGAACGGGAAGAGTGGAATCACCTTCAGGATCTGCTGGCGCAATTGCCGGCCATCCCCGCTGACCACCCGCAGTCAGCTCACGCCCTTGAGGATCGGATCGAGAAGTCGATCAATGACTTGGTGGCCATCAATACCATCGAAGGACAGGGCAACGCGGCGGCCATCAAGGCCGCAAACCGGCGGGCCATCTTGGGCAACGTCATCGTCGGCGGGACCGTGCTCGCGATCATGGCCATCATTTCAAGTTGGCTGCTACGCGTGCTCGCCAGCCAGCGCCGGCTGGTCCTGGAGCGAGTCCAGTTTCTTGCCGAACAGAATGCCGAACTCGAGGCCTTTGCCGGGCGCGCGGCCCACGATCTGCGCAGCCCTATGAATCCCATCCGCGGCTACACCGATCTCATTCTCGAATCCCCTGCGTTGCCGGAAAATGTCACGGCGATGGCGCAGCGAATTCGGCGGTCGGTCGATCGCATGGCACGCGTGGTGGACGACATGCTTGCCCTGTCGGTTTCGGGACGTCCACCCGAGGGACGTTCGTCGACCGCCGTGGTCATCGCGCGCATCATCGAGGAGATGGGCGCGGAACTGCAAGGGGCCCTGCTGGTGACCAAGTTGAACGCAGGTCAGGTCGCCTGCGCCGAAGGGGTTTTGTCTCAAATCCTGCGCAACCTTATTGGCAATGCCATCAAGTTTCGCGCTCGATCTCGGGCGCTCGGCATCACGATTGAGACTCGCGAGGTTGGCCCCATGGTTGAGATCGTCATCGAGGACAACGGTATCGGCATGGATCCCGAGAACGCGAAACATGCCTTCGAGCCGTTCTATCGCGGTCTGACCGACCGGGAAGTCCCTGGCCACGGCCTTGGCCTGGCCATCGTCGAACGCACGACCCGAGCTCTGGGCGGAACCTGCGAACTGTGGTCGGTCCCGGATCGCAGCACGCGCATCGCCGTCCGGCTTCCGCGCGCGTGATCCGCCCCGACTGCGCGGGCCGGATTCTACGACGTGTTGCCCAGCAACTCGCGAACGGCCTTGCGCACGGCAGACACCAAGATCGGTTTTCGCAAGAACTTGGCGTTGCCAAGTCGATCAATCTCGGCCGGAAGGTCTGGACGCGATAGACCACTGATGAACAAAACTGGTGATTGAACCTCGGACCCGCGCGCCGACTTGATCGCGGCAATACCGTCCATCCACGGCATGTCGACGTCGGTCACGATGAGGTCGAACGGCCCATGCTGAGAGAGCAGCACGACCAGCTCGGCGCCACTTGCCGCCTTGTAGATCGTGGTCGTGGGACCACGCAGGATTTCGCTGAGCAGATCCAGCGTCTCCGCATCGTCGTCAGCGATGGCAACCTTCGCAACCATCAAGTTGTCCCACGAACGGTCAGAGCCTCGTCGTTCGCGAACGGCCTTTGGTTCATCCTATTGACTCCATTCTAGGCTAGAAAACCTCGAATGCGCCCCACAAATGCATGAGTAATGCCACTGCCCCCAGACTAATTCGGCACAGTCTCGACGGGCACTCCAACGAGTCATCGACAAGTCAACCCGGACTTCATGCCGCACCCACCGCGGCAGTTTGTCGCGCTCAGATCCGGGGACCGCTAATCTGGGTAACCGTCGCTTGCCCAGTTCTGCAACATCGCTTTGCCGTTGGGCCCCACGCCATCTCCCCACGCAGCCGAAGGCGGCATCTTGTCGTCCTGGATGCTGCGGATGAATCGACTGGCCTCTTGATAGGCTGCCGGCAAGCCGTTCGATGAAGTGTAGACATCGAGCCGGAAACTGGTTGGCGCGCCCCGCGTCGCGGGATAGCCGTGGCAAAGCAAACAGTGATCCGCGAGCAACGGCTTGACATCGGTCTCGAACTTGGGATGGGCCGGCACCGTCGCGATGTCGGGCTTGCCAAACGAGCAAGCAGTCATGGCCAATGCCATTGCGACAAAACAGCCGGCGTATCTCTGAGTGGGTTTGTCTCTTTTCAACATCGGTTGGATCCTTCCGCGCGGTTCAAAAGAGCCAAGCCGTGCCAGCTATGGTCATAAATCCGAAGGTCGTCCAGCCCACCGCATCGTGAATTTGCGCCTTCTGCTTGAGACCGCTCCCGTTGCCCGAGTCTGCGGTGCGGGCGGTGATAAACCCCAGCACAACCTCGGTGAGCATTCCCGCCGTGGCACCGATGGCGGCGACGCGATGAAGGAGCCCGGTATCGAACTTGAGCGGCTTCTTGTATGGCTGGGGCGCCAAGAGAGCGTAGATCCCGGTCGCTGTGAACAAGCCCGCCGTCGAATAGACCAGTAGGCGATGGGGCATCATGTAGCTGCCCCTGCCACTGCCCCCGCCGTAGAGGTCGTTGTAGTTCAGCTGACCGATGATGCAGCTCGCGGTCATGAACGCCCAGGTGCCGAGGCCAAGAAGTTGATGGGTTTCCAAGCGATGCCGGCGTTTCTTGGACAAGTCTGAGATATTCGCGCTCTTCGCTGCGGAATCAGCACCCGACGCCGCAGCACTTTCGGGTTCAAAGAATTCGAAATCAAGTCCGGCCGGTTTGTCGGATGGGGCCGGAGCCGGAGCAGCGCTAGGCAATAGTGGGCCAGGCAGTGCGGGCGGTAGACTCACTGGTTGATCTTGCGATGGTGGCGTTTCCTCACCCGCGGGAGCGGGCGGCTGCGCTCTGCTTGCGACGGGTACGAAAAGAACACCGACAACGGCTGCGACGAAAAGCCAGCGCTGATGAACATGAATCATTTCGGGCGAGGAGCCTAGCTGGCTTGAGATGAGATGCCAGAAAAAGGTCTGGAATACTGGCTCTTGATTGTCTTGGTGTGCGTCTGGGCTTTGACACGGTCACCTGCTATCGATAGATCACCAGCGGAAACTCCAGTCGCATGAATGAACCGCACCTGCGCCAGCGGAAGGCGCGACCGGGGGAGTTACCGTGAAGCACGGCGCACCCATGCGACTGGAATTCCTGATGGTGAGTCTCTCGAAATGCTGTCTCGCCTCCAACGGGACACCGGCCACTGGCTGCAAGTCACATACCGGAATCCGGGTGTCCACTTTGCGCCGTTTTGGGCATTTTCACGTGCGATGTCCGCAGCCGCCTGCTGCAAGATTCGCCTGCCGAGAAATCCCATTCGCGAATGCCAAAATAGCCGCTTAGGAAACACCTGAGTCACGCCGATGAATCGATCAGGCCATCGGGCTCCGGGGGAATCACTTTAGGAGAACACAATGGACATCAACAGTATCGGCAACAATTACGGTCTCGACGCGGTTAACACGACTCAGGCAGCGGCCACACAATCGGCCACCGGAGCCACCACCACGGATTCGACCCAGCTCTCACCCATGGCCACCCTGCTCAATCAGCTTCAGCAATTGCAGCAGTCCGATCCGGACAAGTTCAAGTCCGTCATGTCGAGCATCGCGGACACGCTGAAAACCGACGCGCAGAATGCGACCGGCCCACAGGCGCAGCGCCTGAACGCTCTGGCCGACAAGTTCAGCCAAGCCGCACAGACGGGCCAGATGCCCGATTTGCAGCCCAAGGGACAGCAGCAAGGCGCCTCGGGCCACCATCATCATCACCATCAAGTACAGAGCTATCAGCAAGGCTCGGGCGCCGGTGCGAGCGGCCAGAAACAGCCGTCCTTCGATTTGGCGCAGATCATTCAAGCGGCGTTGCAGCAATCGAGCGAATAGTTCGCCGACAACGCAACCGCGCCCGCAGAACCACCATGCTTGCCGCACCATGGGCATGGTGGTTCTCAGGGACTGGCGCTTTCAATCACCAGGTAGGGTGACGTAAGATTTTCAGACCCGATTCCGCGGTGTCGCGCCCCAGCTCCGGCAGTAGCAATTTGCCGATCGGCTGGAGGCTGCGATGCAAATCAGGATTCGGAAAGTGACGGAATCTCTTCAGTGCGGGTACAGGGCACTACTCCTTGGGGGCGCTTTGACCTTGCTTCAAGCCTGCGGTTCGACCGCCGGGCATTCAACTTCGACCGGGGGTGCGCCGGCTTCAGGGGGCATCACAGGGACCGGCGGAAGCGTGACGGGCGGTTCGTCTGCCGTCACAGGCGGCACGACGACACCCCTCGGCGGCGGCTCGCCCGCCACGGGCGGCTCACCTACCACGGGCGGGGCGCCGCTTGGTGGCGGCTCGCCTGCCACCGGTGGCCGGCCCGCCACCGGCGGTTCGCCCATCAGCGGCGGCTCTCCGGTCAGCGGTGGCCAACCCGTCAGCGGCGGCTTGCCTCTCTCCGGCGGGTCACCTGCCAGCGGCGGTCAACCCGCCACCGGCGGCAAGGGCTCGGGCGGCAGCGGCGGCGGGCTCCCCGCTACGGGTGGTGTGGCGAGCAGCGGTGGCATCACGCCGACAGGTGGAACAGCCGCCTCGTCGGCACGGGCGAAGATCATGCTGAATGCCGGCTGGACCTTCTACAAAGGCGATGCCACCGGCGCCCAGGCGACCACGTTCAGCGACGCCACGTGGACGAAAGTCAATCTGCCCCATGTCTTTGACACCCCCTACTATTCCCTGAAGAAGGGGATCTTCTGGTACATGGGAGTTGGCTGGTACCGCAAGCATTTCAATGTTCAGGCGGACTGGAAGACCTCCAAGAGAATCGTCCTGGAGTTTGAAGCGGCCTTCCAGGTGGCCGACGTCTATGTCAATGGAACATCGGTGGGACAACACAAGGGAGGATTCACCGGATTCTATTTCGACATCACCGACGTCGTCAGCGCGGGCGACAATGTCATCGCCGTGCGGGTCGACAACACTTGGAACGCTCAAATCGCCCCGCGCGGTGGCGACTGGTTATTTTTAGGGGGCATCCACAGGGACGTGTACCTTGTCGTGACCGATCCCCTGCACGTCACGTGGTATGGAACCTTCGTCACCACGCCACAGGTTTCAGCGACCTCGGCGACGGTCGAGGTCAAGACGGAAATCAAGAACGAGAACGCAACGGCAGCAAACTGCACCGTGACGACAACCATTGTCGATGCCAGCAATGCCACGGTGGCAACCATGACTGGCACGCAATCGATCGCCGCGGGCGCGGTGTACGACTTTGACCAAACCAGCTCGGCCATCGCCAATCCCCATCTATGGTCGCCTGAAACGCCCTACATGTATAGGGTGCTGACCAGCGTGTCGAATGGAGCCGGCGTGGTGGACAACTACGAGAGCCCGCTGGGCATTCGGTCGATCCAGTGGACGGCCGAACAGGGGTTCTACCTCAATGGAGCGCGCTATTTGATTGTGGGCATCAATGCCCACGACGACCGCGCGGGCTGGGGGATTGCACAGACCAATGCGGGCTTTCGCAGGGACGTGAAATTGATGAAGGACGCCGGTTTCAATTTCATCAGGGAATGCCACGATCCCCACGACGTTTCCTGGGATGATGCAGCCGACCAGTTGGGAATGCTTGAATGGCCAGAGAATGACTTTTGGGGAGTGGGCGGATACACATCCACCGAACAGCCCGACTGGCGGCAAAGCTCCTATCCGACCGTCGCGGCCGACGAGCAACCGTTTCAAGACAACTTGAAGCAACAATTGACGGAATTCATTCGCGAACGAAGAAACCACCCCAGCATCATCGTTTGGAGCATGGGAAATGAAACCTTCGATGTGGCCAGCGGAACGCCCATGACCAATTGCAAGGCGTTCTACAAGGTTCTGGCGGCGATGGCCGAGACTCTCGATCCCTCAAGGAAGTCCGCGGTGGGCGGTGCCCAGCGAGACGGGTTCGATCAACTGGCCGATGTCGTTGGATATAACGGGGACGGGGCGACCATCGCCACCTATCAAGACCCGGGAAAGCCCAATTTGATCACCGAGTACTACGACCATACTGGGGTCGCGGCCTATCCATGGCGGGCTGGACAAGTCCGATGGGTTGGCTATGGCTACGGGTCGTTCCTGACCGACAACGGCGGCTTGGGCGGTGTCGTTGATTACTACCGACTTCCTGGACCGGAATGGTATCAATACCGACAGGAGCATCTGGGAACTGCCTACACGTTGCCTACCGCTGGCACGGCGTCGAAGATCGTCTTGACCGCGGATAACCTCACCATCGGCAACGACGGCACGGACGATACCGAGCTGACTGCGCAATTGGTGTCCTCGGCCGGTACGGCAGTTGACAGCACTGCCCCGATCACGCTGACTGTAACCTCGGGTGGCGGGCTATTCCCCACGGGCACATCCATGACCTTCGACAATTCCAAGTGTCCGGACACTAGGTGCATCCGCTACGGCATGGTCAAGATGACCATGCGGTCCTACACGCCGGGCGCTATTACGGTGACCGCCACGTCTCCGGGATTGACCAGCGCAAGCGTGACCGTCAATTGCGTGGACACGAGCGGTTCGCCGCCTGCCACGGGTGGCTAGACCTGGCTAGCTCCCAGCGCGGGGGGAAACTACGAAAGCTCGGTTGCGACCGGCTTTGCTTCGAGACTCGCCGCAAGGGGTTCCTTGCGGCGAGCCTGGATTCTGTCGAGCCAGAGGTAAATGACCGGGGTCGTAAACAGAGTCACGACCTGCGAGAGGAAAAGTCCCCCCACCATGGCGATGCCGAGCGGTCGGCGCAGCTCGGAGCCGGTGCCGCCGCCGATGGCCAAAGGCAACGCGCCCAAGAGCGCAGCCATGGTGGTCATCAGGATGGGCCGAAAGCGCAAAAGGCTCGCCTCGCGGATCGCCACCGCGGCTGTGGTTCCGCGCGAGCGCCGCGACTCGATAGCGAAGTCGACCAAAATGATGGCGTTCTTCTTCACGATGCCGATGAGCAGGATGATGCCGATGAGGGCGATGATACTGAATTCGGTCTTGAATGCAGAGAGAGCCAGCAGCGCGCCCACGCCCGCCGACGGCAACGTCGACAGGATGGTGATGGGATGGATTAGGCTTTCGTAGAGCATGCCGAGCACGAGATAGACGGTGACGAGCGCGGCCAGAATGAGCCACGGCTGGCTGTCGGTGGAGCTCTTGAAGGCTTGCGCGGTTCCCTGAAAACTACCGCGCAGGCTGTCGGGAAAGTGCAGCTGTCCTTCGGCCTTGTGAATGAGCTCGACGGCGTCGCCAAGTGCGATTCCGGGGGCCAGATTGAAAGAGATGGTGGTGGCGGGAAACTGCCCCTGGTGATTGATGGCAAGCGAGGCATTGCCAGGACCAAAGGTCGCGATTTCGGAGAGAGGCACTTGTCCTCCAGTGGGCGTTGACACGTAGATGCGACGAAGGGCCTCGGGCCCGCTCTGCTGCATGGGCGCGGCTTCAAGCACCACTCGGTAGTAGTTGAGCTGGGTGTACGAAACCGCAACTTGGCGCTGGCCGAAGGCATCGTAGAGTGCCTCGTCCACGGCCTGCGGCAGAATGCCGAAGCGCGCGGCACGCTCGCGGTCGAGGGTAACGCCGAGTTGGAGTCCAGCCGTCTGCTGGTCGGTGTTCACATCCTTGAGTGCACTCAAACTGCGCAGTTTTTCAAGTACGCGTGGCGCCCACTGATTGAGTTCGTCGAGGGTGGCGTCCTGCAACGTGTATTGATACTGCGTGCGCGCGGAGCGGCCGCCAAGGCGCAAGTCCTGCACGGATTGCAGGAAGAGGCGCATGCCAGGCAGGTGGCCGACCTTGGGACGCAGGCGAGCAATGATCTCGTCGGCGGTGGATTTGCGTCCAGGCTTGTCTTTCAAGGCGATGAACAGGTTGCCCGCATTGCCGGTCGAGGCGTTCGACGAACCGATGAAAGACACCACGTGCTCGACATCGGGATCGGCCGATACAATGGCGTTGACCTGCTCTTGGTAGATCTTCATGGCCGGGAACGACACGTCCTGGCTGGCCTCGGTGGACCCCATCAGCATCCCGGTGTCTTGTTGGGGGAAGAGGCCCTTGGGCACGACCACGTAAAGAAAGACGGTGAAAGCGACAGTACCCACGGTCAGCGCGAGCGCGGCCACCTGGTGGCGCAAAATCCAGTCGAGGCAGCGGGCATAGAGTCCTTGCAGTCCCGTGAACCCCCGTTCGGACACGCGGGCAAAGCGCGTGGGCTTTTCGTGCGTAAATCGGCGCAGGAGCCGCGACGACATGGTCGGGGTCAGGGTTAGCGACACCACCGCCGAGACCACGATGGCGATGCTGAGCGTGACCGAGAATTCGCGAAAGAGCCGCCCGACAATGCCGCCCATAAGCAGCAGCGGAATGAAAACCGCCAGCAGCGACACGGTGATGGACACGATGGTGAAGCCGATTTCTTTCGCGCCCAGATACGCGGCCTCCGAGGGCGACATGCCCTGCTCAACGTGGCGCATGATATTTTCCACCACCACGATGGCGTCGTCGACGACGAACCCGGTGGCGATGGTCAGGGCCATGAGCGACAAGTTGTCGATGCTGTAATTGAGCAAGTACATGACCGCGAAGGTCCCGGTGAGCGAAAGGGGAATGGCCACGGCGGGAATCATGGTGGCGCGCAGCCGGCGCAGGAAAAGCAAGACGACCAGCACGACCAGACCGATGCTGATGAGCAAGGTCGTCTCCACGTCGCGCACCGAGGCGCGGATGGTGCCCGCGCGATCCAGCGCGATTTGCATCTTGATGGCTGGCGAAATCGAGGTCGCCAGGCTGGGAAGCAAGGCTTTAACCCGGTCGATGGTCTCGAGAATATTCGCGCCCGGCTCGCGGCGCACGAGGAGCACCACCGCGCGCCTGCCGTCTACCCAACCCGCCACGCGATTGTTTTCGACGTCGTCGAACACCTTGGCGACATCGCGCAGACGAACAGCAGCACCGCCATGATAGGAGATGATGACGTTGCGAAAAGCCTCCGCACCGAAGAGTTGATCGTTGGACGACAGAACCAGGGTGCGCTGATCGTTGGCCAGCGCGCCCTCGGGACTGTTGACCGTGGACTGCGCGAGCGCCGTGCGCACGTCGATCATGCCCAGACCAAGACCAGCGAGGGCATCGAGGTCGACCTGGACGCGCACGGCGGGCTGTTGCCCACCACCGACGAAGACTTGGCCGACTCCCTGCACCTGCGACACCTTCTGCGCCAGGATCGTATTCGCCGTATCGTAGACTTGGGCCAGAGGCAGCGTGTCCGAATACAGTCCCACGATGAGCACGGGCGCGTCGGCGGGATTGACCTTGCGGTAGGTGGGACGGCTGGGCAGGTTGGGGGGCAGCTCGCCGCCGGCTGCATTCATCGCTGCCTGCACGTCGCGCGCAGCGCCCGTGATATCGCGGTTCAGATCGAACTGCATGGTGATGCTGGTGGCGCCCAGCGAACTTGCCGAGGTCATCTCGGTCAGACCCGAGATGCGGCCAAAGCGACGTTCGAGCGGCGTGGCCACCGAGCTGGCCATGGTCTCGGGGCTGGCGCCGGGCAAGGCGGCCTGAACATTGATGGTCGGAAAATCGACGCGCGGCAAGGGCGCCACGGCCAGGTTGGCGTAAGCAGTCAGACCCGCCAAGATGAGCGCGACAGCCAGCAGGGATGTGGCGATGGGTCGGCGCAGGAAGGGCCCGGAGATGTTCACGCCGCGGGTTCTCCGACGGTAGGTTGGGCCGCCACGGTCGCCGTGCCTGGCTTGTTTGCCCGTCCGAGATGGCGCAGGCGATCCATCGCCAGGTAGATGACCGGCGTGGTGTAGAGAGTGAGCACCTGCGAGATGAGCAAACCGCCCACGATGGCGATGCCGAGCGGGCGGCGCAGCTCCGCGCCCGTGCCCTGGCCAAGCGCCATGGGCAAGCCGCCGAGGAGCGCCGCCATGGTGGTCATCATAATGGGGCGAAAGCGCAGCAAGCACGCTTGGTGAATGGCACTTTCGGGATCGAGGCCTTTCTCTCTCTCGGCTTCGAGGGCGAAGTCGATCATCATGATGGCGTTCTTCTTGACGATGCCGATGAGCAAGATGATGCCGATGAGCGCGATGATGCTGAATTCGATCCGGCAGATCAGCAACGCCAGCAAGGCGCCCACGCCCGCGGACGGCAAGGTGCTCAGGATCGTAATTGGGTGGATGTAACTTTCGTAAAGAATGCCGAGCACGATGTACATGGTGATGAGCGCGGCGAGGATGAGGATGGGTTCATTGGCAAGCGACTCGGAAAAGACCTTGGCCGTGCCTTGAAACGAGGGGTGCACGCTGGGCGGCAGATTAAGCGATAGCATGGCTTTGTCGATGGCCGCGACGGCGTCGCCCAGCGCCTCCCCCGGTGCCAGGTTGAACGACAGAGTCGCGGCGGGAAACTGCCCTTGATGCGCAATGGTTGGTGCGTGGGGCGATTGCTCATAATGGGCCAAGGTGGCCAGGGAAATGGGATCGCCGGTGGCCGAGCGCACGTAGATCGAACGCAACGCCACCGGATCCTGCTGGAAAGCGGGCGCGACCTCCAAGATCACGCGATACAGATTGAGCTGCGTGAAGATGGTCGAGACCTGGCGCTGGCCAAAGGCATCGTAGAGCGTGTCGTCGAGAGTCTGCGTACTGACGCCCAGCTGCGATGCCATGTCGCGATCGATGACCAGGGAAAGCCCAAGCGCGGTGGACTGACGGTCGCTGGCCACGTCGCGCAGCACGGGCAAGTCTTTCATGGCATTGAGCACGCGCGGCGCCCACACGTCGAGTTCGGTCGGATCGGCGTCTTCGAGCGTGAGCTGGAATTGCGTCCGGCTGGTACGCGTGTCGACCTGGAGATCTTGCACGGATTGCAGATAGACCGCGATGCCAGACACCTCGCGCAGACGGGGCACAAGCCGGGCGATGATGGCATCCGCATCAGCCTTGCGCACATGCCGAGACTTGAGCGTGATGGAGAGCCGGCCGACATTGAGCGTCGGGTTCGTCCCGTCGGCGCCGATGAAGGACGCCACGGCCTGCACGTCGGGATCGGTGCGAATCACATCGGCCGCCGCGCGCTGCCGGTCCATCATGGCGGGAAAGGAAATCGAGGGCGACGCCTCGGAAACGCCGACGAGAAGGCCGGTATCCTGCTGTGGGAAGAATCCCTTGGGAACGATCCAAGCGAGAAAGACGGTGAGTCCCACGGTGGCCAAGGTGGCTGCCAGCGTGAACCGCTTGTGGCGGAGCACCCAGCACAGGCCCCGGTCGTAGAAGCGCGCCATGGCGTCCCAGCCACGCTCCAAGCCACGGGCGAACCGGCCAGGCGTTTCGTGCGCGCGCAGAAGGTGCCCACCCATCATGGCGGTCAGGGTCAGCGAGAGAAAAGCCGAGATGCCGATGGCGATGGCAAGCGTGACGGCGAATTCGCGGAACAGCCTGCCCACGATACCGCCCATGAAGAGCAGCGGAATGAGCACCGCGATCAGCGACACGGTCAGCGACACGATGGTGAAGCCGATCTGGCGCGCGCCCTTGAGCGCCGCCTCGAAGGGCGGCAAGCCTTCCTCGATGTAGCGTGCGATGTTTTCCACCATAACGATGGCGTCGTCGACCACGAAGCCGGTGGCAATGGTGAGTGCCATCAAGGTGAGGTTATTGAGGCTGTAACCACACAACTGCATGACCCCGAAGGTGGCAATGAGTGACAGTGGCACCGCCACGCCCGGAATGATGGTGGCGCGAAGCGAGCGCAGGAACAGATACATCACGCCCACGACGAGCAGGATGGTGAGGATGAGGGTGAACTGCACGTCGTCGACGGAGGCGCGCACGGTTTCGGTTCGGTCCGAGATAGTCGTGATGTCGATGCCCTTGGGCATGGACGCACTCAACTGCGGCAGGAGCGCCTTCACGCGATCGGTGACCGCGATAAGGTTGGCGCCCGGCTGGCGCTGCACGTTCATGATCACAGCCCGGTGGTCGTTGGCCCAGCCCGCAAGCTGCGCGTTTTCCACATCGTCGAGCACGACGGCGACATCGGACAAGCGCACCGGCGATCCGTTGCGATAGGCCAGCACCAAGGGCTCGTAATTGACGGGCTTCTCGATCTGGTCGTCGACGTTGACGGTGTAGTTCTGGCGAGTCCCATCCAGCGATCCCTTGGGCTGGTTCACGTTGGCTGCGACCAAAATGGTGCGCACGTCTTCCAAGGTGAGGCCGCGGCCCGCGAGGGCCTCGGGATCCACGCGCACGCGCACAGCCGGCTTCACCCCTCCGCCGAGGGTGACGAGCCCAACGCCCGCCACCTGCGATACCTTTTGCGCCAGGATGGAGTCGACGTAGTCGGCGACCTTGTTGAGCGGCAACGTCTCCGAACTGATCGCGAAAGTCAGGATGGGTGTGTCGGCGGGATTGCTCTTGCTGTAGGTCGGCGGCGTGGGCAGGTTGCGCGGCAGAAGGTTCGACGCCGCATTGATGGCGGCCTGCACGTCCTGTTGGGCCGAGTCGATGTCGCGATCCAGGTTGAACTGCAACGTAATGAGCGAGGAGTTGAGGCTCGACACCGAGGTCATCTGACTGAGCGCCGGGATCTGGCCGAACTGGCGTTCCAGCGGCGTGGTGATCGAGGAGACCATGGTTTCGGCGCTAGCGCCGGGCAAGCTGGTGGTCACTACGATGGTCGGATAGTCGACTTGCGGAAGGGCAGCCACTGGCAATTGCGTGTACCCCACGAGTCCGGCGAGCAGCACGCCGATCATGAGCAGCGTGGTCGCAATGGGGCGCCGGATGAAGGGCTCGGAGATACTCACGGGTTCTTCGCCTCGCGTGCCAGGCTCTGGCCTTTGCCCGCGCCCTTGCCCTTGGTTCCGCCCGGATCCCTGTTTTCACCGGGCTCGCGCGTTTCGACCAGCGCGCCGGGCTTGAGCTGGAACTGTCCCTCGGTGACCACCGTCTCGCCCGGCTGCAACCCCGAACGAATGACGGCGAACTCGGTGTCGGTGCTTTGCACTTCGACGGGCCGCGCGGCGACGGTCTTGTCTTCGCCCACCACGTAGGCGAAAGCGCCCGCGGGGCCACGCTGCACCGCCACCGCGGGGACGACCAGCGCGCCCTTGCGCAGGCCGAGGTGCAGGCGCGCCTTCACGAATTGATTGGGCCACAGCACGCGGTCGGGATTGGCAAAAATCGCCTTGAGGCGGATGGTGGCCGTGGTGGCGTTGATCTGATTGTCGATGACTTCCAGCGTGCCGGTGGAAAGGACACTGCCGCCGTCGCGCGACAGGGCGTCGACGGCGGGCTTGCCCTCGGCCATCGCCTTTTGCACGCGCGGCAGTTCATCCTGCGGCAGCGTAAACAGGACCGAAATGGGATCGATTTGCGTGACCACAACAATACCCGCGGCTTCCGCCGGGTGCACCATGTTGCCCGGATCGACCAGCCGCACGCCCGTCACCCCGTCGATGGGCGAGCGGATGTGCGCATATTCCAGCATCAATTTGGCTTGTTCGATCTGCGCCTCGTCCGTCCTTACGGAGCCTTCCAGTTGCCCAACCAGCACGCCTTGATCGTCCGCCTGCTGCTGGGCGATGAGCTTGTCTTTGGCCACGCGGGTGTAGCGATCGAGATTGACCTTGCCGCCGTGCAATTGCGCCTGGTCGCGCGCCAGCGCTCCTTCGGCTTGATGAAGCTGGATGGAGAAAGGCCGCGGATCGATGAGCGCAAGGAGCGCTCCGCGTTTGACGAATTGGCCTTCGCGAAAGGCCACGCTGTCGAGGCGACCGTCGACCTGCGAGCGGACGGTCACGGTCTTGAACGCGGTCACCGTGCCGAGCCCGTCGAGGATCACCGGCATGTCGCGCGCGATCGCCTTGGTCGCAACCACGGACACCGGGCGCTTGTCGGCGCCGCCCTGCCCTGCCTTGTCCTTGCCGCTGCCACCACCACACTCGGTCAGAAGCAAAGGCAGAATCGCGAGCCGCAGACAAAGTCGCAAGGATGGAAAATAGGGGAACTTCATTGTCGTCATCGTCTTTTCGCTTTCGCTTTCGAAATTCATTGTCATCGTCTTCCGAGAGCGCCCCACAACGCGGCTCGAGAACTGGCCAGCGAGAACCGCGCACCCACTTCCTGAGCCGCTGCCGTCGTTCGGGTCACCTGTGCATCGGATAGTTCAATCACGCTTCCCATGCCGGCGGCGTAGCGCGCCTCGGCCAATTGCAATTGCTTCTGCGCGTTTTCGCGCGCCAAGAGGGCAGCGCCCAAGGTGGCCCGGGCTGCTCGCACCGCCAACGCGGCCTGCTCTACATCGATGCGAACTTGCAGCCGGAAGGTGTCTTCCTGCGCATTGATCGCGTGAAGGTTGGCTTGCGCTTCGGCAACCTGACCCTTGGTCAAGCCGCCCTGAAAGATGGGCCAGGTCAGAAGCGCGCCCACCCACCAGTTGGGCGCGAGGCTGTCTACACTTACGCCCGTCCCCGCGATGCTGGCTTGGGCCTGGAGATTGGGGCCGTAGCCTCCTCGCGCGGCGGCAACCATCTTTGCCTGGGCCTCGCGCTGCTTGGCGAAGCTCGCCAACTCGGGCCGGTCGTGGAGAGCGGATTCGAGCAAGCGCTCGATGGGCGCATCTTCGTCGGCGACTGGCGGCATGTCGTCGGTGCCAGGCTCGTAGCGCGCGGCGGAAGCCTGCCCAATCGCCTGACTGAAGGCGGCGCAAGCCAAGTCGTACGCATTCTGGGCGCTGATGAGTTGCACCTGGGCATTGGCCAGGCCGGTCTCCGCGGTGACTCGATCGATTTCCGGTCGCATGCCTTCGAGAACCAGTTTCTGGATCTGGTCTACGTGCATTTTCTGGTTAGCCACGGCCTCGGCGGCAACATCGATCAGATCCCTTTGCGCGCGCGCTTGAAAATAGGCCTTGCGCACGTTGGAGACAATCTGCACTTGGACGGCGTGCTCGCTGTGCGTGGCCGCGGCCTCGCTCGCTTGCGCCGAGCTCCATCGATCCGAAGTCTGGCCGAAATCATAGATGAGTTGCGAGGCCGTGCCGCCAAAGGTGAAGAAATCGGAGGTTCTTGTCCAAGACGTAGTAGGTGGCGTGGCGCCAGTTGTTGTCGCGGTGGCGGCAGGCGCGAACACGCCAGGCTTGCCCGTGGGGTTGTAGGTCAAGCGCTGGTACTGCCCAGTCCCAACGATCTGAGGCAAGTACTGCGATCGATTCTCGACGACATGCGCTGACGCGACATCTACCGCAGCATGGGCCTGGGCTTCGGACGGATGGGAGCGCAAGGCCAGGTCGATGGCAGCGTCGAGCGTGATGGTCTGCCTGGTGATCGCGGCATTCGCATCGCTGCGGAAACCGCAGACAACGAGAAGGTTGAATGCGGAAAGCGCACACGTCGAAAGGAGTCCTTGCCTCTTCATGGTGTCGAACCATACAACGACGGCGGAAACAGCGAGGAAATTGCGGCCAGCGCCTCCGGACAGTGGAAAGAAAGGCAGTGCATGCTTTGCGGGTGTGCAGGAACGGTGCCCGACAAAGAAGGTGCGATAAGAGGCAAGCAAAGCTCGCTTGAAGGCATGCTTCCTGCTTGATGATGTTCGCCCAGCCCGTCACCAACCGGCGGCCTACAGGAGATCCGAGTGAAACAAGAGCGCACCAAGAAGGCCCTGGCAATGCAACGTGTTTCCTGGACCCTGCTCGCGATGGGTATCCTTTCCGCCTGCGCGACGCTTGACGAAGCCCAGCCGCAAGTCAACGCCGCCCCGGCAGCCGACCCCGCCAAGCCTGGGTCGGTATCGGTGTTTGGGATTTTTCGCAACGGGCGCATGAGCCCGGAGGCCTGGGAGGATTGGGGGAAGGCGCTCTCCATGCCTCTTAGCGAGGGCATTTGCCCGGCCGCCTACGACGTTGTGTTCACGAGCGCAAATCCGGAACTCGCTGCCGCGATCGACGACTACACGAAAGAGAACGGCGTTTCCGACGAGCTGCTCGAAAAGTTCGCCCCTCTCGCCAAGGGCGACACCATTCTTCTGATCGCGATCGATGGGCAACTTCCCAAGCCGGCTGCCGCGAGCTCAACCAAGCCAGCCAAGCCAGCGCAAGATCCATCGTCCTCTGGGCAAGGCAACTATGGCGGCTCTGGGGCTGGTCAAGGTAGCGGCCCCGGCGGCGGCCACGGCATGGGACGCAGCGGTGGAATGGGCCGTGGCGGTATGGGTGGCCGAAGAGGGCAGTCGGCTCCTGCCCCGAACGCCAAGCCCGACAAAGGATTCTGGGAACTGACCGCGTACTTCTATTCCGTGCGCCTTCACCAGTCGACAAGACAAGTGGCGCTGAAACAGCAAGGACAGGACATCGAAGGCGATCTCAAGCTCTTCGCGGCCAAGCTAGGAACCGAAATTCCCGGCGTGCCCTGCCGTGGCTGGGACTCGACAGCGAAAATCGAAAGCGATGCCATCCGCAAGCTCGCGGAGTAGTGGTGCCGCCAGCGGCTCGACTTCGCAACCATCAGGGAGATCGATCGGCTCGTCCACGAGGAGCCTGCCCCCGCGAACGTGTCCTCGAATGGTCGGCGTCATAGGCTCAAGAGGGCCGCCGCCGTTTCGAAGCCCACGATGGCGGGATCGGCAGCGACCTTCGGCGATGGGCTTCGAAGGCGCTTGCGGGCAATCGACATCGAGCACGGCGGCTTGAGCTGTGAAGTGCACTACTCGGCCGCCGCCCAAGCGGCTCTCACGCTCCGCTCGTCGCCCAGCACGGACAACACCCAGTTCGCCCGACAGTGCTCCGCGATGCGCACCACTTCGTCGCGTCGCACGCCGAGGAGCCGCTCCGGATAACGAGCCGCCGCTTCCAGGGGCCAATCGAGGCGCCAGACCAGGAGCGCGCGAAGCGCCGCTTGCTCGCTGGTTTCCACGTTAAGATGGTAGCGCCTGCCCACGTCGAAACGCGCCTGCTCGACGCTCGCATCGTCGACGAAGTCATTGGCGCTGTGATCGACGAACCTGTGGACCTCGTGGAACGCCGCGCGCATGCGCACGGGGTCGACGTCCGCCGACAGATGCAGCAGCGTCGTTCCACCCCGGAGATGCTCGACCTTGCTGACCACGGAGTACGACGCCCCCACTTGTCTGTTCAACACGCCGAATAGGCGCGCGGCGAGCATGGAGCTGAACACGTCGTAGGCGGGGCAATTCTCGGCGCTCGGCGGGGGCAAGACGCAACTCAGCCCTACCTTGGCTTGGGACTGCGATGGAGCGTGCTCGACGATCAGATGGTTGCCGCGCAGGGCGGATTCCCTCAGCGCTTGTGGTGCGGGCACCGAAGCACGCACCGCATGTCCGTCATCCCAGTCCCCAAGCGCCTCTTCGGCCAGTCGCAAGGCGCCGCTCGGTTCGAAATCTCCGACGATCACAAGCTCGGCGTTCTCAGGCCGTTCGACGTTGGCGAGCCAATCGTGAACGTCCGTCGCGCTGACTTTCTTCATGTCGGCAACCGTGGTCCTGGATCCATACGTGTTTGCTCCAAACAGAGCTTCACGGCTCGCTCGCTCGAGACGCGCAGCGGGCAGTTGTTCTTCACGTTCGAATCGCTCAAGCTGATTCACAAAACTCTGCGGAGGCCAGCGCACTTCGAACCTCATGATGGAATCGCGCAATACTCTAAGTGTCGTTGAAAGATCCCTGCCGACGCCGCGAAGCTGGCGCATCGCACCGTCAGGTGTCAGCAACGAGCGACTCTGCAGTCCTTCCCATGACGGAGCCAAGTAACCCAGCCGAGACCAGAGCGTCGCCTCGGCGGCCCCGCTTGCGCCGTAGCTGCTGCCGCCGTGAAAGCCCAACAAGACGGTGTGGAAGGGTGCTCCCGCTCGTGGCACCACGACGACCTCAAGTCCATTCGCGAGCGTCTGCTTGCGGTAGCCAAAATCATTGCGCCTCATCCAGGTATTGAGCCCAGCGCGATTGGGCGCGGGCCACTGCTCGACATGATGTTGCTCGGCGGTGCTCACATCGAAGGCTGACTGCGCTTGTTGCAGTGCTGCCGCGGCGGACAGCGGGCGGACGAAGACCACATGCGCGCGCTCCGCGGTCAGATACTTGGCGGAGTAGTTGGCAAGCGAAGATTCGTCGACTGCCAACAGGTCTGCTCCGCGTTGTCGTTCCCGGGTCGCATCACCGAAGTACAGTGCCGCGCGCGCGAGACCGAGACCGCGCGCGACCAGACTCTCGTCATCATAGGTCACGCTGGAGGCGATTGTAAAACGCGTCGTCTCGAAGCCGATGTGGGTGAGCGCGCTTAACTGCTTGGTGGTATGCAGGATCGCGGCCTGGGCGGCCCCTTCTGGATCGCCGCCCTCCTTGAGCGAAACTTCGAGCGTGAGCAGGCTCGCCTGTATTCCGGGAATGTAGCGAGTGTCGATGCGGGAGATGTCCTGGTGGCGCGGATAGCCGCCGTCCTGGACCGCCCCCTTGACGAGCCGATCCACAAGAGGCCCCATCCCTTGGGGCTCGATGCCAATGCCGGGCAGCGACCAGCCGATCCAAACCACCGGGGCCGCGACGGCTGCGGAATACTCGCGAAGCTTGCCGGCAGGCCAGTCGAGCCCACCGTTGGTCTGGCTCCTTGGCGGCGCCGAGGCAAGGTGAACATCGCCGAAGACACGCTCGACCAATGCTCGCTGCGCGTTCGTCGGCAATGGGCTTTGCACAATCAGCGTTGCCGTATTGGGTGTGTAATGCTTGGCCGCGAACGCGCGCGCGTCCGCGACAGTCATGCGATCCAGCGTTTCGGGCTTGCCTCCGATCGGGTGAGCATAGGGATGTTCAGGCGGGAACGTAGCCTCCAACAACCAGCCGAGTGCCTGACTGGTCGTGCCGTTCTCCGAACGGGTCCTGGTCTCGTTCTTGACGATTTGTTTCTCGAGCGTGAAATCCGCATCGTCTACGTTCGCGAGTGGGTCCTTCAGAATGCCGGCGATTGCAGAAAGCAGATCCGGCAGGTTCTCTTCCGGGACGAACGTGAAATAGGTCGTCGAGTCCCAGGAGGTCATCCCGTTGTAGGCGCCAGCACCAAGCATTTCGAAGCGCCGCCAAAGCGGTGCGCCCCCGCTGGCGTGGGCATCGAACGCCAGGTGCTCCGTCAAGTGCGCGAGCCCGGATCGCTCGGCGCCATCGTCTGCCGATCCCGCGCCAATGACCAGAACTGCACCGGCCAACCCCGTGTCGGCCGTGTGTTCGAGGGTAATCCGCATGCCGGTGCCGCTTTGGTACTGGGAGAGCTCGTAGCTCACAACGGATAGGCTCGGGTTGCGCACGGGGAGCGGATGAAGACAGCCACCCGCAAACCACAAGGCTCCAATTCCAGCCAACACGACTGACGCTTTTTGCTTCCACCTTCTCCTAGACCACAGCAACATGACGCCGATTAATTCACCTACCGCGCGGGTCGTCAATGGCGAAGCGGCGGCGCAGCGGGCTCCGAATGACGGGCGGTTCAGACCAGGGCAGTCGATGCTCCAATGCGCGGTCTCGGCATCGAAGGGATCGCCATCCGCTTTCAGAGCACGCGATCACAGGGGCTCGACCTCCTGCCGGCGCGAGAGAAACCTCTGGCACATCTTTCGGGCGATGCACTCTTTGCGCAGCGAGCGCGCCAGATCCCCGGAGATGCCGTTCGCCTTGAAGGTGCGACTGGTCTTGAGCGAGCGCCTTCTGCTGGCTGGTTTTGGTCTCATCGTCGTCGCCACCGCGGTTGGGTGTGGCAAGAGCATTACCGTATCGACCGGCGGTAGCGGGGGCTCGATAGGTAGCGGAGGTATGCCGGGCAACGACGCTGGCGTCGGGGACGGTCCTGTCTCGGGGGGACAAGGTGGGGCCGCGGGCGGCACAACCGGCACCAGCGTGGACTGCTTCAGTGTGGCATGCATTGCCAACGTGCCCTCCTCGCCCATGTGCCTGTCCGGGCTGTGTGTGGTCAGCCTGGCAGCGGGCTCGGTCATCGGTTCGCTGGCGCTCGACGCCGCCAACGTCTATTGGGCGGAGGCCGGAAGCCCGTCGCCGTCGACGCCACCAACGTCTACTGGACCAGCGGCATCAGCGGCTCAATCAACGTGCGAGAAATCGCACCCAATTCCAATTGCCATTACAACTGAACATCTGTATAGTATTGCCCATGTTTACCGTCGAGGAATTGGGTCAGGAGATAGCGGAATTGGCGGTCCACTTGGATGCGGCCACGCACCGGTTGCTCGAATGTATTCGCCAATTCGATGCTGAGTGCGGATGGGAACCACAAGGGGCCGTGTCGTGTGCGCATTGGTTGTCTTGGCGAATTGGGATCGACCCGGCCACCGCGCGCGAGAAGGTGCGCGTGGCGCGCGCGCTTGGCAATCTACCCGCCATCGACGCCGCCTTGAAGTCGGGCAAGCTGTCGTACGCGAAAGTGCGTGCCCTCACGCGCGTTGCCACTCCCGAGACCGAGGCCAAGTTGCTCGACGCCGCCATGTACTCCACCGGCTCCCAACTCGAACGCCTGTGCCGCGGCTACCGCAGCGCCATGACAGCAGACAAAGCCCTCCCGCCACCCGAGCGCTCTGTACGCCGCCGCGACTTGGCTGGTGGCATGGTCAAACTCGAAATTGTTCTAACCCCCGACGAAGCCGATCTCGTGCTGGGCGCGCTCGACCGGGCGCGCGAAGTGACCCACGAGCAAGCCGAGGACGTTTCCGAGCATACGCGCGTCCCGGCAACCGACGACGCTTCCGCGGAAACACCCACCGATGCAACCCGGCCCTCCCGCGCCGACGCCATGATCGCCCTGGCTGAAAGTTACTTGGCCGGCAACGCAGGCACTGGCAACGGCGGCGAGCGCTTCCAGGTCATGGTTCACATCGATCAAGATCCGCTCGCGCCCGACGGCGTCCTCGCCGGAACCCTGGACGACGGCACCA
>Ga0265329_10000099_pt1 | contig 41096 bp, 35 predicted proteins | sample 41627metaG_FD_202091 | JGI IMG/M metagenome (GOLD analysis project Ga0265329, IMG submission 202091) | Rhizosphere microbial communities from Carex aquatilis grown in University of Washington, Seatle, WA, United States - 4-16-27 metaG | ecosystem: Host-associated > Plants > Roots > Rhizosphere...
GCCGACGCCAACATCCAGGTTGATGACAACGAGCTGGTGCGCATTGGCTCCATCATCTCGTCCATGACCGATGCCGAACGGCGCCAGCCCGAACTCTTCGTCATCTCAAGCTGGGAAGAAATCGTCGAGAGCGGCAAGCGCAAGAAAAAGCGCAGCGCATTTTTCGACCATAGCCGGCTGGCGCGTATTGCCCGTGGCTGCGGCCGCAAGGAATCCGAGGTCGCGGACCTGCTCAATCGCTTCGCGATGATGCGCCAGATGATGATGCAACTGGGGGCGTCGTCGGGCCTGCTCGGCAAGATCCCGGGCTTCAAGCAGCTCGGCCAGCTCAACCAGGCCAGGAAAATGCTTGGCGGCATGGACATGGACCAGCTCGCCTCGATGATGAACATGCAGTCGCGCGAGCGCGGCCACTTCCAGGCGCCCACCCGCAACGTCGACCGCGCCAAGGAAAAGCGCAAGCGCAAGGACGCGCGCAAAGCTCGCAAGAAGGCGCGCAAAAAGCGATAAAAGAAGATCTTGATCAGAACTTGGGCGTGGCGACCAGGAGGTCGGCGCTGCTGCTGGGCACGTCCACGCGCCACGAGCCCGCGTCCGCAGGCACGAGCATGGTCTGCATGGGCAGCAAAGCCACTTGCCCAGCCGGAGTCGACAGCGTCCCCTGACCGGTCAAACATGTCACCACCGCACAAGTGCTCTCCAGCGTTTGCACCACGGCACCGCGCACGCGTTGTTCGCGCAGGGTGAAATGCGGACAATCCACCAGCCCGCGCTCCTCTCCCCCGGCTCCCCCGGCCACCGCGCCCTGCATGGGCCGCCACGGCGCCGTCACCTGCGGACCAAAACCCGTGCGCTCGAAATCGATGGTCGCCATCGACTCGGCCACGTGCAAGGGGCGCGGTTTTCCGTCGAGCCCCAGGCGATCCCAGTCGTAAACGCGGAAGGTGACGTCGGAGGTCTGCTGGACCTCGTAGAGCAGACAGCCTTCCCCAAGTGCATGCACCGTGCGCGCGGGCAGGAAGAAGACGTCGCCTTTGCGCGCCTCGAAGCGATTGAGTGCCTCGGGCACGCGGTGCTCGACCAGCGCCCGTTCGAACTCGGCGCGACCGATGCCGGGCCGCGTGCCTTGGCAGATCTCGCCACCGTCCGCGAGAAACACCCAACACTCGCTCTTGCCGTGTTGCCCGACCCCGAGCGCGCGCGCCAAGGCTTCATCGGGATGAACTTGGACGCTGAGGCGAAGGCGAGCATCGATCAGCTTCACCATCAAGGGAAACTCGCCGCCGCGAAAACCCGCGCCCACGAGCGCCGCACCCGCGCGGTCCACAAGTTCACGAAGGGTCAGGCCGGCCAAGCACCCTTCGCCAACCACGCTCATGCCGCGCGGATGATCGGCCAGCTCCCAGGCCTCGCCGATGGGCCCCTCGGGCAATGTCCGGCCAAGCGTCTCCATACGCCGCCCTCCCCACACCAGGGGTTGGTAGACTGGGCGAAAAATCAGCGGAACACGAACTTCCATGAATTTGGGAGCAGCCGTTGAGCCTAGGCCGCGAATGCAAGTGCTAGCACAACTCCGAGCGCGAGGAAGAGCGCCGTGATGGCAATCGCGGTGGTAACAAGGGGAAGGTGGCTCCGGCTGGGTGCGATTTCTGCTTGCTGGTTCATCGCCGCCAGGGGCGATGCGGCAAGAGGAACTGGCTCGGGAAGAGCCGCGTCCTGCCCCGTGCGATGGACACCTCCCGACCGAGGATCCACGAACGAATCAAGGGTTGTGCGCGGCCTGACATCGCCCTTCTCCACCTGGCTCAGATAGCGCTCTTCCGGATCGACGACGCGCAGCCGAGTTTCCCCCAGGCACACGATTTCCCCATCGCGCAGGATGCGAGTGCCGGCAACCCTCTGTCCACCCACCTCGACGCCGTTTTTGGAACCCAGATCGCGAACCACGATGCCATCGGCCCCGCGTACGAAGGCGGCGTGCTCGCGCGAAATATCGCCGTCTGGAATGGCCAGGTCGCACTGCTCGCCGCGGCCGAGCTTGAAAACCCGGCCACACGCGCTCAGCGCCAGTTCGCGGCCGAGCGCGGGGCCCGCCACGGCCACAAGCCGCGCGCACTCGGCGGGCGGACAGGCTTCGAAGATGTCGTGGACCAACCTGCGCGCGAGGGTCGCGGTGCCCTCTTGGGCTGGGCTCGTCCTATCCTCGGACAGTTCGCCATCGAAGCGCAGTTCAATCCCCGCAAAGTCGACAACATCCCCGAGCGCGATGGCCTCGGCAACGTGCGGCACTAGGCGCCGCTGGCCAAGCAGCGTACCGTTGGCACTACCCAGATCCTCGATGCGATACTCGCCACCCTCGCGAAAAATACGGGCGTGCTGGAGCGAGATAGCGGGAAATGGCAAGGCGATGGTCGCGCCTTGGCCGCGGCCGATGACAGCTTCGCCGCTGGCGAAGGGAACCTCGACCGCACGCTCGATCACGGGTGCGCCCAGGCCGGCGCCCATGAGTGCCTCTCCCGGCTTCGCGCGTATCGAAAAGCGCAGCCGCATGGCAAACCGCAGCCCAAGTCAACTGTCGGATCAGCCGGAAGTCTGCTCGACCGCCGGTGCATCCGCTGGAGCGGCGCTATTCTCGCCGCCGGCAGAGGGCGTAGCTGCCGGCGATTCCACAACAGTCACCGGCGCAGCGGCGGCGGGGAGCGGGCCTGGATCGATGCCGTGTTGCTTGAGCGCCGCAAGGTAATGGTCGCGCTCGGCCAAGGCGCCGAGCAGCTTGGCCCGCATCACATCGTTGTTCTGCTTGAGCCGCGAGATCTCGGAGAGATCGCGCTGGCGCGTGGAATCGGTCTTCGAGGCACGGGCGAGCGCCTTGAGAAACTCCGCCTGCGGCACTTCCTGAAAGGGCGTCGAGCGGTACTTGCCCGTCTCGACCTTTTCCAGGTACCCCTCGGCAGCCAGGCCGAGCAAAGCACGCGAAACCGCGGCTTCGCTGGCGCCAATGGCCATGGAAATGTCGACGGGCGTGAACATCTGTCCGGTTTGGGCGTGCTTCTTGAGCTCGTCGAAGAATTCCTGTCGCCCGAGCTTGGTCCCTGAATCGGAGCCGGCACCGGAACTGGTTCGTGTGCTGGCGTGGCTACGCTTGAGACTCATTTTCTCCCCCGCAAATCAATTGGCAGCGGCTTTATACACCAGATCGGCGCCCGGCGTCTCGTGCGCGAATCAACGACGGTCCGGCCACGATCCCTATAAGGTCATCCCCTATGCTTGCGCTTGCGCCGGCTGGACCGCGCCGGGCCGGATTCCGCGGCAACGGGCAGCTGCTGCTCCCACAGCCGTAGCGCGGATGGATCCGCCCTATATCTCTTGATCAGGAAGAACAGCAGAGAGCCTGCGGCGACCAGCGAAACCAGACCGATGAACTGGGACGTGGACAGCGGCCCCACCGTGCCGCGATCGGAATCGCCACGATAGATTTCAATGATCGAGCGTAGAACCCCGTAGCCCGCCACCCACACCACGAACACCAAGCCCGAGAACTTGCGCACGCGGCGAAGGATCATGAGCAGCGCGAAGATGGAGAGGCCGGCGAGGGTCTCGTAGATCTGCGTCGGGTGCACCGGGAACGACAGCGGCGACGACTTGTCGAGACCGAAGTGCGCGACGTGATCTTGCCACGCGGGCGCCTCGGGTGGAAAGCGGATACCCCACGGCAGGTCGGTGCGCCGACCGTAATCGCAGCCGTAGAGCAGGCAACCCACCCGCGTGATCGCGGTGCCGAGCACCACCGACGGCGCCGAGACATCCGCCCAGCGAAGCAAGCTAATCTTGCGCTTGCGGCAGCCGTACCAACTGGCTAGGGTGCCTCCGATGAATCCCCCGTAGGCGACAAGGCCGCCCTTGTTCAGCAGGAAGATATCGAGGGGATTGGAAAACTCCTGCCACTCGGTGATGACGTAGAGCACGCGCGCACCCGCGATGGCCCACACCGCGGTCCACATGTAGATCGCGCCCGCCTGCTCGCTTGGGATTCCGTCTTGCTTGGCCAGGCGAAGCGCCAGGAACCAGCCGACGACCATGGAGCTACCCAGCATCACGCCGTAGGAAAAGATGGGCACGGGCTTCCACTCGTGCGCGAACATACCGCCCGACGGAATCCACGAGCCGCCGCGCAGCCCAAGCAAGAGCCACGCGCCCACGAGCAAGTAGAGCGGCGTCGACGTGCGCGGCGTCTTGGGCTCGCGCTTGCGGGCGCGCGCATTCCACAGCGCCGAGGCAGCGGCCAGGATCAGGGCCAAAACGAAAAGCAGCTTCGAGGGAATATGCGCGAGGGTCTGCAGCATGGACCCTTTCTAGCAGAAATAGGGGCAATTCATGAATTGCCCCTATCCCCTTCGATTCGCGATTCGGGGCGATTCGTAAATCGCCCCCTTGGGCCGGCTAGTTCTTCGGCGTCTCGGTGTACTCGGCGTCGATCACGTCGTCCTTCTTGCCCGCGCCATCGCCAGCGGGCGGCTCGCCACTTGCGTTCGCCTGCGCGCCGCCCGAGCCACCGGCGGCCTTGTAAAGGGCCTCGGCCATCTTGTGCGACGCCTTTTCCAGCCGCTCGAATGCGCTCTTGAACACCTCGGCGTCGACAGCCTCGCGGTTCGCGTCCAGCGTGGTACGCGCCTCTTTGAGGGCTTCCTCAAGCGCTCCGCGCTCGCCCGTCGGGATCTTGTCCTTATTCTCGTCGAAGTGCTTCTGCACGCTGAATTGCATGCTCTCGAGACGGTTGCGCGCCTCGATGGCTTCGCGCCGCTTCTTGTCCTCGGCCTCGTGCTCCTGCGCTTCCTTGGTCATGCGGGCCACTTCAGTCTCGGACAGACCCGACGATGCGGTGATGGTGATCTGCTGGGCTTTGCTCGTGGCCTTGTCCTTGGCCGACACGTTCACGATGCCGTTGGCGTCGATGTCGAAGGTGACTTCGATCTGCGGGATGCCACGCGGCGACGGCAAGATGCCTTCCAGACCGAACTTGCCGAGCAAGCGGTTGTCATTCGCCATCGGCCGCTCGCCCTGGAACACCTTGACCTCGACCGAAGTTTGATTGTCGGCCGCGGTCGAGAACACCTCGGACTTCTTGGTGGGAATCGTAGTGTTGCGCGGGATCAGCGTCGTCATCACGCCGCCCAGGGTTTCAATCCCGAGCGACAGCGGCGTCACGTCGAGAAGGAGCATGTCCTTGACCTCGCCCGAGAGCACGCCGGCCTGCACCGCCGCGCCGAGCGCGACCACTTCGTCGGGATTCACACCCTTGTGCGGCTCCTTGCCAAAGAACTCCTTCACCATCTGCTGCACCTTCGGGATGCGTGTGGAACCGCCCACCAGCACCACCTCGGCGATTTCCGACGCCTTCTTGCCGGCGTCTGAAAGGGCCTTCTTGGTCGGCTCGATGGTGCGCTGAATGAGATCGTCGATCATCTGTTCGAGCTTGGCGCGCGAGAGCTTGATTTGCAGGTGCTTGGGGCCGGAAGCGTCCGCCGTCAGGAAGGGCAGGTTGATCTCCGTCTCCAGCACCTGCGACAGCTCGATCTTGGCCTTTTCGGCCGCCTCGCGCAGACGCTGCAAGACCATCTTGTCCTTGGACACGTCGATGCCTTGATCCTTGCGGAACTCGGCGATGAGCCAGTCCATGACCCGCTGATCGATGTCGTCGCCACCCAGGTGTGTGTCGCCGTTGGTGGACACGACCTCGACCACGTTTTCGCCTACTTCCAAGATCGAAATATCAAAAGTCCCGCCGCCGAAGTCATACACGGCGATGATCTCGTCCTTCTTCTTGTCGAGACCGTACGCCAGCGCGGCCGCGGTCGGCTCGTTGACGATGCGCTTGACGTCGAGGCCGGCGATGCGACCGGCGTCCTTGGTGGCCTGGCGCTGGGAATCGTTGAAGTACGCGGGCACCGTGATGACCGCCTCGGTAACCTTTTCGCCCAGGTGATCCTCGGCCGCTTTCTTCAGTTTGCCAAGCACCTTAGCCGCAACCTCGGGCGGCGTGACCTGCTTGCCTCGGATCTCGAAATTCACTTCGCCGTGGGCGCCGCGCACGCTCTTGAACGGCATGCGCTTGATGTCCTCGGCGGCTTCTTCGAAACGACGGCCGATGAAGCGCTTAGAAGAAAAGACCGTGTTCTCGGGATTGGTAATGGACTGCCGGCGCGCGATCTGGCCGACCAGGACCTCGCCCTTGTCGTCCCAGGCCACCACCGACGGGGTCAGGCGCCCGCCTTCTTCGTTCGCGATGACCTTGGGCTCCTTGCCGTCCATGATGGCAACGACCGAGTTGGTGGTCCCGAGGTCAATTCCAATGATCTTTCCCATGATTTGCGTCCCTTTGTAGGCGGTGAATCAGTTCCACGGGAATAGGTAAGCACCCCGCCTACCTGGTCAAGCGCCCACGACGAGGCGGAAGGCTCGAGGCTCCAGGCGGAAGGCGGAAGGCTCCAGCCTCCGGCCTCCAGCCTTCAGCCTTCCGCCTGCTCGTCGCGCCACGCGAAGAATCTCGGGGTAGTAGAGCAGTGTCGTGCCAGCGCGGCTACTTGCCGCCGCAGCGAACGATTTCCAGATCGGGACGCACCCCCTCGGCGTGCGCGAGTCGGAAAAGCCCGTCCATCTCCGCCGTTCCTGGGCACACCATCGCATTCACCTCGGCACGAAAGAGGGCGCGATCGAGCAGATGCATGGGCAAGGCCGCTCGCCGCCGGCTGCGACCACTGTCCATGGCTGGCGAGAGCACGACCATGGCCGCGAGCGCGAAAGTCGCGGCCACGCGCGCCCGGCCAAGTCGGCTCGACACGTGCAACAGACCCACGCAAGCGAACACGCAAGTCACCGCAATGGCAAGGGGCAATGCCGCGCGCGTCGGATCCCACAGCGCGGCCGCTCGCTCAGCGGAATGGGCGAAAAGCAAGGACGTGAGCACGGTCAGCGCCAACCACGCCGTCAACACCGCCGCACGGGTGGCAAGCACGACTACACCGATCGCGGCCAGGAGCGCGCCGACCACCCCGACCTCGTCCGCCAGCTCGACCGCGCTCGACCAAAGCCCGCCGCCCCCATGCATGCCCATCTGACCTACCCCAGAAAACAACCGAGTCGCCGCCATCGGCACGGACGCAGCCGCGACGTTGGCGAGCGCGGAAGTGCCCCACGCGACGACGAAACACAGCGGCGCCAGGAGCGGCCATCGCGCCCCTTTGCGCAAGGACCAGATGGCCAAGCCGACCAACGGCGGCCAAAGCAAGGGTCCAGCGACCGGGTCGACCCCGGCGGTAAATCCCGCGATCCCGGCGAGCAGGTATCCGGCGGTGACGTGGTTGTGGTCGCGCAGGACAACGAAACCCGGCAAGAGAGCCGCCGCCAAGACGACAAGCGTCGCCGCTGCGCTGCCCGCCGACACGCCAAGATCGAAGGTCGAGAGAGAGAACGCCGCGGCAAGGGCAGCCCCGGTTGCGGCGATAGGTTCATGCACAAAATCCCAGGCCTCCTGGCGCGCGTTGGTGGGCGGTCGCAGAAGCGCGCAAACCTGTAAACACGCGCGGCAGACCAACGCAATCGCGAGGGCGCACAACACAGCCGACACCAGGTTGGCACGCATGGGCATGTCCCCAAGGGGAACAAACTGGCCAACCCGCATCGCGAGCAGGGCGAAAAACGCGGGCTGCGCGCTGGTATCTAGCGCGATCCCGGCCGCGACCTGGGGCGCGCCCTCGATACGGGCCAGGCCAAGCGGCAAGACCAAGGCATAGATCACCAGCACGCCGGCGAAGATCGCCGGATCTAGTGCGGGCCAGTCGCGCCCCTTCCAAACCCTGGTCATGGGTGCGATCTGAAGCGAAAGCGGGTCAGAAGTCGAGAATGAGGATATTTGACGAAGGGAGCGGCGCCCGGTATCCCGGAAGGAGTGCATTCTGTTCGGGGCCGCAGCCGCATCATCCAAGACCTGGGTCGAGCCCTGCGCAGCCCAGCCGTGGCCATCGGCAACTTCGACGGCGTCCACCTCGGTCACCGGGCCTTGCTGGAGGAAGCCCTGCGCATCACGCGGTCCTCGGGCGGCGAAAGCGTGGCGTTGACCTTCGACCCGCATCCCGCGCGTTTTTTCGCTCCCAGCCTTGCGCCGCCCATGCTGGCGCCGCTGGGCCGCCGCATCGAGCTTCTGCAAGAGGCCGGCGCCGAGGTCGTCCTGGTCGAACCCTTCACCGCCGAGTTCGCGGGCATCCTGGCCGAGGACTTCGTCGAGAACGTGCTGGTCAAGGACATCGGCGCGCGCCACGTGGTGGTCGGTGCGGACTTCAGCTTCGGCAAAAACCGGCGCGGCAACACCAACCTGCTGGCCAGCGTGGGGCGCCGCCTGGGCATGGGCGTCTCGGTGGTTCCCCAAGTGACCGCCAATGGTCTGGTCTGCTCATCGACCAAGATCCGCGAGTTCGTGCTCGAGGGCCGCGTCGAGGGCGCGAACCTTTTGCTCGGACGTCCTTTTGAAATCGACGGCAAGGTCGTGCGCGGCGTGGGCCGGGGGCGAACCCTGGGCATACCAACGATCAATATCGCCCATGGCGGTGAAATTCTGCCCAGACCCGGCGTCTACGCCGGCCGGGCCCGCCGCATCGAAGGCGACCCAACCTGGTTCGCCGCCGCCATCAGCATCGGCAGCAATCCAACCTTCGCCAAGCCGGGCGATCCCGAACTGTTCGTCGAAGCCCACCTGCTCGACTTCGCAGGCGATCTCTACGACACCACCATGCGCCTGGCATTCGTGGCCCAGCTACGCGAGCAGCGCCGCTATGCGAGCGTGGATGAACTGGTCGCCGCCATCCAGCGCGACATCGCCCGCACGAGGGAAATCTGCACATGACGACCGATCATCTCTATGAAACCGAAACCATGGCCGAGCTGTGCGCGCGCCAGGGCCGCATCGGCGAGGCGATTTCCATCTACCGTGCACTAGCCGAACGGGGATCCGACAGCGCCACCCGCACGCGCGCCCAGTCGCGCCTGACCACGCTGGAATCCACCTGGCAACCCCTGCGCGAAATCGAGGTTCCGCCCGCGGATATCGCCCTGCCACCCATGCCCGGCGTAGCGGTGCTGGTCGGCGACGACCAAGTGACCATCGCCTGGGCCTTGCCCGGCGACACTTCGCCGCTGGCGCTGGACGTGCTCGTGCTCCAGAAGACCAGCACCGGCATCGACGCGCAAAAGAAACTGTTGCCGCTCGACGCTGCTTCCGGCCGGCTGGGACTCGCCGTGCCCGCAGTCCATTCAGCCATCGCCGCCGCCGGCACCGTGCGCGCCGGCAGATTCGTGGCCTTCGCGCGCTCGACGTCCTAGCTTTTCCCTTCCAGCACCTCTTCGCACTTCTCGGGCATGGCCGGTGCGTTTTCGCCGGGTGGGCCGCGCTTGGCCGCGGTCTTGCGCGCGTCCTCGGAAAACCACCACTTGAGTGCGTCGCAGCCTTCACCGTCGGGAAGGGGCTGAGGCACGGCACAGTCGGGGCTGTCTTCCGGGCAGCGCAGGCGCACGTGAAAGTGATCCTGGTGTCCCCACCACGGGCGAATGCGCCCAAGCCACGGACCGCGCCGGGTCTTGTCTTCACAGAGGGCGCGCTTGACCGCGGGGTGAACGAAGATGCGATCCACGGCTGAACTCGACGCCGCGGCTTCGAGCAGCCGGGCCACGCGGCCATTCCAGGCCGGCAGCATTTTGCTAGTTCGCATGTCCACCACGGACGGCGCCGGCGGGGCCGGCCTCTTGCCTGGCGAAAAGGGCTTGGCCGGAGGGCCGTACCAAAGGTCGACATCGAGGCCGTTCTGGTGGCTGCGGTGCCCGCTGGGCGTAGGTCCGCCCCGCGGCTGTCCCAGATCGCCAACCGCAAGCAAGCCCAGTTGGTCCTTGCGAGCAAGAGCCGCAAGACTGCGCAAATAAGTAATGAGGGACGGATGACCGAACTCGCGGTGCCGCTCGGGACGAACGAGGATGAAGCCCGCACCGTGCAGGGGCAAGGCAACCGCTCCCTGAACGCACCCGGCGCCCGGCTGTCCAATGGCGAGTGGCGCACCCTTCTTGGGGGTGGAGACGTGGCTCCAGCGTGGATCGAAGGTTCGGATGGAAACATCGGCTCCCGCGTCCGCGCGAGCCGCCGCGTCCGCGCGGTCCGTGGCACCGGCATCAGGTGCCGCTATCAACGGGGCAAGAAGAGCGAAGAGCCACCACATCTGGATCTCCAATCTGCGCGCATCCGCCGTGGTCCGCCAATTTCCGCCTTGCCGCGCTTGCGGCTGTCGGACGAACGACTACGCGAGGCCGCTACATGCCAGCCCCTTTGGGCGTGAAGAATTCTTCGTCCACTGTCAGGCGCGCCTGCAGGTCGTGATACTCGACGTACTCGCGCCGCCCCCGATCGTCGAAGACCTCGATCTTCATGGGCAGCGCCAACTTGCTATCGACACAGTAGCGCAGCCGGGTCGCATACAGTCCCTTCGCCTCAGCCGGCCCCTCGAAGAACATGCAGAATAGCCCGCGCCCGTCGAAGCCTTCGTCGCTGCGACGGTACCCGCCCGCCGAGGCCGCCTTTTCCTGATCCGCCTGCATGACGTCGATCATGGCGCCAAATCCAACCTCCGCGATGGTGTGGTTGGTGTATCGCCTTGCCATGCTGCTATCGAATGAAAGCCACATGGTGAAGATGCCAAGAAGACCCGATTCGCGCGCCAGCATTTCGCGCGGCCGCAGAAGGACGTTGTAGAGCGCGCGCCGCCCCTTGTGCTCCCCCGCAACAAAGGCGAGCACCACGGCGCGCGGCTTCTCGCGCACGGTCACTTCGACCACGTCGGGACCACAGAGGCGCCCTTGGACACGCTCCTCCCGGATCGCACGGGCCTGGTAGACACCGAGTCCGCTGAGCGACTGGCGGCCAAGTGCGATGATCTCAGCCACTGTCAGCGACCGAAAAAACGCCTCGCGTTCGCTGACCGACAACGCCGACAGCGAGCGGACGCGTTCGGGCTCGGACATGGCGTGAACGCGCGCTGCAAGTGCCCGGCCAGAAAAGAATGAGTCGGCCCACGCGGGCGCACTGGTGATCAAGACGACTGCAAACAAGGTTACAACCAAGGCGGGTCTTGATTTCAACGAGACAAGCATAGCGCGACACGGGCGGCAAGCCACTCCGGGGGCGGCTGACATGGGCAGGGTCGCCCCTTCATGGTACGGCTGGTGGAATGGACGGCGAGCTCTGACGCCGAGTTGCGACATCTAACAAGCGCAGGCTGATGACACCTGTGCCTGACGCGGGAGGAATGCAGACATGATTCGGCAATACCCACTGACGCCAGCGGCGGGAAAGCGCCTCATCGCCAAGGCCCTGATCCGGCACCCCTTGATTGCACGTGCCCTGCGTGACGGGCGCCTGGTCATCGTCGCGGGCACGACCAACGGCTATGTTGCGGAGGAGATCCTGGCTCAGCTCGGCCAGGCCGTGGGCTTTTCCCGCCGACATTTCTTTCGTGGCGTGACGGTTTCGCCAGCCTGGATCGCGGCCGCACATGGGCGACCTCCGGACAACGACGCTTTTCCTGGCGATGTCGTCATCGACAAGGGCGTATGGAAACGAGCCAAGACCATCTTTGATGTGGCGGGCGAACTGGGTGAGAACGACGTGATCGTGAAAGGCGCCAATGCCCTCGACCTCGCGTCCGGACACGCCGCCAACTTCGTCGATCATCCCGACGGCGGCCCGATGGCCGTGGTTCTCCCGGCGGTCATGGGACGCCGGACCCAGCTGCTCGTGCCGGTCGGTCTGGAAAAGCGCATTCCGGGAAACCTGCTCGACCTCGCCAATCGTCTTGCGCGCGTCGATGCCAAGGGCCCAAGGCTTTGCCCGTTACCAGGCCAGGTGTTCACGGAAATCGACGCCATCTTCCTCACCACCGGTGCTCGCGCCGTGCTTTCGGGCGCAGGCGGAGTCGGCGGCGCCGAAGGCTGCGTTTGGTTAGCGGTGGAAGGCGACGAGAGCCAACTGGACGAGGTGGAAGCCCGGATGCGCGAGGTTCTCGCCGAGCCGCTCTCGCGTCTTGAACCCTGAGCTTTCCTGACCGCGCGCCGCCTATTATGATTGCGGTCTCGTGACCGCGATGTACTTGCCCGGCAGCGGCGACAAGTCGCCCGTCTTCTTGCCCTGCGACGGGCCGGCGGTGCTGTGTTTGCACGGATTCACGGGCACGCCCTACGAGGTGGCGCCACTGGCGCGCGGCTTGGCAGGCGCGGGCTTCTCCGTGTCGGCGCCGATGCTAGCAGGCCATGGCGAGAGTGTGGCTGCCCTGGCGGCGACGCGCTGGCAGGACTGGTTGGCCTCGGCCGAGGCGGCGTTCGACCAGCTACGCGCAGCTTCGGGCAATCGGCCGGTGGCTCTCGCGGGATTCTCGATGGGAGGTCTTTTGGCCCTGCGCCTCGCGCACCTTCACCCCCACAGCGTCTCAGCACTGGTGATCATGTCGGCGCCGCTCCGCCTGAGCGACAACCAGATCGCCCTCTGCCGCGCCTGGTCCCATCTGCCGGCCTTCCTTCGTCGCGGTCCGTTGGCCACAGTTCGCAAACGCGCGGGCAGCGACGTCACCGACGACAACGTGCGCAGGGAAAATCCCGCGCTCACCGAAATGCCCCTTGCGGGAATCGTCGAGCTGATCGACCTTGCCGAGGTGGTCCGCCGCGATCTCACCTTCATCCGTCAACCCACGCTGGTGGCGCATGGCGAACGCGATCGAACCGTTCCCCTGCACGCTTCCTTCGAGCTGGCGGGCAGCATCGCCTCCGACGTGGTCGAGCGACTGTGGTTGCCGCGCTCAGGACACCTGGTGGCCGTCGACGTCGAGCGCGCCCGGCTTGGCGAAGCAGTCGCGCGCTTCTTGACGGCGCACGCGAAATCCACGGCGCGCGCGAGCGCTCAGGAGAACGCCCCATGACCAAGCAACTCATCCTGGCCGTCGATCAGGGAACCACCGGAACAACCGTTCTCTTGCTCGACGAGGCCATGCAGATCCGGGGCAAAGGCACTTGCGAGATCCCGCAAAGCTATCCCGCGCCCGGGCTTGTGGAACACGACCCCGAAGCCATTTGGCGATCGGTGCTGACAGCATTTGCCAAGGCGCGCGCGCAAGCGCCCGAGGGAACCATCGCCGGCATCGGCGTCACCAACCAGCGCGAGACCGTGGTGATGTGGCAGCGGGCGACCGGACGCGCGGTGGCGCCCGCCATCGTGTGGCAAGATCGCCGAACCGCCGCGCGCTGCCAGGCCATGCGCGCGGCGGGACACGAGCCTCTCGTTCAGCGCACCACGGGCCTGCTCCTGGATCCCTATTTCTCAGGCACGAAGATCACTTGGATGCTGGAAAACATCCCCGGCCTCCGCCAGCGTGCCCTGGCGGGCGACATCGCGTTCGGCACGGTCGACAGCTTTCTCGTCTGGCGGCTCTCCGGCGGCAAGAGCCACATCACCGATGTCACCAACGCCTCGCGCACCCTGCTCTTCGATCTGGCCCGCCTCGACTGGAGCCCGGACCTGTGCCGGCTCTTCGACGTGCCGCCGGCCATGCTCCCCCGCGTGTGTGCGTCCTCGGGCCTCCTCGCTGTCACCTCGGGCGTGGACGGCCTGCCCGACGGCACGCCCATTACCGGCATTGCTGGCGACCAGCAGGCCGCTCTCTTCGGCCAGGGTTGCTTCCACCTCGGCGAGGCCAAGTGCACCTTCGGTACGGGATCGTTCTTGCTCATGAACGTGGGCGAAAAGCCGGTCCTATCGCAACACCGGCTGCTCGGCACCGTCGCCTGGCAAACCGCCCGCGGCACGAGCTACGCCCTCGAAGGCAGCGCCTTTGTCTCGGGCGCGCTGGTGCAGTGGCTGCGCGACGGCCTCGGCATCATCAAGACCGCGGCTGACATCGAGCCGCTGGCGGCATCGGTTCCCGACACCGGCGGCGTGACCATCGTGCCGGCGCTAGCCGGCCTAGGCGCGCCCCACTGGCGGCCCGACGCGCGCGGGATCATCTGCGGCATCTCGCGCGGCACGACCGCTGCCCACATCGCCAGGGCCGCGCTGGAGGCCATGGCCCTACAAAACGTCGACCTGGCGCTGGCCATGCAGCGCGATGCCGGCCACCCCATCACCTGCCTTCGCGTCGACGGCGGCGCATCGGCCAACAATCTGCTCATGCAGATGCAAGCGGACTTGCTCGGCGCGGACATCGTCCGGCCGGCCATGGTCGAATCGACCGCGCTCGGGGCTGGCCAGCTGGCCGCCCTCGGCTTGGGCCTTTACAGCGACCCAGGGAAGGCGTCAGACTTGAACGTGTCGACGTTCCAGCCCCGCATCGATCCAGCAGAGCGCGAACAAATCCTGAACCGCTGGCGCAATGCCCTGACAAAGTCCTGAATGCCACCCTTGACCAAAACCAGACCCGACGGATCCCACCAGTTTCTTCCGGTTTCGCTGCGCCTGGAAGCCGGGGCGGCGAGCCATGCCGGCCTGGTGCGAGAGTCCAACGAGGACGTCTGCGGCATCTTCCCCGAGGAGCGGCTCTTCGTCGTGGCCGATGGCATGGGCGGCCGGGCCGCGGGCGAGATAGCCGCGCGCATCGCCGTGGATGCCCTCGAGGCCTTCTGCCGCGAGCATCGCACCTCGGCGCCCGAGACCTGGCCGTTTCCGCTAGACGCGCGCTTCTCCAGGCAGGTCAACCTCCTTCGCGTCGGGCTCAAAGTGGCGAACCAGAAAATCCGCGAAGAGTCGCGCAAAGATCCCGCGTGGTACCGCATGGGCGCCACCATCGCGGCGCTGAGCCTGGACGAAGATCACCTGGTGGCGGCCCACGCCGGCGATGTGCGCATCTACCGCATCCGAGACGGCGCGGCCTCCCGACTGACCCGCGACCACTCGCTCATCGAGGAGATGAAATACGCACAGCCCGCCCTTCCGCCGCAGGAGATCGCGGCCCTGGTCAACCGCAACGTCATCACCCGCGCGCTCGGCAACAAGCCCGATGTCGAGCCCACGGTCTACATGAACTCCTACGCCGACGGCGATCTCTATCTGCTTTGTTCTGACGGCCTGTGGGAATGCGTGCCCGACGACCACATCACCAGCATCATTCTGTCGCAGCCGGATGCCGAATCGGCCTGCTACGCACTCATCGACGCGGCCAATGCCGCGGGCGCGCCCGACAACGTCACCGCGCTCGTGGTCCGCGTGAGCCGATGAAAAAGCGGCTCGCCACCAAGAAGACGCTCGTGTGCGTGGGTCCGGGCGGCGTGGGTAAGACCACGACCGCCGCTGCCCTGGGCGTGATCGGCGCGCGCAACGGACTTCGCACCCTGGTTTGTACGATCGATCCCGCGCCCCGGCTGGCCGACGCCCTAGGCGTGGCCAATCTTGGTTCCACGCCCACGGCCATCGGCGCCGACACCGCGGCTTCGCTCGGCATCACCTCGCCCGACATGCTGCACGCCATGCGCGTCGACCCCGCCACCGCCTTCGCGCATCTGGTGGAGGAACAAGTGTCCGACCCAGAACTGCGCCGCCACATCTTTTCCAACTCGCTCTACCGCCACGTCACCACCAACCTGACCGGGTCGCAGGAATACGCGGCCACCCTCGCGCTTTACGAACTTCGTCGCGATGGCGGCTACGACCTCATCGTGCTCGACACGCCCCCCACGGCCAATGCGCTGGAGTTTCTGGAAACCCCCGAGCGCCTGGCCGCGGCCATCGGCAGCCCTGCCTTGCAGTGGTTCGCACGCCCCGATCCGCGCCTCGGCCGCTTCTCGCTCAAACGCCTGGGTGTGGGCGGCGCCATGATCATCCGGCGCGCGGGCAAACTGATGGGCAGCAAGTTTCTCGACGATCTCGGCGCGTTTCTCCTCGACATCCGTGAGGTGCTGGGCGGGTTCCTGACCCGCGCGCGCGAGATCGAGGCGGTGCTCAAGCGACCCGACGTGGGCTTCATCCTGGTCATGACGCCGGAAACCGCGGCCGTGAACGAAGCCCTGTATTTCGCACGTCGCCTGCGCGAAACCGGCTCGCCGCTGTGTTGCTACATCGCCAACCGAACCTTGCAAGAACCCCTGCCCTGCAGCGAGACTGTCCTGCGCGAGCAGATCGCCGGCATGCCCGCCTTGCGCGATCTGGCCAAGGGCGAGCTGGAGGACGCCGCCCGTAAGCTCGCGGATCTAGCGCAGTACCTGACCAAGATCGCCCATGCCCAAAAGGGCGAACTCGATCGCCTGTCCCACGAGTCGCCCGGCGTGGAAATCACCACGGTCCCGCTGCTGCCCCACGACGTGTCCAGCATCGACTCGCTTCTGGCCATCGCGGATCGCCTGGAAAGCGCGTGACCCATGCTGCGGCTGTTCCTCGCCGTCGATTTGCCAGCGCCCGTGCGGCAAGAAGTCGAGGCCCTGTGCACGCAAGTCAACCAAGCCCGCTGGGTCAAACCCCACCAGCTGCACATGACCTTGCGCTTCATGGGCCAGACCCCAGACGATGGCCTGGCCGAGATCCGCAATCGGCTTGCCCGCGTGCAAGTTCCCGCGTTCGACCTAGCGCTGCAAAGCGCGGGCGTCTTCCCGGGCGGCGCGAAGCGCCCGCGCGTGTTGTGGCTCGGCCTTGAGCCCGTGGAACCGCTGGTCCGGTTGAAGCGCGCGATCGACGCCTGCCTGGGCCCGGACGCGGAACGCGGCAACCAGGGATTCTCGCCCCATCTCACCCTGGCGCGCTTCACCGGAAGCACTGACGCCACCCTGACGCAGTTCCTTTCACGGCATCAGGCCTATCATGGCGAGCGCTTTCGCGTTGCCTGCTTTAAACTCTACCAAAGTACTCTTCATTCAAGGGGAGCAGTGCATGAGGTCATGGCAACCTATCCCCTGGCCGAGAGCTCGCCGGACGACCAGACTCAAGACACCAACCAGAAGCTGACCCATCCATGATATCCAGCCAAACTATCCCACATACCCCGCTGACCATCGAAGGTCCGCTGGCCCCATTGCCCGGGCGCCTCACGCAGCCCGAGCTGGGCTTCACGCTCGATGCGGATCTCTATCACGGCATTCTCGATCAAATCGAGGACGGCGTGTACTTCGTCGACCGAGACAAGCGCATTCTGCTCTGGAATCGCGGTGCCGAAAAAATCACGGGTTTTCGCAGCGACCAGATGATCGGCGAGTCCTGTGGCAACCAATCGCTGTGCCACATCGATGCCAGCGGCCGCCTGCTGTGCACGAACGGTTGCCCGCTTCAGCGCGCGGTGGACACGGGCGTCCCCATCGAGGCCGACGCCTTTCTGCAACACAAGCTGGGACATCGCGTTCCCGTCAAAATCAGGACTATCCCGCTCCGCGATCGCAACAACAGCCTCGTTGGCGCGGTCGAAGTCTTTCGCAGCACCATCGACAACCGCCGGCTGGACCAGCTTATCGAAGAGCTTTCGCACTTGGCCATGATCGACGAACTGACCATGCTGCCCAACCGGCGCCACTTCGACATGCAGCTTGACCGGCGTCTGGCCGAACTGGGGCGCTTTGGCTGGCCGTTCGGTGTGCTGATGATCGACATCGACCAGTTCAAGCAGGTGAACGACAGCGCCGGACACCTAGCGGGCGACGAAATCCTGCGCCTGGTGGCTCGCACCTTGTCGTCGAACTGCCGCGGCGTGGACACCATTGCCCGCTGGGGCGGCGAGGAATTCACGGCCATCATCACCAACGTGCGTGAGGATGGACTGCGCCTGGTGGCCGAAAAGCTACGCGCCATGGTCGAGGCGAGCGGGCTGCGCGAAACCGAGAGCGCGCCCCTTCAGGTCACCATCTCCATCGGTGGAGCCGTGGCTCGGGCCGACGAGTCCGCCGGCGAGCTGATGAAACGCGCGGACCAAATGATGTATGCCGCCAAGCGCTCGGGCCGCAACCGGGTGTGCATCTAGCCTGAAAGGCGCATCTGTGCCTCACCGCCGGGTTGTGATAGGGGTAATGCCTCGATGGAACGAGGGCAGATCTCCGACGATGCTTCGCCGCCCGCCCGCTGGCCGTGGTGGCTCGCACTGCTTTTCTGCCTTGCTGGTCTGGTGCTGTCGATCCTGCTCGAGCAGCTCCATTTCAAAGTCCACACCGATCCCACTTTCCACAGCTTCTGCGCCATCGACCGCAAGGTGAATTGCGACATCGTCGCGCGCAGCCCTTACGCCGTGCTCTTCGGCGTGCCCGTGGCTGCCTGGGGCATCTTCGGATATGCCCTGGCCGCCTTGGTCTCGCTGTGGGGCGCCCTCAGCCGCCGTTCGCTGCTGGCCGCGGGCTGCGGACTTTATCTGGCATTCTTCTTCGTGGCATCGAACGCCGTTCTGGGCGCCGTGTCCGCCTTGCTCGTCACCGCGGTTTGCATTCTCTGCCTGGCCAGCTACGCCGCGAATCTGCTCTTTCTCGCATGCGCGCTCATCATCGGCCGCGGCCGCGGCCTGCGCGCTGCCCTGGCCGAGCCCATGCGCTTTTTGCGTCGGCGAACCACGCGCGCACTCGTCACCTTGGCAATCATCGGCGGATGTGCGGTGGCCGTGATGATCGCGCACCCCTCCTATTGGAAGGCAGCGGCCGAGAAGACCCGGACGCGCCCCACCGCCCCCACCCTGCCCCACGGCATCGAGCCCGGCGGGGGGCATTTCATCGGCGCCGAAAAGCCGACCGTCACCCTCGTCGAATACAGCGACTACGAGTGCCCCTACTGCCGCCTGGCCCACACGCAGCTGCGCACCCTTCTCGAACGCTATCCCACGAAGTTGCGCCTGGTGCACCGCCACTACCCGCTCGACCAAAGCTGCAATTCATCGCTCAAGGCGCCGATGCACGAAAATGCCTGCTTCGCCGCCATGATTGCCGAGTGCGCTGGCCGGCAGGATCGTTTCTGGGAAGCCAACGACTACTTGTTCGCCGAAGCGCGCACGCTGCACGCGCGACCCAACAGCGAAATTGCACACGACATCGGCCTTAACCCCGCGGCCCTCGAAGCCTGTCTGCGCGAGGAAGGTCCACGCAGCGTCGCCTTCGACGTCGACGAAGGTAATCGGCTGGGCATCCAAGGCACACCTACCTTCTTCACCGAAGGCAAGACGTACACCGGCACCTACCCGCCCTGGCTGCCCAGCCGCCTGGAGAACCCCGCGACCAGCGTCGATGGTGGTGCGAAGGCTGCGCGGCAGTAGGACTCTAGCCGTGGGCTGGACCGGGCACGCCGGCAATATGCTGGTTGGCAACATCTGCGCGCGCGCGGCCTACGGAGCGGACCAGGCGGTGGCCAGGGACGACACATCCCACGCGGTAGCGACTGCCTCGTAGCCCGACGGAGTGCCGGAGGTGATCGTCACGACACGGTTCAGAATGTGATCGCGCGTATCATATTCCGTCGACTGGTTGGCGATAGTGGCGGAGGTTCCCGCCGCCGTGGTCAGGGATGCGAGATTGAGGCCGGTGCACCCGGCCGACTTCCAGCCCACGTAGCTGGCATCGCCAATCGAAAGGGGTGCGGTGGTCGTGTTCCACAACCCGGTGCCGATGGTGCCCATGCCGCTGAAGGTGACGTTGATGAGCGCGACTTGGTCATACCAAGCGCCGGTGCCCGCGTCGCGGCCGAAAGTGGCGGTGACATTGGCATCGACAGTGACCGCGGAATTGAGCACGACGTAGCCTTTTCCAACCGTGCCATTGCCGGCGACGGTGCTTCCAGTGCGAGCGACGACGAGGCTGTAGGAAGCCGCCCCTCCGCCGAGGTCGTTCAGGAAGCGCATGGTGCAATCCTCGAACAGCGCGGCCTGGGCCGTGCCCCAGATGAAGTCCACGTTGCCTTCGATGGAGCACTTGTAGAACCAGTTCCGGCCCGAGGTCTGCAGGGTGTCCTGGTTACCGCTGAACGAGCTGTTGTACGCCGCCAAGGTGTAGGTCGGCCCGCTGGCGAAATAGAGGGTTTCCGCCTGGCCATACTGCGCACGCGTCCCGGTGTTCTTCAGCGTGACGTTCTGGAGCACCAGGTTCGCGCCAGTGAAGTAGAAGCTGGCCCGGGTCGCCGTGCTGCCGTTCACGTTGTTGCCATTGGCGTACTCGAAGATGCAGTTGTCGCCCTGCTTGTTCCCCGCGGGGCCCAAGATGGTGATGGTCTGCTGGGTGCCGCCTTGGCCCGTGTAGCGCAGAAGCTCGCGGTAGGTTCCAGGTGCCACGTTGATGGTCACGTCAGCCGGGGCAGCGGCGCTGACGGCGATCAGGTTCAAGGCCGCGCCCAGGGTGCGGAAATTTGCCGTGCTGGTTTGCGCGCCATCCACGGTGATGTTGCTGAAGTCCAGCGTGGGCATGGCCTTGGTGGTGAATTTCCAGGTAGCGACGGTGTTGAGGTTCGAGAGACCGCCAAAGGCCACCCCGTTGAGGAAACCGGCGATGGAAGTGGTCGGAACGACGACGTAGTAGTCGTTGCCATAGGCGATCTTTCCGATGTGGGGCGAGAAATAGACGGTGTTGCCGTCGACGCGAACCAATTGCGAGCCCACATTGATGACGGTCGCGCCAAAGGTTTGGGTTTCATCGGCGAAGGCGATGCTGTCCACCTCGGTGCCGTCGGACAGTTTGAAGATCTTGATGCTTCCGCCGGGGTTCAGGGTTGGCGTGGCGTCGAAGGTCAGCGCGAACTCGCCGTCCGTGAAGGCGCTGGTCGCACCTGGTGCGGGGTAGGCAGCCAGCGGCGGCGTGCCGTAGTTATCGGTGGCAGGGTAGTCGTTGACCGAGACGATAACTTGCTTGGTGTTGGTGACGGAGCTGCTGTCGCCGGTGTTGGTGACGGTCACGGTCGCGACCCCACCCTTCAGTCCAGAAATAGTCAGAGTCGAGCTCGTCGCGCCGTTGTCGACCGTCACGGCGGCAATGGTCGGGTCGCTCGAAACCGCAGTCACGTCGGAAACCGCGCCACCGACGGCGTTTGCGGTCGCTGTCACCGTGGCCGAAGCGCCCTTGGTCATGCTGACGCTGCCGTTCGAAAGGATCAGCGCAGCCGGAACATACGGAACTAGGCCGCCGGTGGCCAAATCAAAGACGGTCTTGCCATCGGCATCCTTGATGACCAGTTTGGAAATCGTGGCGATCACATTGTTGAAGGAGATGGCGGGATAAACGGGACCGTCTCCATAGACAGTCGTTCCATCCGTGAACGAGCTGGTTGCAACGGTGACCGGAGTGATGGTCGAGCCCACCGCACCTGCGCCGTAGGAAATGCTCTTTCCGATGCGGCTGAAGGTCAGTTGCAAGGGTGTGCCGTTCGTGTACGGAAGGTTGGGCGCGCCGACGGACAGGGTTCCGGCGCCGTTGACGTAGTAGCCGGCGGCGACGTTGGTGCTATTGCGCATGAGAATGTATGCGTAGGCATCGGTGGGATTGAAGCCCGTGGTCATTCCCAACCCGACGCCACAGGCATTGTTGGCCTTGTTCTGCGTGGTCAGCATGACCTCGGCAGAGATGCTGAAGTCGCCGGCCATGGTCGTGGGCAAAGCGATGAATCCATTGCTGCTGGTTCCGTAGTAGTTGGGCGCCACGTATTTGAAGGCGTTCCCTGATGTGCTGTAGGCGCTGTTCACCGTGATGCTTCCGTCCGCCATGGCCGCGCTGGTGGTGCCATTCGCCTGTTTGATGAAATAGACGAAGGCGCCACTTGAGCCGGCTTCGCCACTGGTGCCTGCATCGGCGGTGGGCGTGGTAACGGTGTCTGGCGTGGGGGCCGCGTCCGCCTTCGTGAAGACATCCGATGGGAAGTTTGTGTCGGCGTTCTGTCCGCTCGGGCTGTCGGCAGCCGCGTCCTTGCCGGCTGCGGGCGCGGAAGACTTCGAGCCACAGGCCCCGCACACGACCAGGGGGAGCGCGAAATGCAATAGGGACAGGTCGCGGCGGAATCGGTTGCTCATGGCTCTATTCTCCTGGCTTCGCAGTGGCGGGTGGTCGCTGATTCGGCTTAGGAATCTTCCTCGGGTTGGAAGGAAAGCGATGCCCCGATCGGGAGATCCAGATTTCGATTTTCGGCATGTCACCCAACTGAGCCACATCCGCGTTCGGCCACCACTGCCATCCAAGAAGCGGGCTTGATGCTCGGAGCTCGCTTCGACATGGCGGACATCACAAGGCAGTGCCTGGTCCCATGGGCAGGACGAAGAAAACAAAGTGAGGAAATCAATGAAAATGCGTAGCGCGACTGTTGTGGGATCCCTGATGCTCTTGTCAGTGGCCGTTTCAACCCTTGGATGCGGAAGCAACTCCCCGGCCACCAGTGGCTCCGGTGGCGTGACCAGCCTGGGCGGCACGACCGTCGCCGCCGCGAGCGGTGGGGCAACCACGCCAGCGACGACCGGCGCCGGCGGTGCCACCACGCCCGCAACGACCGGCGCTGGGGGAGCCGCCGGAGCGACGGGTACCAACCCCTACCAGCCGGCGTGCGCCACCCTCACCACGGCCGCTGGCTTGGTTCCCTCGAAGGGCGTCCTCTGTCCGGATGCGGCGGATCCCCAGCTCTGCTACAAGACCTGTGGCCCCAATAGCATCGGCTTCAAGTCCGAGACCTGCACGGCTGGCTCGTACGTCGAACAGTCGGGGTGCAGCTTCCCGACCGGCGTCGACTTCTCCTGCTACAAGATTCCCACCGCCGTCGACCCTTCCTGCCCGACGACTGCACCTCAGGCCAGCCAGCCCTGCACGGTGGCTACGTGCACGCTCTGCGGCGGCGCCACGGGCTATCTCGACTCGACAGGCGCTTCGAAGGTCGGTTACTGCGTTTGCCCCGCGCCTGGGGCATCTGGCACGGCGAAGTGGACCTGCGCCAGCTCGACCGCGTGGCCATGCCCCGCCGGCCAGGGCTGCTGAGCAGGTAACCATCACGGTCGCAACGAGCTAGAAGACAAACCCTTGGAGTCGACGTTGAAGCACCCGTGTGGTCTGCCTTTCTTTAGGAAAGCACCGTCATTCTCGCGGACGAGACTGCCCAGCTGGTTGGGGGCGGTCTCGCTGCTCGGGATGGCCGCCTGTGGCAGCAACGACGAGGAGGCCCCGCCCATCGAGTACATGTGTGACACCGATTCGACGCTGGCGTCACCGGCGCCAGTGGGAGTTTGCGGCGCTGGTGACCCCAAGCTCCCACCTGAGCCGAAGTTCCCAGCGGAGCCGGTCTGCCAAGAGATCAAGGCGACCAAGACCGGTCCCGCCGAGGACACACTCGACACCAACCTAATTCAGACGGCGCTGACACAATGTAAAGGCGGCGCGGTCAAACTGGTGGCGGATGGAGAGAGAAATTCCTTCGTTACGGGTCACCTTACGGTCTCGAACGTCACACTGTGGGTCGATGCCGGGGTCACCCTCTATGCCTCGCGCGATCCGGAGCAATACCAGAAGACCGGAAATTGCGGACGCATCGGCATCAGCGATTCAGGCGCATGCACCGATTTCATCACCATGGACGGAGTCAGTCCCGCCATCATGGGCGACGGGGTGATCGACGGACAGGGCGGCGAGCCCCTCATCGGCCATGACTACTCGTGGTGGCAAGCGTCCTATGCCCTCAGAGCGATCGACGGCAGCATCGGCAATCCCCCCCTGATCAACACGACGACCAAGACCAACGGCATGGTCCTGTATCGGATCACGCTGCACAATTCTCCAAAATTTCACGTTAAGATCGCGTCCACTCCGAGCTACGGCCCGACCGCCTGCACCACCGCCGGCGACGGTTTCACGGTCTGGGGCATTACCATCCTGACCCCGTCGAAGTGGAAGAACAGCAAAGGCGAGGTCCTGACGCCGAGCTTCGCGCGCAACACCGACGGTGTCGACCCCGGCGAGGGTAGTATCGCTCAATGTGGCGTGATCGCCTGCAACACCATCAGCACGGGCGACGATCATATCGCGGTCAAGGGCGGACACTGGGTATCCAATCTCATCATTGCCCACAACCACTTCGGCACTGGCCACGGCATGTCCATCGGCAGCGAGACGTTCGGTAGCTACACCTCTCCCGATGGCGTCCTTCATCGCGGCATCGAGAACATGGACGTGTACGACCTCACCATCGATGCCGATTCTCGCCCCGTCGGGTACGACGCCCAGGCCTCGGACTTCAATGGCATTCGGGTCAAGTCGGATGAGAGCCGCGGCGGGCTCGTGAACAACATCACGTATACCGACATCTGCATGCGCGACATGACCAACGCCATCCTGGTCAGCACCGCCTACAACCCGATGTTCGCCGGCACGCTCTTCCCGGACTTCAGGGCGCTGACCTTTCGCAACCTCCACCATGTGACGTGCAAGGGGTTGAGCCGGCCCGTCGTGACCCTCGAAGGCTTCAACTCGACCCTGCCCCTGGGGCCCGTCACGCTGGACAATGTGGTCATCGACAACATGGGCAAGCTGGACGTGGCGGCCGAATACGCCAACATCGAGCTTGGCCCCGGCGACGTCAGCTTTTACCCCAGCGGCTTTGACGTAACCGTGACCGACAATCGCGTTCCCGGAAGCAGCGCAAAGCGCACCTGTGTCTTCCCCACCCTGCCCACGCCCGAGGTGCCACCAGGATGGCTTCGATGAACGGCTTCAGGAAGGCGATGCGAACCATGCACAGCTTTTCACTCCATCGGTTGCTCGCCCCACTTTTGTTGGCCGGCAGCACGGCAGCTTGCACGACCCACACCACGGAATCCCAAGGCACGTGTGTGCCCGACCCAGCGGTTAGCTGCACGGTCAACGGCTTTTCCGCCGAAGCGGTCCATCTGACTGGGTATTCCTGCACAGGTGCGGCCAGGCCCGACGACAATTCCACCTACATTGATGGCGTTCCCCAGGGACTGGTGTGCGCGGACCAAGCCGGGGGCGGCTATTGCTGCACGAACTTCACCACCCAGTGCTCGTACAATCCCGTGGGAATTTGCGATCCAGGCACCTATGGCTACCAATGCCTGGGCGCCAATCGTCCCGAAGCCCTCAATCCGGCCATCAGTTGCAACCAGGGGGTCAGGGAAGACAACGTGATCAACTTCTGCTGTTCGGGCACCGAGCGCGCGGCCAATTGCACTCAATCCGACGCCATCGGGTGCGCTGCCGGAATCACCGGATGGATCTGTCCCACTGGAACCCAGCCCACGGCGCAAGACATGGGGGCCAACAAGAGCCGCGCCGATCTCTTCTACCTGCTCTGCCCGGTGCCGACAGTGGCGGCCAACCCCAAGTATGAAACGTACTGTTGTTACACGGCCAGCCTGGTCCCTGCAGGTGGCACCTGCCTGCAAGACCGCAACGTGCCTGGCTGCGCGCCCGGCAGGTTTGGCATCGCCTGCTACGGAACCGACACGCCAGAGCAGAATTTCGCACGCCTTAACTGCCCCGACCCGGGGGTTCCCGGGATCAGCGAACAGGGGTATCCAGCAACGGTCTACTGCTGCGACTACACCAGCAACTAGCGGGTGAGAAGTAGGGCCTTTGGCAAGAAGGCGCATCATTCGGCAGGCTCCTTGGCGTGTGCTCGCGATGCTGGCCGTCATCGATGATCCCTCCGCGGCGACCGCTCGCAACGATGGCGAGGCGGCGGTGACCGTCAACGTAGCCAATCCGCTTGCGCATGCGCGAAAGTCGGAAACGGTCGTGCTCCATCTTCACGATCTCCGCCGGTTGGTTCCAGTGCTGGACCCGACCAAGACCGTCGTGGTGGACGCTGGCGGCGCCGAGATCCCTTCGCAACTCGTCGACATGGATGGCGACGAAGTTGCGGACGACTTGGTTTTCCAGAACGACTTCGCTCCGCGCGCGAGCAAGACGTTCGCCGTGCGGGCAGGCACACGTCGCCGCCCCACACGCGAGGACTATCGAGTCTACGGGCGTTTCGTTCGCGAACGGCATGACGACTTCGCCTGGGAAAACGACCGCATTGCCCACCGCATGTATGGGCCCGGCCTCGAGACGTGGGCCGAGGAGCCGCTGACCAGCAGCGGGATCGACGTATGGACGAAACGCGTGCGCAAGCTAATTGTGAACGATTGGTATTTGACCGACAACTACCACCAGGACCACGGCGAGGGCGCGGATCTCTACTCAGTGGGAAGGTCGCGTGGCTGTGGCGGGCTTGGCATCTACCGAGAAGGCAAGCTTGCGGTATCACGCAATTTCACTAGCTCGCGCGTGCTCGCCAACGGTCCCATTCGCCTGGTGTTCGAGCTGACGTACGCACCGTGGGTCGCCGGCAATGCGCGCGTGTCCGAGACCAAACGGGTGATCCTCGACGCCGGACAGAACTTCGACCGGTTCGAGAGCACCTTTTCCACAGATCCGAAGGGCGCTCCGCTCGTCGTCGGCATCGGGATCGCAAAGCACCAGGGCGGCCTGGCCCAAAACGACCCGCACGCCGCTTGGCTGCGCACGTGGGAACCTCTCAAGCAGCCGAACGGAAATCTCGGCTGCGCGATCGTGCTTCCGAACACGACGGCCGACTACCAAGTGACGGACACGGACTACCTGCTCGTCACTGCCGTTCCCACCACTGGTACCTTGGTCTACTTCGCTGGATTTGGCTGGGATCGCAGCTCGGACGTTGCCGACGCCGCCGCTTGGGCGAGCCTGGTCGCGAACAAAGCACGGGAGGCCGCAACGCCCCTTCAGGTTTCCCTCGCGCTCGCTTCGCCGTCCTCGCCATCGCCAGCTCTGCCCGCTCCCGCGGCGAGTTCTGCCACTCGCATGGTCGAATCGGTCATCGCCCGCGCCCCTTCGGTGCTGACCGACAGGTGGGAATACGACACGGGTTTGGTTCTCAGGGGAATCGAACAGGTGGCGCTCAAGACCAAGAACATGGCCGCGCTTGCGTACATCAAGCGCACCATCGATGGTCTCATCGACGCCTCCGGCACCATCAAGGGCTACCAGAAGGGCGACTACAACATCGATCAGATCAACATGGGCCGGGTGCTCTTCCGACTGTGGGCCGAGACACAAGGCAAGGACAAGAATCGCTACCGCAAGGCGATTGAAACTCTGCGCTCGCAGATGAGAACCCACCCGCGCACCGAGGACGGAGCGTTCTGGCACAAGAAGATCTACCCACACCAGATGTGGCTCGACGGGGTCTACATGGCATCTCCGTTCCTGGCCGAATACGCGGCCACCTTCCATGAGCCCACTCTATTCGATGATGTCGCCAAACAAATCCTACTCGCCGAGGAGCACATGCGCGACGCCTCCACAGGCCTCCTCTACCACGGCTGGGACGAGCAGAAGAAAGAGCGCTGGGCCGACCCCAAGACGGGCAGGTCGCCGCAATTCTGGGGACGCGCCATGGGCTGGTACACCATGGCCGTGGTCGACGTGCTCGAGTGGCTGCCCCAAGAGCATCCGCAACGACAGGCCATTCTCGGCGTGCTAGAGCGGCTCGCACCGGCGATTGCGCGCGTGCAAGATCGCGCGACCGGGGTGTGGTGGCAGCTGCTCGACCAGCCGGGACGTCCGGGAAACTACCGCGAGTCCTCGGCGTCCAGCATGTTCGTGTACGCCCTATCCAAAGCGGTACGGAGCGGCTGGCTCGACAAGGCAGTTTACGGCAAGGTCGCGTTGCGCGGGTATCAGGGGCTCTGGCGAGAATTCGTCGAGCTGGACGCCAACGGGCAGATCGATCTCAAGAACGTGTGCAAGGTCGCCGGCCTCGGCGGCAATCCCTACCGTGACGCCTCGTACGAGTACTACACCAGCACCGAGGTCGTGAACAACGATCCCAAGGGCGTCGGCGCCTTTCTCCTGGCCGCCGTCGAGAACGAGTAAAGGGGCTGGACCTCCCTCTGTGCTCTCAGCCACCGCGGGCGGCCCCGGAATCGCGCGACCGCACCAAGCTTGGTTGCGGCGGAGCGCCCGCTCTGTGCCCTCTCCTGCTCAGAACACGTAGACGGTCTGGCCCATGCCACGGATGTTGTGAGGCTTGTTGTGGTCCATGTACTCGACCTGGGTGTACTGCCCGGAGATCCCGAGCCGCAGCGCCGGGGTGACGTCCCAGAAGAGATTGGCGTCCACATAGCGGCTGGTGTCGGCCGTCGTGCTCAACAACTCCTGTTCCGAGCCGCCCTGGTAATAGAACTTGGACATATTGTCCGAATGCGATTGCGTGTAGTTCGCGGAGAACAGGATGCGTCCGGTGGGCGGCAGATAATACTGGAGACCAACACGGAAAGCCGTCCAGTTGAGGGTGTGGACGACGCCATTCGCATCGAAGGCTACCAGCGAGCTATCGATGTTCACGTCGTAGAGTGGCGCCGGATTGGCCTGCTGGGGATTCTGCAGGGGCGGGAACTGCGCGCCGCCACCCGAGGTGATGAGATCGGCAATGCCTGTGCCGCGCAAGAAGGAGCCGGTGAGCGTGAGGCGGTTGCTGCGATCGTCCTCGCTGGCGGCAGGAATGACCGGGAGGAGAGCGTCAACTGACATGCCCCAACCCATGGTGCTGTTCGAATTGCGCGTCGGCGGCGGCGCGAAGGCGTTCACATTGAACTGCCGCACGATACCCGAGATCCCGATGGAAGCCGGGGCCGACATCGTGCCCACGTTGCCGGGGGTGGTGATGCCCCGCCAATGATTGAGAATCAGGCGCACTCCAGCGCTGCCGTCGGGGATTTGCGAATCGCGCTGCGCGGGACGCCCCGCCGAGATGGCGACGTCCACACCGAGCGCGCCATCGGCGTTGAAATCGTGCGAGAGGCGCAGCTGCGGGTTGCGCGAGAACAACTGATTGGGCAGGCCGAGAAACTCGACGGAACAAGGAAAGGAGAAATTCTGCCAGCCGAAGAGATCGTAGGTCTGCCCCAACAGAACATCGACATATGGATTCGCCAACTTCACGTAGGCATGGCGCACGCGATAGGTGGGGCTGTCGAAATAGGTATTCTCCGACGTCGCGGGAGTAGTGTTCTGATTGGGAGTGTCCTGATGGCCGAAGAAGTCGGCTTCGAGAACCGCGGTCGGCTTCACCCCGCCGACGATCGGGGACTCGAAGGCGAAGCCCAGCCGGCTGTTGCGCATCGAAAACTGGCTTCGGCTGTTGTTGCCGTCGTACGTGTCCTTGCGTGCGACCAGCGACGAACCCATGGCATCGTTGTAGCTGCGGGTTGTATCGTAGATGTAATCCGCCTCGACGAAACCGTAGAGCGTCAGCTTGAACTGCCGAGCCCCCTCACCCACGACGATCGCGAGTGGCGGGCGAGCAAACCAAGATGCAGGCGCGGTTTCCGCGGGAGCCGGCACGGCAGCGGGAGGTGCTGGCGTTGCCGCCGGTGGCGCCACAGTGGTCGTGGCTGACGGTGGCGCCGCCTCGACCGGTGCTGCCGCCGGTGCGATGGACGCTTCGGCTGGGTCCTTTTGCGCAGGCTCATCCGCACGCGCAAGGCCGGTGCCTCCCGCAAGAATGAGCGCTGCTGCGATGAGGGAGGGTGCCTTCATTGCACCGTACGTCAGTCGATCCTTCGGGCGATCCTTCATGGGCCAAGACCTTCCAGGGTGAAAGCGGTAAGGGAGTTGCGCAATAAACATGGCCGACATCATCAGAAGAGGTAAATGGCCTGCCCCGCGACGCGAATGTTGTCGGGCTTGTCTATGTCGCCGTTGACGGTAGGGAGGTAGACGGTTTGCGTGTATTGGCTGTACACACCTACCCGAACCACGGGGGTGACATCGAAGGTCAGCTTCGCGTCGGCATAGCGAAACGTATCCGCAAAGTGGGCTTGCAGATCGAATCTGGCGGGGTCGCCAAAGAGCGTGGCCATGTTTGCGGAATGGGCCTGCGTGTAGTTCGCAGAAAAGATCCAGCGCCCCGTGGACGGCAGGTAGTACTGAAGCCCGATGCGGAAGGCGGTCCAATCGATGGTGTGGAGTACCCCCGCCGAATCGAAGGACACGATGCCCTGGTCGACGTTGGCAGTCTCGTACACAGGAGGCGGAAAGTCCCGGGCCGGATTGGACAAGGTCGGGAACACCGCTCCGCCCGTCACGCTGATGAGATCCCCGATGCCGGTTCCCTTCACGAACGAGGCCATGAGCGCGAGTCGGTTGCCGCGGTCGATGAAGTTCGTGGCTGGGATGATGGGCAGAAAGGCATCGAACGACACGCCCCACCCGGTCGCACTGTTGGAGTTCTGGGTAGGCGGGGGGGCGAAGGCATTCGCCTTGAACTGGCGCACGATCCCCGAGACCGCGAGGGTGAGCGGCATGGCCTCGATCCGCTCGTTGCCCGGTGTGCGAATGCCCTGCCAGCCGTTGAAGCTGACGCGCAAGCCGGCGCTACCATCCGGCACACCCGAGTCGCGCTGCACAGGCCGCACGGCCGCGGCCGCAAGCTCGACGGTGACGGCCCCCTCGGCGTTGAATTCGCGCGAGACGCGCAGCTGCGGATTGCGCGAGAACAATTGATTGCGCAGGCCAGAGGGATCGAAAAAGCTCTGCCAGCCGAAGACGTCGAAGGTGTGCCCCATCAATAGATTGACGTACGGGCTCTTCAACTTCACGTAGGCGTGGCGAATGCGGAACAGCGGACTGGCGAAGTAAACGGCCTCCGTGGATCCGGGAGGGCTGGCCTGGCTGCCGGCAAAGTCGCTCTCGATGACCGCGGACGGCGTCACTTCACCCAAAGTCGGCGACTCGAAGCCAAAGCCGAGCCGGGTGCTGCGCAGCGAGAACTGGGTTCGGCCGTGGTGGTTTTCGTAGGTATCGGTCCGCGCCACCAACGACGTTCCCATGCTGTCGTCGTAGCTCCGGGTGGTGTCCGTCATGTAGTCCACTTCCAGGAACCCGAAGAAGCGCAACTTGAAGCTGCGGGCGTCTTCCCCCACGGTGAGCGCCAGCCGCGGCCGGGCAAACCAGGCAGCCCCGGCACTCTCGGCTGGGGCTGCCTCGACGGGAGCTGCGGTGGCGGGTACGGACGGGACCACGGCAGCTCCATCGTGTGAGATCGGTGCGACTTCGGGCGCCGCGTCCGCCGAGGCATCTTGGTTGGGACGGGTGCCCGCTTCCTCGTCCGCTTTGGCGAAACGGACGCCCCCTGCGAGTACGAACACTGCAACGATGAGGGCGGACGCCTCGTGGGCACCCAACTTCGATCGGTCCTTCATTGACAAAAAGCCTTCCCAGGAAAAATTCGCTGTGGCAACCGCGTAAGAGTCACAGGCGCAGTGGATAGCCCCGACAAATCCGGCTCAACTTTTCGGGCGGCGACGACGACCCCGCGACGGTCGCCCGAATCGCCTAGGCCTAGCAGCCGGTGCCTGCTGGACACGGCCAGGCCGTCGTGCTGGCGCAACTCCACTTGCTCGAACCAGTGGCCGAGGCCGGGCAAACGCAATAGCCAGTCTTGGCGGCACCCGACGAGTCGAGGTATCCAGTCGCGCCACCGCAAACCACACAAGCGGCTACGGCACAGGCCGTGCTCGCTTGCGGCGCGACGGTCGGACAGGTCACATTCGTCGTGGTCGGAATCTTGTAGCAGGAATAGTCACCCGCCGGGAACGAACACCCCGACTGTTCGACGTAGGTCGAAGCGGTGCAGGTTTCGGATTTGAATCCCTTACTTTCCGGGCCGCAAGTCTTGTAGCAAAGCTGCGGATCGGCGGCAGTACACGCGCCCGCCTTGGTGGGAGCCACGCCTGCGGCGGTGAGGAGGCTCACGCAAAGCGGAACGAAGGTGTTGGCTCCCGTCGAGCCGCCCGTGCTCGTGGCGCCGTCGACCGATTGCGTACCGCCCATGGCCGTGTTGCCGCCGGTACTTGTACTTCCACCCATTACCTCCGCGTCCGCTGTTCCAGTGCTGCCACCTGTTGCGGCAGCGTCGACTGTGCCCGTGGCTCCGCCGGTCGCCACCGCGCCGCCCGCGGATGTCGTGCCGCCGTCCGATTGCGTCCCTCCGGTGGCCGAACTCCCGCCAGACCCGACGCTTCCGCCCGTTCCCATGGCACCGCCCGACGTCGCGGCCCCACCAGTGGCGCCGCCGGAGCCACTTGCGCCTCCGGACGTCGTTGCACCGCCGCTGCTTGTACTCCCGCCGCTGCTTGTCGTTCCCCCCGCGCCCGTCTTCTGCGCCCCGCCAGATCCATCCACCGCCATGGTTGAAGATCCACAACCGGACAGACCCAATCCGGCCACCACGCCCACGACGAGCGCAAGCTTCGACTCAAGTTTCATCGTTCTTCTCCTGCCTTCCAATTCGGACATTGGAGCTCACCCCATCGGAGTGATGCTCGACAACGTGCGCAGTGGTCCCTCGGGCGAACTTCGGCTCCCTCGCCACGAGCAAATGGTCGGCGGGTATGGGCTAGAGCAGCGCTACTCTTGCGGCATGCCGTCGAAAAACTGCACCCGGCCGGTTTCGAGTTCGTAGTCCGCGGCCACGACGGCCACACGACCTGCGAGTACGAGTTCTTCAAGCAAGCGGCTACCGTGGCGCAGGTGATCGACCGAGGCGCGCACGTTGATGCGCATGAGTTCGCGCAGCAGATCGGGATTCGTCACCGTGCCGCTTGCGCGCACGGCAGGCTCGATATGCGGGGCGATGCGGTCGGTGATCGAGCGGATGTTTTTCGATGCGGATCTGTCGCCCGAGTGCAGGGCATTCGCGGTGGCTGCGATGGCGCCGCAGCGGGTGTGCCCAAGCACGACGACCAGGCGAGTCCCGAACTGCGAGGCGGCGAATTCGATAGAGCCAACGACCGACGGCGCGACCACATTGCCCGCGATCCTGACCACGAAGAGATCGCCGAAGCCCTCGTCAAACAAGATCTCGACCGGCGTGCGCGAGTCCGAGCAGCCCAGCACGATGGCAAAGGGCCGCTGCGGGCGATCGGCGAGGTCGGGTGAGAAGTTGCGCGCAGCGTGGCCTGGCCGGCCAGCGCAGAAGCGCTGGTTTCCCTCCAAGAGACGTTGCACCGCCGCGTGAGGAGATAGCGAGTCCGCATCCCAGGTATGTGGCATGAGCGGGCTAACCGTCCGCGAACTCGCCGGCGCGCATGCGGCGGAAGAGATCCAGGTTCTCGTCCACGGAGCGATTGCGAAACGGGCTGTCCTTGCCCGGCTTGTAGAAGTTGCCGCGGTACTGGCTGATCTGCGCGGCCGTCAGGTCACAGACGTAGGCCTTGCCCGCGGAAATCAAGTGCTCTGCGCACTCATAGATCTTCCCAAAATAGTCCGAGGCGTAGAGCGCCTCGCCGTTCCACTGGAAACCGAGCCAGCGCACATCTTCGGCGATGGAATCGACGTACTCGACATCTTCGGCGGTCGGGTTGGTGTCGTCGAAGCGCAGGTTGCACTTGCCGCCGTACTTGGCCGCGGTACCGAAGTTTAGGCAGATCGACTTGGCGTGCCCGATGTGCAAGTAGCCGTTGGGTTCGGGCGGAAAGCGCGTGTGGACCCGGCCGCCGTTATTACCCTGGGCCAGGTCGGCGTTGATGATTTCCTCGATGAAATTCTCGGCCGCGCGGTCGGCCGGCGCTTCCTTTTCGTCAGTCATGCCGTGAAGCTATTCGCCCTGAATGCGGATGTCCACCCGCAACCACGCTGGGCCGAAGCCGCCTACTTCACGTTGGCGCAGAACCTGTTGACCTTCAGGCCGTCGCCGCCACCCCAGACCTCGAAGCCGGCGAAGATGATGCTGAGGTACTGGTTGGTGTTGATGCTGCCGTACTTGTTGGTGATGGCGTCCTGGATGAAGTTGTTCAGATCGAACTGCAACGAGGACAGCGGCGTGTCGCTAACGTAGGAGATGCACGGCAGACTGTTGCTGGTGCCGTTCCAGACCGTCCACGTGCCTGAGACGCCGTCGACGAATCGGCCGCTGGCGAGCGGGCTTCCATTGGGCTGGCGATCGGAAGGCTTGAAGAGCCACACCATGAGGTAGGCACCGCCGGACCCTGGGTTGCCCCCCGTGACCACGGCGCTGCTCTGCGTGAGCCAGACGTCGTAAGTCGCGTTGAAGTTCGAGGTGCCGTGGCTGTCCGCATTGGTTGAGAAAATGGTCGGTACGCTTGTGAGGCTCGAAATCTGCTTGGGCAAATTGCTGCCCTTGGTGGCCTTGGTGCCATAGGTTCCGATGAAGATGGAGGGGAACCCCATGGGGGTGTCCTTGACGCTGGTGACATTGTTAGGCGGGGGATTCGTCATCGAGAAGCCAAGGCCGGTGATCTGCTCTTGCTGGCTGTTGTACGGGGTGCCCCACCAGTTGGCCTGCATGAAGTAGGTCTTGTTCGAGTTGTTGTCGACCGTGATCGCGGTGGCGCCGTACTGACTGGTCACGAGGTTGGAATAGGTCGAGGTGTCCGTGCAATCGACCGAACCCGCAACCGTGCTGCCACCCGTGCTGGTGGTGCCGCCCGTGCTCGTGGCCCCACCCGTGCCGATTTTGCCGCCCGTGCCCGTGACCCCGCCGGTGCCCGTAGCCCCACCCTTGCCGGTCGCGCCACCGCTACCCACCGCGCCTCCTGTACCGTTCTCCGCCACCGGTGCCTTGGCGCAAGAAATCACGAAAGTACCTAGGATGACAAAGAGCGGGAGAAGACGCATGGAACCTCCGGAAAACGTGAACCTCTATCGAGCGTAACCTGGACTACTACAGCGCGAAAGCATGGGAAACTTGAAAACTACTCGCCTTGCATCAGGAAGAGCGATCACCTTCGCCGCGACCTCTCCGTCGAGAGCATTAGTGATGGGCCGACTGTTCGATTATGCAAAAAGATGTGGTCCGGGACCACTTTAGTGGCGCTCGCTTGCCCAAAAGAAAAACGGGGTACTGAAGCACCCCGTTTTCTTGCTAGCCAGAAAGCGCCGATTTACTGGAAGGACATTCCCGTCCAGCAGAAGTTGGTGGCGGTGTAGTCGGTGGTGGAGTTCGAGGTGATCTCCAGGCCCATGTTAACGATGTTCTTCAAGTCGTCGGTGGTGAGGTTCGTTCCTGTGCCGTCCCAGCACTTGGTGTTGAAGACGGTGAGCGCAGCGGGGGTGCCGGGCGTGACGTTAGCGCAGTAGCCCTCGTCGGCGGGCACGTGGCCCTTGACTGAAATCACGCCACGGATCAAACCGGTGGGAGTGGGCGAGACGGCGGAGGGATCGAAGGCAAACGACACCTTGGTGTACTTCGAGAGGTCCACCGTATTGCCCTCCGTCGCGCTGGCGTTGGTACCGAGTTCGAGGCCCCAGTAGCCGGTGTAGTCGGGGCCCGTGACACCGGCCGTGGTGCCGACCTTGGGAACACTGCCGGTGATGCAGAGTCCGGTGCTCCCGCTCCAGACGGTCTTCCCGCCGCTCGACGGGCAGGGGTTGGCTTTGGTAATCGGTTCGCTGGTGCCGCCCCCGTTGGCACTGTTGTCGCACACGGGCGAGGTCGCGGTGTTAAATTGACCCAGCGCGATCCAGGCGTACCCGCCCAGCACGCCCGAGGCCTGGCCACTGGAGAAGCAAACGCTGTCCGCGGCTGGGGTGCACGTGGCGCCGCTGCCCGAGCTGCCGCCAGCTGCGCCGCCGACAGGTCCGCTGCCTGCGGCTCCGCCAGCGCTGCCGCCAGCACCTCCAGAGCCGCCGCTGCCGGCGCACGACGTGGTCATCGCGGAGAACACCAAAGCCCCACCAAGGGCCAAGGCCGTTACAGTCAAACTAACCCGAACATTGAGAAACTTCCGTGCGTTCATGTCACCCTCTCGTTTGGTCTTTGGTCATTCAACAACAGGTAGAGGCAGGATGGGAATATTTGGTTGTAAAAAACAAGTGCCTTCGAGATGCGCGGTGCTCCACACGCGGTGACTTATTGCAACCAGCCACAGTGAGGAAGCTCCTCGCGAAAACAGTGACGCCCTAGATAGCGCAAGCGACAGGCAAATATCTAGAGATTGTTTAGAAAGCCCTGCTCATAGGCCTGGCAATCGCCGACCTCGCCAATGTCGACGGCGAGAATCTCCATCGTGCGTGGGTTGACCACGATGTTGACAGGCACGTAGTTGACCGAGAAATACTGTCCGAGCTCGGCGCCCTGGCCGTCGATAAGAACCGGAAAACCAAGGTTGTAGCCACCCACCCACTTTTGCAGGTCGGCCAAGACCGGAGCCGCGCTACCGTAGCCCTCCATCGCGATCTGGACTACCGCCACGCGGTGGTCGGCCTGCCATGCGGCGATCTTGGATAGGTTACTGGTTTCGTTGTTGCAGTGCGGACACCACATGAAGATCCCCACCACATGCAACAGATCATAGCGAGCGCCGGTTGGGTCGTAGTATTCGGAGATGGACACCGACGTGGGCGTGTCCATAGTGGCGGCCGAGCGCACGCCTTGCAGCGTGAGATTGGGAAAGATCTGGCCAGCTTGCGTGGCGGTTCGCGGCCGGCCACCGATGTTCACTGTTGGATAGCCACCGCCGTCAAGGCTGGCGCCACCGTCAATGCTCGCGCCGCTGTCGATGCTCACACTGGCGTCGGTGGTGGGCGTGTGCTGTAAAGGCAAGCCCAGGTCATTTCCGCAGTTGGACCACAGCCCCGCAAGGGCGACAAGTGTCGAGAGCCGAATGAACCGCATGGACCGCAAAGATAATGTGAAAGAAGGGCGAATGCCCATCGAACTCTTCTCTTTGCGCAAGCAGTCGGGAATATAGCAGGTCAAGTTGGGGTTGTAAGGTCGCTCGGTTTGTCGTTTCCTACGCCCCCACAGGAGATCAGATGGACGTTCGCGTTATCAATGAAATGGTTCAGCAGCAGTCAGCCTTCGTGGACAACCTTTCCGCCGAGGTGGGCAAGGTCATCGTGGGCCAGAAGCCCATGGTCGACCGCATCCTTATCGGTTTGCTGACCGGCGGCCACGTGCTGCTGGAAGGCGTGCCCGGCCTGGCCAAAACCCTGACCGTGAAGACGCTGGCCGACGCGCTGTCGATGAAGTTCTCGCGCGTGCAGTTCACGCCAGATTTGTTGCCAGCCGACGTCACCGGCACGGTCATCTATAACCAGAGCCGCAGCGAATTCATCGCCAAGAAAGGCCCCATCTTCGCCAACCTGGTGCTGGCCGACGAAATCAACCGCGCCCCGGCCAAGGTGCAGTCGGCGTTGCTCGAAGCCATGCAAGAGCGGCAGGTGACCATCGGCGACACCACGCACATGCTACCCGACCCGTTCCTGGTCATGGCCACGCAGAATCCCATCGAGCAGGAAGGAACCTATGCCCTGCCCGAGGCGCAGCTCGACCGCTTCATGCTGATGGTCAAGGTCGGCTACCCGAGCAAGGAAGAGGAGCGCACCATCATGGATCGCATGACCACCGGCCTTGCCGTGAAGGCCAGTCCAGTGGCCACGCCCGAGCAGATCTCCCACGCGCGCTCGGTCATCAACCAGATCTACATCGACGAAAAGATCCGCGACTACATCATTAATCTGGTGCAAGCCACGCGCGATCCCAAGGCCTACGGCATGGCCGACATGGCGGACTTCATCGAGTACGGAGCCAGCCCGCGCGCATCGATCTACTTGAACATGGCCGCGCGCGCCCACGCCTTCCTGCGCCGGCGCGGCTACGTCACGCCCGAGGACATCAAAGCCATTGGCGCCGACGTCCTTCGCCACCGCGTGATCCTGACCTACGAAGCCGAGGCCGAGGAAATCACCTCCGAGCAGGTGGTGCGCAAGTTGTTCGACCACGTCGAAGTGCCCTAGGCAACGAACTCACGCCATGCTCACGCGCGAGCTGCTTCGTAAGATCCGCAAGATCGAAATCGTCACCCAGCGCCTGGTGCGCGACCGGATGGCGGGACAGTACCATTCCGTGTTCAAGGGCTCGGGCATCGCGTTTTCGGAGGTGCGCCAGTACATGCCCGGCGACGACATCCGGCAAATCGACTGGAATGTGTCGGCGCGCATGAACGGGCCGTACGTCAAGCTGTTCGTGGAAGAGCGCGAGATGACCGTGCTCTTGCTGGTGGACATGTCGGCCTCGGGACGTTTCGGTTCGGCCATCGAGGAAAAGCGCGAACTGGCCGCCGAGCTGGCTGCCGTGCTGGCCTTTTCCGCCATCAAGAACAGCGACCGCGTGGGCCTGATCATCTTCACCGACAAGGTCGAGCGCTTCGTGCCGCCCAAGAAGGGCAAAAAGCACGTGCTGCGGGTGATCAGCGAGATCCTGTCGTTTACACCAGAGTCGCCGCACACGGATCTGTCGGTGGGGCTGGATTTCCTGGGCCACATCGCGCACCACAAATCTGTGGCTTTCTTGGTGTCCGATTTTCTCTCGCCGCAAGCGGGCTACGAACGCGCCCTGCGCATTGCCTCGCGCAAGCATGATCTCGTGCCCGTGGTGGTTTCGGATCCGTTGGAACAGCAGCTTCCCAAGGTCGGCCTAATCGACCTTCTCGATCCCGAGACTGGCGAGCTGGTGGTGTTCGATTCCTCCGGACCGGAGGCGCGCACCTTCGCCGCCGAGACACAGCGGCAGCGCGCGGCCCGCGAGGCACTGTTCCGCCGGCTATCACTCGACGCCATCGCGGTGTCCACCGACCGCCCGTACCTGCCCGCCCTGACCAGCTTCTTCGAGGCGCGGGCGCGGAGGATGCGCCATTGAGCCCGACGTTTCTGCTCGCCCTGCTCGCCGCTGCGCCCATCGACGCCGGTGCCCTGCCCGCCCAGCCCGCACCTGCCGACGCCCCGACGGTAGCGGTGCGCACCGACAAGGCGCAAGCCCACGTCGGCGATGCCATCGCGTTTTCGATCACGTCGGTCGGGCCGCGCACCATGCCCGTGGTCTTGCCGGCCAATCTCGACCTGGGGCAATTCACTGAACTGTCGCGTGCTCTCGAAGAAAGGGATCTGGGCGATGGCAAAATGCGCCGCGAGTTCAATCTGAGTATCGCAGCCTACGAGCCGGGTAGCTTCGAGATCCCGTCGGTCGAACTGACCTACTTCGGCCAGGACGGCAGTGTGAAGAGCGTACACACGCAGTCCCTGCCCTTCACCATCACCAGCCTCATCGCGAACGAACCCGAACCCAAACTGAAGGAAAACGCGGGCTCTTTGCCCGTGCGCCAGCGCGACTATCTATTCGTGTACATCGCGGGTGGCCTCATGGCGGCAGGCATCGGTGCCATCATCGCGCTCTTGATTCGCCGCCGTCTGCGCGGGCGCAGACCAGCCACGCCCGCCGCGCCGCCGCGCCCAGCTCACGAGGTCGCCATGGAAAAGCTCGACCGCTTGGGTGGCCTGCTCGCCGAGGGCGGCGACCTGCGCCCGTTCTACTTCGAGCTGTCCGAGGCCATCCGCGAGTACCTGGGCGGGCGCTTCGGCTTCGAATCGCTGGAAATGACGACCGAGGAGTTGGTCGCGGCCATGCGCCGCGTGCCGCTCGAAAGCGCGCGCGGCGTGGTCGGCAGCGAGATCGAAGGCTGGCTGTCCTCCTGCGACCTGGTGAAGTTCGCCAAGGTTTCGCCCTCGGCCGAGCAGGCGCGCGGGGCACTAGAAACCGCCATCCGCATGGTCGCGGCCACGCGCCCGCATTTGGACCCTCCGCCACTCGCTGCCGTGGAGGCCGCCCGTGCCTAGCCCAGCCAAACAGCCACGCGGGAAAATTCCCTACCGATTGCTCGCGGCCTTGTTCATCCCAGCCGCGCTGGTCTATGTCTGGATCTTCCGCGGCCTCATCACCTTCCGTTTCGGCCACCCACTCCTGCTCGCCGCCGCGCCCGTCGTGCTTCTGCTCGCCCTCTGGCTCGGCGTCCGGCGCGCGCGTCCGGCGTTCCTGGTGCACTCGCGCGCCAGCGAGCTTGGCAGCCAGCGGGCCGGCCTGATTTCCCGTCTGCGCGACTTGCCGGTGGCGTTGCGCCTTTTCGCACTCGCACTGCTCGGCCTGGCCCTGGCCCGCCCGCAGACTTCCACTCGCGAGGACAACCTCGAACTCGAAGGCATCGACATCGTGGTCACTCTCGACATGTCGGGCTCGATGGAAGAACGCGACCTTCAGCCCAACCGCCTCGAGGCGGCCAAGGCCGTGATTGCGGACTTCGTGCGCCGCCGGCCGAGCGACCGCATCGGTCTCGTCATCTTCGGCCGCGAGGCCTACACCTATGCGCCGCTCACCCTCGACCACGGCACGCTTCTGCGCATGGTCGCCGATCTGCGCTCGGGCATCGTCGACGGCCGCGGCACCGCCATCGGCAACGGGCTTGGCGTGGCGCTGGCCCGGCTGCGCAAGTCCGAGGCGCGCTCGAAGGTCATCATCCTGCTCACCGACGGAGACAACAACGCGGGCAACATCTCGCCCATCCAATCGGCCACCTTCGCGCAAAAACTGGGCGTGAAGATCTACACCATTCTCGCCGGCGCACGCGACAGCGCGGCCGAGGACGACGACGCGCAAGGCGGGCGCCCGCGCTATCCCGTGAATCCCAAGTTGCTGGAAGAAATCGCTTCCATGACCGGCGGCTCGCCCTACCTGGCCACCGACACCGGCGCTCTCGTCAAGCGCTTTCAGAGCATCCTCGAAGATCTGGAAAAGTCGCGCATCAAGGATCGCGGCGTGCTGTGGGCCGAGCTTTATCCCAGCTTCCTGTGGCCCGCGCTCGCGGCGCTGGTCCTGGAGATGATCCTGCGCCTTTCCCGCATGCGGAGGTTGCCATGAGACTGGCGCATCCCCACCTGCTTTGGCTGCTCTTGCTGGTTCCCATCGCGGTGCTGGCCTATGGCATCGCCTTCGCGGCCCGTCGGCGCGCGCTTCGCCGCCTAGGAAATCCTGTTCTCATCACGCGCATGTCGGCCGCGACCTCGGTGCCGCGCAAAGTGGCTCGCGCGGCGATCTTGTGCGTGACCCTCGGGCTTCTCGGACTGGCCCTGGCGCGACCGCAGGCAGGCGGGCGCGCGCGCCTGGAAAAGCAGCGCGGTCTCGACCTCATCGTCGCGCTGGATTTCTCCAAGTCGATGCTGGCCAAGGACATCTATCCCTCTCGTCTAGAGCGGGCCAAGCGCGAGCTTGAGCGCCTGATGGATCGCCA
>Ga0265329_10000100_pt1 | contig 40653 bp, 31 predicted proteins | sample 41627metaG_FD_202091 | JGI IMG/M metagenome (GOLD analysis project Ga0265329, IMG submission 202091) | Rhizosphere microbial communities from Carex aquatilis grown in University of Washington, Seatle, WA, United States - 4-16-27 metaG | ecosystem: Host-associated > Plants > Roots > Rhizosphere...
CGAAAGCAATAGGGGACACCATCTGTCCGATTATGAAGGAGAAGACATGCGCACATTCGGCACTTTCTTGGCAGTAGGAATTCTGGCACTGGCGGCGGGATGCGGTGGTAGCAGCAGCTCAGGCAACGACGGCGGAGGCGGAGCCGCTGGCGGCGGGGGCGGGATCAGCGGCTACGGCGGTGCGGGCGCCGCCGGCGCGGGCGGTGGCGGAGTGTCGGGAAGCTGCAACTATCCGGCCTGCATGACCTCGCTCGGGGCAAGCTGCATGCCTTCTGGAACCTGTACAACGTCGGGCGATTTGTTATCGGGGAGTATCAATGTTTGCTACTCGAACGGCCTGAAGGAGATCACGACCATCGATTTCACGACGCTTGCGATTTCGGTTGCTGTGAAGAATGCCAGTGGTACCTGCTACACCATGTCCGGGACCAGTTCCCTCACGGGGACCACGACGACGATGACCGTCAAGAACAGCTCAGGAGCCGTTATCGGAACGCTAACAAATGACACGAGTACCGACCAGACTACGGTTACATGCACGGGCGGCCAGCCCGTCCTGCTGAACGCCGCATGCAACGCTGGATCGGGAACGAGCTGCACCACGGGCACCTGCACACCGTAGGTTCATTCAACTTGATCCAAACACGGCGAGGCGGTTCACCCCGCTTCGCCGTTTTCGTTTTTGCACGTTGGTCGTGCCAATGGCCGCGAAAGTTCGTAAGTTCACCGACCCATGAAGACGGAGCTCACCCGCGGCGGGCGCAAGCTAGAGGCCGCCATCGCGCATTTCGGGCTTGCCTCCCGCGTGCGCGGCGCGAGCGCCATCGACGTGGGTGCGTCCACCGGCGGCTTCGTGTCCGTGCTGCTTGCCTGCGGAGCTGCCCGCGTCTGCGCCGTCGATGCGGGGCACGGCCAACTCGCACCCGAGCTAGTTCGCGACAAGCGGGTGACCAACCTGGAGCGGACGGAGTTCAAGACCGCTTCGCTCGGTATCGCGCCCGGCCCCTTCGATTTCTTCACCGTGGACGTTAGCTTTGTGGCCGCGCGAAGCATGCTGCGCGGCCTGGCCTTCCGGCTGCGCGAGGGCGCCCTAGGCGTGGTGCTGGTCAAGCCGCAGTTCGAACTGCCGAGCCACCTGGTGAAAGACGGCAAGGTCGATGCGCCGGAGTTGCGCAAGCGCGCTCTCGACACTTTTCGCGCCAAGGCCGAACGCCTCGGGTTTGCGCTGCTGGGATCTTTCGATTCGCCGGTGGCTGGTGGCAGCGGCACCGTCGAGATCCTCGCCCACCTGCGTTTCGCCGGCCGCCCGCAGAGCATGCCCAAAGTCGGCGAGCGCAAGCCGGCGCGTCCGATGGCGAAGAAAGCACCAAAAACAACTGCGAGGCTACGCTGGTTCGCCGTTGCATCGCCGGGCCTGGAGGCACCTCTTTGCGCCGAGCTGGCAGCACTCGCGAACGTCGAAGACGCGCGTGTTGTCGAGGGTGGCGTAGAATTCTCAGGAGCGATCAGCGCGGGTATGGCCGCGAATCTGCACAGCCGCATCGCCACGCGCGTTCTCTTGCGCCTTGGCGAGGTGAAAGCGCGCGACTTCGCGCCGCTGCGCCGGAGTCTGGCCAAGCTGCCCTGGCCAAGCTTCGTTCCGCGCGACCGCGCCCTGCGCATCGATGTTTCGACCAGCCACTGCCGCCTGTACCATACAGGTGCACTGGCCGAGACTGTGGAACTGGCCGTCGCGGACCGCGTAGGTGACCTGCCCAAACGTGAGAAGCATGCGCAAGCGGACGAGAGCGACGATTGCACCCGCATCCTTTTGCGCGGGCAGGACGATCAGTTCACCGCCAGCATCGATTCCTCGGGCGCGCTTCTGCACCGGCGCGGCTGGCGCCTAGAGGCTGGCCGCGCTCCTTTGCGCGAAACCCTGGCCGCCGGCGTGCTGGCCCTGTGCGAATACGACTCGTCGCAGCCGCTCGTGGATCCCATGTGCGGCGCGGGCACCATCGCCATCGAGGCCGCGGCCCTAGCGCGCAAGATCCCGCCAGGTCTCGGCCGCGTTTTCGCCTTCGAACGCTGGCCCGCGCACGAAGCGCAGTCGTGGCAGCGCCTGCGCGAACCCGTTCCTGAATCGTCGGCCGCGCGTGCACCCGCTGTCATCATCGCTTCAGATCGCGATGCAGAGGCCGTGGATGTTGCCCGCCGCAACGCCGCTCGTGCCCACGTCGAGGACGCCGTCCGCTTCGCGGTGAACGACTTCGGGCGCGGTGACATCCCGACTCAGTCGGGACTTCTCGTCCTCAATCCACCCTACGGCCACCGCCTGGGCCAGCGGGCGCAGGTTCTTCGCCTCGGACGCGGCATCGGGCAGATCCTGCACGCGCACTACCGCGGCTGGCGCGCCGGAATCCTGTGTCCGGATCCGCAGTTCACTGCAGCCGTGGCCGCGGGCGCCCGGCGCGCGCCAACAAAGACCCACGTGCTACGCAACGGCGGCCTGCGTGTCCACCTCGCGCTGTGGGAGCTCTGACTCACTTCTTCTGATACGTGCCCACCCATTCAGCCTGCGCCAGGATGTGGCCACGGATGGCCTTTTCCAGCGCAGCTTTGGTGGGCTTGTGCAGATCGGGCAGAACCACGTCGAGGGCGTAGAGCTTGTGGAAATAGCGATGGCGGCCGATGGGCGGACAGGGGCCGCGGTAGCCGGTGCGCTTCCAGTCGTTGAGACCTTCGAGGGTTCCGGGCGGAAGCTCGCGGGGCGCGATTGCTTCCGTGAGTCCGGTCGTTTGCGGCGGCAGGTTGTAGAGCACCCAGTGCACCCAGGTCATCTTGGGCGCGGCCGGGTCGGGCGCGTCGGGATCGTCGACGATCAGGGCCAGGCTTTTCGCACCCGCCGGAATCTCGGCGAAAGCAAGCGGCGGCGAGTGGTCGGCTCCCTCGCAGGTGAACTGGGACGGAATCGCGGCGTTGGCGGCAAAGGCGGACGAAGAAATGCGCATGGCGGACTCCTTGGCAGCGCTGCTCGCAGCGGCGCCGCAGACGAGCGCGAAGGCGATGACTACGATGGGTCGAAGTGGCCTGGCGAAGATCACTCCGCAAGCAGAATCCCAAGTGCCGCGAAAGTCAAACCAGTCCGAGCCGCCTTACCAAGCGATGGAAATTGCCACGATCCATGCCGAGGGCGCGGGCGGCGGCGGCGAGGTTGTTCGGATTGTCGTTCAGCGCACCCTCGACGACCTCGCGCTGGTGGGCGCGCGAGGATTCCTTGAGGCTCCGCTTCTGTGTTTTCTCGTCGGGACTGGCGGACTCGACCGCGACCGGCGCGGCCTTGCCCACGTCGGACTCCAGGTGTTTTGCCGAAAGCACGATGGCCTCGCCCCGAGGCACCACAGCCGTGCGGCGCAAGACGGCTCTTGAAATCACGTTTTCGAGCTCGCGCACGTTACCGGGCCAGGGATAGCCGAGCAGGGTGTCGACCGCGCTGGCATCCAGGCGAACCGGTCCGACGCCCATCCGCCGCCGGGCCACATCGCAAAAGTATCCGGCCAAAAGCGCGATGTCTTCGCCCCGTTCGCGCAGGGGCGGGACCGCCAAGGGATAGACATTCAGGCGATGAAAGAGATCGGCGCGAAAGCGGCCGGCGGCAACCTCCGCGACCAAGTCGCGGTTGGTGGCGGCCAGCACGCGCACGTTCACCTTGAGCGTGCGGTCTGCGCCCACGCGCTGGATCTCGCCCTCTTGCAAGGCGCGCAGGAGCTTGGGCTGCACGGTCACGGGCAACTCGCCGATTTCGTCGAGAAACAGGGTTCCCTTGTCCGCCACCTCGAACTTGCCCGGCCGGTCGCCGGCAGCGCCGGTGAAGGCGCCGCGCACGTGGCCGAACAGCTCAGCCTCGGCCAGGGTTTCGGGTAGGGCCGCGCAGTTGACGTGGATGATGGGTTCGTTCCGCCGCGCGGACGCCGCGTGCACAGCGCGCGCGACCAACTCTTTGCCGGTGCCGGTTTCGCCGTGGATGAGCACGGAAAAATCAGAGCGCGCGACCAGTTCGATCTCGCGTCGCAAGCGTTGAATGGGCGCGCTGGTACCGATGATCTCGCTTCCCTGCATCATCGACTCACGCATGAGATCGCGCACCACCAGCCCTTGGTGCTCGGCCGCGTGTTCGAGCGCGGCGATGAGCTGGCTGGTGCGCATCTCGGCCGCGGCCAAGGCCGACACCGCGGTGAGAAAGCGCAGATCGATTCCGTCGAAGGCCTTGGGGTCGAGAGCATCGGCGGTGAGCGCGCCGACAAGCTCGCCGTGCACCAACAAGGGGCAGCCGAGACAAGCGTGTACGCGATGGAGTGCGCCCTGGTCGTGTTGGAGCTGACCGTCGAAGGGATCGGGCAAGGTCGTGTCCGAGGGAAAAAAGACCGGCTCGCGCGAACGGCAGATGATTTCCAGGCGGGGATGATCGCGCAACGGATAGGGTTTACCGCTGGCCGCTGGGGATAGCCCGTTGGCCGCCACCGGCAACAAGGCCTCGCCGTCGAGGCGCATGACCGTCGCGGCGTCGTAAGGGATGACCCTCCGCAAGGCTTCCAGCAAGCGACGATTGCGATCCGAAGCGGTCAGGCCAGTCGCTAAGTCGAGGGCAATCTTCACCACGGCATCGAGCTGATCCATCGTTGTCACTATGACATCAATGTTGTGTATCTGACATCAACTTCGTCGTTGTCGTGTGTACAACGTAAATCGTAACTATTGAATATTAAATATCAATAGTCTTGGTACTCGGCTTGCTTTTGGTGGCAGCGAACCACGAGGAGACCCGCCATGAACGCAGCCATCGACACCAGCAGCCGAGTCGAAGACGACATCGCGACTTGGGAGACGCAAACGCCGAACGCCATCATCGCGTTCATTCTTCGCCGCTTTCACGAGCCCCTGCGACGCGATCTTCCCGTCCTGGTCGGCGAGGCTCGTGCGGTCGAGGCAGCGGCGAAAAGAAGTCTCCTGCGTCCGGCTGGGCTGGCTGACCACCTGGAACAGATCCTGGTCGCGGTGGAGAGCCACCTGGCGAAGGAGGAGAAGATCCTTTTCCCGCTCATTCTCGACGGCCGCGGGTCGAGCGCCTTCATGCCCATCAAGGTGATGATGGCCGAGCACGACGACCACGTGGCCAATCTCCAGCGCACGCGCGCGCTTACCCACGACTTCGCCCTGCCTGCCGATACGACCCCCGCGTGGCGAAAGCTTTACCTCGACCTGCAACGCCTTGAAGCCGATCTGAACCAGCACATCCACCTCGAAAACAACGTCCTGTTCACGCGCGTGATGAGCGGCGACGGCGACGGACGTTGAACTTTCCTTGGAGAACACTATGCAGCTCTCACCCAGTACCAAGATCAACGATCTACTTTCCACCCATCCCTTCCTGGAAGACTTCCTGGCTGCCTACAACCCGCACTTCGCGGTGCTCAAGAACAAAATCGCCCGCGCCACCGTCGGCCGGGTGGCGACGTTGGGCGCGGCCGCGCGCATCGCCGGCGTCGACATCGGCGCCCTTCTGCGCGACACCGCCGCGGCCATCGAGAAGCAGACGGCTTTGCGCCCCGAGATCTCGGCAAGCGGCGGCGGCATCAACCGCGAACAGAGGATCGCCATGCTCGGCCACATCATCTCCGAGTTGCACGACGGCGGCGATCTGGCCACGGCGCGCGCGCACTTCGCCCAGGCGGTCGGCGACGTGGACGCGGGTGAGATCGCGGACATGGAAGAGGAAATGATCCGCGGCGGCTTGCCCGTGGGCGAGGTGCAGCGCCTGTGCGACGTACACGTGGGCGTGTTTCGCGATTCTCTGGACCAGAAGAAAGAGCTGGCGCCGCCCGCTGATCATCCCGTGCACACGTACATGGCCGACAACAGGATCATCGCGGCGCTGGCCACGCAGTTGTCGGAACTCGCGCGCAAGCTCGACGCCGATGCGAGTCTCGCCGCCGAGCTTCTGCCCGTCGTCACCGCGGCGCTGGCCAAATACGACGGGGTCGACAACCACTACAAGCGCAAGGAGAACCAACTCTTTCCGTTGCTCGAACGCCATGGCGTGACCGGCCCGTCGCAGGTCATGTGGGACATTCACGACCAGATCCGCGCGCAGTGGAAACTGGCAAAGAAGGCGGCCGAAGCTGGCGACATCAAAGGTCTGGTCGACGGAATTCCTGCCCTCACTCGCGGCCTGGTCGAAATGGTTTACAAGGAAGAGAAGATTCTCTTTCCCATGTCGATGGAGAAGCTCTCGGCCGAGGACTGGGTCGAGGTGAAGCGGGGCGAGGACGAGCTCGGCTATGCGCTGGCCAAACCGGCCATCGCCATCAAGCCATCCTCGCTGAAGATGGCCAGCGCGCCGGCCGTAAGCCCCGCCCCTGCCTCGACATCGTCTGACCTGGGCTTGCTCAATCTCGGCACCGGTGCGCTCTCGCTCGAAATGGTCGATCTGATGCTCCGTCATCTGCCGCTCGACCTCTCGTTCGTCGACGAGAACGACGTGGTCCGCTACTACTCCGAGAGCAAAGAGCGCATCTTCCCACGCACGCCCGCGGCCATCGGCCGCACGGTGCAGAACTGCCATCCACCCAAGAGCGTGGACACCGTGAACCGGATTCTCGAGTCATTCAAAGCCGGAAAGAAGAGCGTGGCCGAGTTCTGGATCCACATGGGTCCACGTTTCATCCACATCCGCTACTTCGCCGTACGCGACGGTGCCGGCAAGTACCGCGGCTGCCTGGAAGTCACACAAGACATCGGCTCCATTCGCGCCCTCGACGGCGAACGCCGCTTGCTCGACTGGAAAGATTGATCGGATCAAGGAAAGGGAAACGACCGATGCAAAGCTCGAAGATCAAAGCCATCCTGCTGTTCATGCTCACGCTGGCGTTCAGCGTGCTCTTGTTTGGCGGCTACCTCATGCACAAGGAAAAGCCGCCCATCCCCAAGACCGTGGCCACCGCAGACGGTCGCGCCCTTTATGGCGAGGAAGAAATTACCGGCGGGCAGAACTACTTCATGAGCCGCGGCGGCCAGCACATGGGCAGCGTGTGGGGCCATGGCGCGTATCTTGCGCCCGACTGGTCCGCCGACTACTTGCACCGCATGGGCTTGTTCTTGGCCGCACGCCATGTTGGTCGCAGCGCCGAGGAGGCGGCTGACTTCACGCAAGCCGATCTGGAGAAGCTCGATCCCGGAACGCGCGGCCGCATCACCGGGCTTGTCACCCGCGACATCAAGACCAACACCTTCGATGCCGCGGCCAATCGCCTGACCTTGACCACCTTCCAGGCCGAGGCACACACGAGTCTGATCCGCTACTACACCGATCTGTTCCGCGACGGCAATTCGCGCATGGGCCTGCAAAGCGGGATTGTCCGCAGCGATGAAGAAGGCCAGCGCGTGACCGCCTTCTTTGCCTGGCTGGCCTGGGCCGCGGGCTGCAACCGTCCCGGCCTCGACCACACCTACACCAACAACTGGCCCTACGACGAATTGGTGGGTAACAAGGCCATGCCCGACGCGCTCATGTGGTCCATCGTCAGTGTGCTGCTTCTCATCCTCGGAGTCGCCGCCGCCATCTTCATCTACCAGCGCTACATCCGCGACCAGGATGAAGATAGCAAACCCATCACCACCCTTGCCGAACCCAAGCCGCCGGCGAGCCAGAAGGCCACTCTGGCGTACTTCATTACCGCCATGGCCTTGTTCGTAATTCAAGTCATGATGGGATCGCTCACGGGGCACTTCACCGTCGAGGGCACCAGCTTCCTTGGCTTCCCCATTGCCAAGATCATGCCCTATGCGGCGGTTCGTACCTGGCACCTACAACTATCGGTTTTCTTCATCGCCACCTGCTTCCTGGCAGCTGGTCTCTTCATCGGTCCCTTCGTGGGACGCGAACCCAAGCACCAAGGCAAGCTGGTGTGGGGCTTGTTCGTCACCGTGGTGCTGGTCGTGCTCGGAGCGCTCGCCGGCACTTATCTGTCAGTCATGGGCTACTTCGGCGGCGACGGCTTCATGTTCGGCCACCAAGGCTACGAATACATCGAGCTTGGCCGGCTTTGGCAGATCCTGCTCATCGTGGGCATGATCGTCTGGCTCGTGCTGGTGGTGCGCGCGATTCGCCCGGCCCTGGCGGGGGAAAAGGACAACGGTGGCCTCACGCACCTGCTGCTCTACAGTTCCATCACGATTCCGCTCTTCTACATGGCGGGTCTGATGTACGGCAAAGGCAGCCACATTTCCGACGCCGAATACTGGCGCTGGTGGGTCGTGCACTTGTGGGTCGAGGGTTTCTTTGAGGTCTTCGCCACTGTGTTCATGGCTTTCATTCTGGCCCGCATCGGCGTGGTGGGCGCGCGGTTCGCCCTGCGCACGGTGTACTTCAGCATCTTCCTTTACCTCGGCGCCGGCGTCATCGGTACCTTCCACCACCTGTACTGGTCGGGCGCGCCCACGCCGATCGTGGCCCTGGGCGGTGTCTTCTCCGCGCTTGAAGTCGTCCCGCTGACCTTGGTTGGCTTCGAAGCCGTCCAGAACTTGCGCAGCGCCAAGGCGGGCGGCTTCCCCAATCCCTACCGCTGGCCCATCTACTTTTTCTTGGCCGTGTCGTTCTGGAACATGCTCGGCGCCGGCGTGTTCGGCTTCATGATCAACCCGCCCATCGTGCTCTATTACATCCAAGGCATCAACACGACGCCGATCCACGCCCACACCGCTCTTTTCGGCGTGTATGGCCTGCTGGCGATTTCGCTCATGCTGTTCTCCATGCGCAACATCGTGAAGCTCAAGGCCTGGTCGGATCGACTGCTCAAGTGGAGCTTCTGGGGGCTCAATGGCGGCCTTCTGCTCATGACCGTGGTCAGCCTGGTGCCGTCGGGCTTCTATCAGTTCTACTTCGCCGTCCGCGACGGCATGTGGTACGCGCGCAGCCCGGAAATCGCTTCGGGCGAAGTGGTGCGCACCTTGGCCAAGCTGCGCATCGGCCCGGATCTAATCTTCGCCGGCGGCGCCATCTTGATGCTGGTGTTCGTCGTACGTGCCGTGGTTCTGACGGTGCGCAAGTCCGAAGTGCCAACGCCGGCCCTTGAACAAGTCGACACCGCCAGCGATCTTCGGATTCTCGATCGTGCCTAACCAGCTGGTTCAAATTCGTCCCAAGCAGCTTGCCCCGGCGCTACGCGAGCCGCAGCCTGCCCATCGCAAAGAGCGGCGCCGGGGCCGCCGCCTGGTTCTGCGACTGCTTGCCGATGCGCACCTGCAACGTGTTCTCGTGCAACTCGCGTTCGCCGGTCTCTGTCTGTGGATCGGCATCGAGTTCCACCACTTCATGCAGTGGGGACTTTCAAGCGGCGGCGAGCCCTATGCCGAGCGACCACCGGGTGTCGAGGGCTTCTTGCCCTTGAGCGCCCTTGTCGGCCTTCGGCATTGGTTTGCCACGGGTACCGTCAACCACGTGCATCCTGCGGCACTCTTCGTCTTGCTTGCCATCGTCCTCGTCAGCATTGCGATCAAGAAGGCCTTCTGCAGCTTCCTTTGTCCCGTGGGAACACTCAGCGAATACTTGTGGCGGCTGGGGCGCAAGGTCTACGGCAAGAGTTTGCTGCTGCCGCGCTGGCTCGACGCTCCCCTGCGCTCGCTCAAGTATCTCCTGCTTCTATTTTTCCTCTGGTCCATCCTGAAGATGGATGTCCCCACCGTGACCGCTTTCGTGCACAGCCCCTACAACAAGGTGGCGGACATCAAGATGTACCTCTTCTTTGCCCAGCTCTCGGGACTGGCTCTGAAGGTCTTGGTTGTTCTCGCCGTGCTATCGCTCTTCTTCAAGAACCCGTGGTGCCGCTTTTTGTGCCCGTACGGTGCCCTTCTGGGAATCGCCGGATGGCTAAGCCCACTCAAGATCGCGCGAACCAAGGCGACATGCATCGATTGCCAGCTGTGCACGCGCGCTTGCCCGTCGGATATCCGCGTGCACGCGTCTGGGCGCGTGTGGAGCGATGAATGCACGAGCTGCCTCGAATGCGTCGCGGTCTGCCCGGTCAAGGACACGCTGGAGGTGCGCGCGCTTGGCAGGGCCATCTCGACCCGCGCGGTTGCCGTGATGGTCCTCGGCATCTTCGTCGGCGTGACCGGCGTGGCCATGGCGATTGGGTACTGGCGAAACGACATTTCGCCCGCAGAGTATTTGCACCGGTTCACGCTTCTCGATTCGCCCATGTACCAGCACGCACGCGGGCACGTTCCAGCCTATGGGCCGAGCGATTGATGAACAAGCAACCCAAAACCAAAGGTCACAACCCATGAGTCTCAAACAAGTCCCGGAACAAACTGGATTGCCGCCCGCGCAGCCCGTCGAGCTGGCCGCGCTTGTGGCCTACCAAGACGGCGCCGTGGTCAGCCGCACGCTGGTGAAGAAAGACGGCGGCACAGTAACCGTCTTCGCCTTCGACGCGGGGCAGTCGCTGTCCGAGCACACCGCCCCCTTCGACGCCATCGTGCAAGTCTTGGATGGCGATGTCGAACTCGTCATCGGCGGCAAGAAAGTTCCCGCGCGCAGCGGACAAACCGTGCTTTTGCCCGCTGGCGTCCCGCACGCGGTGAACGCGACGACCAAGTTCAAGATGTTGCTCATCATGGTGCGCGAACCAACCAAGTCCTGACCCGTCACGCTCACAAAGAAACGGCGAATTGGCCCTGTGGAACCAATTCGCCGCTGCGCTGTCTGTTACAACTCGCCCGGGTCTAGTCGCAGGTTCCCGAGCAAGGAGCGAACGTGCCGTCGGTGGCCGTGATGGTCGCGGTGCCGGCGGTGAGCCCCGACGACGTTGCCGTCACCGTGATGGTTCCGGCGCCAGTCGCCTGAACGATGGCGTAGGCCACGCCGCCGAAGGCGTTGCGCGAAGTTGTTCCGTGGAACGGCTCTTGCGTCATGCTGCCGCTGTCCACGGCTACGATGGTGCCGGGGCCCGTGATGGCGAAGGTTACGGCAGCGGTGCCGGACACCTCGGCCTTGACGAACGAGACGTCGTCCACATCAGTCGTCAGCGTGGGGTGATCCGCCGTGAGCACGACCTGGCCTGCCTTGGCCCCGCTGGGCGGAGCCGACTTCGACGGCCCACCCCATATCGCCGACCACTGGTAGCCGAGACTCCTCACAGCCCCGAGCTCGTCCATCAGTCCCCCGTTGCCCCCAATGGATGGCCATCCGCCATCGCGCTCGCCCATATAGTCGACGCCTGTCCACATGAACTCGCCTGTGAGCCCCGCGTTGGCCGTGACTTGGCTCCATGTGCTTGTTTCAGTGCCCATCTCGGTGATCAACCCCGACTTGGTCGGCGAATTCACCATGGCCGTCAGGACACTGTCGACGTGATAGTTGTCGCCCCAAACATCGAGGAGTGTGTTCGTTGCCCCCCCAATGTCGACACCCTGGGCGGGTTGAAGCAGCGCCTGGGTGACACTGCGCGAGGGATCGAGCTGGTGGCTCATGGCAACCATGATTGTAAGGATTGGAGTTCTCGTCCCAATCCCATCGTGGATTTCATTACCCACACTGTAGAGCGCCACACTTGGATGATTGCGATCCCTCATGATCCAGCCGGTAAAATCGACCTTCCACCAGGTGGCAGCTCCAGTTGCGCTCGAAGGTAGCGCGGGCATTCCCGTCGGATTCGTCGGGGCCTTGTTGAAGTACATCGAGTAATCGCCCTTATCCTGATACTTCTGCGCGGTCCAGACGTCGGTGAACTCATCGAGCACGAGAAAGCCCATCCGGTCGGTGAGATCGAGAAACTCTGGGCTAGGCGGATCATGGGCAGTGCGGATGGCGTTCACCCCGATGGCCTTGAGCTGCGCCAGCCGCCGCTGCATTGCCCGCTGCGGCGCAGCGAGCCCTAGCCCGTGGTAATCTTGGTGGTTGCAGACCCCTTGGAACTTCACGCTCTTGCCATTGATAGTCATGCCGGTGGAGAATTTGATCTCCCGGATCCCAAACGGAGTCACGTCATCGTCTACCGTGGTGCCGCCGACCTGGACGTTGGTCAGAAGCTGATACATGTTGGGATTGGCGAGATCCCATAGCTTGGGGTTCGCCACAGGAACGCTAAACGTGAAGCTGGCCGATGCCCCCGCCGCGATGGTCTGGGCCGCCGCCGAGACAGGGGCCAGCGCCGTCCCTGAGGCGTCGCTGACGATGCCCTGCACGCTTACGCTCGCCGAGGCCGTACCCGAATTGACCACCGAGGTTGAGACCTGGACGGTCGCCGACGTGGTCGTGGGCGCGGGCGTCTGAACGTAGGTGGCGTACTGATCGATGTGAACCGGATCGGTCGCAATAACGCGGACGCGGCGGTAGATACCAGCGCCCGCGTAGAAACGCGAGGCGGGCTGAATGCTGGTGTCGGTCTTGACCGCGAGCACGTTTTCTGCCCCGAATTTGATACTCTTCGTCGCGTCGAAGCGGAAGCTCACGTAGCCGTAGGGATGGTTCCCAAGCTGGGTGCCGTTGATGTAGACAGTGCTGTTCCCCATGACACCGTCGAATTCAAGGTAGACCTGCTTGCCCGATGTGACGGTTGCGGGAAGCGTGAAATGATTTCGGTACCAACCGATTCCGGACGGCACGTAGGCGCCTCGGCCAGTCGTCGCCGCAGCTGAATCGAACGGTCCTTCGATGGCCCAGTCGTGCGGGAGATTCACTTTGCGCCACGTCGTATCCGCGAAGGCGGCCTGATCCGCCCCAGTCGCGTCGCCCTTGTTGAACAGCCAAGCCCTGTCGAGGGGTAGGATGGTTCGGACCCGACCCGCGATAGGAATGACGCTCGATCCGCCCGCGCCGCTCCCGCCCGCTCCCGTCCCGCCTGCTCCCGTCCCGCCCGCTCCCGTCCCGCCTGCTCCCGTCCCGCCTGCTCCCGTCCCGCCTGCTGCCGTCCCGCCTGCTACCGTCCCGCCCGCTGCGCTGCCACCCGCTCCAGTCCCGCCCGCTCCCGTCCCGCCTGCTGCCGTTCCGCCCGCTGTGCTGCCACCTGCTCCGGTCCCGCCTGCTCCGCTCCCGCCCGCTGCGCTGCCGCCCGAGACTGGGGTTCCGCCCGTGACACTTGTTCCGCCGCCGGCTGGGGCGCCGCCAGATTTCGCGGTGCCGCCGGCTCCCCCGGCAGGGTTCCCCCCGATGGCGATGCCGCCGGTAATGGGTGAGCCACCGCTGTTGACCGTTCCGCCGCTGCTGGCGCCTCCGGTACTGGGTACAACCGCGCTCCCTCCAGTCATGGCCAATCCGCCCGTGGCTGGCGCGCCACCGACGCCGCCCCCGGCGCCGCCAAATCCGCTGCCGCCGGTCTGAGCACCGCCGCTGCTGCTGGCGGTTGGCGTGGTGTTTGAATTGCAGCCGATGACGAACGACGTGCCAACCAGCAGTGCGAGTACGAGATGGTGAGATCGCTGAATCATGTGCATCGCTTCTCCCAAAGTAGTGCTCCGACCAAAAAACGCAGTGTCGTCGCCCCGTAGTGTGGCTCAGCCAATCCAGATCGCGGTGGCGAAATCGTGCGCGTGGGCCGCTTCAGCCTGCTTTTCCACCTGACGGGCGGCCTCGCCGAATACTTGCACCAAAGGACCAGCCCGCAGGATCCGAAGCATCGAGGTCCGACAAGCAAGTAGCCTGTCGGGAAATTGCGGGCCGCCCGAAGGGCGGCCCGCGGCGCGCGGATCGCGTGGGCGAGTGCGTGAGCGAGTTCGTGTGCGGCGCGCGGAGGACGGATCTGCTCCGGTCGCTAGCGCTACCGCTACCGCTCACGGGCACGCTGGCCGACTGCGCGGGTCCGGAATTTCTTGACAGGCTGTACTTAGCGAGAAACCGAGCTTGCGGGCAGGGCATGATCCGTGCGATCCACTGCCTCGTGGGTTCTCAACCGCTCGGCACGCTCTACGTCGTTGCATCGTCCATCGGCAACCCCGATGACTTCTCGCCACGGGCGATCGAAACCCTGCGCCACGTGGATGTGGTGCTGGCCGAGGACACCCGCTCTGCGCGCAAATTGCTTTCGTCCCACGGCATCGACCGTCGCACGCAGTCCTGCTTCGACGCCAACGAGCCCGAGCGCGCGCAAGAGGCCTGCGCCTTTCTGCGCGCGGGCCAGAGCGTGGCGCTGCTGTCCGAGGCCGGGACGCCGGCGGTGTCGGATCCAGGCTATCGCGTGGTTCACGCCGCGGTCGCCATCGGCGCGCCGGTCGTGCCCATCCCCGGTCCGTCGGCTTTGCTCGCGGCCCTGGTGGCCTCGGGGCTACCCACGGCCAATTTTTACTTCGCCGGCTTTCCGCCGCGCAAGACGGGCGCGCGCCGCCTTCTCTTCACGCGCCTCGGCCAGCTTGGCGCGACCCTCATCTTCTACGAATCCCCGCACCGGGTCGGCCCCACCCTGGCCGAGCTGGCGGCCGTGCTGGGCGAGGCACGTCCCGCATGCCTGGCCCGCGAGCTGACCAAAACCCACGAAGAACTGGTGCGCGGAACCCTGGGTGAACTGGCCCTGCGCTACGCCGAGACGCGGCCGCTTGGCGAAATCACCCTGGTGGTGGGCGGTGCCAGCGAGGGCGCACAGGATGGCGAAGAAGACGAAGACGCCCTCGTCGAGCGCGCGCGAACCCTGCTCGCCACGGGCATGTCGGCGCGGGACGTGGCCGATGCCCTGGCCAGCGAAAGCAAGCGCTCCCGGCGTGATATCTACCAGGTCGTGCTGGCGGTCAGAAGGTAGCCGTGGCGTCGGCGAGGACGTGCCAAGCGTACTGTCCCTCGACACGAAAACGCCGGCCAGGAACGTCGTAGACGCTGTTGCTTGAGCCGGTGTCGGTCAAGAAGTGCGCCTCCTCGAAGGACATGCCGAAGAGCGAGCGCAAGCGCACGTGGCGGCCGAAGTGGGCCGAAAATCCGGCGTCAAAACCCATCAGCCCGTAGGCTGGGCTGCGCACGATGCCCGAATTGGGCGCGGGACGCGTGCCCGTGCTGTCCACGTCGATGCCGGGTCGGCAATAGCTCGCGTCGGTCGTGCAGCGCGAATCGCCCGACAGAACCTCCCACAGCTCGCTTTGGGCCAGGCCCTCGAAGCGGAACTCGAACCGCCCGGCCGCCTCCAGCGCGAGGCGCGAGTGGACCACCGGATCTTCCCAGAGCGTGGCTTCGATGCCAAGGTCGCCGCCGATCCGTCGCTGCGGCGAGCCGAAGGATCCCGTGCCGACGTTCTTGTACACGCTCGACGAGGTCAGCGCGGGCTGCATGAAAAAGCCGCCCATGTAAGGTTCATAGTCGCCAAACCTGCGCGAGAACATGGTGGTCAGGAGAATCTGATGGTAGCCAAGTCCGACGCTGCGATTGGCGGTTGGCTTGCCTGGGTCGAAGCGCTGGTCGTCGGCCACCGAAAGCCGAGTTTCGAAGCCAACGATCCACGTAGGCTTGACGCTATCGCGCGCCTGGTTCATGGCGGCCCAGCGCAGGCCAAGGCCGAGGTACTCGAAACCGCTGCGGTCGGGACCACGAAAAACCTGCCCCGAGGGCGGCTGGAAGGGCACGCCGTGGTTCGCATCGAGCCCCCAGCTCGTGCTCTGCGTGCCCGGAAGGATACCGTCGCGGAGCAGGGTTTCGAGGCAAGGTGGTACCGCTGCCGCGCAATCGCCGCTGCGGTCGAAGTCCAGGCCGCGCTGGTCGCCGAGCACGAGGGAGCCGGCGAGGAAAAAACTGAGATCGTGGACCAGGCCGACCTCGGCGCGCAGTAGCATCGAGTCGCGGACCTGGTGATAGACGAGGTCGTTGACCACGGCAGTCCCGGTTTGTTGGACGAGTTCGCGCTTGATGGAAGCCTTGCTGCTGTCGTGCTGCCAGGCCAGCGAAACATCGACATCCAAGTCCTTCGGACTGCGTGCCGACAGCACCCGAGTGACCTCGGCGGCGTCGGCGGCCTCTCCCGGCGCGAGCAACCAGAAACCGGCCAGCAATGCGATGGGCGTACGGATTCCAATCACGATACGCCCGTCACGATACCACAACCGGGGCGAGGCTAGCCCTGTTCCTTGTCGCGCAGGCCTAGCTCCTTCATCTTGGTTTGCAGGCTCTTGCGCGAGATTTGCAGTTTGCGCGCGGCTTGGGTGACGTTGCCAGCGGTTTCGTCGAGGGCGCGCTGGATGAGCTCGCGTTCGACGCGCTCGGTTTCGGCGCGCACCGCTTCCTTGAGCGAGCCGACTTCCTCGCCCACGGGCGGGGCCGATGACGATTGCGTTGACGGTTGGGATGGCGGTTGCGAAGTGGCCGTGGGCTGAGGAGCGGCCGAGCCCTGGGCGGGCAGGCTGCCACTGGAGGCGGACACCGCTGGCGCGCGCTCTTCCACCACGGGCGCGGTGGGCGGCGACATGGCCTGATTGGGCGTGCCGCCGAGCTCGCCTGGAAGATCCGCGAGGCGGATGAGCGGCTCCTCGCAAAACAGAACGGTTCGCTCGATGACGTTTTCCAGCTCGCGGATGTTGCCCGGCCACCCGTGCGACACCAAACGATCGATGGCCTCGGGCTCGACGCGAGTGACCTGCTTTTTCAGGCGCTCGTTGAAGCGCGCGAGGAAGTGGTCGACCAAGAGCGGAATGTCTTCGCGGCGTTCGCGCAGCGGCGGCAAGTGAATGGGCACGACGTTGAGACGGTAGTAGAGGTCGTCGCGAAATCCGCCCGTGGCGATTTCCGCCGCCAGGTCGCGGTTGGTGGCCGTGATCAAACGAACGTCGACCTTGATGGTCTTGATACCGCCCACGCGCTCGAATTCCGATTCCTGCAGCACGCGCAGGAGCTTGACCTGCATCTCGACGGGAATTTCGCCGATCTCGTCGAGAAACAGGCTCCCGCCATGGGCCAGCTCGAAGCGGCCGGGCTTGGAGCCCACCGCGCCGGTGAAGGCGCCTTTTTCGTAGCCGAAGAGCTCTGATTCCATCAGGGTCTTGGGAATGGCGGCGCAGTTGATCTTGATGAAGGGGCCGCTGCGGCGCGAGGAATTGTCGTGCAGGGCGCGGGCGACCAACTCCTTGCCGGTGCCTGATTCGCCGGTGATGAGCACCGTCGATGGCGTGTCGGCCACTTTTTCGACCACCTGGTAGACCTGCCGAATGGCCATGGATTCGCCAACAAGGCGGAAGCGGCCGCGCGCGGACGTGTCCTCGGGCCTGGCGTCGCGGCGCGAGAGCATGTGGGTGCGCAGGGCCTTGGCGACGATCTGGCGAATCTGCTCTTGGTCGAAGGGTTTCTCGACGTAGTCGAAGGCGCCCAGCTTCACGGCCTCGACCGCGCTTTCCACCGAACCGTGCGCGGTGATCATGATGACCGGAACGTCGGGGTAGTCCGCCGACAGGCGCCGGAGCAAGCCCATGCCGTCGAGGCCCGGCATTTTGAGGTCGGTGATCACCGTGCTCACCCCGCGGCTCATGCCGGCCAGGGCTTCGTCGCCATTGGCGGCGGTGACGACATCGTAGCCGTCGCGCCTCAGAATCGCCTCGATCACGCGACGAATGTTGATCTCGTCGTCCGCGATGAGGACGCGCTTGATTTCGCTTTCGCCAGTGGCCACGGGCAAGACGTTAGCCGATTTCTCGGGTTGTGGCACAATCCCAACCATGAACCTTCGCGAAACCCTTCAGGCGGCGCGCGTCGCGGCTCGGCGGCTGGCGCTTCTTTCCGGACCCGAGCGCAGCGCCCTGCTAGGCGACCTCGCGGCGGCGCTGTCCGAGCCCGCGGCCAAGCAGACGATCTTCGCCGCCAATGCCGCGGACATGGCGCTGGCCCGCGAGGAAGAGAAGGACGGCCGACTTGGTGCGGCCTTGGTCAAGCGGCTGTCCCTGGACGAAAAGAAATTGGCCACCACCGTGGACGGCATCGGGCAGCTTGCGCGCATGCCCGAGTTGGTGGGGCGTACGCTCAGCCACCGCATTCTCGACCATGGATTGATTCTCAAGTGCGTAAGCACGCCGCTCGGAGTGCTCGGGGTGGTGTTCGAGGCGCGTCCCGATGCTTTGGTGCAGATCACCAGCTTGGCTTGGAAGAGCGGCAATGCGGTGGCGCTCAAGGGCGGTCGCGAGGCGGCGCAAAGCAATCGCGCCCTGACCGAGGTCGCCCATGCTGTCCTGGCCAAGCACGGCATCGACGCATCCGCGATGGTGCTCCTGGAAGACCGGGCCGACGTGGACAGTTTGCTCGGCATGGACGACCTGGTCGAAATGGTCATCGCGCGCGGCTCGTCGCAATTCATCCGCCATGTGCGCAGCCACACGCGCATTCCCGTGATGGCCCACGCCGATGGCATCTGCCACGTCTACCTGCACGCATCGGCGGATCCGGCCATGTCCGCCCGGGTTCTCGTCGATTCCAAATGCAGCTACCCGGCCGCGTGCAACGCCGTGGAGACCCTGCTGTGGGACAGCGGCGCCGGCGAGGCGCTGGATGCCTGCGTGAAGGCTTTGCGAGACAGCAAGGTCGAACTACGCGGCTGCGCCGAGACCCGCAAGCGTCATGCACAGATGAAGCCGGCCACCGACGAAGACTGGGACACCGAGTATGGCGACCTGGTGCTGTCGATCCGGCAGGTGTCCGGGATCGACGAGGCCCTGGCGCACATCGCCCGGCACGGATCGCGCCACACGGACACCATCGTGGCCCAAGACGCGGAAGCCGCCGCCCGCTTCCTTACCGAGGTGGATTCCGCGTGCGTGTTTCACAATGCCGGCACGCGCTTTTCCGACGGCTACCGCTTTGGCTTGGGCGCAGAGGTCGGCATCAGCACCGACAAGCTGCACGCTCGCGGCCCGGTGGGCGTCGAGGGCCTGCTCACCTATCGCTGGCTGCTCTACGGACGCGGACAATGCACCACGGACTACAGCCCCGAGGGTCGGCACTACATTCACAAAGATCTGCCGGTGGATTGAAACCCTCAGCGCGGGCTTCGCCCGCAACCCAAGGCTTCAGGCTGAAGGCTGAAGGCTGGAGGCTCCAGCCTCCAGCCTTCAGCCTTCAGACACTGATGCGGCCGAGCGTCTGCAATTTTGCCTCCGGCAGTAGTTCCTGATGGGCCAGCACTGCGATTTGCGGCTGTTCGGATTCGAGCAGACCACGCAGGTGACGTCGGATATCGCCCGTGGTCAGGATGACCGGCGAAGCCACTTCCGCGACGGTGCGTTTCACGGCCCGAATGATGTCGCCTGAAAGCTCGGGCTCGAGGGCCAGGTGACTGCCGGCGCTGGTTGTCCGAATCGCCTCGCGCACGGTCTCTTCGATCATCGAATCAAGAAAGAAGACGCCCACGTCCCCGTCCGGATTGCTGTACTTGAAGGTGATCTGGCGACGCAGGGCCGCGCGAACTTCTTCGGCGAGCAGGGCGGCGTTGCCCGCGCCGCCCGCGTGCTTGGCAAGCGCTTCCAGGATGTCGCCCAGATGGCGTAGTGAAATACCCTCGCGAGCCAAGCGTTGCAGGACATCAGCGAGAAGGATCGGGCTGACCAGCTTGGGGACGACCTCGCGAACCAGGTGGGGATGCGTGCGCTGCAAGCCTTCAAGCAAGGCTTGGGTTTCCTGAATCCCCACGAAGATGTGACCGTGCTGGCGCAGAACGCGAAGCAAATGCTCGGCGATGATCTCGTCGGGCGTCGACTCCCTGGTCCCTGCCACATCGCCGAATGCGTTCCCCTTGGCAATAGGGATTTCTTGCAATCGGATTGTGTAGTCGCCGGACGCAAGGCTGGCAGCGTTCCCACGCACGCTCACCGCTGGCAGGGCAATGCCCGTTTCCATGAAGTAAGTTTCGCGCAAGGCCGGCAGCAATTCGGATTCCAGTCGGGACAGCCCCTGCCTGGGCAGGATGGACTCGGAAAGCGCGGCGGAAAGATCGATGGCGACGGGTACAAGCAACGGCGAAACCATCCCCGTCGGATGTTCTAGGTCGTCCTGCCCTGGCAAGCTTCGCATTCCAGGAAATTCGGCCCGCCCGGACTGCACGGGCCGCGTTCGCATCAATCGGTACGCGAGCAAGCCCAGCAATGCACCGAGAACAAGGAATGGCACTGCTGGCAGACCTGGGATCAGGGAAAGCACAAAGAACAACGCCGCGGCCACCGCCAGCGCCTTGGGCTGCGCCAGGATCTGCCGGCCGATGTCGCTGCCGAGATGGCCGCCTTCTTCCTCCGAGGAAACGCGCGTGACAAGAATGCCCGCTGCGGTGGATAGGACCAGCGCGGGAATTTGAGTCACCAGTCCCTCGCCGATGGTGAGAAGGGTGTACGTGCGCAAAGCAGCGAACAGATCCATGCCCTTCATCAGAACGCCGATGACCAAGCCGCCCACGCTATTGGCGATGAGTACGACGATGCCCGCAATGGCATCCCCCTTGACGAATTTCATGGCGCCATCCATCGCGCCGAAGAACTGCGATTCGCGCGCCAGCAATGCGCGACGGCGACGAGCCTCGTTGGCATCGATATGGCCAGTTCGCAATTCGGCGTCGATGGACATTTGCTTGCCGGGCATGGCGTCCAAGGTGAACCGCGCGCCGACCTCCGCCACGCGCGCCGAGCCTTTTGCAATCACGATGAATTGAATCGTGGTGAGAATGAGGAACACAACAACACCCACGACAAGATTGCCGGACACCACGAAACTGCCGAAAGCGTGAATGACCTGGCCGGCATTGGCCTTGAGCAAGATGAGGCGCGTGGCCGACACTTCGAGGGCAAGTCTGAACAAGGTTGTTAACAGGAGCAGACTTGGGAAAGTCGCAATCCTCAGCACATCGCCGACGTAGATTGCGACGAGCAACAGAATCACGGCCCCGCCAATGTTCATCGAAATGAGTAGATCAAGTAGAAACGTCGGCAGGGGCACGATCATCATGCCCACGATCAGCACAACAAGCGCCGCCAATCCTAGATCGGAATAGCGCGTGAAAAATGCGTGCACGTCACCTGAAGGCAACAAGGAGAACCTGCCACCCGCCTTCGAGCGCATCCGCTTCGCCATGACGCGGCCATAATTTCCGGGGAACTGATTTCGGTCAAGTGCATTTGCACGCAGGGCTCTTCTATTGCGCGCGGTGCGTCCCCGATCTTCTCAATTGCGCTTTCATCATCCATTGGGGTCAATGAGCGCAAGTCGAAATCAAGAAAAAGGTTCTTTACTTTTGTCGATATCGGGGCATCATCTGCCGCCATTCCCAACAGGTCACTCACCGCGGGAGTTGGTAAGAACCCATTGCGGGTTCTTGCTTTGGAGAACAGTCAAATGGAAAACAACATCCGATCATTGGTTGAAGGGTTCGTGAATCAGATTGTGGCCGCGATCGAGGCTGACAGCGTCCGCCGCGTTCAGCAGGCCGTCACCTCCGCTTTCGCGGGCAATGCAGCGCCAGCGAGCCGTCGCGGTCGTCCCTCGCTCGCCCTAACCGCCGCAGCCCCCACGGTCTCCGCCAAGCGCCGTCCCAAGCAGTTCTGCCCGGTGCCGGGTTGCACGGGACTCGCGGCGCCGGTTTTCGGCATGGTCTGTGCGAAGCACAAGGACATGGCCAAGTCGAAGATCAAAGAATACCGCGCCCAGCGCAAAGCCGCCAAGGCCGGCAAGAAGTAGGGCGCCTCCCGCGTACCGCACACACGAGACCCGCGAACCGTCCTCCCTGGCCCCGAACTTCCCCACACGCTCCCCGCTAGCGCGACCGCCAGTCGAGCGGTAGTGTTGTTCGCATGTTGCGTACGATTGTCGAGGGCGAGCCAGATTTCCAGGCCAAGCTGAAAGCCCTGGCCGCCCGTGCAGGGACCATTCCGGAGTCCATCGAATCAGGTGCGCGCGCCATCGTGGCCGATGTACGCCAGCGTGGTGATGTGGCCTTGCGCGAGCTGACCCAGCGCTTCGAGGGGCGAACGCTTTCCGCCATCGAACTTTCGCGCGAGGATTGGGAAGCCGCAGCGGATGGTGTGCCCTCGCCCGTTCGTGCCGCCCTGGCCGAGGCCGCGAACCGCATCCGCCGGTACCACGAACGCGAGCGCTACAACTCCTACCAAACCGTCGAGGCTGGCGTCCGACTGTCCTGCCGGTACACGCCGCTCGATCGGGTTGGCATCTACGTGCCAGGCGGGACAGCCCGTTATCCTTCCACCGTGCTCATGACCGCGGTGCCCGCCAAGGTGGCGGGCGTGGGCGAAGTGTTCATGACCACGCCCGGACCTTCGCCCGAAACCTTGGCCGCCGCGCTTGAGGCGGATGTCGATCGGGTCTTCTTGGTCGGTGGCGCCCAAGCCATCGCCGCCCTGGCCTACGGCACGGAGAGCATTCCCCGCGTGGACAAGATCGTGGGACCGGGCAACGCCTACGTGGCCGCGGCCAAGCGCTTGGTGTTCGGCGACGTGGGTATCGAAATGATTGCCGGACCCACCGAAGTCGTCATCGCCGCGGACGCGACCGCCCATCCCGCCTGGGTCGCCGCCGATCTGCTTGCGCAAGCGGAGCACGATCTTTTGGCCGTCCCCATCCTCGTGGCGGTGGGCAAGGAAGTGGCCGAGCGCGTGGACAAGGAAGTCGAGAGCCAGCTCGCCGACCTCCCACGCCAGGCCATTGCCGCCAAGGCGATTGCCGAGCAGGGCGTGGCCATCGTGGTGGGAAATGCCAAGACCGCCATCGCCATCATCAACCAGCTCGCTCCCGAGCACGCCGGGATCGCGATGGCCGATGCCCGCCAGTGGGCGGAACAGGTCACCACAGCCGGGGCTGTGTTCGTCGGCCACGAGGCGTGCGAGGCCCTGGGCGACTACTTCGCGGGTCCCAGTCACGTTCTTCCGACGGGTGGTAGTGCGCGCTTTTCCTCACCCCTCGGCGTGGGTGACTTCCTTAAGCGCACTTCCTTCATCGAATACGATTTGGCCGGCGTGCGCAAGCAAGCGGAGGCGGTGGTCGCTCTCGCCGAGGTGGAGGGTTTGTTCGGCCACGCGCGCTCGGTTCTGCTACGAGCCAAGGCGGGAACCTCTACTTAACCCAGGTTCTCACTTGACAGCGCGCTAATCTCCTCTAAATTACGCGCCTCGCTCTGGAGCCCAAGCCATGTACGCCGTCATTCAAACCGGAGGAAAGCAATATCGCGTCGCCGAGGGAGAAACTCTGCGCGTCGAAAAGCTTTCCGCAAACACCGGAGAAAAGATTTCTTTCTCGCCTCTGCTTTTCGCCGATGACGGCGGAAACGTCCAAATCGGCAAGCCCAATGTTTCGGGCATCCAGGTCGAGGCGGAAGTCCTCGGCCAAGGCCTGGGCGACAAGATCCTCATCTATAAGTACAAGCGGCGAAAGTCGTACCGGCGCAAGACGGGTCATCGTCAGCCGTTCACTGCGCTCAAGATCGTCTCCATCAAGGCAGGAGCGTAGACGCCATGGCACACAAGAAAGGTCAAGGCAGCTCACGCAACGGTCGTGATTCGCAATCGCAAAGGCGCGGCGTCAAGCGATTCTCCGGCGAGGCCGTCCTTGCCGGCAACATCCTGGTCCGCCAGGTCGGTACGCTGTTTCACCCCGGCAACAACGTGGGCATGGGGCGTGACTTCACGCTCTTCGCGCTCAAGACCGGCAAGGTGAAGTACAGCCAGTCCGGCAACCGCAAGCTCGTAAGCATCGAGGCTGTCTAGCCGCGAGCCGGCCGGCGCCAACGCACATCGGCCTGCGGAGCGAGGTTGGGATGGGAGGGTGCATGAACGCGTGGGGAGCCGCCGAGCTCTCGGGACCCGCCTCCCACCCTACACACCCCTCGGGCCTTCGGCCCTCGCCCTCGTCGGCGCGGACCATCGCGGGAGGGTTTGGGAACCCTCCCAGGGTTTACATGAACGCGTGGGGAGCCGCCGAGCTTTGCTCGGCGCGGACCATCGCGGGAGGGTTTGGGAACCCTCCCAGGGTTCCCATTTAGATGACCGCCTTCATTGATCGAGCGCGCATCAGCGTGCGCGGGGGTGATGGTGGCGATGGGGCCGTGGCCTTCCGGCGCGAGAAGTACGTGCCCAAGGGCGGTCCCGCCGGCGGCGACGGCGGTGACGGCGGCAGCGTGATCCTGGAAGTGGACGAGGGGCTGTCGACTCTGCTCGACTTCCGCTACCGCCACGAGCACCACGCGCCGTCGGGTGAGCGCGGCGCCAACAAGGACATGTACGGCAAGCGCGGGCAAGACATGGTCCTGCGCGTGCCCGCCGGTACCATGGTGTACGACGATGAGACCTCGGTGTTGCTCGCCGATCTGCGCACCCATGGCGAACGTTTCTTCGCCGCGCGCGGGGGCAAGGGCGGCCGAGGCAACATCCACTTCGCCACCTCCACCGACCGCGCTCCCCGCCGATTCGAACGCGGGCGGCCTGGACAAGAGCGCATCGTCCGCCTGGAATTGAAGCTCCTCGCCGACGTAGGTCTGGTCGGCTTCCCCAACGTGGGCAAGTCTTCCTTCATCACGCATGTCTCTGCCGCGCGACCCAAGATCGCCGACTATCCCTTCACGACGCTGATTCCGAATCTCGGCGTGGTCCAGCTTTCGGGCGAGCGTTCGCTGGTGCTTGCGGACGTGCCCGGCCTCATCGAGGGCGCCCACGCCGGCGCCGGGCTCGGCCACCAGTTTCTCCGCCACCTCGAACGCACGCAGGTGCTCATCCATATCTTGGAGCTCACCCAGATCCCTGGACGCACACCCTTGCGCGACTACCTGGCGCTTCGCCGCGAACTGGAACTCTACGACGCCAAGATGGCGGTGCGGGACGAAATCGTGGTGCTCAACAAGGTCGACCTGCCCGCCACCCGCAAGCGGCTGCCCGCGCTCAAGAAGCTCTTCGCCGGGCGGGGCTTGCGGCTTTTCGGCGTCAGCGCGGCCACGGGTGAGGGTCTTGGCCCAGTCCTGGAAGCCGCCTGGAAAGCGCTGACCAAAGCCAGGCAAGAACAATCAAACCCAGGGTAAAAGGGCCTCGACACCTGGCACAAACTAGGCGCAGGCGTACTCAAGCAACTTCTGATAGGATGCGCCCTGCCATCCTAGATTTGCGAATGCGTGATCCGAGGATCGAGGTGCTTTTGACTAGACGCGGAGTCGCCTGCTATAGACTACATCCCTCCGGAGCCAACTTGGGGCAACCGCTCCATCGTCGGTTTCAGGGGGCGGGCGATGCCCGGCGATCCGTGACTGGATGCTCAGAAGGAGCCGTGAGATGAAGACTCGACGAACTTGGGGGGTCCTGGGCTTTTTGCTCGCTACTAGCGTTTGCCTTCCGGCTGCCGAAGCCGCGGACGTGGCGCCGACCACGGCTGCGCCGGCGCCGGCGCCTGATCCGGCGGCCGCGCCCGGCGACGGCAGCGCGTCCGCGGTTCGCCTCAAGGCGCTTGAGCGGAATGTCAACGATCTCAAGGAGCAGGTCTTCCGCACCCGCGCGCGCCTCAACCTCCTCAAGGAAACCGTGCTCGGCGGCGTGATTGGCGCTTCCCGCTGTGTCATCAAGCACAAGAACGAGATGGGCGCGACCTTCCGCTTGATCAAGGTCGTGTACGCCCTCGACGGCGTGCAGATCATGAACAAGGTCGACGATACCGGCCGCCTAGCCGACATGCCCGAGTTCGACGTGTACAACGGCGCCATCCAGCCAGGGAACCACACCTTGTCCGTGCAGCTCGTCTACCAAGGCAGCGGGTTCGGCGTGTTCAGCTATCTCAAGGGCTACAAGTTCAAGGCCAGCTCCAGCAACACCTTCCTAGCCGCGGACGGCAAGGCCACCGTGGTGACCGTGGTGGGTTACGAAAAGGGCGGACTCACCACCAACATGGAAGACAAGCCAGCGGTCGAGTTCAAGGTCAACCTGGTTGCGCCCGAGGGTACCGGATCACCGGCGGCGAAGAAGTAGCATCGGCACGCCAGAGGAAATCTGATGAACGAGCCGTCAGGGACTGCCCCTCGCACCAGAGCCGAATACGCGCGGCATCCGCGTTCGCGCGCGCTTCCGTGCATCCTCGCGCTGACCGCCACCCTGCTGCCGGTGGGTCGCATCCGTGCCGGCGAGTTTGAAGATGCAAACACCAAGCTCTCGGACATGGAGGAGCGCGTACGCTCCGTCTCCGCCGAGTTCAGGGATACCGCCCCGGTCGATCCGGCCTTCGCCATGCGGCGGGTGGTCGACGCCGAGATGTTGTTCAAGCTCAAGAACTACAGCGAGGCCGCGACCATCCTGCTCGATGTCGTGGAAAAGTATCCGAACGCCCAAGGCTACGACGACGCCTTGGTGCTACTCGGCGAATCGCTGTTCCAGGACAAAGACTACAACTCGGCTCGCCACTACCTGCAGCTCGCGGTGAAGAAGAACACCGGCTCGCGGCTAGAGCAACGAGCGCTGCAGCGGCTGATCGAGATTGGCCTGCACACCGAGGACTTCGGTGAGCTCGACGACTACCTCAAGCGGTTGCAGAACATCCCTCTCGACCAGCTTGAACCGTCGGTGCCGTACGTGCGCGGCAAGTACGCGTACTTCCGCGGCCGATCCGACGAGGCACTGGTCACCTTCGCCAACATCCCGCCCACCAGCCCCTACTACCTTCAGTCGCGCTACTTCGCGGCCACGGCCCAGATCCAAAAGGGCGACCAGGTGTCGGCGTTGGCCGGCTTCGACGCCATCACGCGTGCGCAACCTCGCAGCGACACCGAAAAGGAAATCCAGGAGATGGCCCGCCTGGCCATCGGCCGCCTCAACTACGAGCACGACCAGTTCGACAAGGCTCGCGAGGCCTACAGCAGCATCCCGCGCCAGTCGATCCATTTCGAGGAAGCCATGGACGAGCTGGCGTGGACCTCGATTAAGGCCAAGGACTACAAGTCCGCTTACCGAGCCCTGGATTTGATGCTGCTGCAGAACCCGGACAGCCCGCAAGCGCCCGAGCTTCGCCTGCTCATGGGCAACCTGCACGTGCGCCTCGGCAATTTCTCGCTGGCCAACGATGCCTTCATGCAGGCCCGCGATCAATTCGAGCCCCTCCACCTCCAACTCAAGGAAAACCTGGCCAAGAGCCAGGCCGATCCCAAGTACTTCGATTCCCTAATCGGCAAGGGCATGGAGAAGTTCGATATCAGCGCACTTGTTCCCAAGTCCGCGGTCAAGTGGGTGAAGACCGATCCATCGGTGGCGCGGGTCATTGCGCTGACCGAGGACGTGGGCGAACTGCAGCGCGGGATCAAGGACTCGGAGCAGACGCTTTCCCGCCTGGAGATGGCGGTGGGTGGACAGCTCAAGGTCGGCATTTTCCCCGACCTCGCGGCGGTGCGCACGCGGACCTCCGAGGTGCTCAACCAAATCGTCGAGCTGCGCAAGCGCTTCGTGGACAAGATGCGAGCGCTGACCGCAGCGGCGATGAGCGGCGAGGACAAGGGCCGGCTCGAACAGATCAGTGTCGAACGCATGACCGCCGAGAAGGAGCTGGAAGGGCTGCCGCTCACCGCGGTTGCGCTCCACGATCGCGAAAAGCGCGCGCGTGCGGCCCTTGACCAGCTGGACAGCCAAGCCTCCGAGCTGAACGTGATCGTGCAGGGCATGGAGGCAGAGCTGGTCGCCATCGAACAGTACTTCATCAAGTCGCGCTCGGATCAGAAGATCAAGCCGGAGGAGCTGATCCAGCCCGTGGCCAGTATGCGCGAGGCCATCGTCGAGTTGCGCGCGTCCAACGATCGCATCCGCAACAGCATCGCGGAAGCCGCGCGCGAGGCGACGGTGGGGGCGGCGACCGGAGACCAGGATCGCGGCGCCATTGCCTCCCTGGTGGGCAGCATGAAGAAGGAGCGCGCGGTCTACCAAAGCGCGCGGGCCAGGCTTTCCCCTGGCGAGCAGCGCGATTTCGACGCCATCGTGTCCATCCTCGAGCGTGCCGATTCGGTGCAGGCGCGCCTGGCCGAGCTCGACGCCAAGATCGAAGCCGCGGCCCAGAAGCGGTTGGGCGAGCTCAAACAACAGCTCGTGGCCGAGAAAGGCGATCTGGAGGCCGCGAACGCCAAGCTCGGCGGCATCCTTGCCGAGTCGCAGAGCGTGGGCGGAGGTCTGGCCTTCGCCATGCTCTCCAAGGTCACCGATCGTTTCTACGATCTGGTCGTGCAGTCCGACGTTGGGTTGGTCGACGTGGCGTGGGGCCTCAAGGACGAGCGGACCTCCACGGTTTCCAAGCTCATCAACCAACAGAAGCTCGAACTCAAGACGGTCGACGAGGACTTCCGCGCCTTGCTCGAGGAGGAGAAATAGGCGTGGCGGGGCATTCTCGAACATTCCGTCGCGTCGGGCGCACGCTCGCCGTACTCTGCGTGCTCGGCGCGCCTGGCGCGCTTGCCGCTGCCCCGGCCAAGGCCAGGCAGGCACCCGTCGATCCGAAGTTGATCGACGAAATGGCCGCCGATCTTACCCGCTACGCCGAGGAAGTGAGCGGTTTTCGCAAGGCCGCCTCGGGCATCATCAAGCGTACCTACCTCGAGAAGATGAAGGCCATCAAAGAGAAGTACGAGCCGATGATCTCCTTCAACGAGAAGGAGGAAAAGCAGCGGCGCATGGACGCCATCGCCGTGCTCGAAGGGTTCTTGCGCAGGTACCCGACGGACAAAAAGTGGACCCCGGACGTCATGTTCCGCCTTGCCGAGCTGTTCTACGAAAAGTCGTCGGACGAGTTCTTGACCGCGCAAGAGGACTACCAAAAGGCCCTCGATTCGCCGACTCCGCCCACCGGGCAGCCGCCCAAGGCCGATTACACCCAGACCGTCAGCCTCTACCGCCGCCTTCTGGTCGAGTTCCCCAACTACCGCTTGCTCGACGCCACCTACTACCTGCTCGGATTCTGCCTGGGCGAGATGGGACAGGATCCCGAGGCGCGCCAGGCCCTGCTCGCGCTCGTGTGCGCGAACCAGTACAAGCCGCTCGATCCGCCAGCGCAACGTGCACTGTCGACCGGCCTCAACAAGGGACCGGTGGTCGACTACTATAAGGACTGCACCCCGATCAAGAAGGATTCGAAGTTCCTGCCCGAGGCGTGGACACGCGTCGGCGAAATGCACTTCGACGCGGGCGAGCTGGCCTACGCGATCTCGGCCTACGGCCGCGTGCTGCAGTTCAAGGACTCCGCATACTACGACAAGGCCATCTACAAACTGGCTTGGTCGTACTATCGCGACAATCGCTTCCTCGACGCCATCCGCGAGTTCGACGGCTTGGTCAAGTGGGCCGACAGCAAGAAAGCCGCTGGCGACAAGTTCGGCTCCGACCTGCGGCCCGAGGCGGTGCAGTACCTCGGCATCAGCTTCTCAGAGCCCGATTGGGACGGCGACACGCTGCCCGATCCGGAAACCGGCCTGCAGCGCGCGCAGGGTTTCTACCACGGCCGCGAAACCGAACCGCACGTCAAGGAAGTCTTCCAGCGCCTGGGTGACATCTACTTCGATTCCACCAAGTACGGCGAGGCCATCGCGGTCTACAAGTACATCCTGCAAATGTGGCCGTACTTCGCCGACGCGCCCAAGCTGCAAGAGAAGATCGTCAAGGCCTACGAGCGCGACCGCAACCTCATCGCCGCGGCCAAAGAGCGGGAAATGCTCGGCCGCACCTACAGCAAGGGTTCAGATTGGTACCGGCAGAACGTCAACAATCCGGAGGCCCTGGCGGTGGCCGCGCAACTGGCCGAGGACGCCCTCTTGACTGCGGCGACCAACGTGCACGCGGCGGCGCAGGCCTGCCGGTCGAAGGCGCAGGAAACGCCCTCCGATCTGAAGAAACGCGAGGAGTGCCAGCAGACCTATCGGACCGCGGCCGAACTTTACGAGAAGTATCTCGGCGCCTATCCCAACTCGAAGCGCGCCTACGAGTTCTCGGCCTTTTATGCCGATGCGCTCTACTACGGCGGCAAGGTGCAGGAATCCATTCCCGCCTACATCACCGTGCGCGACTCCAATGTCGACAACAAGTACCAGAAGGACGCCGCCCTCCAGGTCATCAAGGCCTTCGAAGAGATCATCGACAAGCTCAAGCAGGAACGACGCATCGAGGATCCGCCCATCCCCGACGAGAAGAACACCAAGCCGCCGGTGACCGCGCTGCCCATGCACGAGATCTACAGGAACTACATGCAGGCGCTCGATTGGTATGTCGCCAATCTGCCCGATGAGCGCGTGCCCGACCTACGCTACGCCTCGGCCGTGCTACTGCTCAAGCACCGCGATTGGCCCGAGGCGCGTTCCCGCCTGGCCGAGATCTCGGATGCCTACTGTGCGACCAAGCCCGAGATTGGCTTCAAGGCCTACGACGCCATCCTGACCACCTACTTCATCGACTTCAACATCGAGGACGAAGAGGCCAAGGACTGCGCGCTCGGCCGCTTGCTTCAGATCGTCGACAAGTTCGGCGAATCGGCGTGCAGCAAGTCGCCGCTGGCCAAGCCGTACCTTTCCCGCATCCAGGACATCAAGGCCTCGGTCAAGACCACGGTCATCAAGAAGCGCCTCGATATCGCCCTCGAAAACGAAGAAAAGGGCACCGACAAGCAGCTCGTGCAGTGCCGCGAAAGCGCGGGCGGCATCGCGGTCGTGACCGGCGCAGCCACCCTGGCCCAAGTCGGGACACCGGGTGGCAAGGCCGCCGGCGGGGCGCAAGCGCGCAGCAAGACCGGAACCGAACTCGACGAAGGATTGGCGCTCGACCTGATGGATCTCATCGCCGCCAATCCCAAGGATCAGGATGCGCCCAGCAACCTGAACAACGCCTGCGTGATCTACGAAAAGATCTTCAAGTACGGCGAGGCCACCAAGTGCTACGACCGCTTGGCGCGCGACTACCCGGAAACCCCGTTGGCCAAGGACGCGGTGTGGAACTCGGCCCGCAACGAGTACCGATTCTTCGAGTTCGAGAAAGCCGTCGGCGGCTATCTCAAGGTCGCGACCGACCCGAAGTTCGCCAACTACGAACACCGCAAAGAGGCCCTGGGGATCGCGGCCCAACTTCTCGACAACGATCAGCAATACGAGCGCGCCGCGGATCTTTACAAGAAGTACGCCAACAACATCGCGGAAAAGCCGTCCGAGTCCGCTCAAGCCTACGCCTTTGCTTGCACGGCCTACGAAAAGGCGCTGGATACGGCCAAGCAGGTGGCCTGCCTGCGCGAACTCATCAAGCGCTTCGGCAAACAGCCGCCCGCCGGCGAATATGTGGTCAAGAGCTACCTCCAGCTCGCCACCCTGGCCGAGCAAGGGCGCGATAAGAAGGCCGTGCTGGCCGCCTACAAGCAGGTGCGCGACGAGTTCATCGCGCGCAGGCTGCCGCCCGCCACGCCCGCCGCCGCAGCCGCCGCCAAGGCCGACTACCTGATCCTCGAGGACAAGTTCAAGGCCTTCCAGGCCAAGCAACTGCACTTCACCAGCGACCCCAAGCAGGTGCGCAAGACCTTCGACGCATTCACCACCGAGGCCAAGGATCTGCAAGAAGAGTACGCCAAGATCTGGGACTACAAGGACGCCAACTGGACCTTGGCCTCGTTCCTCCGTCGCGGCGACATCTTCTACGAGTTCGCCCAAAAACTGGTCAAGGCAGCGGACAATCCGCCCGAGGAAGTCAAGAAGCTGTCCAAGAAGGCGTGCAAGATCGATCCCACTCTCTGTGGCGTGGCCGAAACCGAATACAAGGACGCCATCTACCAGTTCGTTACGCCTGTCGAAGACGAGGCCAAGAAGCAGTGGAAGGCCACCCTTGACCGCGCCTCCGATCTCGGCGTGACCAACGACTACGTGAAGAAGGCAAGGGAGAACCTGTCGAAGTACCTGCCCGACGAGTTCCCCTTCATCAAGGATGAACGCATCGGGGTGGAGTACCCATGATGAAACCCGCTGGGCTCCTTGCACTGACACTCGCCAGCAGCTTTGCCTGGCCGGCGCTCGCCGTGGCCGCCGAAGAAGCCTCGCCCGCGCCGGGCGTGCGCAAGCGCCGCGAGCCCCCGCCGGCGGTGATCCCGACCGACGAGGTCAAGGCCGCGCAGAAACTCTACGACGGCCGCAACTACCAGGGCGCGGTCATTCAGGCCAAGGCCGCGCTCAACAAAAACGAGCGCTACACGCCGGCCATGCTGGTCATGGCCAAGGCCTATTTCAAGCTGGGCAAGAACGAGTGGGTCAAGACCCTGGGCGACATGATGAAGAACGCGGGCGCCAGCGAGGCCGAGCGCTCGGACATCTACCAGATGCTCGCCTTCATGGAGGTCGACAAGAAGAACACCCCGGGCGCCATCGAGCAGTTCCGGAAGGCCGCCGAAGCCCGGCCCGACAACTCCATCCTGTGGAACAACCTCGGGGCCCAGTACCTCGTGGTCAAGAACTACCGCGAGGCCGGGCCAGTGCTGGAAAAATCCGTCCAGCTGCAACCGACCTTCACCAAGGCGCATCTCAACCTAGGCAGTGCCTACCGAGGCGTCAAACAGTACGACAAGGCCCTGGCCGAGTACAAGCAGGCCCTGGCGCTCTTCCCACGCTACGCCGACGCGGTTTTCAATCTAGGCATTCTGTATCTCGACGCCGACAAGATGCCCAACATGGACACGACGGCCAAGCTGAACACCGCCATCACCTACCTCCAGCAGTACAAGCAGATGCTGACCGGGGCGGGTCAACCGGTGCCGTCCGAGGCCGACGCGTACCTCAACGAAGCGCAGGAAGGCATCAAGAAGGAGCAGAAACGCATCGAGCGGCAGAAGAAGCAGGAAGAGCGCGATCGTCAGCGCGCGGCCAAGAAGGTCGCGGACGACGCCACGAAGACCCCCTCTCCCGCGCCTGCCCCTGGATCCTACCCAGCCGCGCCAGCCCCCGCGACCACGCCAGGGACGTACCCAGCCGCTCCCGCGCCAGGAGCCTACCCGGCGGCACCGGCCCCGGCGCCCGCGGCGCCAGGTTCAACGCCACCACCCGGCTGGCCCGCGGCCCCAGTTCAAAGGCAGCCATGACGATGCATTCCTCCCACAAGCACACATTCTTGCTAGCCACGACTGGCTTGCTTGCGTCGCTCTGCTTTTTCCCCGTTGCCCACGCCCAGGGGAACAAGAAGGCGGGCGCGGAGATCCCGGTCAAAGCCGTACCTGTCAAGCCCGACGCCACCAAGGCCGAACCGGCTGCGTCGGCAAACGATGCGGACGACCAACAGACCAAGGTCAAGATCGAACGTGGCGCTGGCGGCAAGAAGGTTTACAAGATCGAGGGCGAGATTGTGATCGAGGGCAAGATCCAGAAACCCGAAGCATTTTACGTGCTTCAAAAATCCGGCATAAACTACGATTGGCACGAGCTGAAACAGGAGTTCGTACCTAAGATCCTGGACAGCGTGACGAAAGCGCCGTTCTAGGCGGACTAACTGCAAGGGGACGACTTCATGGCGACCCAGAAAGCGGCCTTGACACCCAAAACCGGCGGATCCGCCGTTGCGAAGTCCCGCATTCTGCGCATCGGGATTGTCCAGGGTGGCCGCATCGTCGAGGAGCGGCTGATCCGCAAGCGCGACAACATCAGCATCGGCTGGTCGTCCAAGGCCACCTTCGCCGTTCCCTCGGAAACCTTGCCCAAGCAATGGCTGCTTTTCGAGGCCAACCCACGCGGCTACATCGCCCATTTTGCGGACGCCATGGATGCCCGCATCGCGGTTGGCAACGAGGTCGTGTCCCTGGCGCAACTCAAGCAGGCCGGGCGCCTGCGCAAGCAAGGCCAAAGCTCGCGCTATCTGCTCGACGAGCGCTCGCGCGGCAAGGTCACCATCGGAGATCTGAGCATCCTTTTCCAGTTCGTCACCCCGCCGCCGCCGCAACCACGTCCACAGCTCCCGGCCTCGGTGCGCGGGTCGTTCTTCACGGGCATGGACTGGGCGTACACGGCCATCGCCTCGGGCTCTTTCCTGGCCCACCTGATCTTCGTCATCTACCTGCGTAGCGTGGATTGGCCGCGCAAGCCCGACATCGAGGAGATCCCCGACCGCTTCGTGCAGATGGTGGTCAAGGCCAAGCCGCCCGAGCCGCCCAAAGAGAACGTAAACAAAGACGAAAAGAAGGACGACGAAAAGGTCGAGAAGAAGGCTCCATCGAGCACCTCGACGAGCAAGGCGCCCAAGAAGGAAATCTCCGCCGAGGAGAAGGCGCGGCTCGACGCTGAACGCCGCGCGCGCTTGGCCGAACAGGTCCGCAACACCGGAATCCTAAAACTTCTTGGCGCAAAGGCCGACGGGTCTGGATCCATTGCGGACGTGCTGGGCAAAGGCGACGTGGATCGCGACCAGGAAAAGGCATTCCAAGGTGTGGGTGGTCTCACGGTGGCCACCGGCGACGCCGCTTTGCGCGGCGTGAAGACGGGAACCGGGGGCTCGGGCAAGGTAGCCAACATCTCTGGTCTGCGCGGCGCGGGCTCGATCGCCGGCGGCGACACCGGCGCTGGCTCGACGGAAAAGCGCATCACCGGCATCGTCAAGAGCGAGGCCCCAGCCGTCGACGGCGAGCTGGATCCATCCCTGGTTTCCAAGGAGGTGCGGACGAGAATCGGCGCCATCAAGGCCTGCTACGAGCGCGCGCTGAAACGCAATCCCAACCTGAGCGGCAAGGTCAAAGTGCGCTGGACCATCACCGCGGCGGGTACGGTTTCGGCCGTCGAGATTGAAGAGGACAGCATGGGCGACAACGAAGTGTCTTCATGCATTAAGGGACTGGTCAGCCGTTGGCGCTTCCCGGCGCCGTCTGGTGGATCGGTCGATGTCGTTTACCCGTTCGTGTTCCAATCGTCGCAGTAATTTTGGAGGTCAGGTTGACACGACGTTTATCCAGGCCATATATTCCGTTGGTTTCCACTACGGAGTGCAATACGCGTCATGGGTAGTACGCGTCTACGATAATTGCGAGGTCTATCATGCATAGGGCATTCAGAGTCACTTGGTTGTTCTTGTTGGTTTCACCGATGGCGTTGGCCCAGCCTGCTGGGGGGGAAGCACCTGCTCCGGCGCCGGCCCCGGTCGACCCGTCGACCATCCAAAAGTCGACCATCAGTGGCGACGAGATGCTTAGCCAAGGTCGCGAGTACCGCCGGGACATCAATAGTATCACCATGCAGATCCAGGTGCAGTCCGAGCAGGCCAAGGCAGACAAGGACGTGATTCGCCTCAACTGCCTGCTCGACAAGCTGACCCAGGTGAAAGTCAACGGCAACATCATGGATCAGGCGCTGCAATCCTTGCAGGAAAGCGTCTCGCGCCACGACGAAAGCGCCCAGCTGCACGAGTACACGCGGATCACCATCATCAACCAGAAGGCCCAGGTTTTGCGGACCGAGGCCGATGCTTGCGTCGGGGCAGAAACCAACTACGTCGGGCCGACCAAGGTGGTGGTAGAGTCGCCGCCCGGCCTGACAGCTACCGTCGACCAACCGGCTCCGGCCGCGCCTCCTGTTGTCGAGCGACCACCCATAGCGAGTCCGTATCAAAAGTAGCCCTTCCTGCCAAGCCTGACAGACACGGACATGCACGGTACCAACTATACCTAATCGGAAATCCATGAGACTTAGGCCACTTGTACTTGCCTTCTGCGCTGCCTTCGCGGCAAGTCCCGTCGCGTGGGCGCAGATGCAGCTCACGAGTTCGGCCCCGGCTTCGCTTGAGACGATGTCCGCGGGTGCCGGGAGGTCTCTGACGACCCGAGGGATCGCCTCTGGGCTTAAGTTGGGCGACGAGGCGATTCTGCACGCAGGTGTGTTCGCCGACATCGGCTATGACACGAACGTATTCTACGGTTCGAGCAGTCAGGAAGGTTCGGGAGTCCTGCACGTCATGCCCAGGCTGGAAATCACCAACGCCGAGCGCGATGGCAGCATTCCCTCGGGCACCTACTACGACCTCGTTGGATCAGTTGATTTCGTCCGATACCTCAGCAGCAACAGCGACGTGACCAATCAGAGTGCCGTCAACCCCAGCCTGGGAGGAAGCGCCGAGTTCTCCTCGGGACAGGCACTCAGTTTTTCGCTTTCCGAGACGTTCAGCCGATACACGCAAGCGCCTTATGTGGCCACGGGATCCGTCATCATTCGCGATGACAACATGGCGTCGGCCAGCCTAAGGTTCGCTCCGGGCGGCGGTCGTCTGAGGGTCATGCTTCGCTACACCAACCTCATCGACAAGTACGAGGGCACCTACGACACCGGCAGCAATATGGGGAACGAAGGCGTGCTGGACATCGGTTGGCGCTGGCTGCCGCGAACCACGATCTACGCGCAGGTGGCGCAAGGGGCGATCACCTATTTCAACTCTGGAACCAGCTCAAGCGCCTCGTTTCCGCTCCGGACGCTCTTGGGTCTTCGCGGTTTGTTGACAGAAAAGCTTTCGGTCAACATCGCGGCCGGCTACAACAACGCGTTCTATTCGAGCGGCGGCAGCCCAACCGGCTTCGGCAACGTCGGCATCCTTGCCGAGGTCAACTACACCATCTCCACCCTCACACGGGCTGGCCTCGGATACCACCACGACTTCGTGAATTCGCCATTCCTTGGTGGGTACTACAACATGGACGCGATCTACGGCACCTTCCAGCAGATGGTCGCCAGTCGCGTCGTGACCTACCTCTTTGGCAGGTACGAGAATCGCCGATTCGGCAACGGGAGAATTGACAACAACGTCATGGGCGGCGTGGCCCTCGACTACATGGCCGGCAAGTTCCTCTTGGCCGGCGCCAGCTACTCGCTGAATCTCAATCGCACCTCACACGCCGTCGGCGCCGATCCCGGCCTGGACTACACCAAGCACATCCTGCTCTTCCGCCTTGGCGTGATGTATTGATCTAGATGGGAACCCTGGGAGGGTTCCCAAACCTCCCGCGCTATGGCTACGCCGGGCGAAGCCCGGCTCCGCCTACGCGGTCGAATTTAGCGCCAGTGGGGCTCGGCTCCTGAGTGGTGTACTATGATGGGTGATGGCCGGGCCAACATCGAACCAGACGGCGAGCGACGGCTACTGGGCTCATGAGACGGCCGTGGTCGACCAGCCGGCTCACATCGGCGACGGCACGCGCATCTGGCACTTCAGCCACGTGATGGCCGGAGCACGCATCGGCGCCCGCTGCGTACTTGGCCAGAACGTCTTCGTGGCCAGCCGGGCGGTGCTGGGCGACGGTTGCAAGATTCAGAACAACGTCTCGCTCTACGACGATGTCGTGCTGGAAGCGGACGTCTTCGTCGCGCCTTCGGCCGTGTTCACCAATGTGAACAACCCTCGCGCCTTCATCGAACGCAAGAATGAATACCGGACCACCTTGGTCGGGCGCGGGGCCTCCATCGGCGCCAACGCCACGGTGGTGTGCGGGCACAGGATCGGCCAATACGCCTTCGTCGGCGCCGGAGCCGTGGTGACCAAAGACGTTCCTGCCTACGGACTCGTGCTCGGCGTGCCGGGTCGTGTGGTGGGCTGGATGTGCCGCTGCGGGGTTCGCCTGCCCAGCGGCGAAACACCAGCCTGCGCTTCCTGTGCTCAGAAATACAAGCATGGCCGCGACACCAGCGGGGCCGACATCCTCCTCCCCGAGGCACCCACGTGAAGGTGCCTCTGCTTGACGTCAAAGCGCAAAACGCGCCCTTGCGCGAGGCCATCTTGGCCGCCATCGCACGCGTGATGGATAGCGGAGCTTTCATCCTGGGCCCCGAGGTCGAGGCCTTCGAGAAAGAGCTGTCAGCCTCGCTCGGAACTCGCCGCACGGTCGGGCTGTCGTCGGGAACGGATGCCTTGCTGGTGGCGCTGATGGCGCTGGAGGTGCGTCCAGGCGACGAAGTCGTAACCACGCCGTATTCCTTCTATGCCACCGTCGGTTGCATCGCGCGCCTGGGGGCGCGGCCGGTCTTCGCGGACATCGATCCGGAAAGTTTCAATCTCGACGCGGGCGCCGCGGCGGCCGTGTGCGGGCCGAAAACGCGCGCCGTGATTCCGGTTCACCTCTTCGGCCGTCCGGCCGAGCTGCCTCGGGTTTCCGTCCCTATCGTCGAGGACGCGGCCCAGGCCATCGGGGCGTGCAAGGTGCAAGGGATCGCGAGCTGCCTGTCGTTCTTCCCCTCGAAGAACTTGGGCGCATTTGGCGACGGCGGCGCACTGCTGACCGACGATGAAGGATTCGCCGACAAGGTCGCGATCCTGCGCGCCCACGGCAGCAAGCCCAAGTACGTGCACCACAAGGTGGGCGGCAATTTCCGCCTGGACGCCCTGCAGGCGGCCATTTTGCGCGTGAAGCTGGCCAGGCTTGCCGAATGGACGGCCGGCCGTCGCCGGAACGCCGAGCGCTACCGGCGTCTCTTCGCGGCCACGGCCGGTTTTCCGTCCGAATTAGTCCTGCCCGCGGACGCGCCCGGCCACATCTACAACCAATTCGTGATTCGAGCCCCGCAGCGGGATGCCCTGCGCGCGCATCTAACCAAAATCGGCGTGGGCACCGAAATCTACTATCCGCTCGCGCTGCACTTGCAGCCTTGCTTCGCGCATTTGGGCTACAAGCCTGGCGCCTTTCCCCACGCCGAACGCGCCACCCAAGAAACGCTGGCCCTGCCTATTTACGCCGAACTGACGGAGGCGCAGCAGGCCTTCGTCGTCGAACAGATCGCCACCTTCTATCGTCAAGGGAGCTGACAATGGTTGATACGGTTCGCATCGCCGTCGTCGGAGCTGGTGCCTGGGGAATCAACCACGTGCGCGCCATGAGCCGCACCAAGGGCGCCGAACTGGTCATGGTGTGCGACGGAGCCGAGGCCGCGCTCGCGCGCGCGCGTGCCATCGTTCCCAATGCACGCATGGAATGCGATATCGCCGCCGCGCTCGCCGCCAGCGACGTCGATGCCGTGGTGTTGGCCACCCCGGCCAGGGATCACGCCGAACAGGCGCGCATGGCGCTGAATGCCGGCAAACACGTGCTCGTGGAAAAACCCCTCGCTCTCGACGCCGCGGACGCCCATGCCGTGGTCTCGGCCGCCGAAACCCACAAGCGCGTTTTGATGGTCGGCCACCTGATGCTCTTTCATCCCGCGGTGGAAAAGCTCAAGACCATGATCGACAAGGGCGAGCTCGGGCGCATCTATTACATCTATGCCGTGCGCGTGAACCTGGGCCGCGTCCGCCAGGACGAAAACGCCTTGTGGAGCCTGGCCCCGCACGACGTCTCGATGATCGAGTACCTGCTCTCGGACGAGCCCGAGTCGGTCAGCGCGCGCGGCGGCACCTACCTGCAAAGCCGCATCGAGGACGTGGTGTTCGTGAACCTGCGCTTTCGCAGCGGGGTCAGCGCGCAGATCCAGGTGTCGTGGCTCGACCCGCGCAAAGAGCGCCGCCTGACCATCGTGGGCTCGCACAAGATGGTCGAGTTCGACGACGTCCACCCGGTGGAAAAGATCCGTATCTACGACAAAGGCGTCGACCGCCCGCAGGCGTTCACCGAGTACGCCCAGTTCCTTTCCATCCGCAACGGCGACATTCACATTCCCCAGATCCCCATGGTCGAGCCGCTGGAGCGCGAGTGCCACCATTTCATCGACTGCATCACCCAAGGCAAGCGCCCCATCACCGACGGGCCATCCGCGCTGCGCGTGGTGCGCGTGCTGGAAGCCGCGCAAAAATCCCTGGAAAGCGACGGCGCCCCCGAGGCCCTCTAGAATGCGGACAGGGTTGAGGTAAGCTCGCGGCAGGCCAGCGACAGGAGACAGGGTGGAATTCGATCGAGACCAGTTCGAAAGAAAGATCGCCGATGGTTCGATTCACGTTGGTGTGCTCGGTCTCGGCTATGTGGGGTTGCCCCTAGCGCTGACCTTCGTCGAACGCGCCAGCATTCGTGTCACGGGTTTCGACATCGACGAGCGAAAGATCGACATGATCGCGCGTGGCGAGACCTATATCGCCCACGTCCATGCCGATCGGCTGGTGAGCGAGGCGGCCAAGCGTCTGTTTGCCGCCACCACCGATTTCTCCCGGCTGGGCGAACCGGACGCCCTCATCATCGCGGTGCCGACCCCGCTCACGCCCCAGCGCGAACCCGACATGCGCTATGTCGAGCAGACGGCGCGCGCGATCTCGTCGCATCTGCGCCGGGGGCAACTGGTCGTGCTTGAATCCACCACCTATCCCGGAACCACCGACGGACCGCTACGCCAGATTCTCGAACAGTCCGGGCTGCGCTGCGGCCAGGACTTCTTGCTCGCGTTCTCGCCCGAACGCGAGGATCCAGGAAACCAGAAGTTCTCGACCGCGACCATTCCCAAGGTCGTGGGCGGCGTCGATCCGGTCTCGACCGAGGTGGCCGCCGCGCTCTACGCGCGCGCTCTCGACAAAGTCGTCACCGTGGCCTCCGCGCGCACCGCAGAGGCCACCAAGCTGACCGAGAACATTTTTCGCGCGGCCAACATTGCCTTGGTCAACGAACTGAAGGTCATCTACGAGCGCATGGGTATCGACATCTGGGATGTCCTCGACGCCGCCTCGACCAAGCCCTTCGGTTTCATGCGCTTCAACCCCGGGCCCGGCATCGGCGGCCACTGCATTCCCCTCGATCCCTTCTATTTGACCTGGAAGGCGCGCGAATTCGGCATCGCCACGCGCTTC
>Ga0265329_10000106_pt1 | contig 39414 bp, 24 predicted proteins | sample 41627metaG_FD_202091 | JGI IMG/M metagenome (GOLD analysis project Ga0265329, IMG submission 202091) | Rhizosphere microbial communities from Carex aquatilis grown in University of Washington, Seatle, WA, United States - 4-16-27 metaG | ecosystem: Host-associated > Plants > Roots > Rhizosphere...
GGCTGTGGCGCAAGCGGGAGACGGACTTGGCTCGCTTGCGCTGGGGCTTCCTCGTCTTCTTCGCCGGCGAAGCGGCCTGCGCCATACGCTGGTCTGTGCCCTTTGGCTCAGACGTGTTCGAGATGGGGCATGGGCTGGGCATGGTTGCCGTGGGTGCTCTTTTGCCATGGGGCGTGTTCGAACTCTTCGACCAGCGCGTGCTGGCCTTCTCCAATCCGGAACGCACCTGCGCCTTCCAGCGCCTGTGCCAGCGCTGCTGGAAACGCGAGGCCGTGCGCTGCGGCCTGCACCGAATCATGCGCGTGGCGGTTCCCTTCTTGGCCATGGTCGCACTTGTGCCTTTGAGCGAACCGATACAGCCGGTGGTTCTGCGCTACCAGGTCTTTGGCACGTGGGTGATCGACGAGACCACGCCTTTGATTGCGGTAGCGCAAGGACGGCTGTACCCCTTGATGGCACTGTGGATGTTCGTTGTCGCCTGGTTGGACCTGCGCAAAGGCAGCGCGGGCATCGAACGCGCCAAACTGCCCTTCTTCGCGGGATGCGGTTTCCTCGCCTACGCCTTGCTGCGCTTCCTGCTCCACCATGCTTTTGGCGAAGCAGTCTTCTGGGCCAATGCTTGGGAAGAGCTGACCGAGCTTGCCACTATCGTATTGCTCGTGTTTGCATTGTGGGCATTTCGTGTGCCTTTGGGACTCGGCCGCGCGCCGGCCACGGCGAACGAGACCTGACATGGGTATTGCCGAGTGGACCAAGCTGGCCCTGGTGCTCGCCCGAACCGGGGGGGAGGCGCACGCATCCGAGGCTGCCTGTCCCGAGGTGGAAGAGTACCAGGAGGAAAAAGACGGCATCGAGGTTGGTCACTACCGTTCGCGCGCCGGTACCGGTCCCACGCTGGTGTTGGCCCATGGCTTCACGCTGAACGGGAAAGGCGATCCGCGCCTGCGCGCCTTCGCGCGCAACCTGGCACGCGTGGGGGCGACTTGCGTGGTTCCCTCGATTCCTGGACTGCAACGCCTTTCCTGGGAGCCCGCCGACGTGGACGTGCTGGCCGCGCTGCTCGCCGGCAACAGAGGCGCGCAGGGCGTGGGTCTGGTGGGCTTCAGTTTCGGCGCCAGCTACGCGCTGCTGGCGGCGGCTCGCGTCCCCGCACGCGCACGCTTCGTTATCTCTGTGGGCGGCTACGCTTCTTTGCCAGAGGTCTACGATCACATTCGCATTACCGGCAAGATGCAATCGCCCACGGACACAGACAACTGGCTCTATCTGAAGCTGGCCATGGCGTTTCGCAACCAGAACCAACTGGCGCTGTCCGAGGAGGACAGCGCGTTGCTGCGCCAGCTGCTCGCTTGCTACTGCGATGGCAAGCAGATGGAGGCGGCCCAGTCCTTCTTCCAACGTGTGCTGGCCCAGTACGATCTAGAAGCCCTCGACAGCGCCCGCCAAGATCGCGCGATCCTGGCGCGTCTGTCCCCGGCTGGACAAATGGCGGCCCTTGCCTGCAAGGTGGTCCTTATCCACGACCCCGACGACACGACGGTTCCGGCGGCTCAGTCACGGCAGCTTCAGGCTGAGCTTGAACGAGCTTCGCACTGCCCGTCGGTCAAGTTGCAACTGACCTCATTGCTCAGCCACGTCACCCTCAGCAACGCCTGGCGCCCGGTCGAGGCACTACGGCTGATGTCCCTGCTCGCGCCGCTGGTCGAGTGCTGAACCCTCTGTGGCACTTCGACGAATCGATCGCCGCTGCCAAGTTCTGAGCCAGGCCAGCACGAGAATCGCGAAGACCGACAACTCGGCAGCGGATGGCGTGCCCGCTACCCGACAGCCGCATCCACCGCCGCTGCGCTTGGCTGCGCCGGTTCCAGTCGCTCCTCCAGTGGCTGTCACCCCGCCCATCGCGAGAACTCCGCCCGTCCCGGTAGCTCCGCCGGTCGCGACGACTCCCCCAGTCCCAGTGCGCCCGCCTGTCCCGACAACCCCGCCAGTCGCGACGACTCCGCCGCTCCCGGTGACCCCGCCGGTCGTGATGGCTCCGCCGGTCGCGGTGACCCCGCCGGTCGCGGTGACCCCGGCGTCCGGGATCCGCGAATACGCGCGAACATAGTCGATCTGGTAGAGGCCAGGAAACGGCGTGGTCGCGTCGGGGGCGCCGGGCCAAGTGCCGCCAATGGCCAGGTTGACAATGAGGTACATGTCGACTTGCGGAACCCCCGCGCCGGTGTGCCGCTTGCGCTCGACACCGTCAATGGTCCAAATGATGGAATCGGGATTCCACTCGAGTCCAAAGGTGTGAAAGTCGGCTGAGAAGTCGGGGCCAACCCAGCTACTGCCGTCGCTCTGGTGGCCGGCAGCATAGTCGGTGCCCCAGTGCACGGTCATGTACACCGTGCTCGGTTGATTTCCGAGAATCTCGTGGATGTCGATCTCGTTGACGCCCGTCGTTCCGTTCTTGCCGAGCAACCAGAAGGCCGGCCACATGCCCTGGCCGGCCGGCACCTTCAGGCGGGCCTCGAAGTAGCCGTACGTCTGCTCCAGCACCGAACAGAGAACCCCGGAGGCATACTGAAAAGTCTGTCCGGCATAGCTGGCCGTTCGCTTGTCGCCCACGATGGAGAGAATGCCGTTTTGCATCTGGAAGGCGTCATCGACGTAAGCTTGGAGCTCGCCGTTGATCGGTGCCTCGCCCCACTTGTAGCGCTTGACCCACTTCGCGGTGTCGATCTGGGCGGCGTCGAATTCATCCTGGAACGTCAACTGCCACCCCGGCTTGTCCCACGCCGCCGCGTGAGCGGAGGCATGAGCCAAGAGCAAGCACGAAACCGCAGTCAGCAGTGAGCGCATACGTGGATCATACGACCCCGGCCCAGCCCTTGGGAAGAGACCAACCTCAAAACGTGATGTGGTACAGGTGCACGTCGTACGAGTTGAAGTCGTCGGTGAATACGCCATTGGTCATGGCGATCGTGCGTGTCTCGCCGATGACTTCGGCCGAGGCCGTGGCGGGGAAATCGCGCAACGTGAACGTCGCCGTCGTACTCCCGCCACGCATCTCGGCCGCAAACAAGTAGGTCGCGCCGCTATAGCGCGCAAGCCTTGTGTCCACCGGGATGGTCGACGTGGACGACTGAACCGTGACCCCGTTGGCGACGGGCGGGCTATTCAGGACCGGCGCCAGCGCCGTCACCTGAGCGTTGATGTCCTTGAGCGCGGCCTGGGTTGGGGCATCGTCCAGGCAATCGGTCTCGCTGAACGTGGGCGTGAACCGGTGGCAGAAGTACTCGATGCCCGCGGCCCCGTGCACCAGATCCATCCACACCTCCGATTTGATCTGCGCCGGGGTGGGCCGATGCGTGTCGTTGATGTTCGATGCCTCGATGATGCCGATCACCGGCTTGCTGCGCCCCGACCACGTCAGCAGGTTGTCGAGGCCAGAGGCGACGATCTCGATCGCGACGCCGTCGTTCGCCGGGTAGATGTCGAACCCTAGAATGTCGGCTCCCTTGGCGTAGTCTTTGTACATATCGGTCTTGCCCGTGCACGTTCCCCGCCCGATGTACTGCGTGTCGGCGACGCCGCGCCCAAGACCGAGATAGACGGGACGCGAAGGATCGCCGGTTTTCATCGTGTCGTAGCCTGCGACGATGACGCTCGGATCGATGCACGGATCGTAGCCGCCCGATGCATTTGCCTGCGCATTGTCCGGCTCGTCCGGCTGGAGCCACGCGCGAATCGTCTTGTCCGCGAGGTGCGCCTGCCAGACACCCGATTGATCGCAGATGGTCGGGATCCCCGCTGCAGCCAGCGCCGTGAGCTGGGCCTCGGTGGGACCCTGCCACAGCCCGGTGAAGAAGTTGATGCCGACCTGCGTGTAGCGGCTCGCGTTCGGCGGACTTTGTAGCCAGACGGTGAGCATGAAGAACGCAGGGTCCGAGGACGGTCCGTTGCTCCACTTCGCGTAGTACGCCGGACCGCCGTACCAGGGCAAAAACGTGTCGCTGGAAAAGCCGCTGCCGACGCTGGCATCCTGGCCTGCGGATCCGCCGTCCGCGATCGCGCCGCCCGCTGGCGCGCCCCCTGCGACGGCACCGCCCAGCGCGCCCCCCATCCCGTGTCCGCCGCTCGCCGTGCCGCCTCCTGTGCCCGGTTCAGCGTCGGCGCCGCCGCCCGGGGCCGTACCGTGTCCGCCGCTGCTGCCGCAACCCGCGGCAAGCAGAAGGATCGCTGCGATGCCTGCAATGAGCGCGGTGTTTCTGTGCATGGCGCAGCTCCTTCGTCTCAATCGTCCGTCATCAAGAATGCGCCCCTGACGGTGCGAAGTCATGATGAAACGTCCGCTGCACAGCCGCGCTACGGGCCAATTCGGCCGATCATCAAGATGAACCGTTTTGCCAAGTCCCCTCACTGCCATGGTAGGGTTTCCATTCACCCTTGCAAGAGAAGGATCTCATCATGCAAAAGCCGAGACGGGATTTTCTCAAGATAACAGCCGCGGGCGCGGCGGGATTGGCGATGACCAGGGCAGACAGGGCGTTCGCGGCCTGGCCCGGCACAGGAACATTGGCGGTTAATCCCAACATCAGCAACATGCGGGTGGTGGCGTGTGTCGACACGAAAATGATTAAGAACACTCCGGCGAACATGACTTTCGCTCTGGAAAACGCGGCGGTTGATGCCGCCCGATTGCAGGCGAACATGGATGCGATGGCCATGCAACTGGCCGACCAGACCACTGCCGATGCGGCCTGGAAAGCCATTTTCAGGTCAAGCAAGGCTTGGGCTGCCACGAAGGTGGCCATCAAGGTCAACGCCATTGAATCCAGGAACATGGCCCGCGTCGCGGTCGTGCAGAAGTTCTGCACGGTGCTTGCTGGTTTCGGCGTGTTGCCCGCCAACATCATCATCTACGATGGGCAGGCAACCTATGCTGGCGGGGCCTCGAACTACACAACCTTCTTCGGCCTCAACGACGCCAGCAAGACCCCGGCGGTTGTCAGCACCAACAATTCCGCTTTGGGGGGCACGATCAGCGCAGCGATTCCCGGCGGATCCTCGGCGAATTGCACCGCGGACATCGCCAATGGCACCATCGACATCTTGATCAATATCGCGAACAACAAGGGTCACGACCTGATGGGCCGGGCCACGCTGAGTATGAAGAATCACTTTGGTACCTTTGCCCCCATGCACGACATCAATTACCTGTTCAACATCAACAAGAGCGACGCCATTCTCGGCGGAAATCCCGTGCGGCAGCAGCTGTGCTTCATCGATTCGTTGTTCGCCAACAAGTTGTCCAATATGGGGGCGCCTGATGCCATGCCCTGCTATCTGGTCATGGGCGTGTTTGCTCCGGCGGTTGACTACCTGACCATCAAAAAGGTCCGCGAAGGGGTTCAAGGGTGGACCCATGATGAGGCCACGATAGATTCCTATCTGACGACGTTCGGCTACACCACGGCCGACCCGGTCTGGGTGCTCGTGCCGCCCGCTGACGGGACGACCAACGCCGACGCAGGCGCGGGCACCGGCGGAACCAGCGGGTCGGGTGGCGCCAACGGCGGCGGCGGTGCAGGCGGCGGCGGCGCGAACGGCGGCGGCGCGAGCGGCTCGGGTGGCGCAGGCACCGGCGGCACAAGCGGGTCGGCTGGCGCGCGCACCGGCGGAAACAATAGCTCGGGCGGCGCGGGCAGCGGCGGCAACAACGGCTCGGGCGGCGTCGGGAGCGGCGGCAACAACGGGTCAGGCGGCGCAGGCAGCGGCGGTGCGGCCGCTACGGGCGGTACGGCCTGGTCGGGTGGCACGGGGGCAAGCGGGGGCACCAGCGCTGGACTGGCATCAGGCGGCTCGAATGCGACGGGTGGCACGAGCCCCGGCAGTAGCACGAGCGCAAGCTCAATGGGCGGCAGCGCGGGCACGGGAACCTTGGGGACCACAGCCAAAGGTTCATCTGGCGGCTGCAATGTCGCTGGTGCCGACCGCCGATCCACGCGCTGGGGCGCAGCCCTGACCCTGGGCGCGGCGGTGGCCGGGACACTCCGGCGTCTTTTCAAGGACGACGATCAGTCGTCGTAGCGGGTCTGCGGGGGCGATACCAGCACCAATCGCGACGACTCCGCGACGCCTGTGTCATACTTTGGCTGACTTCCAGCATCGAGGTCCATTTCACCTTCGCAACTACCTGGATCTGCGCAGGTCTGGCGGGCACGCCGGATGCAGTAATCGGTACTCGAAGGGATCGGGCGCAATGCATGGAATTCGGTCGATTGGTGTCGTGGTCTTTCCGAGAGCATCGAGGTTGGCGTGGCTCGCCTTTGGGCTATTCGTGGCTTGCAGCTCCGGGCTGCCACTCGGCGCCGACGGAGGGAAAGCGGACCTTGGGTCGGCAGGTGGCTCGCAACCTTCGACTGGAGGCTCACCCTTGGGTGGTGCCGGAGGAGGCGCCGGCGCGATGGGTGGCAATGCAGTTGGCGGAAACCCAGTGACGACGACGGGTGGCGCGGGCGGCGTTTCGCTCGGCGGTGTTCTAAACACAGCGGCTGGCGGCAGCGCGGGTGCTCCTGGCAATGCGGGGACAGGGGGCACCAACGTGAACGTCCACGAATGCTTGCATGTCCGGAGTCCGTCCGTCGTGTACCCCTGCTACGCCTGTGATCCCCTGCCCGCTGGGCGCAAGGACGGTTGTCCGCAGACCTTTGGTTGCAGCGGCTCGGGCGGTGCGCAAGCTTACTACCCGTCCGGCTGCAATGTCGTCTTCGATTTCTACAACGAATACTACCCAGACGAGCTGCAGTCTGCCCAATGCCAGGGGACCGTTTGGTATTGTGCTCTCTAGGGCAAGACCCGCCTGCAAGGTTCTTCACTGCTGGGTAGGGATGAAGTTGGACCAAGGGCAAGGTTGTTGCGCACGCACGCCGGCAGCAGGCGGCCGTCGGTTTGGGGGTAGTGGTTGCAGCATTTGACGATGCGGCTGAAGTCGAAGTTGCTGCGGTCCATGAAGTGGTGGATGAACACGCTCTTCACGTTGCGCGTGCCGAGTTCGATGAGCTCGCGGTGCAGGGCGCCCTCGCGCACGCGACCGAGGTCGAGCAAGATTTGCCTGAGCGTGGCCAGGATCCCTTCCCGTTGTGGCATGACACCGTCGGAGGACCACAGTCGGTAAAGAGCCTCGCGGATGCGCTCTAGCGAATCCACGTCGGTGGAGAGCAGCGCCTGATTCTTGATGAGATCGAGATACGGCTCGGCTTCGATGAGCGAGGGCAACGAAACAAGGGTGCCGTCGTTGAGCTTGAGCAAATAGGTGAGAGCAAAGCAAGTCGGGTGGCTGCACGGCAAGGGCGTGAAGTCGGACTCGCGCAATACGCCTCGCGACGATTGCGCCAACAGCCGAACTGCATCGGGAATGGTTGTGCCGTGAACCGAGCGCGCCGCGTGCGCGTTCATGCGCGCCAGTGGCTGCACCATCACACTGACCACGTGCTCTTCGCGAAAGAGCAGATCCAGCACCTCGGGCAATTCGTGCTCGTTCACGCCGGCGGCCAGCGTGAAGGTGAGCGACAGTCGCCCGCCCGCGGCCAGCACGTTGGCGATGGCCTGGCGTTTCTGCTCGCCGAGGTCGGGTTGACCGCGCAGTTTGCGGCAGGTCTCGCTCGAAAATCCGTCGAGCTGCAGACTGACCACCACGCCCCGTTCGGCCAAAGCGCGCGCCAGCGCCGGATCTGCCGCCAACGCCAATCCGTTGGTCGAAATGGAAAGGATGCCAACTTCCGGGCGCAGACAGCGATCTACAACCTCCAGGAATTGAGGGTGGCGGGTAGGTTCGCCACCGCTCAAGGTCAGCATGTTCAGTTTGCCCTCGCTGGCCACTAGGCCATCGACCATGCCGTCAATTTGGGCCAGCGACAGCGCGCCGGGCACGCAGCCGCGCACGAGGCAAATGGGACATTCCATGTCGCAGTCGCTGGTGATCTCCAGCAAGGGCACGCAGGTGTGCTGCTGGTGATCCGGGCACAGGCCGCAGCTATTCGGGCAGCCCTGGTGCCGATCCACGGCGCGCCGGCGCGGCGACGTGCCGGGTTTCAGGAAGGCGAGCGAGCGCAGATACCAGGCCTTGTCCGAACTGACCAGGCCCTCGGTGATGCCGTGCTCGGGACACCACTTGACTAGCACGACGGCCTTGCCACGAAAGACGATCTTGGCGTCGACCTGTCTGCCACACAGATTGCACAGGCCGCTGGTCGCCGACACGCAGGCTTCGTCGCCCAGGCCGAGCGATTCGCGAGAAACCAAGTCGGTCACGGCGCGGCTCCAAAGCGGCTGTCGGGCATGCGGTACATCAGGTTGAAATTGCACGCGCCGATAAGGCGGCTGCCGTCAACCACAACTTGATCCGGGCAGCGCATGGCCCGGCCCACCTCGTAGTTGTCCTCGTCCATGTGCGCGTGCACGTAGATGGTCTTCACGTGTTGTTCGGCCTGGCGCTGGCGCTCGTGCATCGGCAAGGCCTGGCCGGGCGGATACACCGAACGCAGCATAAAGCGCAGGGCTTGCAGAAGTCCTGGCTCGCGGCCCTCGCTCCACAGGCGATCTACCGCCAGTTTCAAGTCGGCTTCGGTGTCGTCGCTCGGGTGCAGCAGGTATCCGTCCTGGGCCATGGCCGCCAGGGTGCGCCGGTCGAGTAGTCGCGCCAGGGGATGCACACCGGTTTTCTCGTCGGTCACCAGGTAGGCCACCCCATAACACAGGGGATGCGCCGTGGGCAGGGGCATGAAATCCGGCACAGCAATGTGGCCGCCACTCGCCTTCTCGATCAAGCGCTCGACCAAGTCCACGGGCAAGAGTTCGCGCGGCAAGAAGTCCGCCCCGCCTTGCCCGGTGTAGGTCATTGTCTGAATGGTCAGGCTGCGAACGAACGGCCGGTTGCACAGCCAGTCGAACCAGGTGCCCATCTCGTCGTCGTTCAAGCCTGGAATCAGCACATGCAGCAGCGTGGTCTGCACGTGGTTCGTTTCCAGGGCTTCTAGCGCGCGCAGCTTGTCCGCAACCAGGTCAACACCGTGGATGCGCACGCTGCGCTCGGATTGCAGGGTGTCGAGCGACAGGACGACATAGATTCCCATATCGGCCAGCGCCTTCGCGAGTTCCGGTCGCCGGCCAATGAGCAACCCATTGCTATTCAAGGTCACGCGGCCAATGCCCGGGCGCTTGGCAATTTCGAGAATGCGCAAGAGATCCGGATGCAAAGTCGGCTCGCCGCCGGTGATGTTGATGAGATCCACACCGCCGGTGGCCTCTAGCAGGAAATCGATCTGCCGTGCGAATTCTTGGGCGGGCATGAAGTAGGGCTTGTCGGCGCGGTTGTAGCCAAAGCAAATCGGGCAGCGCAGGTTGCACGCATTGGTGATGGGAATGACAGGCAATTGGCAGCGCTGGCCGTGAAACAGACACGGCCCGCAAGCGTGAGGACAGCCCACATGCTTCTTCCCAATCACTTTGGGCGGCGGCCGCGTCGCCGCGTCGCTTTGCATGGCCGACAAATACCAGCCGAGATCGCCCGCGACCAACGCCTCGGCGTTACCGTGCTCGGGACAGCGCCGTTCGAGGTACACCCGTCCGCCGCGCGCCTTGTAGCGGGCCGGCACGATCTGCCGGCACACGCGGCACATCCCGCGCGACTGCGCGAGATATGTCTCATCCGAATTTTCGGCACCAGCGCAACTCGCGGGCTCGCGCTCCATCTCAGATGCCTCCGTCGATGGCGATGCTCTGCGCGTTGATGTACGAGGCCTGCGACGAGGCCAGGAACGCAACCAGGTCGGCCACTTCCTCGGGTTTGCCCGCGCGCCCGAGGGCACAGTGATCGGTGTACTGCTTGAGCTGGCGCTCGGACACGTTCAGGCCCACGCCCGCGTGCACGAGTCCGGGCACCACCTCGTTCACGCGAATGCCATAGCGGGACAGCTCTTTGGCCAAGGAAAGCGTGAATCCAGTGACTGCGGCCTTCACCGTCGCATAGTGAACCGGCACCTCAAGCAGGCGATGCCCGGCCAAGGATCCCAAATTGACCACCGCGCCGGCTTTGCGCCGGATCATCCCGCGCACGAAGGCGCGCGAGAAAAGAAAGAGCCCCTTGAGGTTCACGGCCATCATCTCGTCCCAATCGCTTTCCTCGATGAGCGCGAAGGGCAAGACCTGCGTGCTGCCGAGATTGTTCACCAGCACATCGGCTGGTCCGAGCTGCGCTTCGACCTGCGCAGCGAACGCGTCTATGGCCTTGGCGTCGCGACTGTCCACGCAGGCGCTCAGGCAACGCGCGCCTTGACCGCGCAGCTCTTCAGTCAGGGCGGCGGCGCGCGCTTCACCTCGGTGGTACGTGAAAGCCACGCGAGCGCCAAGCGAGGCGGCCTTGCGGCAGATGGCCGCGCCAATGGCCCCACTGCCACCCGTTACAACAACGATTTGGTCCTTCAACATGGGCATGCATTCCTTCAAGCGGGCAGTTTCTTGCGCATGCTCTCGGCAAGCGCGGCAACAGTCAGCAGCGAGGCCAGCTCCGCACGGGTCACTCCGTCGCGCAGCACCTCCCCCGCGTTGGGGTAGCGCTCGCGCAGCAGCAGCAAGGCCTTGGGCGTGACGACTTCCTTTTGGTGGACTTCCTCCTCGGGCAGACCAAGCTGCGCGCTTAAACTCAGATCTTGCTTGTCGAGCCGCAGGGAGAATTCCTCTTCGAGCACGTACATCAGTTCGACCAGATCCAGCGAATCGGCGCCGAGGTCCTGAATCAAGCGGCTATGCGGTTCAATCGAGTCCGGCGCCAAGGCCAGAACCTGGCCCACGCACTTGGCAACGCGATCGCAGATGGGATCAGACATGATGACTCCTGGCAGGTGGAAGCTCGGGATCTCCGAGCACGATGCAAGCGTTCTGGCCGCCGAATCCGAACGAGTTGGAAAGCACCCGGCGAACGGTCGCGGGCCGAGGACACCCGGGAACGTAGTCGAGGTCGCACTCGGCGTCGGGCGTAGCGAGGTTGATGGTGGCGGGCACTATCTGGCGGGTCAGCGCAAAGATGGCCGCGGCCACCTCGACCGCGCCAGCCGCGCCTATGAGATGGCCGATCTGACTCTTGGTCGAGCTCACAGGCAGGCGATCCGCGTGCGCGCCGAATACCTCGCGAATGGCGCGGGTTTCGGCGGGATCGTTCTTGCGCGTGCCCGTGCCATGGGCATTCACATAGTCGATGTCTTCGGGTGCCACTTGCGCGTCAGCCAGGGCCGCGCGCATGGCCGCGACCGCGCCACTTTGGTCGGGCGCGGGATCCGATACGCGGTAGGCGTCCAGGCTGGAGCCGTAGCCCAGAACCTCGGCTAGCACTGTGGCCCGGCGGGCCTGCGCCGATTCCCAGGCCTCGAGAACGAAGAAGGCCGCGCCTTCGCCCAAGACGAATCCATCCCGATCTTTGTCGAAAGGCCGCGAAGCCGCCGGCCCCAGGTGATTGCTCTGCGAGAGCGCGCCGAGCAGCGAGAAGCCGCCAATGCCGAGGGGATTTACCATGGAATCGTAGCCGCCCACCAAGGCCGCATCGACCGCGCCGTCGCGCAAGGCCCACAGTGCCTCGCCCACGGCCTGCGTCCCGGCGGCGCAAGCCGAAACATTGATGGCGACCGGTCCCGCGATCCCAGTCTCACGGACCAGGCAGCGCACGGCCAGATCGGACGGGATTTCAAGATGGGCCGCGAGCGGGGCTGCCTGCGCCGCGGCCGCCAGCGCGACCGGGTCGAGACGTCCGCCCAACACGTGCGGGGCCAGGTCGCGCGCGTGGAAGATTTCGAGCCCAGTGGCCACGAAGGCGCCCATTCTCTGCGCCACTTGCTTTGGCACGCGACCTGCGAAGGCGCCGTGCAAGGCTTCACGGCCAGCCACCATGGCAAAGAGCGCCTTGCGATCCCGGCGCAGGGCAGGGGCCAGTTCCGAGGGCAGGGAGATGCCTTCGCTCGAAAGATCGGGCACCTCGCCGGCAATGCGGGTTGGAAACGACGTCGCGTCGAAGGCCTGGATGGGGCGGATGCCGGAACGGGCGTCGGCGAGGCCGTCAAAGAAGCGAGCCGTGCCGGTGCCAAGGGGCGAAACCACGCCCATCCCGGTGATCACCACGCGCTTCATGCTGGGCCTCTGTGTAGCGATACCGCCGCCGCGCTGTCGCTATCTTGGAAGGTTGCCAGAACGCGTGCAAGGGAGCGCAGCGAGGAGGATCCGAGATGTTCCGTGGGAAGGGTGCCGGCCCCGAGCGCGCGACAAGCCAGGACCGTGCTGGTCAGAAAAGAGGCCGCACCACCAAACCCAAGCTGGCCGTCGAAACTGGCCAGCGTCGCTCTTGGCCAGGCTGCCTCGCACGTGCGGAGATCTTGGCTGTCTTGGACTTCGTCGCGATTGCCGGTGGTGACGATCGCGTCCGGCGCGGCCTCGCCCAAGCGGCGCAGAGGCTCGTCAGCAGCAACGCCGACGGAGATGCGCCCTACGGTTGCGTAGGGCTTGCGACCGCGTTCGGCTGCGGCTGGTCCGGATTCCAGAACGAGAAAGGCCGCCTGATCTGCCGGGGCATAGCCAACATGGCCGGGCCGATAGGGGCGGGCCGACTCCGGCGAGGCGGCCAGCAGCCGCGAGCGCCCTTGCAAAAGTAGGGGCGAAAGGCTCAGCATCTGGGCGCTGCCACCGACGAGAGCGCGCGAAAAACGCCCGGCCGAAATTCCGCGCACAGCCGCATCCAACGCCAGTGCGCCTTGTTCGGCGCCGGGATAGAGAATGAAATTCGGCCCTCGGATGCCGAACACGATGGACACCAGTCCGAGAGGCATGTTGAGCAGAAGTTTGAAGGGCAGGAGCGGATTGCAGCGACGCAGGCCCTCTTGCCCGAGTTCGCGCAAGTGCGTTTCACTGGTCTCCCCAAGGGCCGCCACGGCCTGCGACAGATCGAAGGCGATGTGCGAGGTGGCCATGTACAGGGCCAGCCCAGCGCACGCGATTTGGTCGTCGAGCAAACCAGCGTCCTCCAGCGCCCGTCCCGCGGCCAGCACGGCCATCGCGGTTGTGTCGCTCATGTACTTGGTCGTCTTGCGATCGGCCACGTAGCCCGAAAGGTCGATCTTGGCCGCGGGCACGGCACAACCGAGCGGCAAATCGGGCGCGTCGGCAATTCGGTGACTTGGCACCAAGGCCGAGCGCCCCTCGCTCAAGGCCTGCCAGGTCGAATCGAGATCGCCAAAGCCGCCGTGAAGGCCAAGGCCGGTGACGACGACGGCGGACGAAGCGTCGAACGAAGCGTCGGTCATTCCACGAATCTCGTGTTACGAGTCAGAGTGTCGAGAAACTGCTGGCGCGACGCCTCGAGAGCGGCATCGTCGATGCGCAGGACAATGAAGAGCAGTGTTGCCTCGGTGATGTCCTTGCCCTCCCGTCGCACGACCCCGCGCACGCGCGCGGAATCCTCGTGATGGGAAAGCACCTCGCAATGCAGTTCAAGCACGTCGCCGGGGCGGGCGAAGTCGCGGAACTTCGCCTCGACCTTGCTGAGCACGCAACGCGGGTGGTGCGCTCCCTCTTGGTGAAGCGAAATCTCCATCAAAGCGCCGCCGAGCTGGGCCAACCCCTCGATGAGCAGCGCCCCAGGGAACACCGGCTGTCCCGGAAAATGGTGCTCGAAGCAGTCGTCGCTGAGGGTGATGCACTTTCGCCCTTTGGCATAGGCGAATCGTTTCAGCTCGTCGATGCGATCGATCAGGAAGTACCTCAAGTTACTTTCCCCTTTGCTCGGCGCACCAGCCGCTCGATCGGTTGTCGAGCGGGCGGTACCGCTGCTTTTGCCGGGTAGCCCACGGGAATCAGCGCCGAGAGCTGCCAGCCTTTCGGGATTTCGAGCATGCGTTCGAGTTCGTCAGCGGCCACGAGCGGCCCGGTCATCCAGCACGCGCCAAGACCCAGGACGTGGACCGCCAAGAGCAGATTCATGATCGCCGCGGACACCGAGGCAAGCGCTCCGACGTCTCGCTCTGGCGGAAGGCCGATCCGTTCGGCAAAGGAAGAGCGCTGGCGATGGAAGGGTGCCAGCACCAGGGGCGCACCCGAAAAGAAAGTGGAGAAGCCCGCGTAGCGCTCGGCCGCGAGCCGCTGCTCGCCCGATAGCCCCTCAAGGCACTTGCGGCCGGCTTCGTGCACGCAAACGGCCATCCTATCGATGAGATCCCGCTCCGTGATGGCGATGAAGCGAAACGGGTGGCGATTGCTGGCACTTGGCGCCCACCGCGCAGCCTCGATCAGTTTCTCCAGTGTTCCTTCCGGCAGCGGCTGCTCCGTGAAAGATCGAATGCTGCGCCGGCCTCGCAGAAGCGCCAGCAGAGCATCGATGGAAGCATCCGAAGGTGAGATGAGTCCGACCGCCAAGCGGCCAGACAATACCACTTCACCTGCGTCTTCGTTTTCCAAAGGATCTTCCACGCGCCCAAGCCTAAGCAATTCACCTGCCAAGTGCGGGGCGGAGAGGACACAGAGGCTAGGAGGAGAGGTCACAGAGGCTGGAAAGGTTGCATTGTGCGATTTTCGACACCTTTGCGTCGAAGAGTTAACGTCTGGCGTGCCCGTGGGGTTCTGTCTTGGTCGCTGGCGGCTCGATGCGGAGGCCCGACGTTTGGCCCGCATCCTGCTTTGTCTTGCTGTCATGAAGATAGAGCGCGTGGTTCTGGTTGATCTCGAATCCGAACTTCCCCACCTCGGCAAGCTCATGGGCACGCCCAGGTTCGGTCTATCCGTCATCGGCTCGGTGCTTTCCGCGGCCGGCTTCGAGGTGCACATCCTGGCCGACGTGTACGCACCCGTCACCGCGGAAGAGATCGTCCGCTTGGCGCCCGACGCCGTGCTGTGGAACGGCATCAACGCTACCCTGCCGCGCGTGCGGGCCATGGCCGAGGCTGTACGCGCGCGGGTTGCCCACGTGCCCTTCATCTTGGGCGGCGAGGCCGCGACCCTGAGGCCCGGCGAGGGGCTGGATTTTGCCGACATCATCGTGCTCTGCGAGGGGGACGAAACCATCGTACGTCTGCTCGCTGCTTTGCAATCGGATGCCGACTTGGCGACGGTCCCAGGGATCATGTTCCGTCGGGATGGCAAAGCCGTGCGCAACGCGGCCGCGCCGCGAATGTGCAAGGTCGACTACCGACTCGACCCAACCCTGTATCGAGGATTGTCCGAAGCCGGGCAGACCTCGTGCGCGCGCCGGCTCGCCACCTGGCAGGGCCGACTGTTCTCTTTCCCCATTCAGACCTCGCGCGGCTGCGATCGCGCCTGCAGCTTCTGCACCTGGCCGACGCTATTTGGCGGCAAGGGATACGTCGAGCGCCCAGTCGAGGACGTGGTCGACGACGTCGAGCGGGCCATGCGGCACGCGAACCTGCGCAACTTCATCATCGTGGACAACCTCTTCGGCAAACGCCGTGCGTACGCCTTGGATCTTGCCAAGGCGCTCCTCGCGCGGTTTCCCAAACGGCGCCCGAGCTTCATCGCCCTCATGCGCGCCGATCAGTTCGGTCCCGGTGGCTACTCGGTCGCGGACATCGCGCTGCTTCGGCGCGCCGGTTTCAAGGACATTTCGCTCGGCCTCGAGTCGGTCAATCCCGAGTCGCTGCTCCGCCACCGCAAGGGCGTGTCGCTCAACCGCTACGTGCAGGCCATCGAAATGCTCCATGCCGGTGGCGTGCGTCCCTGCGGAACCTTCGGCGTGGGCGGTGGCGAGGACGCGCGCAAGGACATCGACCGCATCGTCACCTTCGCCCGTGCCGTCCGCCTGTACCGCCTGCACATCTATGCCTTCTGCGTGGTGCCGGGATCGCCGGCCGAAAAGACCGACGGCCACCTAGTCATCGCCGACATCGACGACCGCTACCAGAACGGCCACGCGGCCAGCATCCTGCCCCGCCGCATGCTGCCGAGCGAACTGCAAGAAGCCGCGCTCGATGCCATGGAACGCTTTTATTCCTGGACGAGCGTGGAAGGTTTCTACTACCGGCGCCAGATCCGCGAGATTCGCGCCTCTTTGCTGCCCCATCTGGATCGGCTGCGGAAACTGGAGCGTTCGCTTATCGCAAACGGCACCTACATCCGTCAGGGAAACGACTGGCGCCTCGACGAGAGCCGCCTGCGCTCAGGCGATGCGATCCTCCGCGCGGCGTGAGGAGCAACGATCTTGGGTGGCTTGGCGTCGGATATTTGGCCACCCGCCTGAACCGCCCCTGGGACGACCCTCCCCTGTGTTTCGCCGTCCGATCGTTCCGTGCTATGAGAAACTCCGCCTCGTGCACAGCACAGCCCTATGACCGTCAAGTTTCCCTACGGCAAAGCGCCGTTTTGGCTCTTCGTGATCGCGATCGCGTCGCTGGTTCTCAGCCTGGTCACCCGCCGCCACAGGGAGACGCGGCCCGATCTTGTGTTTGTGACGTTCACGGAATCGCACTACGAGGCCTACCGCAAGGCCGTCCCCGAGTTCGAGAAGAAACACGGGGTCACGGTGCAGGTCCAGTACAGCAACTGGGCGTCGCTGCAGACCCGTCTGCAAAACGCCATGCTGGCCGGAACCGACGTGCCCGATCTTTCCGAGATGCTCGAGGGATCGCTGGGCTTCTTCACCCGCGGCCCGGTGGAGGACTTCGGCATCTTGGATCTCACCGATCGCCTGAAGCGGGACGGCCTCGACAAGCGCCTTGTTGAATCGCGTTTCAGCCTGTGGTCGGCGCGCGGCCGCGTCTACAGCTTGCCCCACGACGTCCATCCCGTGATGCTTGCCTACCGGCGCGACCTCATCGAAAAGCTCGGCATCGACGTCAGCCAGCTCGACACCTGGGACAAGTTCGTGGAAGTCGGCCGCCGGGTCACGCGCGACCTCGACGGCGACGGCGTCGTCGACCGCTACATGATCGACCTGCGCATGGACGGCAACTGGAGCCTCGACACTCTGATGTTCCAGCGCGGCGGGCAGTTCTTCGATCCCGACGGGAACATCGCCTTCAACACCGAAGACAACGCCCAGCTGATTCGCTGGTACATCGAGCAGACGCGCGGCCCGCACCGGATCAGCTATGAATGTGGCTGGGGACAGGCCGTGGCCAAGACAATGATGGATGGCGTGGTGCTCTTTTTCTGGGCGCCGGACTGGCGCAGCTTTGTGTATGCCGACGAGGTGCCGAGCCTCAAGGGCAAGATGGCGCTCATGCCGCTACCGGCGTGGAAGGAGGGCGGACGGCGCACGTCGGTGTGGGGCGGCACGGGCCTGATGATCACCAAGGCCACCAAGAATCCCGACCTGGCGTGGGAGCTGGCCAAGTTTCTCTATTTCGAGCCGGCCGAGCTCGGCAGGCGGTTCAAGGAAACCAACACCATCCCCGTGCTCAAGGACGCCTGGGATCTGCCCGAGCTGTCCCAGCCCGACCCGTACTATTCGAACCTGCCCATCGGCAAGATGTACGCCGCCCTGGCACCCGACACGCCGCCAGTCTATTCGAGTCCCGTCGACAATATCGCGCGCAACAAGCTGGACGAAGCTTTCAGTCGGTCGGCGGAATACTACGAGAGCCACGGTGACAGTGGCCTGATGGAAAAGATCCGCGACGAGCTCGGCCAGGCGGTCATCGCGGTTCGCCGTATGGCGGATCGTGAAAAGACGCTTGCCAAGGCGAAGGAATGACCATGGCAACCGCGACTGCATATCGTTCGCCGAAGGTGAGGACCAAAGGAATCGGCCCCTATTTGTTTCTGTCGCCGTACCTTCTCGTGACGGCGGTCTTCTTCTTGTTTCCGTTCTTCAACGCGCTGACGCTGGCTTTCTACCAAACCAACGGTCCGCGCAGTCGCATCTTCGTCGGGTTCGAGAACTTTCACTTCTTGCTCACCGACCGGACCTTCCACACCGCGCTCAAGAACACCACCCTCTACGCCGCCGTGTCGGTGTTCGTGCAATTGCCACTGTCCATGGGTCTGGCGCTGCTGCTCAACTCAGGCAGCAAACGCATCCGTGGCGTCTTTAGGCTGATCTTCTTTTCGCCCAATCTCGTGGGACAGATTCTCGTCGGCATGATCTTCAGCGTGCTGCTCTTGCCGCGCTACGGTCTCGTCAACCGCGCCTGCCAGGCGATCTTGCACTGGGGACTCGAAACCAACTGGCTCGGCGATGCGCAGTTCATCATGCCGGCCATCATTCTCGTCTCGCTGTGGCTGTGGGTCGGTTTCAACATGGTGTACTTTCTGGCCGCGCTGCAAACCGTCGACAAATCGCTGGAAGAGGCGGCGCGCGTGGACGGCGCCAATCCCTGGCAGGTATTCTGGCATGTGACCTTGCCGTCCATGCGCCACGTAGTCGTGTTCGTGGTCATCATGAGCATCATCGGCTCGTACCAACTCTTCGAGCTGCCACTGACACTTCTCTATGAGAGCAACGGTCTTGGCACCGACAACGCCGGGCTGACACTGATTACCTATCTCAACTACATGGCGTTCCGATCGGGCGATTTGGGGCTTGGCTCGGCGGTGGGCTGGGTCGTGGCGCTGATCATCTTCACCATCAGCCTGATTCAGATCCGGCTGACCCGGGCGGCCGAGGACTAGGCATGAACTTTTTCCACTTCACGATCCTCGCCTTGGTTTTGGTCTTCGTCGTGCTTGGCCTGCGCTCGAAAAAGCAGGCGTGGAAGTACGCGCGCTGGACCTTGATCAGCCTGGCGGCGGTGGTGGTGCTGTCGCCCTTCGCCTGGCTCTTGGCGGCGATCTTCAAGGATCGTTCGGTGCTCAACGAATACGTGTTCTTCCCCCCGCTCGGCAAGTGGGGCGAGACCATGAACCTCAACAACTTTCGCGACCTGTTCCAGGGCCGGCCCAGCCTGCGCGGCACGGTGTTCTTCTGGGATTACTTCCTCAACTCGACGGTCTACGCCACCGTCACCACGACCGTGCAGATCCTGTTTTCTTCGATGGCCGGCTTCGCCCTGGCCAAGTACGAGTTCCGTGGTAAGACCGCGCTGACGCTGTTCATGCTGGGATCCATGATGATTCCGGGCGTGCTCCTGCTTGCGCCGCTTTACAAGATGGTCGTTGATCTTGGCCTTGTGGACTCGCTGGCCGGGCTCATACTGCCGTCGATGGTGAGCGCCTACGGCATTTTCCTATTCCGCCAGGCGTGCATGTCGGTGCCCAACGAGATGATCGATGCCGCCCGGCTCGACGGATGCAGCGAGTTCGGCATCTACTTCCGCGTGGTCATGCCTCTCGTGCGGCCGATGGCGGCGGCGTTTTGTTTGGTGGCGTTCCTCGCGCACTGGAATGGCTTCTTTGCGCCCAACATTTTTCTGCACAGTCAGGACAAGTTGACCTTGCCCGTGGTGCTCAACCTCTATCTTTCCGAGTATCGCCGTAACCAGGGCGTGTTTCTCGCCGGCACGGCGCTGGCCATGATTCCGCCGGCCGCGCTTTTCCTTGCCCTGCAAAAGGAATTCATTAGCGGCCTGACTTCGGGCGCGGTGAAGGGCTAGCCATGGCAGGCAAGGGAAAGGCGCGCGGCGGCCGCAGATTCGACAATCCCATCCTGCCCGGCTTTCATCCCGATCCCAGCATCTGCCGCGTGGGCGACGACTTCTATCTGGTGAACAGCAGCTTCGAGTATTTTCCCGGCGTTCCCATCTTTCACAGTCGCGATCTCGTCAACTGGCGCCAGATTGGCCACGTGCTCACACGCAAGAGCCAGCTCAACCTCGACAAGATGGGCAGCTCTCGCGGCATCTACGCACCCACGCTCCGCCACGCCGGCGGCCGCTTCATCATGATCACGACCCTGATCGATGGCGGCGGCAATTTCGTGGTCACAGCCCGGCGGCCCGAGGGACCGTGGTCCGATCCCATCTGGCTTGACGAAGGCGGCTTCGATCCTTCGCTGCTTTTTCACCGCGGGCGCGTGTACTATACCCGCACTGGCAAGGGCGCCGATTTCGAGCATCCCTTTGTCCATCAGGTCGAGCTCGATCCCGCGACCTTCAAGCGGCGCGGTCGCATGCGCGTGATCTGGCGCGGCAGCGGTGGCGTTTGGACCGAGGGACCGCACGTTTTTCATTTCCAAAGCCGTTACTATTTGCTCGCCGCCGAAGGCGGCACTTTTCTTGGCCACGCGCAAATGGCCGCGCGGGCCGACGCGCCCTTTGGGCCCTTCGAGCCTTGTCCGCGTAATCCCATCTTGACCCACCGGCGGCGGCGCGGTCATTCCATCCAAGCCACTGGCCACGCGGATCTGGTCACGCTTCGCGACGGTTCGGTGTGGGCGGTCTTTCTCGGTGTGCGCCGATGCGATGGGCACACGCTGCTCGGGCGCGAAACCTTTCTGGCGCCTGTATCCTTCGACGACGACGGCTGGCCCATGATTGGCGATGGCGGGCATGCAGAGCTGAAAATGCCTGCGCCGACGTTGCCCGCGCACGCCTGGCCGGACGTACCCGCACGCGACGATTTCGACAATCTGGACCTCGCGCCAGGCTGGATCTTTCTGCGCAATCCGGTCCCCGGCGCGGCCTCGCTGGAAGAGCGCCCAGGCTTCCTGCGTTTGTGGGGATCGTCGGAGACTCTCGACGATGTCGCAGCGACCACGTTTGTCGGTCGCCGGCAAGAACACCACGCGTTCACCTGCCAGACCGATCTGGATTTCTCGCCGCGGCGGCCCGGCGAAGAAGCCGGCCTGACCGTTCGCGCGCGCGAGGAATTTCACCTGGACATTGCGGTTCGTTGGACCGCTGCTCGACGCGAAGCCGTGGCAACCGTTCGTGCTGGCAAAAGCAGCCGCACGCTTGGTCGCGCGCCGTTGCCTGGTCACGGCCGCGTTCGACTGGAGATCTCCGCGGCCGCCGACTCCTACCAATTCCGCGCAGGCACCGGCAATCGCCAGCGGCTACTCGGCACTGTGCCGACGCGCATGCTGTCCACCGAGACCATCAAGAGAAGCGGCATTCTTCACTTCACCGGCGTGGTGCTCGGAATGTACGCCACCGGTCGCGGCCAGCGCGCCAGTGTCCCCGCCGACTTCGACTGGTTTTTCTACAGCGGGCGGTAGCCGGTTTACGAGCAGGAGCCAGGCAAGTCAGCACAGATCGATCCGCAGTGGCAGATCCCTTGTAGACCCCCGCACGGCGGCGAATACGGCGAACGGCAGTCCGAATTGCGCCAGCACTGGCCCGTGTCGAGCAGGCTGGTCGATTTGCACACGCCAAGCGTCGATCCTTCCGAAGCGCACGTGGCGCCGATGCACTCTTGGGCGTGTTCGCAGTCCTCGTCGAGATAGCAGCAGCCGGTTGTCCCGGAACTTGGGGTTGGGCAGGCTCTTCCGGCATCAACACCCCCGGTGCCGCCGGTGCCTGTCGCGCCGCCGGTGCCTGTCGCGCCGCCGGTACCTGTCGCGCCGCCGGTACCTGTCGCGCCGCCGGTGCCTGTCGCGCCGCCGGTGCCTGTCGCGCCGCCGGTGCCTGTCGCGCCGCCAGTTGCACTCGTGCCACCGGTGCCTTTCGCACCGCCGGTCGCGCTCGTGCCGCCGGTTACGTTGGTGCCACCGCTACCGCCGGTCGCTTTTACGCCGCCGGTCGCTTTCACGCCGCCGGTCGCGCCGGCGCCGCCGGTGGCTTTCACGCCGCCGGTTGCGCTGGTGCCGCCGGTGGCTGTCACGCCGCCGTTTGCGTTCGTTCCGCCCGTGATTGTGGTGGTTCCTCCGGATCCAATGCGGCCCCCGGATCCAACCGTGGTCGTGCCGCCAGCTCCAGTACTGCCCCCGGATCCAACCGTGGTCGCACCGCCAGCTCCAGTACTGCCCCCGGATCCAATCGCGGTTGCACCACCTGATCCGATGCCTGACCCGCCACCCAACCCAACCGCCCCGCCAGCTGCGCTTGCGCCGCCTGAGGCTCGCGCTCCGCCCGTCGTCAGGGCCTGGTCTTTTGTCGCAGCATCGACCAGCCCACCCGCGGCGCCATCCCGAGAAGTTCCAAGTCCGCTCTTGTCTGTGCTGCACCGGACAGCAAGCGTCGAGAGCGCGAACAAAGCTATGAACCGCCAAGTCCCGTGAATGCCCCTCATCATGTCCACTCCAATTGAAGGCCGGAATACTGTCACTTCGCGGTTTGGGTCAAACCCGGAAACGGATCGAAGTGGCCAGATACTAGCCCGAACTGGCAAAGAATAGTCCAACGAATACGTTGGCTTGTCTGTGATTCTCCGCACTTTCGCGCGGCCATCCCGTCCAGATGACGCACCTTGGTCAGAGGTAGCACAAAGGCCCTCATCAGCGGATATTTCCTACAGAACCACTAGGAAATTTGTCGCGAAACCACTATTCTTCGCCCGGACCGCCTCTCTGCCCGAGCGCGGGGAGGATGGCAGGACCCACGCGCAGAACCACTCTCCCAGGAGTACCCCGAAGATGAACCCCTTTGGCCATTTTGACGACAGCAAGCGAGAATATGTGATCACCCGACCGGACACGCCGCTGCCCTGGCTCAACTATCTAGGTCAGGACGAGTTTTTCGGGCTCTGCACCAACACGGCGGGTGGGTACACGTTCTGGAAAGACGCCAAGCTGCGCCGGCTTACGCGTTACCGCTACAACAACGTTCCGTACGACCTGGGCGGTCGCTACATCTACGTGAACGACGGCGGGTCGGTGTGGAATCCGGGCTGGAAGCCGGTCAAGGCCAAGCTCGATAGCTACGAATGCCGTCACGGGCTCGGCTATACGCGCATCATCGGACAAAAGGACGGCCTGGAAGTCGAGATGCTTTTCTTCGTGCCACCGGGTGAGAACCTGGAACTGTGGAAGGTCACGGTTCGCAACAAGTCGAAGGTGGCGAAGCAGCCCAAGATCTTCAGCTTCCAGGAGTTCTGCCTCTTCGAGGCGGCCAACGACATGAACAACCTGCAGCGCACGTATTCGATCGGCGAGGTCGAGATCGACGGCAGCGCGATTTACCACAAGACCGAATACCGCGAGCGCCGCGACCACTACACGCTGTTCGCCTGCACCCGCCCGGTCGACGGCTTCGACACCAGCCGCGACGCCTTTGTCGGTATTCATGAAGGGCTGCACGATCCCAAGGTGCCGCTTTCCGGCAAGTGCACGAACAGCAAGGCCTTCGGCTGGAACCCCATCGGCGCGCATCAGATCAACCTGAATCTGGCGCCAGGGCAGGAAGAAACCTTCTCGTTCATTCTTGCCTACGTCGAGCAGGGCAAGGAGCCCAAGTACGACTCGCTCTACGTGATGAACAAAAAGGTGGGCAAGGCCATCATCGACAAGTACAGCAAGCCCGGCGCCATTGATGCCGCCTTCGCCAAACTGGGCAAAGTCTGGGGCGATTTGCTGTCGAACTTCCAAGCCAATAGCCCGGATCCTCACGCCAACCGCATGCTCAACGTGTGGAACCAGTACCAGTGCATGGCCACTTTCAACATGAGCCGCTCGGCCAGCATGTACGAAACCGGCATCGGTCGTGGCATGGGCTTCCGCGACAGCAACCAAGATCTGCTCGGCTTCATGCACATGATTCCGTCGCGCGCCCGCGAGCGCATCCTGGACATCGCGGCCACGCAACTGTCCGACGGAACCTGCTTCCACCAGTACCAGCCGCTGACCAAGAAGGGCAACGCAGAGATCGGCGGCGACTTCTACGACGACCACCTGTGGCTGGTGCTGTCGACCTGCGCGTACATCAAGGAAACCGGCGACCTCAGCATTCTCGAAGCGCCGTGCGGTTACGCCGACAAGCCCGACGGCAAGGCGAACCTTATGCACCACCTGGAAACCAGCATCGCCTACACCATGAAGAAGCGCGGCCCGCACGGTCTGCCCCTGATTGGTCACGCCGACTGGAACGACTGCCTGAACCTCAATTGCTTCTCGACCGAGCCCAACGAAAGCTTCCAGTGCGCGGGCGACGTCAAGGACAGCAAGGCCGAGAGCGTGATGATCGCGGGCCTCTTCCTTTACGCCAGCCGCGAGATGGCCGCACTCTACGACTTCATGGGCAAGGGCGGCGACGCGGCTCGCATGCGCGCGGGCTACGACGACATGCTGAATGTCATCGAGACGCAAGCCTGGGACGGCGAGTGGTATCGCCGAGCCTACGATGCCGCCGGCACGCCCGTCGGCAGCAAGGAAAACCCAGAAGGCAAGATCTTCATCGAAAGCCAGGGCTGGTGCGTGCTCGGCGGCGCCGGGCAGAACAACGGCCGCGCCAAGCAAGCCATGGAGAGCGTGCACAAGCACCTCTTCACCAAGAACGGTGCGGTGTTGCAACAACCGCCGTACTCCACTTACCACGTGGAACTTGGCGAAGTGACCAGCTATCCCCCGGGAGTGAAGGAAAACGCCGGCATCTTCTGCCACAACAACACCTGGATCAATCTTGGCTGGTGCCTGCTCGGCGACGGCGACCGCGCCCTCGAGTACTACCTGTCAATTTGCCCCTCTGCCAAAGAAGACCAAATTGACACCTACCGCAGCGAACCCTACGTCTACGCCCAGATGATCGCGGGTAAGGACGCCGTGTGCTTCGGCGAAGCCAAGAACAGCTGGCTCACCGGCACCGCGGCCTGGACGTTCGTCAGCGTGGCCGAGGGCCTGCTCGGCATCAAGGCCGACTACAAAGGCCTGAAGATCGATCCCTGCATTCCCAAGGCCTGGAAGGGCTTCACGGCGACGCGCAAGTTCCGCGGCGTGGAATACCAGATTGCAGTCAAGAACCCCAGCGGCATCTGCAAAGGCGTGAAGAAGGTCACCGTCGACGGCAAACAAGTCGCCGGCAATGTGATCCCCTTCGAAGCCGGCAAGAAGGTCGTGAAGGTAGAGATCACGCTGGAAGCGTAGCAGCACCTAAAACTGGCCCCACGGCCAGTCAGCGAGACAAAGCCACCCGAGAGTCGGACTGCAGACAGCAGTAGACGGGTAGGAGCATGTGTCGTGATAGGCGGTTCCATACAGGGTACGTGTGCCCTGCTGAAGGGGCGAAAGGAGGTCCCGTGAAGCTTCCAAGGAGGAACAAGAGGAAGGGATTCTGGGCGATTGTCTGGCAAGTCCTCACGGATCCCAAGGTCATCGCGGCGCTGATTGGGCTCGCAGCGGCGATCGTCACAACATTGGGCCGAAAGTAGCGATCGCAGGCAGACAGGACGCGCAGGCGGCCGTCAGTGCCTTCTGCCTCCTGCGCTGAGAAGCAGCGCCAGGGCAGAGCCTCCTTGGGGTAGACTGCCGCCGTTGTTCGACTTGGGACCGACAATGGCAAGCGAGCCGTGCGAGCCCGAGTCGCGAAAACGAGGTGACGATGGCACGCCAGAAGAAGATTTCCTTGCCGACGCAGGATGCGGCTTCCTACCAGCATCCTGAGGCCGATCTGCCGGCCCGTCCCGAGATCGGCGCGCAGGCACACTTCAAGAAGGTCAGGGCGCCGGCCACCTACCGCTTCGACTCGTCGCTGGCGCCGGAGCTTTCTTGGGACGGGCAGAATCCGGCGCGCGAGCGGGGCGAGGCGCTGATCGCGGCGATCTTGGAAGCCAAGACCCTCGACGGCGCGCGATCCGCCGCTATCCGGCTCAAGGCGCTGTCGAAGCCATTCCTGAATTGGGCGGGCAAGGCCGAGCGGCTTTCATTCGACGTGCCGACCTTGCCCCTGTTCGTGCACGAGCGGCTCTCGACCAAGGTTATCTTGGAGACGCTCAAGGGGCAGAGGCGCGACAAGCAGCTCGATTTCCTCGATGCCCTGTTCGGGGCCAAGGAGCAGCCGCTGGCCGAGCAGGTGCTGCGCGCCTACGAGCACCGCGACCGGTGGGTGAACCGCATGATCCTCGGCGACTCGCTGGTGGTGATGAGTTCGCTCCTGCACTACGAGTCCCTGGGCGGACAGGTGCAGATGATCTACATGGATCCGCCCTACGGCGTGAAGTTCGGATCCAACTTCCAGCCCTTCGTGCGCAAGCGGGACGTGTCGCACAACGACGACGACGACATCACGCGTGAGCCCGAGATGGTCCAGGCCTACCGCGACACCTGGGAGCTGGGCCTGCACAGCTACCTCACGTACATGCGCGACCGCCTGCTCTTGTCCCGCGAGCTGCTGGCCCCGAGCGGAAGCATCTTCGTGCAGATCAGCGACGAGAACCTGCACCACGTTCGCGAGCTGATGGACGAGGTGTTTGGGGCGGAGAATTTTGTGAGTGTCATCACCTTGAAGAAGACCACCGGTGTCGATGCTTCGCTGATCCCCATCATGGCCGACTACCTTCTTTGGTATGTGCGAGACAAGACCAACGCGAAATACCGTCAGCTGTACACGAGGAAGACAGGCGATGACGACTCCGCCGAAAGATACGATCAGCTTGAACTGAGCAACGGCTCTCGCCGGCCGATGACGGCCGAGGAGAAGGCCGATCCGAGGGCCATCCCCTTGGGCGCAAGGCGATTTCAGATGGACAATCTGCTTAGCTCGGAATTCCGACCAGACACGACTGTCGAATTCGAGTACCGGGGCCACCGCTACCACCCCGGCGCTACGAATCACTGGAAAACGTCGATAGATGGAATGCATCGACTGGCTGCCGAGAATCGCATCGCCCCTACTACAGGCGCCAAGATTCGTTATGTCCGCTACCTTGACGACTTCGCGGCCGCTCCGATCGGGAACATCTGGACCGATATCAGCGGTGCCATCCAAAGCCGGAGCGATCCCAAGATCTATGTCGTCCAAACGTCGACGGCGGCCATCGCGCGCTGCCTTCTCATGACCACCGATCCAGGCGACCTTGTCATCGACCCGACGTGCGGTAGTGGCACGACGGCTTTCGTCGCTGAGCAGTGGGGCCGGCGCTGGATCACGATCGACACGAGCCGCGTCCCGCTTGCGCTGGCCAGGCAGCGGCTGCTCACCGCCAACTTCGACTACTTCGATCTCGCCGACGAGAAGCGGGGACCTGCTGGTGGCTTCGTTTACACGCGCAAGCAGAATAGCAGGGGCGAAGAAGTCGGGGGCATCGTCCCGCACATCACGCTAGGAAGCATCGCCAACAACGAGCCGACAGCCGAAGAGGTTCTTGTCGACCGTCCCGAGGTCAACAAGGACATCGTGCGCGTCACCGGTCCGTTCACCTTCGAGGCCACCATCCCCGCAGCCGAGGGCCTCGACGAAGAGCCCGAGACTCCTGGTATCCAGAGCGAGGACCATCGCACCCACGTCGAGCGCATGATCGAGATCCTGATCCGCGCGCCAGCCTTGCGCTTGCCCAAGAACCAGACCGCGGTGCTCCGGCAGATCCGGCCGCCCGCCAAGACGCTCGCGCTATCGGCCGAGGCGCTGATCGGCGGTTCGAATGGCAGCGATGGCGAGCCCGTAGCGATCTTGTTCGGTCCCGCCGACGGCCCCCTGTCCGAGCGGCTGGTGCGCGAGGCGTGGGACGAGGCGGGGCTCAAGCACTACACGCGCCTTTTCGTCATAGGGTTCGGCATCGATCCCAAGGCGCGCGAGTTCGTCGAGAAGGCCGGACAGATCGGCATCCCCTGTGTCTATCTCCAAGCGACCATGGACTTGCAGATGGGCGACTTGCTCAAGAACATGCGGTCGAGCCAGATCTTCAGCGTCTGCGGCCTGCCCGATGTCGATTGTCGCCGCGTGAAAGCCGCGAAGAGCGCCAAGAAGCAGGCCGACGAGCAATGGGAGGTCGAGCTTCTGGGCCTCGACACCTTCGACCCGGCCACCATGGAGCCCATCCATTTCAAGAGCGAAGAAGTTCCTGCTTGGCTCCTCGATACCGATTACAACGGCATGGTGTTTCGCGTGCGCCAAGCGTTCTTCCCACGCACCGGTGCATGGGAGAACTTGAAGAAGTCGCTCAAGGTCGAGTTCGAGGACGCGGTCTGGGACCACTTGGCCGGCACGGTCAGCGCTCCCTTTGAGGCTGGCATGAACCGGCAGATCGCCGTGAAGGTGATCGACCCGCGCGGCAACGAGCTGGTCGTCGTGAAGAAGCTGGAGGGCAAGCGATGATTAGCGAAGTGGTTCTTCGCCGCTTCAAACGCTTCGAGGAGGAGACCTTCGACCTGAGCGGACACGTGATCCTCGCGGGTCCGAACAACTGCGGCAAGACGACGGTGCTGCAAGCCATCGCGGCGTGGTCGCTGGGCCTCAAGCGCTGGCGCGAGCTGAGCGACTTTCAGCGACATGGCGGTGGATACACCCATGCACCGATCGCACGCCAAGCCTTCGCCTCGGTGCCGTTGCGATCCTACGACTTGCTCTGGAAGGATCGGAACTACACAGGAACCGTCGAGATCGAGGTCAACCTGACGGACGGTCGAAAAATCACGATGGAGTTCAAAAGCAACTCCACCGAGCAGATCTATGTTCGTCCGTTGAAGAATGCCGAACCCGCTAGCCTGCGCGACCTGGAATTCGAGGTTGTCTACGTTGCGACGGTCGGCGGATTGAGCGTGGAGGAGCCGGTCTACCAACCCGACTACATCGAAACCTTGCTCGGTAGGCAGCGACCAGGCGATGTGGTTCGCAATCTCCTGCTGCAAGCCTCAAGGGGCGACGCGTGGGATCGGCTCAAGGCCGCCGTACAACGATTGTTCGGCGTCGAGTTGCTGGTACCCCAGACGCCTGGCGGACAAATCGTGTCTGAGTATCGACAATCTGCGACCGCGCCCAGTTTCGACATCCTCAGTGCCGGAAGCGGGTTCCAACAGGTCGTGCTCCTGCTCGCTTGTCTCTCCACTCGCCGAGGAGCCGTGGTTCTGGTGGACGAACCCGATGCACACCTGCACGTGTTTCTGCAGGATTCGATCTTTTCGGAGTTACACCGGGCGGCGGCGGCAACCCAAAGCCAACTCGTGATCGCCACGCACTCGGAGGTCATTTTCAACTCTGCCTCGCCCGAGCAGATCTGCGTGATGCTCGGGCACCCCAGGCGACTTGCCTCGACTGTGGACGTACAGCGACTGAAACAAGCTGTTGCAGTCCTCCAGCAGTCGGATCTTGTGGCGGCCTTGGAGGCACCGGGGATTCTCTATCTGGAGGGCTACACCGACCTCAACCTCCTGCGGGAATGGGCGCGCGTTCTGCAACACCCTCTCAAGGACTACTTCGACCGGACGCCGTTCTGGCGGGCGAAACAGCCGCCGGGCCGCTCCGGTGCCGCCGAGGTGCCGGTCAAGGACCACTTCGAAGCGCTACGTCTGGTGAATAGCGACATGACCGCTGTTTGGTTGGTGGATGGGGACGGCAGGGGAGCCGTGCAGCCGAGCCAGACGGACGAGAGAGGCAAGTTGAACCGGCTACTTTGGGCTAGGTACGAGTCCGAGAGCTATCTCGTCCATCCAGAGGCTTTGACCAGGTTCATCGAGCAAAAGACCGGCACAGCCGCCGGGGACGCGGTCCGTGCCTTCTTCGACAAGCTATTCGGGGCAGAGCTTGCTAAGCAGTTCGAGGCCAACCCCTTCAGCGCACCACCGCTCGTCGAGACCTACTTGAAGAGCACGAAGGCACGTACCGATATCCTGGGCGCGCTCCTCGAGAGCGCGGGAATCCATGGCTTCGACTACACGGACTTCGACGAGATTGCGGCGGTCATGCGGCCGGAAGAGGTCCATCCGGAGGTCAAGGCGAAGCTCGACTTCATCCAGCGGGCGTTCGGACTATGAGCACGTTCGAGGTCCCAAACCCAATCCTGAACTCGCCCTTCGAGGAACCGAAGGAGCATTGGTGGATCGTCGAAGGGGAGTCGCCGGAGCTGCGCCAGGGACGGCGGCCAGCGATGTACTACTACATGGAGCCGGGTCGCGATCAGAACGACCGCGGTGGCTTCTACATCGAGCTCAAACGCGTGAACCTCATCCGCGAGCGCGTGAAGAAGTGGCGTGAGCAGGGCTGGCCCGGCGTCACGCGGACAACCCATGACCTTCTGTCGTACTGGCGCCGCGATGGACGCGAGCACAGGCTCTTCTTTGCCCAGCTCGAAGCGGCCGAGACGATCATCTTCCTGAACGAGGCGCGGTCGGACTTTCGCCAGGGAATCGAGATCCCGCGCGACGAACCGAGCGACGACGTGAAGGCAGATGGCTATTCGGGATTCCTTCGCTACGCGTGCAAAATGGCGACAGGCGCGGGGAAGACGACGGTCATGGGGCTACTCGCGGCGTGGAGCATTCTCAACAAGGTCGCTAGCCGCGGTGACAAACGCTTTTCGGATGTGGTCCTGATCGTTTGTCCCAACGTCACCATCCGTGAACGCTTGCGCGAGCTGGATCCCAGCCAGGGCGAGGCGAGCCTCTATCGAACGAGAGACTTGGTTCCGGCTCACCTCTTGCCCCAACTTTCCCAAGGTAAGGTCATCATCACCAACTGGCACGTACTCGAGCCGCGAACCCCGAGCACTGCCGGCGATGGCGGCAAGGTGGTCAAGGTTGGAGTGGAGGTTGCTAAGACTGAAACAATTCGTATCGGGGACAAGAACGACACCAAGCGCGGCACGCGCTGGCTGACCCGCGAAACCTTGCTCCAGCAGGTCGCCAACGGACTGATCGAGATCGTCGAGGGCGATCCCGCGACAGACGGCGCAATCAAGATACGGAGCGTCCGCTACTTGGAGAGCGACCGGTCGCTCGTGAATCGGGTGCTTCACGATGCGCCCGGCAAGCAGAACATCCTCGTCTTCAACGACGAGGCCCACCACGCCTATAGGATTAGGACGAAGCAAGACGACGACGTGGCTGAATTGGACGAGGATGACCGCGAGGATTGGGAGGAGACGAAGAAGGAGGCCACGGTATGGGTGGAAGGGCTCGACCGAATCGCTCGACAAAAGGACCGTCGTATCAACCTCTGCGTCGATTTGTCGGCAACCCCCTATTTTCTCAATCGTATCGGGCAGGAAGCGAATCGCCCCTTTCCTTGGGTGGTGAGCGATTTCGGGTTGATCGACGCGATCGAGAGTGGCCTCGTGAAGATCCCGCAGCTTGCTGTGCGCGACTGCACAGGCTCCGAGATACCTGGCTACTTCAATATCTGGCAGTGGATCCTGCAACCTGGACGTTTGACGGCTTCGGAACGCGGCGGCAAACGCGCGAGCCCGAAGCCAGAGGCGATCCTCAAGTGGGCGCACCACCCTATCGCGATGCTGGGTGGGTTGTGGGAAGAGACGTGGAAGAGCTGGCGACAGACTGAAGGAGAGGACCGTCCACCGGTCTTTATCCTGGTTTGCAAGAACACAGCGCTCGCCAACGTGATCTACGAATGGCTCGCGAACGGCAAGAACCCAACTGGAATCCCGCCGGCCAAGCTCGACTGGTTCCGCAACAGCGAGGCGGAGAAGAACACCATCGTGGTCCACTCCAGGGTGGTGCAGGAGACCGACACAGGCAGTGCCAAGAGCCTGGAAGAGCGGTGGATGAGGTTCACCCTCGATACGGTAGGAAAGCAGGCTTGGCTCCGCGATCGCCAAGGGCGGGCCATGGTGCCAGAGGGATTCCGGGAGGTCGCAGAGGGTCTTGGCCACTGCAAGAGAGAAGATATGGAACCACCGCCCCCACCTGGCCGAAGCATCCGCTGCATCGTCAGCGTCGGAATGCTCACCGAAGGCTGGGATTGCAAGACCGTGACACATATCCTTGGCCTGCGACCGTTCATGTCCCAGTTGCTTTGCGAACAGGTGGTCGGACGGGGATTACGGCGCGCCAGCTACGAAGTGGGCGAGGATGGCAAACTGACCGAAGAGGTGGCCAAGGTCTTCGGGGTTCCCTTTCAGGTTATTCCGTTCAAGGCGAATCCGGCAGGTCTTGCGCCGCCACCCGTCAAGCGCAACCACGTGCGAGCGCTGCCTGAACGGTCGGCATTGGAGATCAGATTTCCGCGGGTCGAGGGCTACACTCAGGCCATTCGTAGTCGCGTGACGGTGGATTGGGCGAAGATGCCGACCATCGTCCTGGAGCCTGGGCGTATTCCACCCGAGGTCGAGGTCAAGGGCCTTCACCCGACGAATACGGGCCGGCTGAGTCTTTCCGGTCCTGGTCGTGTCGATCAGGTTGGCTTGGACGAGTTCAGAAAAGCGCGGCGGATTCAGGAGCTGGTCTTCGATGTCGCGGGCAATTTGACGAAGCTCTTTCGTGAGCAGAGGGGATGCGAGATCCCAGCGCACGCGCTTTTCCCGCAGCTTGCAGGCATCGTCAGTCGGTATGTCGAGCAGAAGGTCAGGGCCGAGCCTCCGTCCGACAGGAAGGATTTGTTCCTTGCGCCCTACTATGGCTGGCTCGTCGAGGCGCTCTTGCAGAATCTGAGGGGCGACGTGGAGAGTGGCGAGTCGCCGGAACTACCTCTTCTTGAAGCATCTCGCGGAGCTGGGTCCTCGGTTGAAGTCGATTTCTGGACGAGTCGAGACGTGCGCGAGGTGCGGAGGAGCCAAGTTAACTACGTGGTTGCCGACACCAAGCGCTGGGAGCAGTCCGCGGCGTACTTCCTCGACACGCATGGCGATGTGAGCGCCTTCGTGAAGAACGCCGGTCTTGGATTGGGTATCCCGTATCTCCACAATGGCGAACAGCACGAGTACATTCCTGACTTCGTGGTTCGACTGAAAAGTCCGGAAGAGCGGTTTCTTCTACTGGAAACCAAGGGATACGACCCTCTTAAGGACGTCAAACGAGCAGCTGCGGAGCGGTGGTGCTCCGCCGTGAATGCGCACGGAGATTTCGGAACTTGGTTCTATCAAATCGTGGAACGACCCGAGCAGGTAGCTGGGATGGTGAGCAGTTGCTTGCAAGAAGCTAGGGGCGCGGTGTGAGGCGTGAACCGGACGCGGCCCACATGCGCGCTGGCGACGATGACATGCTGAACGCTGTCTAAATGTAAGCTGCAGGCGCCTTTGACAGCGCCTGCAGCGCTAGGAATTGTTACGCTACCACGCGGTGAAGTAGGCCCAGGACTGATTACCGGTCGTGGTCTGGATGCAGTAGCCGCCGTTGCGCTTGGCGGGCACCGATGCCCAGTTGGCGCCGGTACAGGGCTCTGTCGTGCCGTTGACCTTCAATACTCGCGGGCTGACGAGGTTGCCGCAATTGCCGCTGGTCATGTTGGAAGTCGTCTGGTAGCAGACAGCGCCGGTTCCCAGATTTCCAGACTGGTAGCTTCCATTGACGGTGAAGGTGATTGGGTTGGTGCACAGGCCGGTGCAAGGAGTGGTTCCGGCCGCAAGCACGGTGATGATGATGTCGTCGGTTCCTGTAAGGGCGCTGTCGTTCGCGGTCAGGCGAAGCGTGTAGCTCCCTGCCGTCGAGAACGTCGCCGTCGTGGCGCGCGCGCCTGCATTGCCGAAGGTCACGGTTCCCGGTCCGCTCACTTTCGACCAGGTCGTGGTCACGGTCGCGGGCGGGCTCGGCAGACCGTCGTCGGTCACGGTTCCTGACAGGCTGGCCGTGGCGGGCAAGATGATCGTCTGATCCGGACCCGCATTTGGCACCGGCGCGTGGTTCACGGGCGCGGCGTTGACCGTCACCACAATGTCGTCGCTGGCGGACAGCGCGCTGTCGCTGGCGGTCAGGCGAAGCGTGTAGCTGCCCGCCACCGAGAAGGTCACCGTTGTGGCCCGCAGACTTGCGTTGCCGAAGGTCACGGTTCCTGGCCCGCTGACCTTCGACCAGGTCGTGGTAACCGTGGCAGGTGGGTTGGGCAGACCGTCATCGGTTGCGGTTCCTGACAGGCTGGCCGTGGCTGGCAAGGTGATCGTCTGATCCGGACCCGCGTTCACCACTGGCGCCTGGTTCACGGGCGCGTTGACCGTTACCACGAGATCGTCGCTGGCGGATAGCGCGCTGTCGTTCGCGGTCAGGCGAAGCGTGTAGCTTCCCGCCGAGGAGAACGTTGCCGTGGTGGCCCGCAGACTTGCATTGCCGAAGGTCACGGTTCCTGGTCCGCTCACCTTGGTCCACGTCGTGGTCACCGTCGCAGGCGGGTTGGGCAGACCATCATCCGTCACGGTTCCAGACAGGCTGGCGGTGGCGGGCAAGGTGATGGTCTGATCCGCACCCGCATTCACCACCGGTGGCTGATTCACGGGGACCGGAGGGTTCACCATGACGACGACATCGTCGCTGGCGGAAAGGGCGCTGTCGTTCGCGGTCAGGCGAAGCGTGTAGCTGCCTGCCGCAGAGAACGTCGCGGTCGTGTTGAGCGCGCTCGCGTTGCCGAAGGTCACGGTTCCGGGACCGCTCGCCTTGGTCCATGTCGTGGTCACCGTCGCGGGTGGGTTGGGCAGACCATCGTCGGTCGCGGTTCCAGACAGGCTGGCCGTGGCCGGCAAGGTGATGGCCTGATCCGGACCCGCGTTCACCACTGGTGCCTGATTTACGGGAGTCGGAGGATTCACGGTGATGACCACATCGTCGCTGGTGGACAGAGCGCTGTCGCTCGCGGTGAGGCGAAGTGTATAGGTCCCCGACGCGGAGAAGGTGGCGGTGGTGCTGAGCGCGTTGACGTTGCCGAAGGTCACTGTTCCCGTACCGCTGACCACGGACCACGTCGTGGTCACCGTCGCAGGCGGATTCGGCAACCCGTCATCGGTCGCGGTCCCGGCGAGGTTGGCCACCATCGGCAGAGTAATGGTTTGATCGTTGCCGGCGTTGACGACGGGCGCGGTGTTCACGGGTGGCGGGGTGTTTGGTGGCACAAAAACAATCGCCTGCCCGTCGCTGAGCACGGCCTGGTTGTACGAGTACTGCAAAGCGACGGTTCCCAAGCTATTCTCGATACCGATGGTCGCCGAGTTACCCTGCGCCTGGCCGTTGCTGCCCACGGTGCCGTACTGAAGCAGGACTTGGCCACTCTCGGAGAGAACCACCTCGAACCCGATCAGCGGCGTCGAGATGCCAAGGAACCGCACGCTTCGCCATTCGATGACGAAACTGCGGTTCGGCGCCGTACCTACCAGCTGGGTGCGAACGCTGCCGATGCCGCTGTCGACGTATAGATCATCCCACAGAGCATAGATGGCGGCGTTGGGGGTCGGCGTGGATGGAATGCTGGTGTTGGAGAACGACGCGTCTGGGCTGAGGAAGCTCACGACCCCATTGGTGGTAACGTAGGCTGTGCTGTAGGCTTGACCGTAGAAGGTGAAGGGGAACGGCAGCGTCACGGCTGCTGCGTTATCGTCACCCGTCAGCGCAAGCACTGTGTTGGCGGCAACATACGCGTTGGCTGCGGCTCCGCAGGAGTAGCCGAAGCTGTCCTGGCGTGCCGCGACCGTGAAGTCGAGCGTCTTGTCGGCGTTGATAATCACGTGCAAGGTCTGGCCGGCAAGGCAACCATTGCTGTCCACCCTGACGTCGTATTCCCCCTCAACCACGGCCGCGAAGCTATAGCTACCGTCGGCGCCGGTGGTGGCGGGCGCGAGCGAAGTACCAACGACCGTGACCTTGACATTGGCCAGCGCCGCACCCTGGCCATCTCGCACATGACCCGAGAGCGAGTGCGATGGGGGCGCTGGGTTCACGGTGATGACGATGTCGTCACTGCTGGACAGAGCGCTGTCGCTCGCCGTCAGGCGCAGGGTATAGGTGCCGGCGGCCGAGAAGGTCGCGGTGGTGGCTAGGGCCGCCGGATTGGCGAAGGTCACCGTGCCCGTCCCGCTCACCACGGACCACGTGGTGGTCAAGGCCGAGGGCGGGTTGGGAAGACCGTCGTCGGTCGCGGTCCCGGACAAGCTTGCCGTGGCGGGCAAGGTGATGGTCTGGTCCGGCCCGGCGTTCACGACGGGGGCGGTGTTCACGGGTGGCGTGTAGGGCGGTGGCACGAAAGTGATTGCCTGCCCGTCGCTGAGCACGGCCTGGTCGTACGCGTACTGCAGAGCGACGGTTCCCGAGCTATTCTCGATGCCGATCGTTGCCGAGTTGCCCTGCGCCCGGCCGTCGGTGCCAACAGTGGCGTACTGAAATGTTACCTGGCCATTCTCGGAGAGAACCATCTCGAACCGGAGCACCGGCGTCGTGGTGCCAAGGAAGTGAACGGAACGCCATTCGATGACGAAACTGCGGTTCGGCGCGGTTCCGACCAGCTGGGTGCGAACGCTGCCGGTACCGCTGTCGACGGACAGGTCATCCCACAGCGCATAGATGGCGGCGTTGGGGAGCGACGTGGACGGAATTCCGACGTTGGTATACGAGGCTTCTGCGGCGAGGAAGTTCACCACCCCGTTGGTGGACACGTAGGCCGTGTTGTAGGTCTGACCGTAGAAAAAGAAGGGGAACGGCAGCGCCACGGTTGCTGAAGCATCGTCTCCGGTCAGCGAGAGCACGGTGTTGGCGTCAATAAACGCGTAGGACGCAGCTTTGCACGAATAGCCGAAGCTATCCTTGCGGGCGGTGACAGCAAAGTCGAGCGTCGCGTTGGCGTTGAGGATCACGTGCAAGGTTTGGCCGGCGAGGCAGCCAGTGCTGTCCACCTTGACGTCGTATTCCCCGTCAGGCACCGCTGGGAAGCTGTAGCTACCGTCGGCACCGGTAGTGGCCGGCGTCAGCGGAGTACCCACGATCGTGACCTTGACATTGGGCACCGCAGCGCCCTGGTCATCTCTAACGTGACCCGAGAGAGAGTGCGATGGCACCGTGACGAGTTGGAAGTTCTGGACCGTAGTCGCCCCGTCGCTGATTCCTACCCCGGTGGCAGTGGAGCTTTGGTAGCCGTACATGCTCGCGGTCACGGTGTACGAACCTACCTGCAACGTATTCTGGTAGGCGCCGGTCGAGTCGGCGGAGGTGGTGCGGGTCCTGGTGCCATCCGAAATCGTGATGGTGGCGCCGCCTAGCGCTGCGCCTCCCGATGCGGTGGTGACCGTGCCACGTAAAGTGCCTGAGGGACCGCGCGGAGCCTGGTCGATGGCAGCGTAGATGTCGAGCCTTCCCTCACCCCAAACATTGTTGTTGGCCGCCGTGCCGCCGCAGCTGGTGTCGGCGGTGTCCACGGCGGTTTGCGATAGCAGCGCCTCGGTGGCGGCGATGTCGCCAATCAGCGACGGCGCAGCCGACCAGAGCAGGGCGACGGAACCCGAAAGATGGGGCGTCGCCATTGAAGTGCCACTGTAGCTGGCGTAGCTGTTGCCTGGGATGCTGCTGCGAACGCTCACGCCAGGCGCCGCAATATTCGGCTTGATGAGGGAGCCGAACGCCGAAGGGCCTCGACTGGAGAAGGAGGCAATCACGTTGTTGACATCGTAGGCGCCAGCCGAGTAGCTCTCGGGATAGTCGCCCGGTGAGCCCGAAGAGCTGCAGCCTGAACCCGCGTTGCCGTTGGCGAACGCGGGGAAGATGCCGGCCGCTACCCAATTCTGCACAATCTGCTGGTACCAGGTGTCCCCGCCACCGCCGCCCCACGAATTGTTGACAACATTCGGCCGTAGATCAGACCGCGGATTTTGGCCATTGAGGTCGGTCGGCGCCAGGATCCACTGTCCTGCCGCAAGCAGCGAGGAGGTGCTGCAGCTACTCTGTTCGCACCCTTTGGCCGCGATCCACTTGGCGTGCGGCGCGACACCGATGCGGTTGGTGCCCGGAGAGCCGTCGTCGCCCACCATGGTACCCATGGTGTGGGTGCCGTGGTTGTTGTTGTCGCAGGGGACAAGGGATGGGCTGCCGCAAGAGCTGGATGGATCAAACCAGTTGTAGTTGTGGTTGAAGGACCCATCGGCTTGCCGGCCGCGGTATTGATTCACCAGGGCCGGGTGATCGTACTGCACCCCGGTGTCGACGCTCGCGACTACGATGCCGTCGCCGAACGCCCCGAAGCTGGTCCAGGCATCCGTTGCCCTGATGCTGTTCAGGCCCCATTCCGTGCCCTCAATGGGAACGACGGGCGCAGCCGGCAATAGCGGTGGCACTGGGAAAGACTTGTCTGCGAGAATCTGAGCTACGTCTGGCCGCTTGGCGATCTCGTCCAGGGTGGCTTGATTCGCTGTCACCCTGATGGTGTTCACGATCCAGAACGGCTTGTGCTCGACACTGTTCTGCTTGAGCCAGGCCCGTAGGCTGGCCTGATGGACGTCGGCATGATTCTGCAGGCCCTCATGGACCGCCTTGCCTCGAGCCTTCCAGTCCTTAATGCCACGGGCATCCGCCAGGTTGGCTTGCTCCTTCAAGACCACCCACGCGGTGATCTTAGAGTTGCCCTTGTCTGCGACCTTGCTTGACGTCAGTTTTTCTGTCGACGATTCGGTGGGCGTAGAGCTTGTCTTGTTACAAGAGACCAGGACAAGTATTCCGAGAGCAAGCAACCGAAAATCAAGTCTCTTCATCGACACACCTCCATGAGTTAACCGAACTGCTATTTGTGGGAAGACCTCTTCGCCAGTGACACGATGGGTTAGCGGGGCAATGCTGCATCAGACCCTAAGAAATGCAAGAGCCAATTTGGCGCACAGAGACCTTTTGGAGCGGTGAGTGTGGTGCGCGTCACCTGGCCTTTGCCCGGGTTCACTTCGGCCATGGCAGTCGAACCGCAGAACCCATACGCGCCCGGCCGCGCTTTTGCCGAAGACTCCCGCGTGTGGGATCCGGTGCCCGACTAAGGTCTGTCCAACTGCGACGCCGGCAGAGCGCTACCAAAGAACTTCACGTCGCGCATGCATCCCGGGTAATAGAACGGGCCAGTCGGACGAGCTCCGAGTGAGACCGATGCAGCCGCCACGGAACCGAAGGTCAGGTTGCGGGAATTCTCGAGAACGCCGTTGACATACACGCGCGCGATCTGGCCGTCGTAGGTGATGGTCAGCCAGTACCATTGGCCCGAGGGGTGGATGTTATTGGTGTCCTCGATAGTCGTATTTGTCCTGTTCCAATTGAAAACTGCAAGCGCATGCCAGTTGCCCGAGACATCGGAGCGCATCTCCATGACCACACGGGGATTGTTCGCGTTGGCGTCTCCGACATGGATCAGGCGGACATCTGAAACCCCCGTGAATTCAGGAAAGACCAGGGCCTCGATGGTGAACGCTTGCATGCCCTGGATGGGGTTGGTGGCAAGGACCAAGCCGTCCTGGGTTCCGTCGAAACACACGGCCGTGCCGGCGTCCATGGCGGTGACCGTTGGTGCTCCCATGACCGTGGGGGCGAAGCCGCCGATGCTCGTGGTGTTGTCTATGACCCAGTTGGTGGTGGGTTGAGGCCCGAGATCGGGCGGCGAGAGATCCGGCCCAGGCACGTCCACAATCGGGGGCAAATCAGGCACGCGATCTGCGGGCGCGAGATCAGGCGGTGGAAGATCTGGTGGCGCCGAATCCAAAAGCAAGGTGTCGAGGGCTGGCCCGTCCACTTGCCCGTCCACTTGGACGATCACC
>Ga0265329_10000108_pt1 | contig 39098 bp, 22 predicted proteins | sample 41627metaG_FD_202091 | JGI IMG/M metagenome (GOLD analysis project Ga0265329, IMG submission 202091) | Rhizosphere microbial communities from Carex aquatilis grown in University of Washington, Seatle, WA, United States - 4-16-27 metaG | ecosystem: Host-associated > Plants > Roots > Rhizosphere...
ACCTGGTCGTCACCGATCCCCTGCACGTCACCTGGTACGGCACCTTTGTGACCACGCCGACGATTTCGGCCACGTCGGCCACGGTGAACATCAAGACGGAACTGCGCAATGACTATGCGACGGACAAAAACTGCATCCTGAAGACCGACATTGTGGACGCAAAGGGCGCGACGGTGGCCACGGTGTCTTCGACACAGGTCGTGGCAGCGAACAGCACAGTAACGGTTGATCAAACCGCGCCAGCGATCGCCAATCCTTCGCTCTGGCATCCGGACCACCCGACGCTGTACCGCGCGGTCAGCACAGTTTCCGAGGGCGCAACCAACCTGGACAGCTTCTTCACGACGTTTGGCTTCCGCTGGATCAGTTGGTCGGCGACCAGTGGGTTCTCTATCAACGGCGCGCACTACTATTTTCACGGCGTGAATGTCCATCAGGACCACGCGGGCTGGTGCGACGGCGTGACCAATGCCGCGCTCTTTCGCGACGTGAAGATGGTCAAGGACGCGGGATTCAACTTCATCCACGGCTCGCACTATCCGAAAGACCCAGCCTTTGCCGATGCCTGCGACGAGCTCGGGGTTCTGTTGTGGTCGGAAAACAATTTCTGGGGCTATGGCGGCGCGACCGGCGAGGGCGACTGGAAGACGGCTGGCTCCTATCCCAACAACGCCGCTGACCAGGCCCCGTTCGAGACCAGCGTGACCGATAGCCTGACCACGATGATTCGCGTGCATCGCAATCACCCGAGCATCATCGCGTGGAGCATGTGCAACGAGGTCTTCGATACCTCTGATGCCACCATGGCCCAGATGAAAGCCTTGTTGGCGAAGACGGTGGCGCTCAGCCATCAATTGGACCCAACCCGGCCGGCGGGCATAGGCGGGGCGCAGCGCCCAACGGGAACCGGACGCATTGACAAGATCGGCGACATCGCCGGTTATAACGGTGACGGCGCAACCATCTCTGACTTCCAGAATCCCGGTGTGGCAAACCTGGTAACTGAGTACGGTGGTGTGGACTTCAGCAGTCGCCCCGGTAGCTACGACGCTGGTTGGGGCAGCTTGAGCACCACTCTCACCAATGGATTTCCGACTGAATATCCGTGGCGCAGCGGCCAGTCGCGCTGGGCAATGTTTGATCACGGCACGCTTGCCGGCACCAGGAATGAGATCTCCGGAATGGTGGACTACTTCCGTCTACCCAAGCGGCGCTGGTACTGGTATCGCAGCGCGTACGCCAATGTTCCCCCGCCAACCTGGCCAGTCGACGGCACGCCAGCGGCTCTGCAACTGACCGTGGACAAGACCACCCTCGCGGCAGTCGATGGCACGGACGACGCGCAACTGATCGTGACAGCCGTGGACAGCAAAGGAACCCCGATCAGCAACAATGTTCCGGTGACGCTGTCGATCACGTCGGGCCCAGGCGAATTCCCGACCGGAACCAGTATCACATTCACCCCACCGGGAAGCAGCGATCAGTCGGACATTGCCATTCTTGAGGGCAAGGCGGCTATCGAGTTCCGCAGCTACTATTCCGGCACGACCGTCATCAAGGCGACCTCGCCCGGTCTGACTGCGGCGACAGTCACCATCACATCACAGGGCAGCCCGGCGTGGGTAGAGGGCGTCACCCCGCCTACCGCGGCGCGACCGTACGCGCGCTACGGCGGTCCCTCTTTCCGAATTGCAGTCAACGGATCAGCAAAATGAGTCAGAGCCAATATTGGGTCGGGCACTTCCTGGCCTCGGAATTGCGTATCCGCGAGGATGCGAAAATCGTCACAATGGAGGATGCGATGCGAATCAGAAGTCGGAAAGCGACAAAGATATGGGTCCGGGGTTCAATGGCTCTGCTGCTTGCGGGGCTCATTCCCTTGCTTCAGGGCTGCAGTTCGCCCACTGCGCGGTCGAGCTCCAACGTTGGGACGACAAGCTTAGGCGGCGCCACGGGCGCGGCCGGAAATGTGAATGGCGGCTCGACTGTCGCGACTGGCGGGATTTCTCAGGTCGGCGGGACCACGAGCGAAGTGGGCGGGACGACGACCGCGCAGGGCGGGACGACGACCGCAGTGGGCGGAACGACGACGGAAGCGGGCGGGACGACGACCGCAGTGGGCGGGACGACGACTGCAGTGGGCGGGACGACGACTGCGTCCGGCGGCAAGTCCGTAGCGGGCGGGACCACGGCTGCATCCGGCGGCAAGACCAGCACCGGTGGTGTCACAACCTCAGGCGGAGTGACGATAGCAGGGGGCTCCACCACGCCAGCGGGAGGGAAGACGACGGTCCAGTCAGGAACCGGGCACTACCAGATGGAGAACCTGGATCGCGGCGTGGTGGCGGTGAAGGTCACTGGCGGCGTCTATGTCGGTTGGCGCATGCTGGGCACCGAGTACACCGGAACGGACAGCAACACTTCGTACAACCTGTACAAAGACGGAACCCTGCTCAAGAACGTGACTGATAGCACGAACTACCTGGATGCAGCTGGCACCAGCACCTCGAAGTACACGGTGAGCGTGGTGCTCAAGGGAGCCGAGGGAGCACAGTCGGCTGCGGTCACGGTCTGGTCGCAGCAGTATGCGAGCATCCCGCTGACACCGCCGGGCTCACAGTACAACGCGAACGACGCCGCTCCAGGGGATCTCGATGGGGACGGCAAACTCGACATCGTGCTGAAGTGGGAAGGGAGCACGAAAGACAACTCGCAATCAGGCGTCACCGACCCCGTCTATATTGCGGGATACACGTTGGCTGGCAAGCAGCTCTGGATGCTCAACCTGGGCCCGAACATTCGCTCCGGGGCGCACTACACGCAGATGTCAGTGGGTGACTTCGACGGCGACGGCAAGGCGGAATTTGCTTGCAAGACCGCACCGGGGACCAAGGACGGAACTGGCGCGTATCTGAGCACCGGACCTGCGGCGAACGACGACGACAGCGCTGACTATCGCAATGCAACCGGCTACATCCTGACCGGGCCGGAGTACCTGACTGTGTTCGCCGGCGACACCGGCAAAGAGCTGGCGACAGTGAACTACCCGGTGCAGCGCGGAGTCGTGAACGATTGGGGCGATGGCTACGGCAACCGGCTGGACCGCTACAACGGTGGAATGGCATTCGTCAGCGACACGGGCACTGGCAAGACCGCCACCGGAAGGCCGAGCATCATCCAGCAGCGTGGGTACTACACCCGTCTGACCATGTCGGCGTACAACTGGCGAGACGGAGTATTGAGCAAGGTTTGGACTTTCGACAGCAATGACCCTGTGAATAGCAAGGCCGCTGGCCAGGGCGATCACTCGGCAATGGCGGCAGACGTGGACGGCGACCTGGCCCAGGAGATCCTCACCGGCCCGCTAACTATTGGTAGCGACGGAGCCTGGCACTGCAGCTCGGGAATGGGCCATGGCGATGCCTTCGATGTGAGCGAGCTTGTTCCTGGCAAGGGGATGACCGCATTTTCGATTCACGAGGGTTCAGGGGGAATGGACGCTCATAACGCTGATACCTGTGCGTTCTACTTGAAGACCACGGAGGCCGGTGTCGACTCCAACCGTGGCCGTGCGGACTATGTCGGCCCAGGCAACGAGAATAGCGCAGCGTGCTATTGTGGATCGTGCAATGAGCACTTGGCCTTATGCGCCGATGGCACCACAACGGTTACCGTCTCTCCTGGGAGTAACTTCGTCATCTATTGGGATGACGATGAATGGCGTGAGAGCGAAGACGGCACGTCGATCACCAAGCCCAGCAGCGGTGCAACTTTGCTGAACGCGAGCGGCTGCTCGTCGAACAACGGCACCAAGTCCACCCCGACACTGACCGCTGACTTGCTGGGCGATTGGCGCGAAGAATTGGTGCTCCGTGAGTCGACCAACGCGGCTCTGCGCGTGTACACAACTACAACCGTGACTAAGCGCCGTATCTACACACTCATGCACGATGCAACTTACCGGGCGCAGGTCGCGTTCGAGAACGCAAGCTACAACCAGCCACCCGACCCGGGATTCCGCATCGCTCCCAACATGGATCCTCCGCCCGTGCCCAACATCTTCTTGAAATAGAATAGACTGATTGCCGTTTGCGCGAAGGCCGTGGTTGCGGTGGACTCGTTCCAGCCCGAGCCACGGCCTTTCGCTATCCCGCTACCGTCCCGGGCTACCGTCCGTAGACACTAACAAGGTTCGCTTGAATCAAATCGTCGGTGGCGTCGCTTGTGACGGCGGCGATTACCACGCCCTCAGAGAATGCTCCTGAGCCCAGGTTCGAGCCGTCGCCGCCCTCGCCGAGCGACAGCCCGCCTTGTTGCTTGAGGGGACTGTACCCGCTTGGCAGAGCCCCGTTCCAGTAGGTATTGAGTGGGCCAGTGGCGGCGTCTCCAGCCTTGAGCGCCCATGATGTTGTCCCGTTTGACTTGGTCAGCACCGTGATGAGGTTATTGCCTGGGTAGGCGAGTGATGGGTAGTTGGGGTTGGTTCCACCGGGGTCTTTGACCGCCCCCGCGAATAGGCCATTCTCGTAGTCTGTCATTCCCCAAGGGCCGGTGCCGGCGCCCTTGGTCCAGTCAGTACTGGAGCCAAAGTACAAGGCGCTCATGGTGCCAGCGCCGTCATCGTGAATCGTGGTCTCCATGTTGCCATAGTCATAGCAACACTTCGAGTTGAAATAGTTGCCATGGACGATGAAGTACTCGGTCTGGCTGGCGGAGCCAGTGGGGATCTTCTTGGTGGCGGTTCGATTCCTCAGCCATTGTTTGCTGACTGTGACCGCCATGGGCAGTTTTGAGCCATCGGATGTAGACCAATAAGCAATGGTGGGCTGGTTGGCCGGCGTGGCCTGCGGCAGATCGTTGGCATTGCCGCTCTGGTCGTAGAGGAGAGACACCGAGCAGGTGGTCTCGGAACAGAACGTATTGAGTGTAGCCATGTCGACGGAACCGCCCGCAGCCGTCACACCGATGTCCTGGGTCTTGCCGTCGGACGCGCGCCTAGCTTGGAAGAGCTTGGCACTATAGACTGAGTAGAGTGCGCGGGTCATACTGTGCGCTGCAACCAGTGGAGTTCCTGCCTTGGCAGCGATGTCACCAGGAGGCGAACTGGGAGCTGTGGAGCCGGCTGTGGCGGTCACGCCGCCCGAGGCGGTCGAGCCACCGGTGGTGGTCAGGCCGCCCGTGGCGGTGCCCCCGCCGCTTCCAGGGCTGCCACCGGTGGTCTTTGCGCCGCCGGAGGCGTTTCCGCCGCTTGCCACTACTCCGCCTACACTCGTCTTGCCGCCGGTAGCCGCTGAGCTGCCGGCGAGGCTGGTGGCGCTGCCTCCGCTTGTGGCGACGCCACCGGTGCTGGCCGTGGTGCCGCCGGCCCCGACGCTGGTTCCTCCGCTGGTGGCAACAGCACCGGCGCTGGTGCTGCCGCCACTGCCTGCGCCCGTCTCCGTCGTCGCACCACCGCCGATGCCCGCGCTTCCGCCCGTCGTCCCGCTGCCGCCTGTCCCGGACGGACCGCCTACCGCGCTGGAGCCACCTGCGCGCGTGCCCGCTGTCCCTCCCTCGTTGCTGGAACCATTCGTTCCCGCCATGACTATGCTGCCGCCGGAGGCAGAAGAGCCGCTCTGGCCCGCGCCGCCTGCCTGCCCGGTCGAGCCACCACTGTTTCCGGCGGCGCTCGTGCTTCTTGCTGCGGCGTCGGGCGCGGCGTTGGAGCTAGCGGAGCTGCAGCCGGCTGCCCCCAGCAGGGCAAGGGTAATTCCTGCAACGCGGGCCAGAGGCGCTTGGCGAATGCGGTCCGTGGCGGTCGAAAACAGGTTGGATGGGTTCATGTCGTCCTCTCCACTGCGCTCAGCGGGAATCGTTACAGCATTGAGAAAGGGTGCGGCACCGCAGAATCGCGTTTAGAAACCCGACGAGCCAACGAGAAGAGTTGCCTCGTCCTAGCGGCGCGTCTGCCTGCCCCGATGGGTGCGCAGTATCAACGCTGCCAGGCCGAACAACAGCCATGCCGATAGCGGCGCTGACGACGACCTGCCATTGAGCGCACAGCTACAACCTGACGAACTCGCGGGGGTAGGCGGTGCGGCTTCCGCGTCGGGTGCGGCCAGAATTCCCGTGGTTCCGCCAGCAGCGCTGGTGCTGCCTCCTGTTGCCGCTGATGTCGAGCTTGAACCCGCGGCGCCGCCCGTGCCTGTTTCGGTGCTTGCGAGAGTGCCGCCGATTGACGTTGCCGCATCCGGCGTCGCGCTGGCGTTCGCAGTGGCACCACCGGTGCCCGTCGAGCCGCCTGTGCCAGTGCCCGCGTCTAAGGTTGCCGAGCGAGAGCTGCTGCTCGCGGCGCCACCGGCCGCGGATCCGCCCAATCCACTGGTGCTGGTCGCACTTCCACCGGCTCCGCCAGCGGCACCCGCGCCACCTGCCGAGGTCGTACTTGCGACGGTTCCGCCATGACCGCCCGCACCGCCGGTCGCACTTCCACCGGCTCCTCCACCCGAGCCTCCGCGGCCAGCGGCACCGCCAGAAGAACTCCCACTGCCCCCTGCACCTGCACCGCCGCCTGAGCCGCCGGTGCCGCTGTTGCCGCCTGTCCCATCACTTCCCCCTGCGCCCCCAGATCCCGCTGCTCCAGTCGCACCGGAAGAGCCAACCGCAATCTCGCCCGCGATTGCGCTGGTGCCGCCGCCACTGACCGCATCGGCCTCCAGTCGCACATATTGCGCCGACTGTGTGGGGAACTGCACCCGCTGCGGGCACAGCAGGCCGTGATAAGTGGGGTCTGCCGGCCAGGTTCCGCTGGCCACCTGGGTGAATGTGACATTGTCCGTGCTCACGAGGACTTTGTAGGAGGTGATGTTCCCGGCGGTCGTCCCAGTGTGGCGCTGAGGCAGATACTCCAGCATGTCGATGTTGTCGTAGCTCTTGCCGAGATTGAGGGTTATCGACTGGGGCAGGGCGCCGGTCGACGTCCACAGGCTTTCCCCCTTGTTGCTGTGCATTGTGTTGTTGACGCCCTTGATTGAGTCGTTGTAGCCGTCAATCGCAAGTGACGCGTCGCCACTGGTCGCAGTGGCCGAAACCGGGGTCAGGGGCGTCTCGATCTTGGGCAGCTGTTGCGGCAAGGGAGCGCGTGACGCATTCGGCGTCCAGTACTGCGGGACCTGGCCGAGAGCGGTGACCACTGGATCTTCGAGCAGTCCTTGTAAATTGGGCGGACAATCGAGAATAAAGTTGGTGTAGTTGGATTCGGTGCCCTTGATTTCGTTGGCTATGCTCGAGGCCGACAGATAACCAGCGGCGGCCTGGGTGCTCCTCCAGAACCAGTTCTTGTCCTTGGCAATGGTCTGCCCCTGCGCACCGGCAATGACGTTCCCGGACGGCACCGTCACGCCCAGTGGCTCCTCGAAATACTCCACATCGACCTCCCAGGGCACCCCGCCGTTGTGGTCTACTATGATGGTATTCGGCTGAAGTTGGCGAACCAGGGCCCGTATCTTCTGGTAGGGAATCATCTGGTGACCCGTGAGCCAGGCGTAGCCATCGAACACAAACACGGGAATGTTGCCGTAATTGGTCAAAAGCTCAGTGATTTGGGTCGTGATGTAACTTCCAACCACGTTCCAGTCGACCGCGCCGGGGTCGGTGTTGTGTCCGGCCACTGAGCCGATGCCGTTGTTGGGATCCCAGATCGAGAAGTAGAGATTGGGGTCCAGTCCCTGGGCGCGGAAAGAATCGACGTAGCACTTGACCACATCCATGGTCGGGACCGAACTCTGCGCGATGGTATAGGGAACGGCCGAGGGCGACGTTGACGGTGGCGTCGCCTTGGAGGGCCAGATGGCGAAACCATCGTGATGTTTGGTGGTCAGTATTCCAAACTTCATGCCCGCTGACTTGGCCGCCTTGGCCCATTGATCGGTGAAGGTGTGACAGTCGCCAGCGGGGGGCGCGAAAGTCTTGGGATCGACCCGTTTCTCGCCCCAGCCGTAGTAGTACGTGTTCATGTTGTAGTGGATGAACATGCCAAAGCGCTGCTCGATATTGTTGCTGAGCAGCTGTTGCATGGTCAGGGTCTGGGCCGACGCCGTCGTCGACGCGAGCAGCACGGGCACTGCCAGAAAAGCGGCTCGACCGGGCCGAGAAAGGCGCATTCGCTGTTTCGTCACGTAGTGATTCTCCTGTGTCTTGTGCCGCGCACGGTTCGTCATGGCGTGCCGCTGACCGCGACCTCGGCGAGTCCGGCGGGCTGTCCGGTGAAGCTCACGCGCACGAAACCAATCCCGGTGCCGAAAGTGGCCGTAGCAGTCCGGGTCTGGGCGGTGCTGGTGTTCTGGCTTTGATCCACCTTGGTGGTCCACTGGGTGCCATCCGCGGACACATCAATGGTGTAGCGATAGTTGGCTGCGGTGGGGAAGGTGAGCTGCACCGAACTGACTGTGTATGTGCTTTCCAAGGACACGCTCCACCAGGGATTTGCGTCGGTGGTTGCCGCTTGCCAGGACGTCGTGGTGTCGCCATCGTTGCCGCTGCCCGCCGTGCCGGCATTGCTGCTTGCGCTGGTGGGACGGTTCAAGGCCAGGGTTTGGCTGGTGCCCGCGCTTCCTCCGCTGGTGTAGCGGGTGTAGGGTCGCGCCGCGGTCGGCGGGGTGACGCCCTCAACCCAGGCCGGGCTGCCCTGCGAGGTGATGGTGATGGTCGCCGCAGTCAGACCGGACGAGGTCGCCTTGATCACGCTGGTGCCGGAGTAGTAGCTACGGAATTCGATGGCGGCTTTGCCGTCAAGAATGGCAATATCCGATTGATCGGTGCTCCCGGGCGGTGTGAATGTGATGCTGGTGCCAGTCGGAAACTCGCCCGGGCCTGACGTGATGGACAGGGTGACCGGAACGCTGTTGTTGATGGCGTTGCCTTTGCTGTCCAGGACGGTCACCACCAGCTGCGCGTCGTCGGTGCCATCCACAGCCATCAAACTGGTCTTGTCCGCTGTCAGTTGCAAAGCCGCCGCCGTGCCACTGGCCGGCCAGGTGGGCGGCGCCACATTGGCGTAGGCGTTGCGATACCAATACCAGGCTCGCTTGGGCAGCCGGAAGTAGTCCACGATTCCCATGGTTTCCAGCTTGGTGCTGCCCACACTGCCGTGATCGAACGCACACCACAGGGCCTGGCCGCTGCGCCATGCGTACTCAGTGGGAAACCCGTTGGTCAGCGTGGCACTCAAGTTGCCCCAACCGGGATCGTAGGCGCCTGGGCGAGTGGCGGCCACGCTGCCATATTCGGTTACTACGCTTGGGATGCCCGGATTCTGGAAGTCAGAAAGGGTCGCGCCATCACCATTGTAGCCGGCCACGTCGCCGAGCTTGTCAATGCGCGAGGTGCCCTGCGGACGTTGCGCCCCGCCGATGCCGGCCGGACGGGTCGGGTCGAGTTGATGCGCCAGGGTGACCTCTTTGCTCAGCAGCGCACTCATATTCGGCTTGGTGGCGTCGGCGGTGAAGAACGGCTCGTTGCTCATGCTCCACGCGATGATGCTCGGGTGATTGCGATGCACGCGGATCATGGCGGTCAGGCTGTCGGTCACGCTGGTTTCAAAAGCGGCCTGGTCTCCGGCGTTGTTGGGATAGGCGCCGGCCGTGTTCCAGGCACCCTCGCCCGTGGCGCCGCCATAGCCCCAGAAGCAGTTTTCTGACCAGAAGAGTACGCCCAGCTGATCGCAGGCGTCGCCAAAGGCTGGATCCTTGGGATAGTGCGAGCCGCGAATGAAGTTGAAGCCGGCGTCCTTGACCAGCTTCACGTCGCGCAAGAACCCGGCATTGGTCACGCCGTCACCCCAGCCAGCGTGATCTTGATGAACATCCACGCCGTGAAGATAGAGGTGCGAGCCATTGATGGAAAACCCGCTGGTAGCCGACCAACTGATCGATCGAAAGCCAAAGGTTGTGGAAAAGCTGTCCACGCTAGTCGTGCCCTCGGAAACTGTGCTGACCGCGCGGTACAGCGTCGGGTGATCGGGATGCCACAGCGATGGATTGGCAATCGCCGGAGTGGTTTGGTCGATTGTGACCGTGCTGCCGGCCGGGATAGTCTGGGTGGAAGACACCGTGCCTACGGTCGCCCCTTTGCTGTCGACAATGTCAGTCTTCAATGTGCAACTCGCGCTTGCGGCGTTGTCGTTGCGAATTTCCGTCTTGATGTCCACTGTGGCCGAGGTTGCCGAGACCGTCGGCGTGGTGACAAAGGTGCCGTACCAGGTGACATGCAGGGGATCGGTCACCACCATGTTGACATCGCGGTACAGCCCACCGCTGAAGGTGTGATCGCCCGCGCGCGGCGCCAGTTGCGCGTTCCAGTTGTTGTTGACCTGCACGGCCACGAGGTTGTCACCCGTGACGACGGCGCTGGTGATGTCAAATGAGAATCCGCTGTAGCCTCCCTTGTGTTCGCCGATCGACTTTCCGTTCACGTAGACTTGGGCGTCTTGAAATGCCCCCTCGAATTCCAGAAACACCCGCTTGCTCGACCACTCTGCTGGCGCGGTGAAATGCTTTCGATACCAGCCATAGCCGACGTAGAACTTCGACGACATGAAGTAGGGCAGGCTGAACGAGTGGGGCAGCCCGACCGTGGTCCACGAGGTATCCGCGTAGCTGGCAGCCTGCGCACCGTTGTAGTCGCCTGACTTGAATTTCCAGGCCTGATTGAAGTTGAGCGTTTGGCGAATGCTCGGGGACGGCGCGCCGCCTGAGCTGGTCGCTCCTGCGCTGCCGCCCGAGCCAGCCTTGCCCCCTGCGGCTGTTGTGGTCGTGCCGCCCGCGGCACCGCCGGATGCAGAGCCTCCATTTGAACCAGCCTTGCCACTCGCGGCGGTTGCGCCGGCCACAGCGCCAGCGACGCTTGTCGCGATGGTTCCGCCGCCCTGCACGCCCGCGGCGCCGGACGCGCCTGCCCCTGCGCCCGCTCGCGTCCCTGCGCCCGCCGCGGCGCCCGCGTTGGCACCTGTGGTCGCACTACCGCCGATTTCAGTCTGACCGCCTGCCACGCTGGACCCGCTTGTGCCCGCGGCGGCGCCCCCAGTTTCCACTGCCGTGCTGAGCCCACCTGCCCCCGCCGCGCCTGTGCTGCTGCCGCCAGCGGGAAGTGAACCATTCTGACCAGCGCCAGCCTGGCCAGCCGAGCCACCGCTGTTTCCGCCAGAGCCCGCGTTTTCTGTCGGGGCACCGGAACCGTTTGAGCTACAAGCAGCTGGCGCCAGCAAGAGCAGGGCCAAGCCAATTGCTGCGACTTCTGCGAGGAGGTTAGCCGCGGAGTGTCGGTCGAAGCGGTGTGTGTGCATGTCGCCTTCCGTGGTAATCGGCAGATTGCTTCAGCACCGAATGGGGCGCGACGTCGGCGAAGTGGGTTCAAAAATCGCCTGAGGAAACGAAAAGAAACGGCCGCGACTGACGGCCTGTCCGCCTAGTGCCTCCGGTCAGAAGAGCGGTCATGTTTCGGTGGACGAGGCGCCCGGACGGCAAGGCGCGACGAGGGCGCATACTCGACGTATGTAACCGAGGAGCAACGCAGCCGGCCGGGATGGATCGACCGCCCAAACGTGGCCGAAATTCTGACCGGAGGCACTAGGGCGCGGTGAACACGTACTGGCCCGAGCCGACGACGAGTTCCAGAGCGCTGGCTTGCGCGGTGTTCGAGATCACGCCCGCGGCGGTCGCGGCAGGGGCGCCACTTTCGGTGACCGCGGCCGGGTTCTTGGTTGGGATGGTGATGGTGGCCGTGGTGTTCACCGGAACCGTGACCGACAGCGTGAGGCCGGTGGCGCCTTGCTGCCAGTTGCTGACAATCAGGCCGCGGATGGAATGGTACTCGGCGTCGACCGAGGCAAGGCCGGCCTGAGGCTGTGGGTGAATGAAGAATTTCTTGAAACCCGGGCCGGTTGGGTCGGGATTGATTCCGCCCAGGCCGTTGTACAGCCATTCCTCGGCATGACCCAGCATCGCGTGGTTCTGCGAGTCGGCCGGGTTGGCGTCCCAGGCTTCCGTCAGGGCAGTGGCGCCGTTCTTGATTTGGTCAAGGTAACCAGGCCCGGTCGACTGCTTGAGCATGGAGTAAATCACGTCGCCGCGCCCAGCCTGGGAAAGCGCGCGGATGACATAGGCAAATCCGATGTCGCCTGCCGTGACTTGGTTCTTGGCCGCGGTGACCGCTCCCACCAGACTGGACAGGACCGCAGCCTGTTGATTGGTCGGGACCAGGCCGAGTGCCAGCGGCATCGCGTTGGCCGTCTGGCTGTTTCGATCATACGAGCCGCCGCTGGTCAGGAACTTGGCGTTGTAGGCATTCGTGCTCGTCGTGATGCTTGAAGCGAACTGCGTCGCATCGGCCTGGTTGCCCAGCAATTGGGCGGCCTTCTGCATGACCTGCAGATCCTGGAGGTAGATCGCGGTCGCGGTCACTCCGGCAGTCGTGAGTTGCGAATTCCCGGGCGCAGCGGGACCGACGTCGTACCAGTCACCCAGGCCGTCGCTCACGATGTTCCCGCTGGCCTTGCCGCCCACGTAGCTCACGTAGCGTTTCATGTTGGCGTAGTGCTCGTCGAGCGCCGCCCGGTCGCCGTATGCCTGATACAGGTACCACGGGTTGATCACGTAGGCGCTGCCCCATTCTGGTGAATCGCGGAAGTCGCCGCTGAACACGGTGAACTCAGGTGCGATATCGGGAACCAGGCCGGTGCTGGTTTGGGCGTCGCGGGCGTCGCGAATGAACTTTTCGTAGAAGGCCGCCACGTCGAAATTGAACATGATGCTGGGAAAGAGCAGGTGCGAGGTCTCCAGCCAGCCGAGTTTTTCCCGATGCGGGCAGTCGGTGATGATGTTCTGCAGGTTGCTGCGCAAGGCCGCCAGGATGAGGGCATGGATTTTGTTCAGATCCTGGTCCGACGACGTGAACGTGCCGACAGTCTCGGCCGAGGCGTAAATGAATTTCCCGGTGAGGCTCGCGATCTGGGGTTTGCCGGGGAAGCTGGCGGCTTGCGCTGCAGGGACCGCGCCGTCGACTTGGACATAGCGAAAGCCGGTGTAGGAAAAGCGCGGGTGCCAGACCTCGCTGCCGCTTCCCTGCAAAGTGTAGGAAAACCAGACCGGGCTGCCCGAGCTGGCTTGCGTGACCACTCCCTGGGCGGTCAACAGCTCGCCTGTGGTCAGCTTGACCGTCGAGCCGGCGGTTCCTTGCACGGTTATCTCGGGCCAGCCAGAGAAGTTCTGGCCCAGGTCGTAGACGAAGACTCCCGATTGTGGCTGAGTGGTTTTGGTCGAGGGGAATTCTTGCATCACTTTCACAGGCGGTGCGGACCGGGCGATCAGTGAAGGCGCAGTTCCGCTGGCCACTGTGGCCGGTTTCCACGAGGTTGCGGCAAAGCCGGCCTTGTCCCAGCCCGCCGGTTCTTGGCGGGCGTCGAAGTCCTCGCCGCCGTAGATGCTGGTGAAAGTGATCGGCCCGGCCGTCGCAGTCCAAGAGGTGTCGCTCACCACAGCGTCCTTCGTGCCGTCGCTGAACTCCATCAGCAGACGCAGAATCAGCTTGGGCGATCCGAACGACCCGGTGAACTTGGCGTAGCGGCTGCTGGTGGGCACGTTGTACATACCGTTGCCCAAGAGCACACCCAGGGCGTTGTTTCCTTGCACAATGGCCTTGGTCACGTCGTAGGTGACGTAGTGGCAATTCTTCGTGTAGTTGGTCCAGCTCGGTTCCATGACCGCGTCGCTGACGTTGCTGCCATTGACCCGCAGCTCGAATTGTCCGAGCCCGCAAATGGAGACCAGGGCCCGCGTCAGGGTCTTGCTGACTGTGAATTCCTTGCGAAAGATCGGCAGCGCCGTGCCCGCGCCGCCCGAGATCCACTGGGCGCCCCAGTCGGTGGTGGCCAGGAGCCCGACCGTGAATTCCGAGGGTGCGCTCCAGGTTGACATGCGTGCGGCCTGGTCGCGGACGCGCACCTTCCAGTAGGCGTGCGTCCAAGAGCCGAGGGTCTGCCCGGAATAGACAAGGCTCGATTCAGTCGAGGTCACCGACCCGGTGCTGAGAAGGTCGCCCTGGCCAGCGGAGAGCTTGTCCAGCGATGATGCCACCAGGACTTCGTAGGCCGACTGGCTGAGGCCGCGCGCCTTACTGTCCGACGACTGAAGCTCCCAAGCCAGGCGGGGAGTGGCAGTCTGGATGCCCAGCGGCGCATCCTGCAGTTCGCAGCGCAAACGAACCGGAACGACCGGGCTGTCCCCGGCGCCACCTTGCCCGCCCAGGCTTGCGCCGCCAGTTCCGCCGACGATCCCTCCGGAAGCTCCACCAGTGCCGCTTCCTGATGTGCCCGCGGCCGCACCTCCCCCCGAACCGGGCTTGCCCCCGGCGCCACCTGTGGCTCCCCCGCTGGCGGCACCACCGGTTCCCATGCTTCCGCCGGAGACAGCTACGCCACCCGTCGCGGTTGAGCCAGCCACTGAGCCGCCTGTCGTCGCTGTGCTGCCGATTCCGGCCTGGCCGCCCGCCGCGCTGGACCCGCCAGTGGCCACCGTTGCGCCAGCAGTGTCTCCCGCGGCGGTCGATCCACCTGCGCCCGCCACGCCTGTGCTGCCGCTTGAGGTAGAAGAGCCGCCTTGGCCCGCACCGCCTGCTCCCGCCGAGCCTTCGCTCGTTCCACCGGCGCTCGTGTTTCCTGCCATGGCATCAACCGCGGTATGGGAACTGCCAGAACTGCAACCGGCTGTCCCCAGGAAGAGCAGGGCCAGACCAATTCTCGTAGCAATCAAGAACTGGTTGGCTCTTTGGGTGAGCATGTCGGCTTGATCATCTCACGAAACTGCGAAAATGGTTGGCCTTCGGTGGCGCTATTTGCGCTTGCGCCGACGCGCGCTCGTAGCCAATGCCGCAAGACCGAAAAACAACCCCGCCGACGTCGATGTGGGCTTGGCAGATGACCTGCCCATCACCGCGCAACTACAACCCGACGCCTTGGCCGCCGCGATGCCGCCGGCGTCGGGCGCAGCCATGGTTCCCGAAATCCCGCCAGCGGCGCTGGTGCTGCCCCCGGTGGCCGCGGCGAACGTCCCGCCAGTTACCAGCGTACCTGCGTCCTTGTTCGCGGAAGTGCCGCCCGCTGAGATCTCCGCATCCGGCGTCGCGGTGGCGTTGCTGCCACCGGTTGAGCCCGCGGTACCAGTCGATCCCCCGGTGCCGGTGCTCGCATCAGCGTTTCCGGCGTCGCGGCTGCTGTCCGTGGCGCCGCCCGTTCCTGCTCCGCCGTGGCCGCCTAGGCTGGACGCGCTTCCGCCATTTCCGCCACTGATGCCAGCAGAGCCGCCCGTCGCAATGGTGCCACCGGTCAGGGTTGAGCCGCCCATGGTTGTGGATCCGCCGGTTGCGGTTGAGCCGCTGCTCGTGGATCCACCCTTGGCGCCGCCTGAGCCTGAAACGCCGCCGGTCGCTGAGGAACCGCCCGTTTCGGTGGATCCACCTTTGCTGCCGCCCGAGCCAGTGGTTCCGCCCGAGCCGGCGGCCCCACCCGAGCCTGTCGCGCCGCCGGTGCCCGAGGATCCGCCCGCAGCCGTGAAGTATCCATTGGATCCAAGACCCGTCACGTCTCTAATGACCGTGCCGTGTCGGATGACCGTTCCCGCGGTGCCCGGTATGCTGGCCCTTGCAGACCAGGTGTTGAGATCGGAACTGGTCATGGTCTGGCACGGCACACCGCCTGATTGCGGGTCCACGTACATCCGGTATTGCCCATTGTCCAATTGGACAATGGCCGGCCCTTCCAGTCCGGATCCCCATCCAGCCCAGTCGTTCTTGCCTACGAAGGTCCAGGGGCCAGTCAGGCTCGGGGCGGTCGCGTGTTCCAGATATCGTGTGGTTTCGCTCTTGATGAAGGCGTGATAGGTGCTGCCCAGCTTCGCCACATACGTGTCGATATAGTCCGGGCCAATACCAAGAACCGTCGGCCCACTCCACTGGGTCAATTCACTGTTCTGGGCCGTGAAAGCATATGGTTCAAAATCGGGAAGTTCGCTGCCAGTGTCGATATTGGCGATGACTCTGACCACCCCGCCTTCCACGTACCATTCCGGCGCCCAAGTGCGCGAGACACTGGGCACGCCTGCCTTGACAGTCGTCAGATCGCTCCAGTGAATCAGGTCCGAGCTGACAGCAATGCCGAAATGGTCCTCGGGGTTGCAGCAGCTGGCGGTCATCGGATCGGTGTAGGCGATGTAGTACTTCCCGTCGGTGTACTTCATGATGCTGGGATCGCGAATGTAGCTGGTATTGCCACCGAACCCAGTATCAGACAGCAGCGTGAAGTTGATTGAGTCGGTCGAGGTATAGATGGATAGCTTCATGCCAGCGGCGTCGTCGCCTTTGAAAGTCGCAAAGATATACGTCGTCGCTGTGGCGCGCGGACTTCCGGCTAGCAGGACGGCGGTCAACATGACGAGGCCCAAAAGGTTTTTCATTATTTGTGACCGTAGGACTTCGATTCGGCTGGGGCGTTTCATAAGGGGGCGTGGAGAAAACAAAACGGGTCTCACGATCTGCGGCACGACAGGAAACGGTCTCCTGCTGACGGGTGGCGACAAGTGGCCGGTTGTGACGCTGCGCGCATGCTCGGGTCGTCGAACGCGCTCGCACTGACGCGGTTGACGGCGGCGACGGCATCATTTAATCATTGGGCCATGGCTTCGCCGTCGATTCCCGAGACTTCTCCCGCAGCGCCCGCACCCGCAGCGCCGCCCAACCCGGAGCCGGTGCCTCAGCCTGACGTGCTCCCGCCCTCGAAGGTGACGGGTGAATTCAACGTGCTCTGCTACACGTTTCTCATGCTGTTCATGGTGAGTTTCATCGTTTGGGCGATCTTCTCCTGGACGGGCTATGGCCAGCGCTACGCGCCTCATGCGGATGGCTGGTACAAGGGGGGAACGCGTTCCATTGAAGTGACCCTGGTTCGTGAGGACATGCAGAACCTGGCCTGTGCCTCGGACGTGGCGTTCGAAGGAATGCATTGCGCGTTTCGCGCCAACCAGAAGCCCTTTGATCTGCAGGGTGCAGAGGATCGCCTGCTCCTGCGGCCCTACTACACCGTGGATCAGGTGCTTTTTCTCGGCGCAGGCCTGTGGAACTCACTTGGCATGACCGGTCAGCTGCCCAAAGAGCGCTTCTCGATCGTGTGCAACTACCATATGGTTGGCTCGCTCAAGTCGGCGTCGCTGCGCTGGCAGGCCACCGGTCCGTTCGCTCCGGCCAAAGATGCCGTGCCGGTAGGGCTTCTCACCGAGTGCGTGATTCCGCAATGACGCCAGCGAAGATGGTTCGTGGCGTGGTCGAGACCGGCCGAGCGGCCTGGCAAGATGCCGTGGACCGCTGGGGTGCCCAGGGGCGCATTCAACGTATCACCAGCTGCCTGCTTGCCTTCATGATCGTGGGCGGCGTGATCCTGCGCATCCAGGGGGTCGGCTATCCGCCCCACAACACCTTTGACGAGCAGTTCTATGGGCCGACTACGCATCACATTCTGCTCGGCGTGCCCGACTTGCACGACTTCCACCCCCCGCTGGGCAAGCTCTTGGGTGCGATTGGGCTTCTCCTGTTCGGCTTCAACTCGGTGGGATGGCGGTTCATGTATCTGTGTTTTGGCCTGCAGACGATCATCGTCGGCTTCTGGCTGACGCGCGAGATCTTTGCCAGCCGGCGGGCGGCTTGGCTGGCGGCTGCGTTCATCGCGGCAGATGGATTCTTCATCGCCCACTCGCGCACGGCATTCATCGACATAATGCTCGTCTGCATGATTCTGTGGAGCATTCTGGCGGTGATCACTGCGCGCACATGGCGCGGGATAGCCGTTACTGGAATCTTGATTGGGCTCGCCACGTCGATCAAATGGAGTGCCGCGCAGACGCTGGTGCCAGCCGTCTTGGTCGTGCTGCTCTACCGCCGTGTGCCCTGGTACACGATCTTCTGGTTCGGGTTGGCGCCCATCGTGCACTTCTTCATCTGGATGGTTGGGCTGCGCCTCATGGGACACGCCAGCGACCCTGCGGCCATATTGGCCGTCATTCGTTCGTCGATGACCAGCCTGCATGACCTCGGGAAGTTCGACAATCCATTGGCGTCGGCCTGGTACACGTGGCCGGTCTTCTATCATCCCATCGTGGTCAAACTCTCATCCTCCGGAACCACCTCGCGCTATGCCTCCAGCCTGGGCAATCTGGTGTTCTCGTTCCCCGCGGCCCTGCTCATTGTTGGCCTGCCCCTGGCCCGGGGCCTCACCACGTGGCGCGTGGCCTGGCGGCGCTATTGGCCGGCCTTCTTCGACGCCTCATTCACCAGAGCTGTCCTTGTGCTCGCCACGGGCTGGGCAGCGTTGCAAGCTCTGTTCGTGGTTTCCATGGGCAAGCACTCGTTTTTCTACCACTACCTGACACCCTACGCCTTCGCCATCATTGTGCTGGCCGGGGTTGTGGCCAAGCTGGAACGCCGCTGGCCCCGCGCGGTGTTGGCATACGTCACCCTCGCTGTACTGGTGGCCCTTTACTTTGTGCCGGTGTGGGGCGAGTTTGCGCTCACTCTGCAGGAAGCCAACCGCCGCCTGATCTTCCTTCCGTGGCGTCCGTAGTCATCAACAACGGCGCAGGTGATCCGCGTTAGCAGAGCGGACGATTCCATGAACAATCGTGGGATCTGTCGTAGAATACCAGCAGGTTCACCGTCGTCTCACCTTGAGGTGATGCCATGAAGACCACGCTAGCTGTTTGTGTTTGTTTCTTGCTTCTGGGCTTCGGCGTTGCTCAGGCCCAGAAAGTGACCATCATCGGGGAATCGACGAGCCAGGTCTCGACCGCTGGCGCTGAACCACAGGCGGTGCAGCCGCCCTCGCCGGCGCCAGAGCAGCAGCCACCTGCGCCGCCGCAACAGCCGCCCGCGCCGCCGGTTCAAGCGCAGGCGCAACCGCAGCCGCAGATGCAGCAGCCCGTCGAGGCGGCACCGGCCGACGCCGGGGGCCAGTGGGTCTACACAAGTCAGTATGGCTGGATTTGGATGCCCTACGGGAACCAGTACACGTACGAAGGCACGGCCTACGACACGACCCCCTACTCGTATGTTTACTATCCAAGCTACGGTTGGTCGTGGCTGGCGTCGCCATGGGTTTGGGGTTGGGGTCCGTATCCCTACTTCGGATTCCTAGGTCCCAACCACTTTGGCTGGTACACGGGACTCTACCGGGCTGGGTATGGTTGGGGCGGCTACCGTGGCGGATACGGAGGAGGCTATCGGGGCGGCTACGGTGGCGGTTATCGGGGCGGCTACGGTGGAGGCTATCGCGGCGGCAACGCTGGCGGCTATCGCGCTGCGGGCGTCTATCGCGGCAACGTCGGCGGTGGAGCTCGCGCTGTTAGCGGATTCCGCGGCAGCGCGGGTGGCGGATTCCACAGTGGGTTCAGCGGTCACAGCGGTTTCAGTGGCGGACACGGTGGCTTCGGCGGCGGCCATGGCGGCGGGCACGGCGGCGGACATCGCTGACCGGCGCCAGCCAGGCCCGCTACGCATCTGATTCACACAACTTTACGACGCTGCAATACCTCTGCAACACGACATGGGTAGTCTCGTGTCATGCGAAGAAAGCACATGGTGAAGTTGAGGTGGGCTCCGGCAAACTGCAACCACCAGGGGCCGGAAACATGGCTCGGGGTCCGCGTTGGGCATCGGCAGGAATCGGCGCAAGTGGCCGGCAGCGACGAACGCGGCTTCTCGAATCGTTGTGAAGATTACGGATGGGACCACCACGCCTCGTGCCCGCGTCGCGCGGCCATCGCGCGGCGCCGTCAGGCCCGCCGACTGTGGTTGCTGGCACGCGAGCTGTGCGCATCCGCCGCGCTCTATCGGGTGGAGGGAAGCAGGTCCACCGCGACTCGCACCCTGCGCCTCGCCTACACGGCGCTGCGCGACCGTGCTGAGATCGCGAAGTCCGCACGCGGTCGCGATTGACCCCCGTTCTTGTAGCGTCACGTTGTCTCGTTGACAAACGGCGTCTGTCGGGTAGTTTCCGAGGGAAATTGGCCGGTTAGCCCGCTTGCTGGAGACGCTGATCGGAGAAAGTTTCGAGGTCCTTTGCACGCACTGCCCGTCTCTTGGTTGTCGGCTGTTCGCTCCCGCAGCGAGCGCGTGAAGCTCCCGGCGATGTTAGGGGTCTTGCTTGCCGTCCTGGGCACCGCCTTGTCGGCATGCGGTGCAAGCAAGTCAGGCGCGGCGGTCGAGCCGCGCGCGGCGCGTGCGGTGCCAGTTCTGCCGGCCACCGTGGTCCGCCGGGACGTGCCGGTGTACCTGGAAGGCATCGGCAGCGTGGTCGCGTACAAGACGGTGACCGTGCGGTCCCAGGTGGACGGCCGGCTGATGCAGGTCCTCTTCCGCGAGGGTCAGGCCGTGCGCAAGGGTGAGGTGCTGGCCCAGATCGACCCGCGACCGTTCCAGGTTCAACTGCACCAAGCCGAGGGCGCGCTGGCACGCGACCGCGCCCAGCTGCAAAACGCGAATCTGATGGTCAAGCGCGATCGGGATTTGGTGGGACAGAAACTCATTGCCCAGCAACAGCTCGATAGCGATCAGGCGACTACCGGTCAGACCGAAGGGACGGTTCGCATCGACGAGGCGGCCATCGAGAGTGCGCGGCTGAATCTCGACTACGCGCGCATCACTTCTCCGGTCGACGGGGTTACGGGCGTGCGTCTGGTCGATCCAGGCAACGTGGTGCACGCCGCAGATCCGGGCGGCATCGTGGTGGTCACGCAACTCGATCCCGTGGCGGTGCTCTTCAACCTGCCCCAGGACGAACTGCCACGCATCAGCGACCAGATGGCGCACGGCAAGCTTGCTGTGGAGGTGCACGGCCGCGATGGCGCGATAGCACTGGGCAAGGGCGAACTCGAACTCATCGACAACCAGATCAACCAGGCCACGGCGACCTTGCGCCTCAAGGCGATCGTGCCCAACCCCGAGCACCACTTGTGGCCCAATCAGTTCGTCAAAGCGCGGTTGCTCCTCACCACGCGCAAGGGCGCGCTGGTGGTACCGGCCTCGACCTTGCAGCGTGGCCCCGACGGCACCTTCGTCTACGTCGTTGGCACTGACCAAACCGTGACGCTGCGGCCGGTGGAGGCCGTCGCGCCCACGGGCGAGGTGGCCATCATCGACAAGGGCGTGAGCGAGGGTGAGATCGTGGTGGCGGACGGACAGAATCAGCTTCGCCCGGGCAGCAAGGTGTCTTTGCGCGAGTCGGGCTCGTCGGGTGGCGGTCGAGGGAGCGGCTCGGACAAGCCCGGCCCAGGCGGCAAGGGTCGCGGCAACAAACAATGAGCGTATCCGAGCCGTTCATCCGGCGTCCGGTGGCAACATCGCTGTTGACCGTCGGGCTGTTGTTGTCGGGTTTGCTTGGCTACCGCCAGCTTCCGGTGTCCGCGTTGCCCCAGGTGGACTATCCCACCATCGTGGTGGCCACCGCGTTGCCCGGTGCCAGTGCGGAAACCATGGCCTCGGCGGTGACCACGCCGCTCGAACGGCAGTTCGGCCAGATGCCGTCGCTCGGCCAGATGACATCGGTATCCAGCTTCGGCAATTCCCAGATCACGTTGCAGTTCGATCTGGGGCGTGACATCGACGCGGCCGAACAGGATGTGCAGGCCGCCATCAACGCGGCCTCGAACCTGCTGCCCACGTCGCTGCCCGCGCCGCCCACCTACAGCAAGAGCAACCCGGCTGACTCGCCCATTCTCACCTTGAGCATCAGCTCGGATACCCTGCCGCTCGATCAGGTGGACGATGTGGCTGATTCCATCCTGGCGCAGAAGATCGCGCAGGTGGCGGGCGTGGGCTTGGTCACCATCAATGGCGGGCAGAAGCCGGCCGTGCGCGTGCAGGTCGATCCCGCGGCGCTGGCCGGCGCCGGGCTCAGCCTGGACGACGTGCGAAAGATTCTGGTCGCTGCCAACGTCAATCAGCCCAAAGGAAACCTGGACGGTCCCCGCCAGAACTACACCCTGGCCACCAATGATCAGCTGGCGCGCGCGGCGAGTTTTCGACCGCTGGTGTTGGCCTACAACAACGGCGCGCCCATCCGTCTGCAGGAAGTGGCCAACGTCATCGACGGCGTGGAGAACAACGAACTGGCCGGCTGGTCCGACGGGAAACGCGCCATCATCGTCAGTGTGCGGCGCCAGCCAGGGGCCAACGTCATCGAAGTGGCCGACCGGGTGAAGGCCCTGCTGCCGCGTCTGCAAACCGCTCTGCCTCAGGGCGTGGACGTGAAGGTGGTCAGCGATCGCACAGAAACCGTGCGCGCTTCGGTCGACGACGTGCAGTTCACGCTGGCCTTGAGCGTGGTGCTGGTGGTCGCAGTGATTTACCTGTTTCTGCGCAGCCTGCGCGCCACAGTCATTCCCGGTGTGGCTGTGCCGCTGTCGCTGGTGGGCACATTCGGACTCATGTACCTGTGCCACTACAGCCTGAACAACCTATCGCTGATGGCACTGACGATTTCCACCGGCTTCGTGGTCGACGACGCCATCGTGATGATTGAAAACATCTCCCGCTACATAGAAGAAGGCGAACCGCCTTTCCAAGCCGCATTGAAGGGTGCCAAGCAGATTGGCTTCACCATCGTGTCGCTGACGGTATCGCTGGTGGCGGTTTTGATTCCCCTGCTTTTCATGGGCGGGATCATTGGTCGACTGTTTCGCGAATTCGCGGTCACGCTCAGCATCGCCATCGGGGTGTCGGCAATCTTGTCGCTGACCCTGACTGCCATGATGTGCGCCTTCTTGCTGCGCGCCCATGAGCAGCCGGGGTGGCTGGCCCGCCAGTTCGAGCGCGGCTTTGCCGCCATGATGTCGATCTACCAACGCAGCCTGGGCTGGGTGATGCGACACCAACCGGCCACTCTGGCGGTGACCGTGGCAACAGTGGCGCTGACCGTTGTGCTGGCAGTGATTGTCCCCAAAGGCTTCTTTCCGCAGCAGGACACGGGAATGATTATGGGTGTGACTGAGGCGCCGGCCGATGTGTCTTTTGCCAGCATGATGGCGCGACAGAGGGCGCTGGCTGATGTCGTGCGCGTCGACCCGGACGTGGCGTCGGTGGTGTCGTACATCGGCGCCGACGGCACCAATCCCACGCCCAACACCGGAAGGCTGGCCATCACCCTGCGTCCGCGTCAGGCGCGCAGCGCGAGCGCGGCCGAGATCCTGCGGCGACTGCGCGTGAGCGCCCAGGGCGTGGAGGGCACCTCGGTGTTCTTCCAGGTGGTGCAGGATTTGCAGATCGACAGCCGCGTGAGCCGGACACAGTTCCAGTACACGATGGAAGATGCCGACATCGACCAACTGGGCGAGTGGGCACCGCGCGTGTTGGCCCGGCTGGAGAAGTTGCCTGAACTGCGCGATGTGACCAGCGATCAGCAGACCTCGGGTTTGCAATTGCGACTGGTCGTGGATCGCGACACGGCCTCACGTTTTGGAATATTGCCCCAGGCGATCGATGACGTGCTTTACGATGCCTTTGGCCAGCGCCAGGTGTCGATCATTTTCACTCAACTCAATCAGTACCGGGTCATCCTGGAGGTGAAGCCAGAATTTCAGAACAACACGGCAGCATTGGAGAATATCTATGTGCGCTCGCAGACCGGCGACCAGGTGCGATTGAGCGCGTTCACCCATTTCGAGCCCAGCCGCACACCCCTGGCCGTCACCCACCAGGGGCAATTCCCGGCAGTGACGATCTCGTTCAACGTGGCGTCCGGTCTGGCGTTGGGCGATGCGGTCGACGCCATCCACCGCGCCGAGGCCGAGATCGGCATGCCGGCTACTGTGCGCGCCAACTTCGTGGGCACGGCGCAAGAATTCAAAAGTGCGCTGGCCACCGAGCCGTTCCTCATTCTGGCGGCCCTGCTGACTGTGTACATCGTGCTGGGTGTGCTCTACGAGAGCTACATTCATCCGGTGACGATTCTGTCCACGCTACCTTCGGCGGGCGTGGGCGCGTTCCTGGCGCTCATGCTGACCCGGACGGAGTTCAGCATCATTGCCCTTATCGGCATCGTGTTGCTGATTGGCATCGTGAAGAAGAACGCCATCATGATGATCGACTTTGCGCTCGAGGCCGAGCGCGTGGACGGGCTGCCACCGCAAGAATCGATTGTGCGGGCGTGTCTGCTGCGTTTCCGGCCCATCATGATGACCACGATGGCGGCGCTCTTGGGCGGGCTGCCGCTGGCCTTGGGCAGCGGAACCGGTTCGGAATTGCGGCGTCCACTCGGCATTTCGATTGTGGGCGGACTGCTCATTTCGCAATTGCTGACCCTCTACACCACGCCGGTCATCTACTTGTACATGGATAGGCTGGCTCGCCTGCTGCGTCCCGGACGTGCTCGGGCTGTCGCAGCAGCGCCGGTGCCAGACAGCGCGCCGTGAATATCTCCGAACCTTTCATAAGACGGCCGGTGGCGACCTCATTGCTGGCCGCAGCCCTGCTGTTGGTGGGGGCCACCGCGTACACCCAGCTTCCCGTGGCACCTCTGCCACGCGTCGACTATCCCACCATCAACGTCAACGCGGCTCTGCCGGGAGCCAGCCCCGAGACCATGGCCTCGGCCGTGGCCACGCCGCTGGAACGCCGCTTCGGCCGGATTGCCGGACTGACCGAGATCACTTCGGTGAGCTCGCTAGGCTCGGTCAGCTTGACCCTGCAGTTCGATCTGGACCGCGACGTGGACTCAGCCGCGCGCGACGTGCAGGCCGCCATCAACGCAGCGGCCGGCGATCTGCCGCCCAATCTGCCCACGCGTCCCAACTTTCGCAAGGTCAACCCCGCCGACGCGCCCATCCTCATCCTTTCGCTGACGTCCAAGACGCTGCAGCTGGCGCAAGTTTACGACGCTGCCAATACCATATTGGCCCAGAAGATCGCCCAGGTGCAGGGCGTGGGCCAGGTTTTTGTTGGCGGCGGCCAGAACCCTGCTGTGCGCGTGCAGGTCGACCCGGCGGTGCTGGCTGGCCTGGGGCTGGGCATGGAGGACGTGCGCACTGTGCTCAGCCAGGCCACTGTCGATCAACCCAAGGGCACATTGGCGGGCGCGAGCCAGGCACAATCCATTGCCGCCAATGACCAGCTTGTCGGGGCGAAGAGCTTTCGCGACTTGGTCATCAATTATCAGGGCGGTGCGGCTGTGCGCCTGGGCGACGTAGCACGGGTGATTGACGATGTGGAGGACAATCGGGTGGCGGCCTGGACCAACGGCACGCGTTCTGTGTCCTTGCTCATTCGCCGCCAGCCCGGCGCCAACATCATCGAGGTCATCGATCGCATCAAGCGCATGTTGCCCGGCCTGGCACAGTCGGTTTCGCCCAGCATCGACATCCAGGTGGCCGTGGATCGCGCTGGCACCATCCGCGCGTCGGTGCGCGACGTGGAGCGCACCCTGCTCCTCAGCGTGTTTCTCGTCGTGCTGGTGGTCTTCGCGTTTCTGCGCAACCTGCGCGCGACCCTGATCCCTAGCGTGGTGGTTCCGCTTTCGCTGGTCGGCACCTTTGCCGCGATGTACTTGCTCGGGTATAGCCTCAACAACTTGTCGCTGATGGCGTTGACCATCGCGACCGGCTTCGTGGTCGACGACGCCATTGTGGTCACAGAGAACGTCTCGCGCTTTGTCGAAGCCGGCGAGAAACCTTTGGTGGCAGCGCTCAAAGGGGCGCAACAGATCGGGTTCACCATCGTTTCAATTACCGTGTCGTTGTTGGCGGTCTTCATTCCCATCCTGGTGATGGGCGGCATCGTGGGTCGGCTATTCCGCGAATTCGCGGTCACCCTGGCCGTGTCCATCTCCATCTCGGCAATCATCTCGCTCACCTTGACGCCCATGATGACGTCGCGCCTGCTACGGCCGGAAACTGAGCAACGGCGCGGCCTCACCTTTCGCGTGTCAGAGGGCTTTTTCAACGGCATGCTGGGCGGCTACCGGCGCGGGTTGGATTGGGTGCTCCGCCACCATTACCTGATGCTTTTTCTCACCATCGGCGCTGCTGTCATCACCGTGTTTCTCTACAAGGCGGTGCCCAAGGGACTGTTCCCGCAGCAAGACACCGGGCAACTCGCCGGGGTGGCGGAGGCACCACAGGATGTGTCGTTCCCGGCCATGCGCCAGCGCGCCGAGGCGGTCAACAAGGTCGTGCTGGCCCATCCGGCAGTGGAGAAGATGGTCACCTTCATCGGCGGCAGCGGATCGTCGGGCAACACCGGGAACATCTTCATCCAGCTCAAGCCGCTTGGCCAGCGCAGCCAGACCTCTGACCAGGTCATCTCCGAGCTGCGCCCCAAGTTGGCGGCGATTCCTGGCATCATGCTCTTCCTGCAGTCGGTACAGGATGTGCGCATGGGCGGGCGGGGCGCGCGCACGCAATACCAGTACACCTTGCAGGACGCGAATCTGGCCGAGCTGAACCAGTGGGCGCCGCGCGTGTTCGACATGCTCAAGGCCCTGCCCGAGCTGCGCGACGTGGCCAGCGACCAGCAGACCAATGCCTTGCAACTCAGCCTGGAAGTCGATCGCGACATTGCGTCCAGCTTGGGTGTGTCGTTGCAGGCCGTGGACGGCACTCTTTACGATGCCTTTGGTCAGCGCCAGGTGGCGACCATGTACACGCAGCTCAATCAGTATCGCGTGGTGCTAGAGGCCAAACCCGGGCTGGCGGGGGAACCGGTCGCGCTCGACAACATGTTCGTGCACTCGCAGAACGGGGCGCTGGTTCCACTCTCCGTGTTCGCCCACTGGGCGCCCTCACGCACGTCGCTTTCCATCAGTCACCAAGGACAATTTCCGGCGATTACGTTGTCGTTCAACTTGGCGCCGGAAAAGTCACTCAGTCAGGCGCTCGATGCCATTCACAACGCTGAGGCGCGAATCGGTCTGCCCGCGGGCGTGGTGGCTTCGCCGCAGGGAACGGCCAAGGCATTCGTGGATTCCCTTTCCAACCAGCCGACCCTTATCCTGGCCGCACTGCTGGCTGTGTATATTGTTCTCGGTGTGCTCTACGAAAGCCTGATCCACCCGGTGACAATTCTGTCGACGTTGCCCTCGGCCGGCGTGGGCGCTTTGCTGGCCCTCATGCTGATGCACACGGAATTCAGCATCATTGCGCTGATCGGCGTGATCCTGCTCATTGGCATCGTGAAGAAGAACGCCATCATGATGATCGACTTCGCGCTGCAAGCCGAGCGCGAGCAGGGCCTGTCCACCCGCGATGCCATCTTCCACGCCTGCTTGCTGCGCTTCCGGCCCATCATGATGACCACCATGGCCGCGCTGCTGGGCGGTTTGCCCCTGGCCTTGGGTCACGGCACCGGCTCCGAGATGCGGCGGCCACTCGGCATCGCCATTGTGGGCGGCTTGCTGCTGTCGCAGATGCTGACCTTGTTCACCACGCCGGTGGTGTACCTGACGCTGGATCGGTTTTCACGCAGGAGACGGGGCGAGAGAATGGGAGAGCAAGCAGGATAGCGCTCAAATTCCGCTACGGCTTCCTCGCCCGAATGAAGGCGCTCATGATGGCGCCGTCGAGAGCGGCCAGAGTTTCGCTCATGTCTCCACCGCCGCAGGATGACGCCATCTCAGCGGCATCATCCTTGTCGTAGATTCTGGTCGGGTCGACCGTGACGTCGCGGAACCCGGCGCTGCGAAGCTTGGCCACGTATTCGCTTTCCACCAGAGCCCCTGCCACACATCCGGTCCACAGGGTCATGGACTTGCGCGCTGACTCGGGCAACTCGCGACGAAGCACGATGTCGGACACCGCGAAGCGGCCGCCCGGCTTGAGCACGCGGAACGCCTCGCGCAGAACCTTGTCCTTGTCTCCCGACAGGTTGATCACGCAATTGGAAATGATCACATCCACCGTGCTGTCAGGCAGCGGGATCTGTTCGATGGTTCCCCTGAGGAACTCGACGTTGCTGGCGCCGGCCTTGAGCTTGTTCTTCTCGGCCAGAGCAAGCATCTCGTCGGTCATGTCCAGGCCGTAGGCCTTGCCGGTTGGACCAACTCGCCTTGCCGAAAGCAGCACGTCGATGCCGCCGCCAGAGCCGAGATCGAGCACAGTCTCGCCGGGGCGAAGCTCGGCCAGTGCTGTGGGATTGCCACAGCCGAACGAAGCCGCCAGGGCCTCCTCGGGAAGTCCAGTGGTTTGCTCAGCCGCGTAGAGATCGCGCGTGATTGGATCGGTTCCGCCCATGCCGGTTGCGGCCGAGCCACAACAAGAGGGTTTCGCGCCTCGCACGACTGCCTGCACGGCCAGGCCATAGCGTTGTTTGACCACTTCGCGGATATCTTGCGCGGGTGGGGCGTCGTCCCCAGAGCAGCAGGACGATTTGGAATCAGCGTCTTTGACGAGCGTCAGTTTGGACATCATGGTCTCCTTTGTTGCCTCACCCTGTGAACAGAGTGACAAATTCGGTCAGGCGCGCGCGCATCGACTTGTCGACGGCGTAGTAGATCCAGGTGCCACGACGCTCGGCCGTGACCAGGCCCGCCTCGCGAAGTTGGCGCAAGTGATGCGAGATGGTGGGCTGAGACAGAAGCCTGACGTGGTCCTCGATCTGGCACACGCAGATGGCGTCGCCTGCCGCGGCCAGAAATCCCAAAATGTCGAGCCGGGTTTCGTCGGCGAGCGCCCTGAACAAGGCCGCGTAGGGGGCGACGTCCTTGACTCGCAGCTTTGCGCCTGGCTTCGGCAGTTGCGCGATGGCCAGACGCTTGGGCACAAAGCCAGGGTGAATCATACATCGACTGATGTCAATATAGAAAGATGTCGATGTTGGCAGTTCCCAGGTTGGCTTCAAGAGACCGCGCCCCGCGGGGATCATCTCCGGCCTCGCAGACCAGCCGGCCCGCTAAGATGCCGATCGATGCCCAGGGGTTTCAATCGCGGCGGGCTCAGAATGCAGGAAAGCGGGCTTGTTTCTTCTGTCGCCCGTCTTATGCTTCAACTCGTGAGCCGCGAGAAGCGGCTTCTTCAACGAGAGTGAGAGGAGGGGGAACATGGCGTACGCGGTTGTGCATCACTTTCCAGGTGGTACCAAGGAGCAATACGAGGCGTCGATCGCGGCGGTGCATCCGGGCAAAGGCAGTCTGCCCAAAGGCCAGATCTTTCACGCCGCCGGCGCGTCGGCGGGTGGCTGGACAGTCGTGGCTGTGCACGACTCCAAAGAAAGTTGGGAACAGTTTCGCGACGGCATTCTGATGCCCCGAATGCAAAAGGGCATCCCAGGTGGGTTCGCCGCGCCACCGCAGGAAACAGCCTTCGAAGTCCACAATCTGCGGCGTTGATACCGTCGGATAGGAGGCCGCTTGCCCTAGGTTGACAGGGCAGGGCCGCTGGGAGCGTCGCAGCGGAACATTTTCATGGGTCTGCGGCATCCAATCCCATGAAAGCGGGCGAAGCGCCGGAGGCGGCCCACGCGGGGAAGCCATGCGCTTATGTGCCGCCGACCACACAACTCAATTCACACCGGAGGCCATTATGGGCAAGAAGATCATTGCGGTGATAGGGGCGACGGGAGCTCAGGGCGGAGGGTTGGTTCGCGCCATCCTGGCCGACAAGAGCGGCGAGTTCGCGGTTCGGGCCATTACGCGCAAACCCACGGGCGACAAGGCGCAGGCGCTGGCCAAGTTGGGGGTCGAGGTCGTGGCGGGCGATCTGGACGACGTGGCAAGCCTAACCAAAGCCTTCGAGGGCGCGTATGGCGCCTACTGTGTGACCAATTTCTGGGAGCATTTTTCTGGCGAGAAAGAGACGGCTCAGGGGCACGCCCTGGCCCAGGCGGCCAAGAAGGCGGGCGTAAAGCACGCCATCTGGTCCACCTTCGAGGACACGCGCAAGGCATTTCCGCTGAGCGACTCGCGTATGCCGACGCTGAAGGGTAAGTACAAAGTGCCGCACTTCGACGCCAAAGCCGAAGCAGATCACTTCTTCAGGGATCTGGGCGTGCCGACCACGTTTCTGCTGACCTCGTTCTATTGGGACAATCTGATTGGCTTTGGCATGGGTCCCAAGAAGGGGCCTGATGGCAAACTGGCCTTCGTGCTGCCCATGGGAAACAAGAAACTGCCCGGCATTGCAGTCGAAGACATTGGCAAGTGCGCGTTGGGAATTTTCAAGCGTTCTGAGCTGATTGGAAAGACAGTGGGCGTGGCTGGCGAGCATCTCACAGGCAGCGAGATGGCCGCCGCGCTCAGCTATGCGCTGGAACAGCCAGTCGCCTACAACGCGGTTTCGCCCGACGTCTACCGCGGCTTCGGCTTTCCTGGGGCCGACGACCTTGGCAACATGTTCCAGTTCAAGGCCGAAACCGAGAGTGCCTACTGCGGGGCCCGGGACCTCGCGTTCTGCCACGTGCTCAATCCCGAACTCCAGACATTCGCCAGGTGGTTGTCCCGCAACAAGTCGCGGATACCGCTCGGGTAGCAAGGTTTCTCTGGTTCGAATCCAAAAGCATTCCGCCAAAGGTCGTGAGCCCTGGGAGTGTCTTGCCGATAATCTGGCAGGCATGGGGTGCCCCTATCGATGGTTGGCAATCGGCGTGGCGGTGTCGTTCACCGGGCTTGCGAACTCGTACAGGCTGCGAATCTAGGGGATTCGGCTGCACCAAAGAAGTGGGTAGTGGCTTAGTTTGAATCCGGCCTTGGTAGTCTTGGTCCAACGGGAGCGAATGTGATACGTTCTCCGCATCGTGGTTGGAAACATGGAGTCAAGAAAATGACGCATCGAGGGTTTCGCGAAGGTGTCCGCTCTCCGTTGGTTCTCATCGCTTGGTTGATCCTGGGAGGCTGCAGCAGTTCCAGCAAGGTGCCGGCGACTCCCAAGTGCTTCCTGGCTAGCGACTGCCAGAATCTGCTCCAATGCGTGCAGGGGTACTGTGTCAAGGCGTGCGCACAATCGCGCGACTGCCCCAATGGTGAACGGTGTATCACCGCCGCTGAGGGAAATACCTGTCAGCCACTGGAGACGGCGACTTGCCAGTACAACAGCCAGTGCACGAAACCCTTGGTGTGTGCTTTCGACCAGAAATGTCGCGATCAATGTCAGCAAAACATCGACTGCCCCACTGGCCAGATGTGCACGTCGATAACCCATTTGTGTGCGGATCCCACCATCGACAAGAACTACGATCCCGCCACCAACGAATTCGTCGCCACAAATGATGGCGGCACCGGTGGCGCGGGCGGCGGCACGAGTGGCGGCACCGGTGGGGTGGGCGGCGCCGTCACTGGCACCGGAGGCGCGGCGGGCAGCAGCGGAGCCCCCAGTGGAGTCGCAATCAACGTGTCCAGTCTCGGCACTGCATTCAACTACACCCAGGGAAGCTACCTGATTGGCTTCAAGTTCCGGGTGAACAGCGCCATCACCGTCACCGACCTCGGCTTCTGGGACTCGAATCTGACCGGTGCCGCCGAGACGTTTGTGCCGGTTCCGGTCGGACTATACGACTTGAGTACGAATACCCTTTTGGGCTTTGCCGCCGTGCAAGCATCTGACCCAGCTACCGGATTCTTCCGCTATGCTTTGCTTGCAACACCAATCGCGCTCAACACCACCGATAACTACGCGGTTGTGGGGGTTTCCGGCACCAATAACTACGCGGTGGGTATTGGTAGCTGCAGTGGCGGTTTCGCTTGCTCGCAAGCGACTATGAACACCGCTGTCACGTTCTTGGGCGGCGCCTGTCTGGGCGCACAGTGTCTCACGACGACGAACACTTTGGCCGAGCCCAACGACTTCGAAACCTGGGCAAACTTCGGAGCGAACTTCATGTTCGCGACGGGCTCGGGCGGAAGCGACGCTGGCGTTGACGCCGCTGTCGCGAATCCCGGGGACTCCGGGGCCGGCGGCAGCTCAGGAGGCGGCGACGCTGGCGTTGATGCTCCCGTCACGAATCCCGGGGACTCCGGGACCGGCAGCGGCGGCACAGGCGGCAGCTTGGGCGGCGCGACCGGCTCGATCAAACACGATGCAGGCATCGCCGGGGCCAGTGGAGTCACTTGCACGCCGGGTCAGACCCCCACCAAATTCGCGTTCCCTGCCGTCAGCGACTCCAACCCCAACTACACATCGGGGGTCGGGGTGCTCACCGCCACGGAACTCCTCACGTTCAATGCCTATGCTGGTCCTGACTCCACCGATGGCGGCGTCGCAGATAGCGGCACGGTTACCTTGGTCAATCGCATCGACGTGCAACACTTCGACCCGATCACAGGCAAGAGCAAGGGCAGCGCCACACCCTTGCTCACGGCCGCTGGCGATGGTTCGGGGATCTACATCAACGGCGCTGCCGTCGCGCCCACCGGCGAAATCGCCATCATCTACAGCGCCCCCGTCAGCGGTTGGGGGGGCGCGTACCTGGCGTTCCTCGACAAGAACCTAGCCCCGAGTCAGACCACTCTATTCGTGGTTGGGGGTTCCGAGTACTATCACAATCAGTCGTACGTGCAATGGCTCAACGGTCAATTCGTTGCATCCGACGTATTTGGCAACCAGACCATCAAGCTCGGGAGATTCGGAGCTGACGGATCCAATCTCGGAATCACCCGCGCCGTACCCACAGACGATCCGGCTGCTATTGTGGATCAGTACGGCCGTAGTTCGGGCGAAGTTGCATTTTCGGGGAGCACGTTCGCTGTTGCCTTCTTTTCCGACACGACGCACGCGCCCCTCTTGACCTTCGTCGACGCATCTGATCCTCTCAGTGCGGAGGTTGCCAGTCCGGTGGCCCTCCCGTCAGCCAACCAGGACTACACGGCTGCCGTAGCAGGCACATCGCAGGGTTTTGTGGCTGTCTATAATGGGACTTCTTCCTCCAAGACGAACTCATTACTGGCAACATATGTGTCGAACTCAGCTTCGGGCGACGCCGGGGTACCCGTCGGCGCTACGTATGCATTTCTAGGGGGCTTCGTCTACCGAAGTGCCTGGAGTACACGTGGCAGCAGTGACGGCACCGGAGCGGGCTTTGCCGCGCTCTACCCTGACGGCTCCGTCAGCTTCCTATATTTCAGCGGAGATGGCTCGATGCACGGGAACCCGCAAACGGTCCTGCAGCAGACGAACACTGCCGGTCCCTCGGATGAGGCGCACATCACGAGTTTCGCAGGCAAGTTCGCTGTGTCCCTGTACAGCAGTGGTGAGCACCTGACTCGCGTGATTACGTCGACCTGCCAGTAGACGGCCAGTACCGGAGATTGCTCTTTGGTCGAGGTTCTTCGCATCGTCTCTTAAAACATGGAGTCAAACAAATGACGCATCGAGGGTTTTCTGAAGGTGTCCGCGGTTCATTGATTCTGGTCGCTTGGTTGATCCTGGGAGGCTGCAGCAGTTCCAGCAAGGTGCCGGCCACTCCCAAGTGCTTCCTGGCTAGCGACTGCCAGAATCTGCTCCAATGCGTGCAGGGGTACTGTGTCAAGGCGTGCGCACAATCGCGCGACTGCCCCAATGGTGAACGGTGTATTACGGCCACTGAGGGAACGACCTGTCAACCACTGGAGACGGCGACTTGCCAGTACAACAGCCAGTGCACGAAACCCTTGGTGTGTGCTTTCGACCAGAAGTGTCGCGATCAATGCCAGCAAAACATCGACTGCCCCACTGGCCAGATGTGCACGTCGGTGACCCATTTGTGCGCGGATCCCACTATCGACACGAACTACGATCCCGCGACCAACGAGTTCGTCGCCAAGAATGATGGCGGCCTAGCGAGCGGCGGCGCGGGCGGCGGCAGCGGTGGGGTGGGCGGCGCCGTCACGGGCACCGGAGGCGCAGGCGCCGGCGGTGGCTCGGGCGGCAGCGACGCTGGTGTTGATGCCGCGGTCACGAATCCCGGGGACTCTGGGGCCGGCGGCGGCAGCTCGGGCGGAGGCGATGCCAGCGTCGATGTCCCGGTCACTGGTTCCGGGGATTCTGGGACCGGCAGCGGCGGCGCGGGCGGCAGCCTGGGTGGTGCGTCCGGCAGGCGCGATGCGGGCCTCCCCGACGGGAGTGCTACCAGTTGCACAGGACAGGCCCCGACGAACTTTGGACAGGTGGCCACCAGCGACCCCGACCCACACTACACATCGGGAGTCGGCGTGCTGACCTCCACTGAGTTTCTCACGTTCAACGCCTATGTTGGACCTGACTCAACTGACGGCGGCGTTGCCGATGGCGGCACGGCCACCTCGGTCAACCGTATCGACGTACAACACTTCGACCCGAAGACAGGCAAGCGCAAGGGCGACCCTACGCCGCTGCTGACGGCCGCTGGAGACGGCTCGGGACTATACATCAGCGGCGCCGCTGTCGCGCCCACGGGAGAAATCGCCATCATCTACGCTGCCGCCACTGGGGGCACGGGTTGGGACAAGTTTGGCGTGTACCTGGCGTTTCTCGACAAGAATCTCGATCTCAATCAGACCAAACAATTCTTGGCCCTCGGATTAAGCGCCTCCCAGAATCGGTCGCACGTGCAGTGGCTCAACGGTCAATTTGTGGCGTCCTCGGTGAGCGGCAACAGTCCGGAGACTATCAAGCTCGGGAAGTTCGCAGCAGACGGATCCAATGCTGGCGGCACCAGTGCGGTACCCACGGACGATCCGTCCGGTCACGTGACGAGTTACGACGACTGGGGCCAGGGTGAAGTCGCATTCTCAGCAGCGGGCCAGTTCGCCGTTTCCTATCTGAACGTGCAGGGCTATCTCCCCTACCTGACCATTCTTGATACATTGGGCGAGGAAGTTGGCAGTCCAATACCTCTACCTGCGGCAACGGCTGCGCCCTATGGCGGTACCTTCGTTTCTGTAGCAGGCACCTCGCAGGGTTTTGTGGCTGTGTACAACGGCAGCGCTCCTTCCACCAACGCGCAATCATTGCTGTCAACCTATGTGTCGAGTTCCGGCGTTGGCGACGCCGGAGTCTCTGATGGCGGCGACATCGCCACTACACCTGTTGGCGCCACCCATGCTTATACCGGGGGCTACGCCTTTTCAGGTGTCTGGGGCGCACGCGGCAGCAGCGACGGCATAGGAGCTGGCTTTGCGGTGCTTTACCCCGACGGCTCGGTCAGCTTCCTGTATTTCAGCGGAGATGGCTCGACCCGCACGAGTCCGCAAGCGGTCTTGCAGCAAGCGAACGCGGCCAGTGGGGGAGATGAAGTCAACCTCACCAACAACTACGGCGGCACTTTCGCAGTGTCTTTGTATAGCAGCGCCGAACACCTGACACGCATGGTCGCGTCGAGCTGCCAGTAGGCAGCCAAGAGTGGAGACAATATCAAGCAGGCGGCGCGCTTCGATGGACGGGAACGGGACGAAGATTGAAGGCCATCTCCCGTGACTGAAACCAAGGTTGGCAATTTCTCGGCGCAGTCCGCTGCAAGTGGCGTCGATCAAGCCCTGCAGCCGGGAACGAAAATCGGGGAATACCAGATTGAGCGCGAGCTGGGTCGGGGCGGCATGGGTGCAGTCTATGCCGCTCGCCATCCGATCATCGGCAAGCGTGTGGCCATCAAGGTGCTCGACGCGTCCTTTTCGCGCGACGGAGCGTTGGTGCAGCGATTCCTCGACGAAGCTCGCGCCGTCAACAAGATCGGCCATCCCAACATCATCGACGTCTTTTCCTTCGGACAACTGCCCGACGGTCGCCAGTACTTCGTCATGGAATTCCTTGAGGGCGAAACCATGGCCGCGTGGTTGGGGCGCGGCCGGCCCGACATCGCCGAAGCGCGACGTTTGCTTCTGCAAGTTTGCGAAGCGCTCGAGGCCGCACACCGTGAAGGCATCATTCACCGCGACCTGAAGCCGGAGAATCTGTGGATTGCGCGGCCCAAACACGGCGAGCCATTCATGAAGGTTCTCGACTTCGGCATCGCCAAGCTGGTTGAGCCCGAGGCCGCCACCAACATCACCAAGACCGGCACCATCATGGGCACGCCGCAGTACATGTCGCCCGAACAGTGCACCGGTCGGGGTGTGGATCATCGGACCGATGTGTATTCGCTCGGCGTGATCATGTTTCAGATCTTTTGCGGCCGCCTGCCTTTCGATGACGGGTCGGTGGCAGAGATCATGTCGGCCCATCTCACCAAGGCGCCGCCCAGACCTGGCGAGTTCGCGGCCATTTCGCCTGGAATGGAGAGCCTGCTTCTTTCCTGTCTGGACAAGAATCCGGCCAATCGTCCGGCGAGCGCCGCAGAACTTGGTCTGCGCCTCAAGGACGCGGCCGTGGTGGGTGGGGTGGTCACCGCGATGCAGGCGCCCTTCCGTCGAACTGACGAAGCGTCAGCCGCGACGAAGAAGGGGTTCGCGACTGGACTGCCAACGCTTCTCGCTGGCTCGGAGGAAACCAAGGGAGAGGTGCCGAAAAAACACATACGACTGGTGTTGGTTTCGGCGGCGGTCGTAGTTGCGGCGTTTGGGCTCTGGCTGGCGCTGCGTGGTGGAAAGGCGCAAGTGACTGCTCCGGTCGAATCGCCTCCGCAAAGCGCGACGACGCCAGCCCTCGTGCCACCAACCATGCCCGAGCCGCCGCCGGTCAAGGTTGAGGCGGCCGGCAGCGACCGCGAGCCGACACCGACACCTGCTGTTTCTCATCCGGTCCGCCCGTCCGCGCGCCCGCGTCCCGCGAAGAATGTCGACACGGTCACACCCGTCAAGGGCAAGCCGTCTCGCGCCGCACGCCAGGGGCTCATCCAGGAGAACCCATTCTGATGCGCATATTCGTCCCGCTCGCGTTGGCCACTGCTTTCATTCTCGCTCCGCACGCCGTACGCACGGCCCGGGCCGACGACGCCCAGGCCAGCGATGCGCGGGCCGAGGCGCGTGAGCGGTTCTCCCGCGGTCTGCACTTGTTTGAGAACGGGGACAACAACGGCGCCTTGGCGGAATTCAAGAGGGCCAACGATCTCATTCCCAACCGACTGGTGCAGTTCAACATCGGGTTGGTTTACGCGGCGATGGACCGACCGGTCGAGGCGGTCGATACACTGGACAAGGTCTTGCAGGACCCCGGCTCGCTCAAGCCTGCGCAGGTGGCGCGGGCGCGCGCTGAAAAGGACGAACAGGAGAAGCGTATCGGGTTCCTGGATTTTTCGACCAACGTGCCCGCCACCATCGAGATCGATGGCATTGAAGCGGGGACCACGCCGTTGTCCGCACCCTTGCGCGTGGCTGCCGGTCGACACATTGTCGACGCGGTGGCGTCGGGATACCTTCCGGCGCGTGTGGAAGTGATCGTGGCCGGGCAGTCGCATGTTTCGAGCACGCTGGAATTGCGCCCCAGCGAGGCGCGCCTGGCGCATGTCGAGGTCCGCTGTCCCCTTCCGGGCGCGGATATCTACGTTGACGGAGCCTTGGTGGGCCAGACCCCCCTGCGGGCGTCGGTGACTACCGAGCCGGGCGAGCGATCAGTTGAATTGCGGCGACCGGGCTATCGCACGCAAAAGCAAGTCATCACCTTGCAGGACGGCGCGCGTGGCGAAGTGAGCTTTGATCCAGAGTTGGATCCCTCGGTCGGCAACGGGGGACGCTTGCGGCTGCTCATCAACGAAGGCGACATTTTCGTGATACTCGACGGGCGGGCCCATGGCGTGTACAGCACGAGCATACCCTTGCCAGCCGGACCGCATGCGCTTCGGCTCGAACGCGCGGGATTCGAACCCCTCGATCGTTTGGTGCAGGTCCCATCTAGCGGCGATGTCGACATCAAGGTCGATCTGCGCCCGACGCCGGAAACCCGCGAGGCCTACGTGCAACATGCGCGCTCGTATCGTCGCTGGGCGTGGACAACGCTGATCTCTGGCGCGGTCGTGGCTGGCGTTTCGGGCGGGCTGGCCTTGTGGGGCCATAGCCAAATTTCCGGCGCCGAACACAAGCTGACGACTTTGCAGCAATCCGCCGTGCCTCGCTCCCAGCTCGGCTGCGATCCCACGTTCGTTCTGCCAACGCAGGTCGATCACTGCACCCAGGAGATCTCGGACGCGCAGAATAGCCTGGACAACTATCGCAACCTCCGGCTCGGCGGCATCATAGGCGCTGGCGTGGGTGTGGCTCTTATCGGGGTGGCCGCTGCGCTCTTTGTTTGGAGCCCAGATTCCACACGCTATGACCGGCAGGAGACTCAATTCCTGTCCGTGCGTTTCGTCCCTAGCTTGTCCGTCAGTAATGACGGCGCTGGTCTATCATTGCTCGGCCGCTTCTGATTGAGTTTCGCCAACAAAACGGTGGATCGCAGGAATCGGCGCCGCACGCCGGAACAATCTGCGCGGCTCCGGGATCGGTGGCGGTGAAGCCGTATCCCGCCCATGGGCCCGTGGTCAGATAGCCGTCGCTCACCACATTGCTGGGCACGTTCACGACGGGCGCGTCCTCCGTCGTCGCGTCTCCGCTGTCGCCAGCCTCGGCATCCGCGCCCAAGCCCGCGCTGGCCGAGGAGCTGCCGCATCCGGCGGTTGCCAACACACCCGCGAAAAGAATCGTTCCTGCGACAAGTTGAAGAGCGTTCATGTGGTGCCTTTGCTTCTGCGAAACTCCGGAAGCATTATCGCGGTGGCGGGCGTTTGCCGGGCTTGGGATGCCACTTGTGTTTGGCCACCGAAATGGGCGCAGGCCGAGCCGGCCGCGAGAATGACGGGCCTTTGGAAAAGCCGCGGGATGGTTTTGCTTGGAGGGAACCGCCGAAGCGCACTGGGGGCGCTGCGGAGTGCGGACGCGGGCTCGGCTTGGCCAGCGGCATCTGGCCGCCATGCCTGTCAGGCTTGGCGTGAACGTCATGGGTCGGCGGGTGCGCGCGGCTAGCCACCTCCATGTGGACGTGCGGGGCGCGCGGATCGCTCTGCGACGCAGCCAGGGCGAAATCCTTGGCTGCCTCGCCCGCGATCTCGAATTCGCTATATTGCGGACCCACGCGGATGGCGCCGACCTCGCGTCGGGTGACGCCGCCGCGTCGGCAGATGAGGGGCAGCAGCCAGCCCGGCTCGGCCCGGCTTTCGGCCCCGAGGTTCACGCGAAACACCACGGC
>Ga0265329_10000113_pt1 | contig 38214 bp, 28 predicted proteins | sample 41627metaG_FD_202091 | JGI IMG/M metagenome (GOLD analysis project Ga0265329, IMG submission 202091) | Rhizosphere microbial communities from Carex aquatilis grown in University of Washington, Seatle, WA, United States - 4-16-27 metaG | ecosystem: Host-associated > Plants > Roots > Rhizosphere...
CGAGCCGACCGCGGCTCGCCTCGTGGGCTCGCTCTTCACGGTCGATCCAGCGCTTTCTCGTGCCCTGACCCACGGGTTTCACAGCTATGCGGGCCGCATGCATCCGTCGACGGCTCGCACCGCCATCGCGGGCTTGTCCAAGCCCGGCCAGCGCATCCTCGATCCATTTTGCGGCAGCGGCACGGTCTTGGTCGAGGCCATGGCGGCAGGACGCGTGGCCGTGGCCGTGGATGCCAGTCCGCTGGCCATTCTCATCGCCAAGGTTCGCTCGACACTTCTCGACCAGGCGGCTTGCGAACGTCTGGTTCTGACCGCGCAGGAGATCTCGGCCGAGGCCGCCGAGCGCGCGCGCAAGCGCATTCGCCCGACCATTCCCGCCTGGGCCAGCCGAGAAAAGGATCGCTTTTCTCCCCACGTCGCGCTCGAGCTGCTCGGCCTGCGCGAGCTGCTCGGCGAAACCGGCGAGGATCCGGTCGGGTACGCTTTGCGCGCTTGCTTCTCGTCGATCTTGGTCAAGTTCATGCGCCAGAAAGAGGTGCCAAGCGAAGGCGAACCCGGCCAGCGCATCGGACGGGGCGTGCCGTCGCGATTCTTCGCCGGCCGCGCTGAAGAACTCGCACGATCGCTGGCGACGCTGGCGCAGAAGACACCCGCGGGAACGCCGATTCCGCAGATTCGGCTCGGCGATGCGCGCAAGCTGTCGCATCTATCGGATGGTGCGTTCGACCTCGTGTTGTCCTCGCCGCCCTATGCTGGCACCTACGACTACGCCGAACACCACGACGTGCGCTTTTTGTGGCTCGGTCTGCCCCGTGAAGATCTCGACCGGCGGCAGGTTGGGGCGCGCGGCGAATTCCTGGGTTCGCCCGAGAAGCGCTGGCAGAAAGACCGGCGGCGATGGCTAGGCGAGATCGGTCGGGTCGTGCGTCCGGGCGGCTCGGTAGTCCTGGTCATCGGCGACGGCGTGGTCGGGAATCAGCCCGAAGACGCGGCCCTCGCCATGAGGTCGGAAGCGCCAAGCGCAGGCCTGGTTGTGGTCGCCACGGCTTCGCAATCGCGACCGCCGCGCGACCGCCGGCTCAGCGCCATCTTCACGGGCCACCCCCGGCGCGAGCACATGATCATGCTACGGCGGGAAGCCTGAGCCTTCTTATCTCGGCAGAAGCGTCGTTCCCTGCTGGCCCTCTTTCGCGCGCTGGATGAGGCGGATGAAGGAGCTACCCACGGTCGTGCACAGGGCCTGCAATTCGTGGACGTTGGCGTCGGGCATGGTGCCGCTGCTCGCGTGTGCATACACCAAATTGACGATGCGCTGACCGATGGCGATGGGAATGACCACCACGTCGGCCGGGGCCGGACAGCGCAGGTACTTCCAGATCTGAGCGTGCAGGTGCGCCCCGTCGGCCGGCGGCGTGCCTCGGAAGGTCACCGCGCGCTCCTTGGCGGTGCGAAACATCGAGGGCATGGAGGTGGGTAACGCAATGGTCTCGATGGCGCGCGCGTCGACGCCAGGGGCGAAACCGCGCCAGACGTGGGCGCTTGTGCCGCGAAGAAGAAAGATGAGCCCGCAGCCGAAGCGCGGAAGCATGAAATCGATCACGATGTCCGCTATCTGTTCACGGTGCTCGGCGACCGATAGGCGGTGAACGGCGTCTTCGAGGCCGACTGCGGCGCCTGGAGGCGGCGCTAGCACGTGAGCGCTTTCCGCCTGCCCGCCAGCCAGGTCGTGCGGCCCCTCGTGCGAAGCCAGCGCCGCCACACCGGCGAGGGACGGGATCTCGCGCGACAGCGAAGACCCGGAAATGCCGGGGGCGGGTTCGGGTCTGGCGGGACGGGTCAGCTTGATCTCGATGTTGTGGAAGCGCTTGAGGTTGCGCGCGATTGCCAGCTCGGATGCGATCATGGGCTCGACGTGCGCGCCAAGCGCGAAGGAAACATCATCGACTACCAGTACGTCCTGGGGCGTGGCCATGGCTACGACGATGCGCTTGGCGCCGGACTTGGCCGCGACCAAGGGAATGGCCATGTAGCGCGCCGCCAGATTGGGTTTGAGCAGGGCGACGATGGCCGGATCGGCCTTGTCGAAGTGGCGCTGCAGGGCCGCGGGCATGCGCATCTGACGGCCCAGCGCCTCGGAGACCTGATCCGTATCGAGGAGGCCGCGCTCGACGAGCTGAGTTCCCAGCTTGCCGCCCAGCAGGGATCGGTCGCCGAGAATCGCCTTCACCTGCTCTGGTGTGAGCATTCCGAGTTGGATGAGGATTTCGCCAAGCTTCATGTCGGTGTCTTCCGCGGCGCTGTCCGATTCTCGCAGGACTCGACCCAAGAAACCAGCGCACTCGCGCCATGTCCAGGGCAATATTCGTCCCCGTGCCCACCCAGGAAAGTCCGCCGCTGGCCGTGTCCCGACGCATGCCCTTGGATGCCTTCGCAAGGGCGTTGCTGGCCGCCTACGGCCCGCAGGGCTGGTGGCCGTTGCTTGCCCACGCGGGCAGCAACCCAACCCTGACTGGACGGCTGACAGGCTACCATCCGGGTGACTTCAGCTTCCCGCGCACGGATGCCGAGCGGTTCGAGATCTGCTGTGGTGCGATTTTGACCCAGAACACGGCCTGGACCAACGTCGAGCGGGCGCTCGATCATCTCGCCCGCAAGGAGCTGCTTTCGCCGGATGCAATCCTTTCCGCCACCGACGACACGCTTGAGACCGCCATACGCTCGTCGGGCTACTTTCGTGCCAAGGCCAAGAAGCTGCGCGCGTTCTCGGAATTCTACCGGCGCCTCCGCGGCCAGACGCCCACGCGGGACGTATTGCTAGATGTTTGGGGGATCGGCCCAGAAACCGCCGACAGCATCCGTCTCTATGCCTTCAAGAAAACCGAGATGGTGATCGACGCCTACACCCTGCGCGTGCTGCTTCGCCATGGCTACTGCCGCCCGCCGCTAGACTACGACCGTGCCAAACGCTATTGCGAATGCAACCTGCCGCACTCGCTCGAAGGCTACCAGGAATTTCACGCCCTCATGGTCGAACACGCCAAGCGCTTGGGGAAGAATCCTATCTAAGAATCTTCGCCAGCACGGCGTCGAGCTCGTCGAGGGACGCGTAATGGATTTCGAGGCGACCGCTCTTGGGACTGGTTTCCACCAGCTTCACGCGTGTCGCGAGGGCTTGTTCGAGACGGTGAACCAAGTCGCGCGCCGCGGGCGATGCGGTGGTCGGCGCTGGGGCGGGGCGATTGCCGTTTTCCCGCTCGCGCTTGACCAGGGCCTCGACTTGCCGGACCGAGAGGCCGCGGCTGGCCGCCTGGCGCGCCAGGCGCTCGATGGCTGGGTCGCTTTCGAGGCCCAGCAAGGCGCGCGCGTGGCCCATGTTCAGGCGGCCCTCGATGACCATGGCGCGCACCGCGGGTGGCAACTTGAGCAGGCGCAAGGCATTGGCCACGGTGCTGCGATCCTTGCCTACGCGCGCCGAGAGCGATTCTTGAGTATAGCCGAACTCGGCCACCAGTCGCTGATAGCCTTCGGCCTCCTCGATGGGGTTCAGATCCTCGCGCTGCAGGTTTTCCACAAGCGCCATTTCGAAGGCCTGCGATTCGGCCACTTCGCGCACCACCGCCGGCACCTGGTGCAGGCCCGCGCGCTGGGCTGCGCGCCAGCGCCGCTCGCCCGCCACCAACTCGAAGCCGCCGCCTTCGCGCATGCGCACGACCAAGGGTTGGATGATGCCCTGGCTGCGAATGGATTCGGCCAGCTCGTCGAGGCGGCCATCGTCGAAGTGCTTACGCGGCTGCCGCGTCGAGGGGTGGATGCTTTCGATGTCGAGCGTGCGCAGCCCGCTGCCCGCTGCCGCACGAGCGCCCGGCTCGCTCGTGGCCTCGTTGGCGTTCGGAATCAGCGCCGCCAGTCCCCGGCCCAAAGCCTGCCGCTTACCACCTGAAATCATGCTCCCCCTTCAGCTTCGCGGGTGTGGCGGGTGAGGAATTCTCGTGCTGCTTCCATGTAGCTCTTGGCGCCTTTCGAAGCCACATCGTAGAGCAAAATGGGTTTGCCGAACGAGGGGGCTTCGGACAAGCGCACGTTGCGCGGGATTGGGGTGTCGTAGACCCTGTTGCCGAAATGGTTGCGCACTTCGCTCGATACCTGTTCGGTCAGGTTCTGTCTCATGTCGACCATGCACAGAATGATGCCCTCGATGTCGAGGCCGGGATTGAGCGAGCGTCCGACGAGTCCGACCGTGGCGCGCAGATCCGAGAGCCCCTCGAGCGCGTAGTATTCGCATTGCAAGGGCACCAGCACGCCGTCGGCTGCGCACAGGGCGTTCAGGGTAAGCAGGCCCAGTGATGGCGGGGTGTCGATGATGATGAAATCGTAGTCCGGGGCCGCCAGGCGCAAGGGATCGCGCAGCTTCATCTCGCGGCCAGGCAGGGCCACGAGCTCGATCTCGGCGCCTGTCAGGTCCTGGCCCGAAGGCACAAGTTTGAGAAACGGTAGCTCCGTGGCACGTGTGACCTCGGCGATACTCTTTCTCCCGATGAGCACGTCGTACACGCTGCCGCCGTCGGCGCCGGCCGATTGGCGCGCGTGTCCCAACCCCGATGTGGCGTTGCCCTGTGGATCCATATCCACGAGCAGCACGCGCTTCTCCGCCACGGCGAGTGAGGCCGATAAGTTGACTGCGGTGGTCGTCTTGCCGACGCCGCCCTTCTGGTTCGCAACCGCGATGACCCGGCCCATGAATGTCGTCGCCCAGGCGTTGGGGAGCACCCTCCTAGCATCAACGCCATGAGGTTTTCAACTTCGTCTGAGCGTTGCCGGCACGGGAGGCAGGAAAAACACACAAAAAATTGACGACAGTTACAGACGTCGTACTACTTATACCTACATGTAGCGTGTTTCCCTGCAACCAAGCATTCAAGGAGAACCAAGACATGAAGTACGGCGACCAGAGGATTTACCGGACCTTCGAGGAGTTCGAACGAGAAGAGCTGCGCAGGGCGGATGGACTGAGCAGTGGCATGGACGACATGCTCGGCCAGATGTTCGCCGAAGAGCTTGATTTCGATTTCAAGGCCTCGCGCAAGGTCGCTGACGACGACGATGATTGATGGTTGAGCGAGGCTCTGCTTCGCTCCCGTTTCCGGTCCTGTCGTCGCCCCGAGGCGCCGAAACCCAACAGCAGCCGGGAACGGGGACGGGAGGGAAGCAGATCCATCGACGCTCTCATGCCCTCGTTTTGAGCGGAGGTGTGGTGGCAGAAGCGGTCAAGTTGAATCGCGGCCTGTTGAGTTTTCCCCACATCCGATGGAGCGAGGCAGGTCGCGAGACCGTGGTGACGACGCGAGGGCCAGGCAATCTGGCAGGTTCGGTGATCGGCTGAAGGGCAAAAGCCTTTGGAACGCTGGTTGCATCTTGTATATCGAAAGCGTCCGGGCGTTCGTCGCGACTTCGCGGTGGCGTTCGACTTGGAAGTCACATGCGAATCGCTCATCTCTGTACATTCTGGCCTCTCACCACTGGGCTTTCTCACTATGCCGATGCCTTGATTCAAGGCATGCGGGCTTCCCGCCCCGAGCGCCACATCGTTCTCGGGGAAATCGGGTCGCTCGCCACCGCGACTGACGCCTACGAATGTGTCCCCTGCTATCGGCGCGACGACGACTACGTGGACGGCATCGTCGAGGCTGCCCGAAAAAAGCAAGTCGAACTCTTGGTCATCCAGTACGCCAACGATCTCTTTGGCGACGACAACCGACTGCCGCGCCTGCTGGCCGCCTTGCGACCGCTGGGCATCAAGACCGTGGTCAACGTCCATTCGGTGTACCCGGCGAACTGGCGCACGGGCTATCGGCCTGGACGCACGTCGGGGGACTTCGACCGCGCGATTGGAGAGCATGCCTCGCTGATCACCGTGCACAGCCAACGCATGAAAAGCGATCTGGTTTCGCGTGGGCTTGCGCCTGATGGTATCGCCGTGATCCCACACGGAACGCCGGCCATGCCGGTGCTCGACAGAGGCGAATGCCGAGCCAAGCTCGATCTACCCGCGGATGCCAAGATAGTCTTGTTTTTTGGGTTCATCTGGCCGGGCAAGGGCATCGACTTTCTGCTCAAGGTGTTTCGGGACGTAGAGCGGCAGGTGCCTGAAGCGTTTCTGCTGGTGGGCGGCCACACCCGGCGGCGCCTTTGGGGCAGCTATGTGGATTACCTGAAACTACGCGCACGACTGATGGGCCTTGCCTCGCACAGCCGGTTTTGGGGCGGCTACGTCGCCGAGGAAAAGGTGGCGCAGGTGTATTCCGCCGCCGATGTTGTCGCCATGCCGTACCAGCAAGAATACAGCTCGGCCAGCGGGGTGGTTCACCAGACCGCGGCCATGGGAAAACTCATGCTGTGCTCGCGCATTGCCAAGTTCGACGAGGTTGAGACCGGAATCGATCCTGCGTTGACGGTTCCCCTCAATGATCGCGCGGCCTGGACGCGCGCCATGGTCCGGCTGCTGCGCGATGAAGAATGGGGCAACCAGCTCAAGACGAAGATTCGCGGCTTCGCCGAGGCCACCCGTTGGGCCAACGTGGGAAAGATGCACTGGGAGCACTATTCGCGACTGCTGGACCAGGATCGATGATTCCCAATCGGTATCACTTCGTTTGGTTTGGCCGGGATTTTCCTTTCACCCATGCACTGGCCATTCGCTCGCTGGCGCGCACCTGCGCGCCCGAGGCTATCGTGCTCCACGTTTCCGAGGATCTCGCGGGTGTGGCCCACTTTGACGATGTCGCGGCCGAGGTGCCGCAGTTAGGCCAGCGTCGTCTGGACATCGACCAACTGCTGGCCGGGTGCGAGGGGTTCGATGTGTCCGCGCTCCGTTCCGCCTACCTTGATTTGCAGGAACGCAAGCGTTGGGCCGCTCTGTCGGACATCTTGCGCTACCTGATACTCCTGCGCGAAGGCGGCGTGTACCTGGATTTCGACATTCTCGCCGTGCGTGACTTGAGACCGGTTCTGCAATCGTGCCGGGGTTTTTGCGGGCGCGAACGCATTCTGGTGCCGGCCAAGGTTTTTCGAGGACGGCGGTGGACCAGCTACTTGCGTACCAGCCCGCTGGATCTGCTTCGACAGATCTGTTCGCGCACGAGCGCAGGCATCGACTGGTGGAAGCGCATCGAACATCTTTATCCCGCAGCCATCAACGGCGCGGTCCTGGGCCTAGAACCCGGCCATGCGCTTGCGCGTGAGGCGCTGGCGGCGGTTCCTGCCCTTGTGCCCGTGCTCCCGCGCCGACGTCCCGCCATCGGTCCGGATCTGCTTCAGGATCTCATCGACGGAAGAAAGCGCACGGACATGTTGGTCTTCGATGCGCCTGCTTTCTATCCCCTGGGCCCGACTATGGCGGTCCACTATTTCCGACAGACGAAGAACGTCGAGGCAGTTACTCGAAAAGTAGTGACCGAGTCGACCTACGTCGTGCATTGGTACAACGACGACATGAAGAAGCTGTCTCGCCCCAACGATTCCAAGGAGCTTGCAGCGCTGGCGGATCACCAGCTTTTCTCGCATATTGCCGCGCGATTCACGCGGACGAGCGGACCATGAGACGCAAGACCATCGTCCAACTCGTTTGCGTCAGCGCGTCGCTGGCGGCGTTGCTTTGGCTGCTTGGCCGGATTGGCTGGGGCACCATCGGACATGCCTTGGGGCAGGTTGGGTGGAAGGGGCTCTTGGCGCTCATGTTGCTGGGGTGGATCGAGAGCTTCGCGGACGGCACGGCCTTGTGGGTCGTCATGGGCCAGCGGCTGCGCTACGGATTCGGGATCGCGGTGAACGCCGCGGGCTCCATGCTGAACCTGATCCTGCCTTGGGAATCGGGCGAGGTGCTCAAGGGCACGTTGCTGCGCGGGCAGTTCGGCACCCAGTCCGCAGTGTCGGGCACGATCTTGTGGAACTACATCTTCAAGATCTCCCGTCCAGTCGTTTCCATGACCGCTGCCCTATGTGGTTGGGCGTTCTCCCGCGGCAGTGAAGGTTCGCACATTGGCATCATCCTCGTCGCCAATCTGTTTTCCTTCCTTCCGTACTTGGCGTTGCGCGTGCTCGTTCGCTTTGGCGCCGCTGCGGGGTTGGTGCACATTCTTGGCATCATCCCCGTGCTGCGGCGCCATTCCGGGCATTGGATCGAAAGTGCGCGCAACATCGATCGCGAGGTCAAGCAATACTGGCACCAGCGGCCGCTCGACTACTTGAGGGTGTTCGGTCTTCAGTTGATGGCACGGGCGACGGGATGGGCGAGCATCTACGTGGCGCTCAATGCCCTCGGCATGGAGTGCGGTTTTGGCCAGGCCTCGTTGCTGTACGCCACGGTGAATGTCGCCGACTACATCGTGGCGGTGCTGCCGGCGCGGGTCGGAGTCTCCGAGGGGACGTCGTACTTCATCTTCAAGTTTCTGGGCCTCGATCCGGCCACGGGTGTCATCATGTACGTGGTCTTGCGCATTCGCACCATCCTGGCCAATGGCTTTCTGACCCCGGCTGCCTTCTTCAACTGGAAAACGCCGACGATTAGCGACGATCAGCCCGCGCGGTGAGTGTGCTAGTTTGATCGCGATGCAGAAGAAGGCGGTACTCGCTTTGTTGGTCGACGGCGCACGCGCGGACGTCTTAGCGCGCATGGCGCAAGCCGGAGAGTTGCCTGCCCTGCAGAAACACTTCGTCGATCGCGGCGGGCTTGCCACTGCCACGTCCGTGTTTCCGACGGTGAGCGGCCCGGCCCACTTGCCCGTGCTGGCAGGCGTGCATCCTGGATCCGCGAATTTGCCCGGCATACGCTGGGCCGAGCGTCCGAGCGGGCGGCGCGGATGGTTTTTCGGCCGCACGCGATCGTATATGGCGCCTTTCCGTGCGTGGAAACTGGAACGGGATGTGCCGGCGCATATCACCACGCTGTTCGCTCACGTTCCGGCCATGGCGGATGTGAATACCTGGTTCGTGCGTGGCTGTCCGGGGCCGGCCCGTCGCACCCGATGGTCCAAGCCGACCGCCTTTCTGCGCAGCCTGGTCACGCGCAATTGGCATCGTTCGGAAGACCAGGCCGAAAAGGCCCTGCTCGGCGCCCTCGACCGCGGGTTCACCTCGGTGCACGCGGTATTCCCCGCCATCGACGAACTCGGTCATCGCTTTGGTCCACTGTCCGAGCCGAGCTTCGAAGCCTATCGGCGCTTCGATCGTGCCTTGCAGCGGATCCTGGATGCGCTCGCTCGGCGCAAGCAGCTTGAGGAAACCCTGATCGTGATTTCCTCTGACCACGGCCAGACCGCAACCCACACCCACGTCGACATCGACGGCGTCGTCGCGCGCGTCTATCCGCGAACTGTGTGCTATCCCAAGATCTGGCGACACGCATTCTCGGCCGAGGCCGCGGTGATGGTGTCCGGCAATTCGATGGCCAACGTGTACGTCCAAGGGGCCGGTGGATGGCACGAGCGGCCGGACTTCGATGCGCCCGCTTCGCAAGCCGCGCAGCTCAAGGCCTGCCTGCTTGAGCACGAGGCCATCGAGCATGTGATCTATCGTTCCGCAGCCCCCGGCGTTTTCGTCATTGCCAACCGAGAGGGCGCCTTGCGCATGGAACTTGTGGACGGCGCGGGCGCGGCAGGTCCGCGGGTGCGCCTTTCGCGTGAAGGGAAGGATCCGCTCGGCTATGGCGATCTTCCAACCCTCGCGGGCAGCAAGGAAATCGCAGAATGGTCCGCGGATTCGGCGTATCCCGATGCTCCCTGGCAGATTGTTCGCTTTTTTGCCTCCCGCCGCGCGGGAGATCTGGCCGTGTGCGCGCGCCACGGATTCGATCTGCGCGCGAGCTTCGAATACCAGCCGCACAACGGTTCACACGGCGGCCTGCACCGCGATCACATGCTGGTGCCGGCCTTAACCAACGGCCGTTGGTCAAGGCAAAGGATGCGCACCGTGGATCTCTTCCCGTCGATCTTGTCGGCACTTGGCAAGCCCATCCCGCCGGGCATCGACGGCGAGACCGTGGCTATCGACTGAGATGGAAACCCTCGGAGGGTTTGCTTTGCACTCGGCACCTGCCACCCGCCCTGCCACCCCCTCGCTGCGCTCGGCCTCGCCAAGCCTTCCCGCGGTTGGGCTCCGCCGGGCAAAGCCCGGCTTCGCCATCGCGGCTAGCCAGCTACTGCCGGGTGGCGACGCCCAGCTCGCAGCCGCGCCGTCGAAAAATCCGCACTGTCCCGACCGTGCTCACGACATCGTAGTGAGATTGGAGGTAATTCATCATGCGCGGGAAGTTCTCCACCGGGAATGCCTTCCAGTTGCGGAAGGTGTGCGAGCCGTCGATGATGTACGTGGCCTGGCTGCGTTCGAGGTCGTCCATGAGCTGGTCCCAGTGCTCGGGCCGGATAGCATCGCTGGCCTTGATTCGACCCGAGCGAATGGCCCAGTTGCCTGGCACGTTCCCGCAGATGGTTGACGACGGACCGACGAAGCGACTGGCCAGGGGAAGGTCGGCGGGATACACGAACATGGCGCCGGGTCCCCAACTGAACATCGAGGCGCCCTCGTGGCACGCATCTGCGTGCAAGATCTCCGCGACGTGGTGGTAGACCGGATTGTATTCTTCCCAGGGGAATTCGTGGCCGCTGAGGTAGAGGATTCCGTTGGCCACGCTGAAGCAGAACCAGCTCGACAGCGCGTAGGCCAGGGTCAGCTTGGCCCAGCGGCTCGCTGGCGATGTCCAAAGGGCGGCAAGCACCGGTCCCGCGCCCAGCGCCAGCGGCGTATAGAGCGGCACGAAGTAGTGCGGATAGAAACGAAAGCCCACGAAGACGATTGGAAAGGTGCAGACGAGGACGCTGGCGATGAAATACCACTGGTAGCGCGACAAGCGCGAGCGCGAGCGCAGGGCCAGCACCCACAGGCCCACGGTAGCGGCCAGGAAGGGCAGGAAGTACTTCGCAATCCGCTGGAAGATCTCGCCCCACTCCATGGGTTGCTGGGCGTAGGCGTAGTTGTGGAGGACGGTCCAGTAGAGAAAGGCTTGGCCGTCGCCGAGCGCAACGAAGATCCTCCAGGTCACAACGAGGGGAAGCACAAGCCCGGCGACGAGCGCGGCCAGGGCAAGGAGCGATCTTGGCCGTGCTTGCCGGTTGGCCAGGACGGCGGCCAATCCCAGCGCGGGGAACCAAGCGAAGGCTTGCTGTTTGAACAACATGGCGATGCCGAGCAGACCGCCGCTGCAGAACAAGCAGGCGAGCTTCCTGGCGCGGGCCTCATTCCCGAGCACGGCCACGGCCCACGTGGCCGGCAAGAGCAAGAGCATTTCGCAATTCACGGAGTGCATGTCGTGGGCCAGGTAGGACGCGCCGAAAACCAAGAAGGCCATGCCCGCCAGTGCGCCCCGGCGGTCGTGAGCAAAGAACGCGGAAACGCCAAGCGCGGTCAGGGGAATGGTCATGACCACGGAAAACAGGTGGATGGCGAACATTCCTCGGCCGAGGAGGAGCTGGGCGAAGGCGTAGTAGAGGTAAAGCAGCGGCGGCTTGTTGTCCACGAAGCCAACGTACAGATGCTTGCCGCGCAAGAGCTCCCAAGAGCCCACGATGTGCATGGCTTCGTCGACGTCTAGGATGTCCGCGCCGAGCAGAAATCCTCGGCTGGCAAGACTGGTTGCCACAAACAGTAGGAACAACGCCAGTCGAGGGCGCCGGCGATAGAAGTCGCCGGCTTTCTGGAAGAGAACACTAGGACGCATCGGATTTCCAAGTCTCGCGGGTCGGTCTGGCATCAAGTCCGGCGCGCCTTGTGCTTGGTGTAGGGCCAGTAGCGCAGGTGATACCAGGCATAGGCCAAGCCGAACTGGATGCGCCGTGGAATCGACACACCCTCGAAGCTGGGCCAAAACAGGTTGCATGTGCCACAAGGCGGAATCTGGTGGCGCTTGCCCGTCCGGTGCGCCTGGCGATAGGCCCGCGCGCGCTGGCCGTTGTAGATGTCGAGGACGGATTCCTTGGTGGCATCGCCCCAGCCGAAGTCGCCTTCGGCGTCCATGCAGCACAAGGTCACGAGACCATTCGACAGTACGTCCACCCGGGTCAGGTGCTCGCACGGAAAGTTCGGCACTGGCAGTGGGCTGCGCACGTCGCCCAGGTAGTTGAACAGTCCGACGATCATGCAGTTGACGTTCTTGCTCTTGCAATAGGCCGCGAAACGCTTCTCGTCAGTCGCCGTCGTGTCTTCGGTGCGGGTCATGCGCACCGTGATCTCGCGGGCCAGGCGTTTGCGACGCAAAGGCTCGACGGCGTAGTCGATGTTGCGCAAGGTTCGCTCCAGGCGCAGGCCCATCACGGCCTCGTACTTTTCCGCGTCGAGCGTATTCAGACTGATGAACAGGTGATCGATACCGAGGTCGAGCAGCGAATCCACGCGCTTGTCGGTCAGGCCGAAGCCGTTGGTGTAAAGGCGCAGCTTGGTGCTCGGGAGGCGCTCGCGGATGTACTGCAAGCGGGGAATGATCTGCGGATCCATGAACGGTTCGCCGTTCAGAAAGGGTTCGATGGCGTGCAGCTTGAACGTCGCGCAGTCGTCGACGATCTTGCGAAAAGTCTCGTCCGACATGGTCTGGCGGTCGCGGCTCATCACGCTGTTGGGGCAGAAGGGGCACTTGGCGTTGCAGGCGTTGGTGGTCTCGATGGCCACCAGGCGCGGGACTTCTCGGGCGTCGCTGCTCAAGAGGCCCTCATCTTGCGGCGCTGCTGTCGCCAGAGAATGATTGCGGGCAGGGCGAGAAGGGCGGCGGCCAGACAGGAAATTTCCCCCAGAATGGCCATCAAGCCGAAACCGCGCAGGGCCCGGCTGCTGGCGGCCAGCAACGAGCCATAGCCTACGATGGTCGTCCACGAACAGAGGGCCACGGCGGCGCCCGTGGAGCCGACGGCCTTCACCATGTCGCGATCATCGCGATAGCGTTGCGCGACGTTGAGGCCGTATTCCGCGCCGATGCCAAAGGTGATGGGCAGCGCGATGAAATTGAGGAAGGTGATCTTGACCTCGGCAGTTCCCGCGATACCCACCATCCAGACCACGCCCACCAGCAACGTCGCGATGGCGGCCAGGGCGGCAGAGCGCGGCCGCATGATGAGAAAGGAAAACAGCAGGACGACGATGAGCGAAGCGGCGGTGGCCAAGGGGCCGTCGTGCAGGATGGATCGAATCATGCCGGCGAACACCACGGCGCTACCCGAGGTCGAGATGGTCTTGTTGTGCTCCGGGAGGGGAAGGTACTGCAACACGTGGGCGATGCGCAGAAGGTCGCGGCCATTCCACACCGACAGGTGCTGTTCGATGGGATAGACCAGCACCACCCGACCGATGGTCCCGTCCGCCTCGGTGAATGGACGTCGTGCCAGGACAGGAACGTCTGCGGGCGTGAGCAAGCGGAGATCTTCCGCGATGTCGATCTGCGCGATCTGCTTGCGCTCCTTTTCGTTCAGAGCCGTGAGCGCCCGATCATGCGTGAGTTTCTGGATGTCCTTGAGCAGCACCAGCTTGCGCGTCTGCGCCTCCGCAGTTCCAGGCAGAACATCGTTGATGGTGATGATTTGGCCAATGACGTGTTCGGACTGGTCGTTGCGCAAGATGGATGCGCGAATCGATTCGACCTCGCCGATGTTGTCCGCCAACACGATGATGGGCGAGGGCCAACGACCGAAGAGTTTCTCCATGCTTTGATTGAACTGGCGAGAATCCTCGGTGCTTTGCAGGTTGGCGTTGAGCTTGCGGAAATCGTATTCGAAGGGAGCGCCCGCGAAGTGCAGCAGGCCCACGCCGCAAAAGACGGTCAGCGCGGCGGCCACGATGGCGATGCTACGCGGGTGGCGAGAGAGCCATCGGCCTAGGAAGGAAAGATTCAGCGGGGCGCGGGAGGGACGTTGTTTCTTGGCCGGCGCCCGTCGGTCGAGCATGAAAAAGATCGAGGGCAGGACCGTGAAGGTGAGGGCCCAGCAGAACAGGACGCCGAACGCGGCCATCACGCCGAATTGGTAGAAGCCGCGGAACTTGGTCAGCATCAGGGTCGCGTAGGCCGCGGATGCGCAAACCGCGGCGACGCCGGTTCCTCGCGTCACCCCGGCGATCGCGCGCTCCATGGACTCGAAGGTGGAGGCCCCAGTCGCTTGGCATTCTTCGTAGCGTGACATCAAAATGATGGCGTAGTTGATGCCGTTGCCGAGAATGATCGAACCCAGAAAAGCGGTGGAGGAATTGACATAGCCGAAGGCCAGCTCGGCGACCGCGAAGGCCATCACGGTGCCGACGACGGCCGAGGTTGCGATCAGCGGCAACGAACGCAGCCGCCGGAAATAGAGGGCGATGGAGAGCGCAACAATCACCAGGCAGGTGACGGTGACCCACAGAATGTCGCTTTCGACGGCCTTGCGGGTGGCGATGGCGGTGGCCACTGGGCCGCCGACAAAGGCATCCATTTGGGAGTGAAAGGCGTGCGGATCGTTTTCGCGAATGAGCCGGGCCGCCGCCTGGTAGATGCCCTCGCCGCCGTGCTCGCCGAAGATACCACCCGGAGGAAGCGCGGCGATCCACACGTAGCTGCCGTCTTGGTTGGTGAACACGCCGTCTGGAAAACGCCCGCCCAGATTGTCGTGCTTGGTCAGACGATCGCGCATGGCATCGACCGACTCCTCGTCGTCGTCGGACAGATCGACCAGCAACGGGTTCTTGCGTCTGGAGATCTCGCTGCGCAGGCGATCGCGGATGGACGTGAGGTCGTTCTCCGAGATGTAGAGCCACTTGTTCTTTTCGAAGAAACCCTTGAGGTCGCGGACGTGGTAGGTGGCCAAGGCCACCGTCGACTTCGGCAGCTCTTGCAGCTTTTGCGTCAGCAGATCGGCGTAGCGCAGATTCGCGGCGTGGTCGGGAGAACGAATGCCGATGAGCAGGAGCGACATGTCACCCAGGCGCTTCTGCGTCTTTTCCAGCGCGACGACGCCAGGATCATCGCTGGGAAGGAGTTCGGAGATGGCCGTCTTGAGTTCCAGCCTCGACGCGAGAGCAGCCGCGACCGCGAAGATGAGGAGAGTGACAAGCAAGATCGCGCCGGCACGGCGAGAAACGAATTGGCAGTAGCGCACGGATCTGGAATCGGTCGAGGAGGACATCTAGAGGGCAGAACCTAACCCGTTCACGCCCCGCGAAACAAGGGATCTAGAGAGCATGCCCATCCGACCTTGCCTTCTGCGAGTGGCTGACCTCCGAAGTGGGGGGCGCCGCCGTGCCTGGGTCGAGCTTTTTTCCGCGAACCGGTGAACCGCTTCATTCGTTTCCATTTCGAAGACCGACTTGACCAACTTGACCAACGACGGTGAGGGTGGCACGATCAGCATGATCGTCGAGGGACCATGCGCAAAGCCGTGAATATCTACCAGGCCAAGACCCAACTGTCCGACATGGTAAGTCGGGCCGCTGACGGCGAGGAGTTCGTCATCGCCAAGGCCGGTAAGCCGCGCGCACGGCTGGTGCCGCTCGCTGCCCAGCCGCCTCGTCGGCGGCCTGGCGCTGGCAAGGGCAAGGTGTGGGTTGCAGATGACTTCGATGCTCCGCTACTGCCAGATCTGCTGGCTGCCTTTGAGGGGCGCTAGACTTGCGACTTCTGCTCGACACCCATGCTTTCCTGTGGTGGTGGGCTGGAGATCGAAAGATCGGCGCCAAGGCACGCTCGGCGATTGGAAGCGCGGATACCGTCTTGGTCAGCGCGGCGTCGGTGTGGGAGATGACGATCAAGATGTCTCTCGGCAAGCTGCGTTTCGACGGGAGCATCGGCGATGCTGTGGAAGCCTGCGGCTTCGAGCGCCTTGCCATGAGATTCGAACACGCCGAGGCCGTTCGCAGCCTGCCTTCCCACCACGGCGATCCGTTCGACAGGATGTTGACTGCGCAGGCCATCGTCGAGGGCGCGACGCTGGTGACTCACGATCGCGCCATGGCAAGCTATCTCGTCCCTGTCTTGTGGATCTAGCTCGCTGGCGTCGACGGGGTTTCGCCCGTGCCGAGCATTCAGCCGCGACCAGCTCTTGCATCCGCTCTCCTGTTGCTTATGACACGTGATGCTGGCAAGCTGCTTTCCACCTGACCATGAACAAAACCTCTTTGAAGTCCGCTGTTTTGGCCAGTGCATTCGCAACCCTCGGGGCGTGCGCGCACACGCCGCCGCCGCCGCCGTCGCCCTGCACGACGCCTGAACCCATCCGGATGAACCTAGCCGCCTCGTCAAGGCTCAATCCCGGCGAGAACGGGGAATCGCTCGCGACCACGGTGCGCATCTACCAGCTCAAGGATACCGGCAAACTGGTCGAGTCCAGCTTGGATCGGATTCTCGACGGAGATCGCGCCGTGCTTGGCGAAGATTTCGTCGCGGTCCAAGAAATCACCCTCTACCCAGGGGAAAAGGCGGCGCCGGCCATGGTGCGCGGCGAAGGCGCGGCCTACCTGGCAGTGGTGGCGATGTTCAGGCGCCCGGTGGGGCCGTCGTGGCGAGCGATTCGCAAGCTTCCGCCTCCGGATCCCCAGCATTGTCACGGAACGGTTGCAACGCCCGCGGCGCTGGCGGCGTCTCAATTGAAGTTCGCCTTGGAAGACAGTCGAGTGGATATGCGATGAGGTCCAATTCATGAAGGGTCTTCAACGAGTCGTTTGGTCCGAGGGCATGCTGGTTTCGCCCCAGCACTTGCAGCAGGCGGATCTGTACCACGAGCGCATGCTCGACTGCCGTCTGACGGCGAGCACGCCGCTTTCCTGGGGCATCTCGGCCGTGCAGATCGACGCCGGAGCCCTGGCCGCCGACCAACTCGTGGTGACCCGGTTCGCGGGCGTTTTGCCTGACGGGCTTCCGCTGGATTTCAAGGCCGGCGATCCCGAAGCCCCGGCCGCGCGGCCCATTGGCGCGAATTTTCCGCCAGCCTTGCCCGCGCTGGAGGTCTTCCTGGCCGTGCCCAAAGAGCGCGAAGGTGTGCCGTCGGTGGCGGCGGAGATGGCGGGCGATGCCAAGGTGCCGGCGGGCAAGGCCGCGATCCGAACCCGCTTCCGCAGCGCCAGTCAGAAGATCGTCGATATGACCGGCGAGGCCGCGGATCTGACCATGGCGTTTGCCCAGCGCAACCTGACTGTGCTCTTCGGCAACAATGCGCGCGACGACTACGAATCGATCAAGGTCGCCGAGGTCGTGCGCGACGCGGGCGGGGCAATGCTTGTCAGCGACGCCTATATCCCGTCGGTGCTGACCATCGCGGCCTCGCCTTTCCTCATGGGCGCGGTCCAGCGCCTGCTCGCGCTCATGGTGGCCAAGCAACGCCAGCTCTCGGCGGAAAGGCAGCAGCGCGATTCGGCGTCCATCGAGTTCGGGGCCAACGACGTGACCCGCTACCTGCAGCTTTCGGCGCTCAATGCCACCATTCCGTTTCTGGTACATGCGGGTCGCAACGGCGACCTCAGCCCGCGTGAGCTGTACCTATTCCTGATTCAAAGCGCGGGCCAACTGTCGACGTTTTCCATCGACACGGACCCCTCGGCGTTCCCGCCCTTTGTCTACACCGACCTGCGCTCGACCTTTGAAGAGCTGTTTGCCCTGCTGACCGGGCTTCTGCGCGCGAACTTGCGCGAGCTGTGCGTGCGCGTGCCCATCGAGATTCATGAGGGCATTCACGTCGGCACGCTGAACGACGAGCGCATCCTCAAATGCCAGCAGTTCGTGCTGGGCGCGGTGTCGTCCCTGCCCGTGGAGCAGATTGCCCGCGATCTGGCCGGCCGGACCAAGATCGCGTCGTGGACACAGCTGCCGTTTCTCATGCGCGCAGCGACCCGCGGCGTTCCCTTGCAAGTCACCCACCGACCGCCTCCAGAAATCCCCGTGCGGCCCGGCGTGGTCTACTTCCTGATGGACACATCGATCGATCACTGGCGGCACGTGCTGGCCGAGCGGAAGGTTGCGATCTACGCGCCCCCGCCGTTCGACCCGTCCCAAGTGAAGGTCGAACTGTACGGCATCCCGAGCAAAGGCTGAGGTGGCGACATCATGGCGGACATCGTTCAAGAGCTGACCGGAGAATGTTTCGGCGCCATCGCGCGCCTGCGTGAACTAGACGGGCCGGTCCCGTCGCCTGAGACGGTGCACAGCCGCCTGCGCGGCTTCTTCGAGAAATTGAAGGATCGCGCGCGCACGCACGGTGTTCCCGATCGGGACACGCAGGACATCGTGTACGCCCTGGTCGCGCTAACCGACGAGGTGGCCATCAACACCCCCGAACCGCTGCGTTCGTACTGGATGAGCCAGCCGCTGCAGCTTCACTACTTCGGCGAGAACGTGGCGGGCGAGGGCTTCTTTGCACGGCTGCAGGCCCTGCTCAGCGACGGGCGACGTATCGAGGTGTTGCGCGTCTATCATCTGTGCTTGCTCTTCGGTTTCCAGGGCAAGTATGGATTCCCGGGCGGCGACGTGGAGCTCATGCGCATCGCTGATGGGGTGCGCAACCTGCTCGAACGGAATCTCGAGGTGCCGGACGAAATGGCCCCGGCGGGCGAGCCGCCCGACGAGCCCATGGTGCGCAGGGCGAGCAGCAACTTGTTGCTTTGGGTATCGCTGGGGATCTTTGCCCTGGCCCTTGCCGTTTTCGTGGGGTTGCGCGTGTCGTTCGATCAACAGGTTGCCGACGTCACTGCTCGCGTCGACAAACTAGCGCACTAGAGGTCACGCCGTGCTCAAGTACATCTTCGGGGCTATCTTCATCGCACTCGTCTGGGCGGCCGCCATCGTCTTCCGTGGCGTTTCCGCGCTGTTCATCGCGGCCATCGTCGTCACCGCCTTGGTGGTGCTGGGACTGGCGGCCTATGCAATATTCAAGGCCGTCGCCACGCGAAAAGCCGCCAGTGCCATCGAGCGGGGACTGGGCGACATGTCTGGCAAGTCGAATATCCGGCCCGATCAGCAGGCCGAGATCACCGCCATGCAGGTGGAGTTCCAGAAGGCCATCGCCGGGCTCAAGTCGTCGCGCCTGGGGCACAAGGGCCGCGATGCCCTAGGCCTGCTTCCCTGGTACATCATCATCGGACCGCCCGGCGCCGGCAAGACGACCGCGCTGCGCAGCTCGGGTTTGCAATTTCCGTACGCCAAGGGCGGCAAGGTTAAGGGCGTGGGTGGCACGCGCAACTGCGATTGGTGGCTGACCAACGAAGCCATCATTCTGGATACCGCCGGCCGCTGGTCGACCCAGGACGACGACCACGAAGAATGGCTGGCCTTCTTGGATCTCTTGCGCAAGACCCGCCCCAAAAAGCCGGTCAACGGCATTCTGCTCGCGGTCAGCGTGCTCGACCTCGAGGGTGGCGAAGAGGAGATGGCGGCGCTGGCCAAGGCGCTGCGCGATCGCCTCGACGAGGTGACCGGCCGCCTCGATATGGTGGTGCCGGTCTATCTGCTGGTCACCAAGACCGACCTCGTTCCTGGCTTCGTCGAGATGTTCGGCGACTTGCGCGACAAGGAGCGCGGACAGATCTGGGGCGTTTCGCTTCCGCTCATGGCCAGTCCCGATGAACGGGCCGACACGCTGGGCGAGCAACTGCAAGAGCTCTTCGACGTCGCTGGGCAGCGAGCCTTTCCGCGCTTGACCGAGGAGCGGCGGGTGGACGCACGGTTCAAGATTTTCGAGTTCTCCCAGCAGCTTGAGGCTTTTGGGCAGAACCTCACGGCGCTGGTCACCGAGTTGTTCGCCGAGAATGTCTACCAGGACGCCCCCATTCTGCGCGGCGTGTACTTCACCAGCGGCACGCAAGAGGGTCGCCCCATCGACCGCATCATGCAAAACATGGCCGCGGCGTTCGGGGTTTCCGGGCGGGCGGCGGCGTCGGTCGCCATCACCAAACCCAAGAGCTACTTTCTGCGCGACGTCTTCACCAACGTGGTCTTCCCCGACCAGGCAGCGGCGGTGCGCAGCACGCGGGTGATGCGCAAAGAGCGGGTTCGTCGTCTCGCCATCACCGCGGCAGCTTGCGTGCTCGCGGCCGGTTTTCTTTTTCTGCCGATTCGCTCGTACAGCACCAATTCCGGCTATGCCAAGGATGCCCTGCGCGCCATCGACAAGCTGGCCTCCAGCAAGTCGAGCAAGGACGGCGCGGGTCTGGTTTCCGCGGAATCGCTCGAATCCGTCGAGGATTTGGCCAAGTCGCTGGCCGAAGGTGACAGCAGTTCGGCGCTGTTCCCGCGCGCGAGCGTGACCAAGCAACTGCATACCTCCGTCGAAAGGCTGGTGGTGCGTCCCATCGTGCGTGCCGATCTGGCCAAGGCGGCATCCCAGGGCGGCCTGGGCGCCTCGGATCTCATGGATGCGCTGGTGTTGCACCTGCTGCTCACCCAGGACAAACAGCCCGATGAACCCACGCCGCGCACCGATCGCTGGGAGGCCGCGGTCAAGCTGGCTGCCGAAAAGGCATCCGCGCGCTGGGTGGCCCTGACCAACCAGCCCGCCGCTGGGCGGGCACCGCGCGTGCTCGAAAACCTGGTCAAGTTCTACCTCCTCGGCATCACGGATCCGGCGGACATGATCGACCGGGACAAGAAGTTCGTGAACTACGCGCGCACCATCTTGATCGGCTCGGGCGACGATCCGCTGGCCGAAATCATCAACGATCCAAGCATGCCGCGCGATCTCAAGGCCATCGACTTGCTGGGCAGCGCGGTCGTGCTCTTCACTCCTCAACAACAAGGCAAGGGCAGCAAGAAGGAGGTCGCCGTGCGCGGCGCCTTCACGCCGACAGGGTACCTGGCCGTGAAGAAACGCCTCGGCCAGCTCGAAAAGGCCCAGGACGACGACGAGAACTCGTGGATCCTGGGCAAGGAGCGCAAGGCCAAGGACGCCCGCGCCATCGCCAAGATCAAGGCGGACTACTTCGGGCAGTACATCGCGGCTTGGAAGCGATTCCTGCTCACGTTGTCCATGCGCGAACCGGCCTCGCTCGACGAGGCGCGCGCCCTTATCAAGAAACTCAACAGCGACAAACCCTTCGAGGCGACCTGGAAGAACATCGACGAGAATTTGGTTCTCAAGGACGAGTCGCTGGCCGACAAGGCGCTGGGCATGCTCAAGGGCGCCGCGGCCAAGAAAGGCCTCAAGGATCCGCGCGGCAAGGGAAAGCAGGCCGACGACGATGACGATGACAATCGGGATCCCGGCGCCAAGCAGGTCGAGACCGCGTTCGAAGGGCTGCTTCGCTTCGGCTCGGTCAAACCCACGGGCTTTGAGCAATACGGCCAGATTCTGACCGAGCTGGCGGGCGCCATGGGCGATCAGGGCATGCCCGACGGCAAGACCTTCCAGACCGCCATTCGCACCCAGCGCACCAACCTCTCCAACCTCATCGCACGCTACGACGACCAGGGTTGGGAGCAGGGGATGCTGGAAAAGATCCTGATGCCGCCCTTGCGCGGCGCCGAGGTCGCCGTGGTGGGCGCCAGCGCGGACTCGGCCAATCGCAAGTGGTGCGAGACCGTGTTCGTGGCCTTCGATCAGCTGCTTGCCGGCAAGTACCCGTTCGCCAGTGGCAAGATGGGCGAGGCCAAGGTCGCCGACATCGAGAAATTCTTCCAGCCGTCGACCGGGACGCTGTGGCAGTACTTCAATGACTCGCTCGCCTCGGACATCGAGAGGGTAGGGACGCTTTTCCGTCTCAAGGAAGGCGGCGCGGTTCACTACCGCGATGAATTCCTGAAGTTCCTCACCCACTCGGCCGAATTGACCGGCCGGATTTTCGCCAAGGAGCCGGGGAAGATCGGCATGCCCGTGGGCGTCCACATCCGCCCGTCGGCGCAGTACTCGAAGATCATCATGGATCTCGGCACCAAGAGGATCACCGGGCTCAATGCTGTGGATCGCTGGGATGAATTCGTGTGGCCCGTCCGTCGCGCCAACTTCCGGCTTTTCGTCAAGAGCGACGAAGTCGAGGCCATCGGGCCGCGCGACGAGGGCGAGTGGGCGCTTTTCTATCTGCTTGCCATGGGCAACAATCCGTCGAAGAACGGCGACTACGTCTCGCTGACCTATTCGCCCGCAAACGGCCAGAACAAGATCCTGGTCGACTTCAAACCAGACAACATTCGCGAGATCTTCCAGAAATTCGCCCTGCCGAGGAGTATCACCGCCGGCGGCGGTTCATGCAGGAAATAGCTGGGGTCGCCATGTACATCAATACTCTACCGCGCATTCGTGAACCGGCGGCTGGCCTGTACGGGAAGATCCTGGCCGAACGCGACTTCGTTCGCATCAACGCCGGCGATTTCCAACAGGCGGCGCTCGATCAGTGGTTTCAAGAGGGCGTCGAGTGCCTTCACACCGATCGCACGCGTCTGCCCGACGAGCCGACGCACTTTCTTCTGATCGCGCCCAGCGGGGACGCGTTTGTCGGCGGGTTCATGCCCGGCGAGGATGCGGTGGGGCGGAACTTCCCGCTGGTCATTTCAGTGCGCCTCGAAGCGCGCAAGCTGGTCGATGCCTTGCCGCTGCTACCTTCGATCTTCGGGCCGTTCTACGAGGCGGCGACCACGGTTGCCGAAGCGGCCCGCGGACTGACCGCCCAGGATTTGGCCGCGCAGGTCGACTGGCTCAAAGAGACGCTGAAACAGAGCGCCCCCGCGCTACCGCTCGACATCCTGCTGGCTGGCTCCAGCTTCTTCGAGTTGCGCGTGGCCATCGGCAGCTTGAACGAGGGCGGCGGGTACGCGCTCCACACCCTGGCCACCGCGTGCGAGCAGGCCTCGACCAAGCCGCCCGAGTCGCCCAAACAAACCGTCGTTCTCGAATGCCCGACCCCGACCGACGGCATGCGCGCGTTCTGGCTGGAACTCATCCGGCGCAAGTTGCGCTCAGGTGCTGCCACGCCCTCGGTGATGTGGACCCCGTCGCGCCTGCTGGTGGCGCTGGGACCGGCGCCGGCGCAAATGCTGGCCTTCCTGGCCAATCCGGAGCACAAGAGCCAGCGCTTCTGGCCCCTGCACACGGACAGCGTGGCGGCCAACGAGAAGGCCGTGCAGGCGCTATCTTCGGCTCAGTCGCAGCTTCTTGGTTCCGGCCAAGCTTCACTGGCGGACGTGCTGGAGACGTTCGGAGCGGGGTAGGGGCCGACGCCCGGAAGCATTCGGGAGAGCGGCGCTCGGCTCTTCCGCGGGCTTGCGGCAGGAGCGATCCGCCGGGAACGTCCATCAACGGCCGCGCTTCGCGCGTCCATGATGGACTCGGTCGTCGACTGGCATCCTCGCTGCGCTCGGAGCGTCTCCTCACGTCCCGTCAGATCGCTCCTGCCCGCCCGCGCGCCGAGCTTGCACTGGGCTCGATCTCGAAGTGCACTTCCGAGCCCTGCTCGGGCCCGCGGTTGACATGGCCGATGTATCCCACGAGGTCGCCGGTTTTGTAGCCCGCAACCAGGCCAGATGACCCGCCGGCTACGGCAGGTCGGGTCCTGTCGCTACAGGACTCCTTCCCGAAGCGCGGCTCCGGTCGATTCAATTCGCAGAGTGGAGAATGCGGCCATCTGGGAGTGCGCCTGCAGCACAGGCGGCACGCTCCCTACGCCGTGCTTCGGGTCCCTTCCTTCCGTGCCACCCGACCCGCCTGCGCCGGCTAGACATGCGGGCACGCGTGATGTTCGGCAAGAGTCACGGAGTGCGAGCCGCGCTCCGGCGAGCTGACCGCATCCATACCTTCTTGAATCACTGCCCGGAGTCGGCGTCTGAGTTCAGATATTCCTCTGGGACATCAAGCATGGGCCGTCGTAGGTCGGTTGAGGTCTGGGGTGACGGGCCGCTTGGCGGGCTCGCTGTCGCGGGGTTGACCACTCGACCGGCGAATAGAATCACGCCGGTCCTCATGTCGCGAATCAGGTAGAGGAATGGATGGTCGGCGTGAAAGACGGCCCGGCGTAACCGTGGGCCTACCTTGAGGCTTATGTCCACACCCATGACTACGGCGGTCACTGCCGCTGCTTCGGTCCCAAGCTCATTGGTTTCGATCCAGGCCTTCTGGATGGCCTCCATGATGTAGAGGTTTTCGCGCGCCGACCTACAGGCGTCGAAGGCCTGCCCATTTTCGCGCGGCCCCAAGTTCGCCACGCCTGTGAAATCCGCATGACAAGGGTCAAAGGCCAGCCGCATCCCCATGGCTTTCAGCGAGGTCACCAAAGGCAGCGAGGTCTCCGTGCCGAAGCGGGGAAGTTCGAGATCCACCATCCGATTCTCGAGAGCCTCGATCCAGTCAACATACGAGCTGGCAAGACGGTCCTCGATCCGCGACAGGCCGTCGTTGCTTTCGGGCAGGACGACGATCATCGACAGACCGCCCTTGTACGGTAGCTCGACCAGCTTGGCGCCCGCCACCTCTGCATAGCGGAACTCATCGGACTGCCGCATCATCTTGGTCGTGATCTTTCCCTCCGCCGTGGTGAACCAACCGTCGCGCGTGTTGCTTCCCACAAATGGATTCCGCCACTTGGCATTCAGATAGACGGCGTTGGTTAGCACCATTCGCGTTCCCTCATCCAGCCGATCGAGAATCTGCGGAATGCGGCCGTGAGTCTCGGCCGACGCCCATTGGTTGATGGCCGCTGTGGCGACACCGGGAGCGCGCTCGAAGTCCACCTCGGCGATCGGCGCTCGGAAGCGTTCGCGCAAGAGAGAAAGGTAGTCGGGCAGGAACGTGAAATCCTTCTGCGTCCATACCCGATCCGCCACGCTCAGCGACAGTTCCTCCTTGCCGTCGTGGTCTTTCAGGGCGGCAAGGACGGCGGCAAACGAGGTGTAGGTCTGATCGAGATTCGCGGATTCGATGTGAAGGGTGTGCAGCATTTCCGCCTGGGTTTCTCCGCGAGCCCCGGCGGCGGCCATGGTCAGCACAATGGCTGCTCCAGCCGGAGAGCACACGAAGTTGTCTCTGCCTCCCCGGGCCTGGCCGTAGAGGTCGAACCCGAAGGCGTTGCTGGCCTTCATCGCACCAGCGACCGTGGAGGCTGCGAAGGAAGTGGCACACCCGCCGCCAGACAACGCAACACACGTCGTAGCCACGGCGACCCAGACTCGCGCGCTCATGGGCATACGGTACGTGTTCCGTCTGGAAATACAATCGCGGCGTTGTGGTGCCTTGCAGCTCCGGCGACCGCAGGTATTGCCTGGACGACGTTAGCCTGTGCGCGGTTCGACCAACAGGGCCACCAACGGTCGCTGACCGGGCGGCGCTCGGAGCGTCTCCTCACGTCCCGGCGGATCGCTCCCGCCCGCCCGCGGGCCGAGCTTGACGACTTGTTGGCCGATGACGACTCGATGGCACGGGCTGCCGCAGGTGTTTATGGTCCAACGGGGCTACCTCAGGGGGTGAATTGGACATCCTCGGTCTTCGAGGTACTCGATATCTCCCGAGTGCAACTTTGATCTCCCGCTCTTGCTGGTCTGTTCTTTCTTCGCGCTTCGATCCTCAAGGATCAACTCGATCGCGCCACGGAGGTCAGTGAAGGATCCGAGAATGCAAGCTCGGCGCGCGGGCGGGGTGGGGACGGTTCCGAGGCGGCGTAGACTCGCGCACCGAGCGTCCGCGCTCGGTTGCCAGCGAGTAGGGACAGGGGCCCGCGACCGGTCTTCCGGTCGCGTTAGGACCCGGAAGCCGAGCGTGCCATGGACGCGCGAAGCGCGGCCGTTGGCATGCGGCCGCGGAGGAGCCGTCCTCACCCCGCCTGAGGAAGCCGAGCGCCGTTCTCCCGAATAGACGCCCTTCTAAACTGACAGGGGTATCCTTGGGCCAAAGGCTACCGCTGATCTGTGGGCGCCAGCTCGATGAGGGGGATCTCGTCGCGGCGCTTGGGGCGGAGGTCTTTGCCGATGAGGGGCGGGAGTTTCAGTTCTTGCGCAAGCGTTGTAGGCGGCTTGGTCCAGTCGAGCAGGGGCACGAGTGAGAGGCGCCGGGGTTCGAGGGTGCCATCGGTAAGGGTGTCGCGTGGCCAGGGAATGTCGGTGTGGGTCGCTCGGGCCGCCAGGGTCAAAAGGAAGGTGATGGGATTGTAGGAATAGATGATCTGGTTCTGCGGTAGGCCGGCGTGCTCGGAAAGGGCGTCGTTCCAGAAGGTGTAGGGGGCGATGGCGATGGCATACATGCGGCGGCGGTCGGCCTCGGGAATGGCGGCCAGTTCGCGCAGACCGACGAACTCCGCAAGGGTCGTGCGGTCGCCCCACTCGTGGCGGTGGCGCACGACCGCGCGGCGCAAGGCCTGGCGCTTGGTCAAATCGTTGCCATGGAAAAGAGCGGTGAGCTCGGCTGCGTCCACTTGTCCGTCGCCGTTCTTGTCCATCATGGCGACCAGCGGCGCGCGGCGAGCGATGGGGCCGTCGGCGGTCGCATTGAGATAGCGAAAGCCGCGATCGAAGTCGCCGGGCAGCTTGTCTGCGGTGAAGATCTCGAAGTGCACTTCCGAGCCCTGCTCGGGCCCCCGGTTGACATGGCCGATGTATCCCACGAGGTCGCCGGTTTCGACCCGTTCATCGAGCAGCGTGACTGTGCCCGATTCGATCGATCGGCGAGCTGCGGCCCGGTCGGGTTGCAGGAGGGCTTGCATCCATGGCACCGGGTTGTCGGCACCAAACTCCGGCAGGCTCAGGTGCGCCAGCAACGAAAAGAAGGTGATGACCTCGCCGTCCACCTCGATCTCGTGCTTGATGAGGACGAACGATGTCGACGAACCATTGCGCTCGGCCTTGCGCGCGGCCACGATGCGTCCGCGCGTCGGCGCCACGACAGACGCGCCAGCCCTGCCGTGGAGGTGGACGCCCGAGTGAAAGAGCCGTCCAGGGGCAAGCGGAAAAAATCCCGTGGCCCGCTCTTCGCTGCTGAAATAGGCGGCCCGCCGCGCGCTCAAGAGATCGTCGCGCGTGCGCGGAACCTCGGTAAAGGCGCGAATCTGGATGGGGAAGACGAACCCTTGCAAGGCGCGCAGGATGCGCTTCCAGTCGAGCGCGCCCGGATCCCATTTTTGCTTGTCCAGATCGACGTGTAGGTGCCCGACGATGCCGTGGAACGACAGCGGGTCTTCGAGGGTATCCATGATGACTTCGCCGTTCTTCTCGGGAACCTCGGGCTTCATCTTGGGAAAAATGCGCAGCAAGGTGCGGGTGAGGGCGACGATGGACTCGTACTGCTCGGGCCGGAAGTCGTAGGCGTCGTATCTTGCGCCGTTGATGACAACGATCTTGCGCGGGCGCGTGCGCCACTCGGCGGGCAGTTTGTTCATCTCGTCGGCCTTGTAGCGACCGCGGTTGCAGATCTCGACACCGACCGAGATCGAGTTCTCTTGTTCCGCGTGGTAGGCCCGCTCGGCCAGATCCAGGGTCTGGTAGATGGTGCCGTCGGTGTCGATCATGAAGTGCGCGGACAACCCGCAGCCCGTGCCGCCGCCGGGCCGGGTGCGGTTGTGCATGGATTTGAAGCACGAACGCGAATTAACGCAACCGTCAAAGTGCAGCACGAATTGCGAGACGATGGCTTGCAGGTTCTCTAGGGTACGCTTGGTGAAGCCCTTGCGCGTGCCGAAGCGGGGGGAGTCGAAGTCGCAGCACCCGCCGGTCTGGTCGATGCAGCGAACTTGGTAGGCATCGAAACCCTGCTCGTCGTTCCACAAGACCACGGTACGGCCCACGTCGAAGGGTTGGCCGGCGGCGATGATCGCCGTGCCACGGGTCGCCGCGGGCGCCGCGGGGGATGCGGGTGTGGACTCGCCCGCCGGTGCTGCCGTCAGGAGCGCCACGATGAGTGGGGAAAGGATACTGCCCATGCGCCGCCGGATGATACTTCAGGTGACCCAATTCTTTGTGATAGGTGTTTGACCATCGTCGCCAGCAAACCTATCATCCCTAGCGGCGAGCTTCTCGTGTTCGACAAATCCAAAAAAGGGGTTCCATCTTCCCAGCGCAAGGGCGGTTCTGTGTCCCGTCGCAAGCCGGGCGTCAAGGGGTGGAGCAAGGTCGACGATTCCTCCCTCCCCGACGAGGGTCGCGTTTCCACGGCCGCGCCGGCTCGAACGGAAGAGCAGCCCTGTCCCAATTGTGGCCAGCCCATGCTAGCGGCCTGGGGCTCGACATGCGGCAACTGCCGGCCGCGCATGGCATCGCCCAAAACCATGTTCATGTCGACGGTCGACGACAAAGGCATGATGCCCACACCGGGCATCAGCCTGGGCTGGTTCGTCGTGCTCTCATCGCTCGACCAGCAGCACCACGGCGCGCTGCTGGAACTTGCTACCCCGGTGACGATTCTCTCGCGCGGCGCCCAGGAAAACACCTCGCTGGAGACCTGGGTCGACTTCAACGACAAGTTCATTTCCAATGGCCATGCCCTGATTCACAGGCCCAAGCGCGACAGCCAGGACGAGGCCTTCACCATTCGCGACCGCGAGGTGCCGGGGCCGTCGGCGAACGGAACCTTTGTCAATTCGCACAAGCTGGTGCCGGGCGAGGTCATCGAGCTCTCCGAGGGTGACATCGTTCGCGTCGGGCGAACCGAGTTGATGTTCAAGTCGCTGTGGCTTTCCCCAAGTGGAAAGGCGGGAATGTGACATCCCGGTCGCTTGTCTTCGTGGCGCCGCTGCTGGTGCTCGGCACGACGGGCGCCGCGCATGCCGCGCCGATGTTCCTGGCCTCGCCACCCGAGGTCGATCGGGACTCGGGCGAGATGGTGCTGCTCGTCGGGGGCATCTCGGAAGATGGCACCACCCTGAAACCCTCGGCCGTCGAGGTCGAGATCGATGGGCAGCCCGGACCCGTGCCCAAATCGCTCGAAGTCTTCTCGGAATTCGCCCAGACCGCGGCCGAGGCCAGCCAGTCGTGGAAGTCTCCGCTGGCGGTCGGTCTGGTCTACCTGTGGGTCAAGGACGTGTCGGCCGGGATTTCGGACGCCATGCTGGAGGGCGTGGGGGGATTTTTCAGGCGCATCCCCGCGCGAAGCAACGTCTATGCAACCCTGTACGGCCGCAAGCGGCAGCCGATTCCAAAGCTGAAAGCCTCCGAAATCGGCGGCCAGTTGCACGACCTTGGCTACATCCCTGGCGACCGACCGAATCTGGCGGACGCCATCCGCGTCGACCTCAAGGCCCTGGCGAGCGACGAGAGTCCGTTCAAGGTGCTTTTGGTGGTGACCGACGGTCGTGACTACAATGATTCGTCGGGGGACAGCTCCGCTGACTTTGGCGTGGTGGCCGACGAGATCGACAAGGCCGGGGTCAAGCTGCTGGTGGTATCGTTCCCACCGCCCGAGGCCGATGCCGAGCAGAGCACGAAAAACCTTGGCGACCTCGCCGGTTCGGGTGATTTTCGCCGGGCCACAGAACAACCCCTTGAAGTTCAGTCCACGCTCGAATCGCTGGGTCAGTCGATCGCGGACATGCGGCGAGTGCGCCTGGAGATCCCTTGGGGCTGGCGCAATTTCGGGGGCACGCACAAGCTGCGCCTGAATTTGACCACGGATGGCAAGCGGCGGGCGCTTGAGGTTGGCAAGGTCACGGTGGCGGCCGGCATGACCTGGATGCTGGTGCTGCTCGGGATCGTCATCGGGTTGCTGGCGGTTGCCGCCATCCTCGTGGTGCTGCTGCGCCGGCGCTCGTCGGGCGAAGAGCCAGTGGCTGATGAGGATGAAGATCCAGTGGTCGCTGCGGCCCACGCACTCATTCAGCGTGGACTTTCCGCGCAGCGGGCGTTGGTCGAGCTCACCCGCGGCTACCCCAACGACGTGGCCAGCCTGGCCGAGCTCGATGCCTCGGTGTTCGCGGACGAACGCTATCCTTTGTTCAAGACCAAGGCGGGGCGGCGCCGCTTCGAGGAGCTGCAGGCACTTCTGTCGCGCAAGTCCAACGACGATACGCTCCTTGGCAACGATCTGGCCGAGGTGCTGGCGCAATCCATTTCCGGTCAGTCGCCGCCCGATCAGGTCGCCAGCAGCATCGCGGCGCGCGTGCCCGAAGACCAGTGGGGTGCTTTCTCTCGCATGGGGCTAGACGAGCTCGCGCGCGCCCTGCGCGCTTCGGGAGGGCGCCATCCCGTGCTGGCCTCGCCGCGTGCGCGGGGCGTGGCACTGGAGATTCAAGCCGCGCTTCGCAGCGAGAGCCGGAGCAGCAACAGCGCCCTGGCGGTGGGCTGGCTTGTGCGCGCGGCGGGGCAGGGCAAACGGGGCGAAACTCTGCGGCTTGGCAGTGGGCGTTCGGTATTGGGCCGCGGCCCCAGCTGTGAGATCCGCATCGAGGCCGATACGCAGGTTGCCGAGCAGCACGCGGCCATCGCCGTGAAGCGCGGGGCCTTCACCATCGAGCCAATGCAGGGCACGATCAAGGTCGAGACCAAGCCGGTCAGCGGCCGGCAACCTTTGGGCGATGGCGACACCATCGAGATCGGCCGCGGCCGCTACGTCTTCAAGTGCGTGTCCAGCGGAAGCATCGATCAAAGCCGTCCGGGCACCTGATCATTCTAAAGGGGCGGGCCGCGGCCCGCCCCACGTCCGCGAAGTAAATTCGCGGACTTCACCCCACCTGCGGCCGAGCCGTTGGCTCGGCTTCTCAAGACCCGCCCAATCTATGGACTGGTCTTCAGCCTTTGCCGCCCCGCCACTGCTTCCACCCGATCGAGCACGGCGCGCGCATGCATGGTGCGGGCGTAAACGTAGAGGGCGGCGGGGGTGTTGTCGCCGAGGACTTCCTCGCTGACGCGCAGGTGCTTGCTGATCGCGAAGACGATGAGGTGGGGCAGGCCAGCCTCGACCATCTCGACACGCCTCCAGACCGCGGCTCGGCTCCAGAAGCCGAGCACTTCGAGATAGACGCGCTGACCGGTTTCGCGATGGACGAATTCCAAGTCGGGCACGCACACGCCGATGCCCGGCAGATCCAGGATGGCTTTGGCCGGGGAGGCCTGCCAGGGCGATTCCTGGCGGTTCAGATCCGATAGCAGCACCGTGACCTCGTCCGGGAGATTCGCCGCGGACTCTCCCTTAGGCGCGGTCGCCCCTCCGCGCAGATGGGTGCGCAAGGCGCGCCGATCTTTGCCCCAGCGCAGATCAGCCGTCACGTCCCAGCCATCGCAGGCCATGAGCGCGGGTAGAGCCAAGGCCAGCTTGAGACCGTACTTCGTCGTCTGCTCGAACAGGCTGAAGGGGCCGTCGATGTCGATGGCGTAACCAGCGTCTCGATCGAGTTTCTCGATGGTGTAGAGCAGACGATGAAACTTGAGCTTGCGAAACAAGGCGCGATAGCCGGCCGCGCTCGCGCAGAAAACCCGGGCGTGCAAGCGCACGGCGCGCAGGAGCACGGCCTGGTGTTGGGCCAGTTCGTAGGTGGAAAGCAAGAGATCCGGCGAGGGGAGGTTGGCCTTGCGCAGGACATGCGCGCTGGGCAGATCGGCGTAGAGCGCCTCCTCGATGGCGTCCACATCCACGCCTCGCCTGCGTGCGATCTCTTGCAGCAGGTCGGTTCGCGCGAAATCGCCCGCAGCGGTCCGGCGCAGGTCGGCCGACCGGGTGAAAATCTCTCGGCGCAGTTCGATGGGATCCATGGTCGCGCCCTCGTCGAATTCGCAGGTGTCGAGAGCGAGCTTGAACAGGGCGCGGGCCAGACGCGTTTCCGACGGCGCGACGGCCACCTGCCCCCAGGCTTCGAGCAGTGCCCCGCGCGGTAGTCCGACATGGGCGCGCACGAGCGCGAGGGCGCTGGCCGCCAATTCGCGGGCGCGCGGACGCTCGGAGTCGGTCAGGGGAACGACTTGCAAGCGATCGCCGCGGCGACGGACGTGGACCAGATCAGCGGTAAGCAACGTGATCGCGACGCCTCATGCTGGTCATGGATTCGCTGGTGCCGCCGGTGACGAGTTCGTAAAGCACGGCGCGCTTGTCTTTACCCTTGCGCAGGATGCGGCCCAGGCGCTGCACGTGTTCGCGCACCGAACCGCTGCCCGACATCACGATGGCCACGTTGGCTTCGGGAATGTCGACACCCTCGTTGAGCACCTTGGACGTGGCGATGGCGGCAAAATCGCCCTGGGTGAAACCCTGCAAGATCGCGCTGCGCTCGCTGACCCGGGTGTGGTGGGTGATGGCCGGGATGAGGAACTTGCGCGAGAGCAGATAGACGGTGGCGTTGTCCTGGGTGAACACGATGGTCCGGTCCTGGCGATGTTGGTGCAGCAGCCGCTCTACGTAGTCGAGCTTGGCCGGCGCGGTGAAGGCGATCTCGCGCTGGCGCCGATAGGCGGCGAAGGCGCGCTGACCTTCCTCGGTACGCGAAGAGCGGATGATGAAATCGGAAAAACCGCGCGGACTGGCCATGGAGATGCCACTGTCCGCAAGGAACTGGCGGTAGATGGTGCGCTCGTGCTCGTATTCGGCGCGCTCCTCGGTGGAAAGATCCACGCTGACTCGCACGGTCTCGTAACTGGCCAGGTATTCCCCCGCCAGCTCGACGATGTCCTTGCGGTAGACGATGGGGCCCACAAGTTCGTCCAAGATGGGGTCGCGGCCGTCGGTGCGTTCAGGGGTGGCGGTGAGTCCCAGCCGAAAAGGCGCGAGGCAGAAGCGCGCGCCTAGGGCGTAGCTTTCGCCAGGCAGGTGATGGCATTCGTCGAAAACCACCAGGCCGAAACGGCAGCCCAGGTGCTCCATGTGCAGGTAGGCCGAATCGTACGTCGTGACCGTAAGCGGCTGCACATCGTAGTCGCCGCCACCGACAATCCCGATTTTCGTCGCAAAGGTGGCGCGCAGGCCGTCGTGCCACTGACGCACCAGGTCTAGGGTCGGCGTAACCACCAGGGTGCTGCGCTGGCGGTCATCGATGGCCATGTGCGCGACCAATGTCTTGCCTGCGCCGGTCGGCAACACGACTACCCCGCGGCAGTTTGCCGCTTTCCACGCGGCAAGCGCGTCGGTCTGATAGGGGCGCGGCTCGCGATGCACAAGCGCTCGGGTGGCCAGGGTGTCGTAGCGTCGTGCCTCGTCGAGGTACGGAATCTTGGTGCCACGCAGAGCGAGTACCACCTCGGCATAGCGGCAGGCCGGCGCGCGCAAACAGGCGCTTCGTTCGTCCCAGACGCAATCGGCGGGCAGTCCCGCCGTTTGCGCAGGCCATCCAGCAATTTCGACGGTCCCGGCGACGAAACGCAAGACCACGCCATTTGTGGAGGGCAACATTGCGCTGTCGTCGATGGTCACGCGCGCGAGTTTGGCACAACCGGAGCCCTCGATGCATCCCGGGATGTGGCGCCGTGGTCGGATCGCGGCTGCGGCTACGGCTTGGCCGTGATATCTGCCTTGCCCGCGATGGCCATGAGATCGTCAACGGCCACGAACATCAGGCTAGGCCTTTCGATCTTGTGCGCAGTTAGGCTCTCGCTGAATTCGAAACTAATGTGAAAATGCGTGCCGTCCTTGGTTTCCACGGTGATGTCAATGGGATGGCTGACGGCGACTCCGTGCAATTCGACGGAGGCCTGGACGGTGACCTTGATGGTACCGCTCGTCGGTAGCTTGAAACCCGGCAACGCCGCGCGCACGGAGGCCCAGGGGTACTTCTCGCCCTCGATGGCTTCCATCATGTGGGAATCGCGGTTTGCGTTGTCGCTATCGAAGGTGCTGACCTGGGCGCGTGCCATGACCTTCAAACCCGTCGCATCCACGCTGCCACGCACGGCCATGGCCTTGCTGACGCCGACCATCTTGTGGAACTTGTGTACAACGGTGTATTCCACCGTCCCGACGCCGGACAGCTGGGTGGTTTGCGCGAAGAGATCGCCAGGTGCCGCGAAGACGAAGATTGTCAGTGCCAAGAAGTGGATAAGTCGCCTGTGAATCATGGGCTGGATTCCTTTCGCCTCGGTCGAGAATGGATGTGTGGACGCGGGGTCGCGCTTTCTCCTTCCGCCACCCCTTGAACCCAGTACCCTATGGCTCGGAGGATCAGGCTTCATGTGCGCTATGGCGATCCGAATTTCTGAAATAAGATGTTCGAGCGTGGGTCGACGTTTCAAGTGTAAACGCAAATCGGAGCAAATGCCTCCTATTTTGGAGGGCGGATTCCGCATTTGTCCTTGAAGCGCCTGGCCTGGTTCATTGCCGCATCTCTCCTTGTCCTGGCCGTGGCCCGGGACTTTGTGGCCGCGACGACCTTCTTGGGCGACGACTATCTGTTTCGGGCCTTCGCCCGGCTGGAAGGAAACCCCTTGGTCGCCTTTATCGCCGACAAGCACGGCGGCGAGTACTACCGGCCCTTGCCCATGGTGCTGTGGTGGGTGCTCGAACGCATCTCGGGCGGCCAGGCGTGGGTCTTTGCGTTCGCTGCCCTCGTCGAGCACGCGCTGTGTGCCGTCTTGCTGATCGTGGCCGGCCGCAGGCTTGGCTTCTCTGGCCGGACCGCGCTGCTGGCAGGGTGCCTGTTTTTTGCCGCGCCCGCCGAGCGCGAGGCCGCGCTGTGGTTCTCGGCCAGCACGGATCTGCTGGCAGCGCTGGCGATGCTTGGAGCGGTCGTGTGCTTTCTCGCGGACAGGAGATGGGTGCGGCTATGTTCCATCGCCTTGGCTGCCGCGGCCTTCCTCTGCAAGGAGACCGCGCTGGTCCTACCGGCACTCCTGGCCGCCGCGTCCTGGTTTCGCGCGAGCAACCAAGGAAGGGCGCCGCTCGCCAGGCGATGCTTGATCTCTGTCTTGCCCCATCTTGCCGTAGCGATTTTTGTCCTCTCGCTGCGTGCGCTGGTTTTGCAAGGGGTAGGTGGCGCCAACGATCCCCTGGCGCCCTGGTGGGGACGGGCCGTGCAACTCCTGTCTGGGCTGGTTCACGCCGTCACGGCCTACGCGCCGTTGCCGGAATGGGTGGCATGGCTGGCGGGCGTGTTGCTGCTCGTCTGGGCCACGCTCGGCGCCAGGCACCACCGAGCTCTGGCCGGTTTCGCTATCTGCTGGGTGATGGTCTCACTTGCCCCTTTGCCCGCGGCCGGCTGGGTCGTGGGCGCGCGCTACTTCTACGTGCCCGCCGTGGGGCTTGTGCTGCTTCTCGCGCTGGCGCTGGAAAACGCCGGCGGACTCGCCTCGGTCTTCGCGGTGATCGTTCTCCTTGGGCTCGGATTGCTCTCGGGTCATCATCGCGCCACTGAGGTGAGGCTCTACCGACAGGCGGTGGCGGTCGCCAGCGCCGGAGTTAAGGAGGGCGTGTCGCGCGGGCATCGCGTGTTCTTCGTGAGTGGCGGGGTGAAGGATCTCGATCTCGCCATCAAGCTCGACCGCCGCGCGTCCGAGGCGGTGCACGGTGCCGTGGTGATCCCGGACGTGCCCGCGTCCTTCATTTGGCTACCGCCCGATTTGGCTAGCCGTCTCGATTTCCTGTTCGCGCGGCCATCCTTGCCACCGTCGGGCGCCTATCGCTTCGGCGACGCCAGGCTGGTCGGGCTAGCGCGCCGAGAAGAGGCACCCGACCTCGACGAGGTGCTGAGCCGCCTGCCCGAACTGAGAATCCTGCGCCTTTCGCACAAGGCTGGCCAGTTCAGCATCGAAGACCGAACCGAGGAATTCACGCGCGGGCGCGAGTAGCGGGCGCGAATGCTCTTTCCCGCTCGGTGCTCTCTGTTTCCTCCGCTCTCTCTGGTACCATGAGGCACGGCGGTTACCATGGCAAAAGCGCAAGCAACCCATCTCGAACTCATCAAGTCGGCGGTCGCCCTGGCCTCCAAGCGCAACTTCGACCATCTCCTGTACGTCGGGGATTTGCTGCTGCCCGAGGATGTCTTTCGCGGCAAATCGGGTGCGCGCAAAAAGCTCGTCCAGGCGGTTGTCAGTGAAGCCCAGCGCGCGGTGGTCGAGGCCTCGGGAGTGCGGGTCATTCCCCTGCCGCAATACGATCTCGGCCGGGCGGAAAAGCTGAAGCTGGCCCTGGTCAGCGGCATCGCCCGCGGCTTCTACTCCGAGGGTGACGTCGTGGTGGCGTTGCTATCGGCGCGGCCGGTGGGCAAGCCAGACTCGATTCTCGTGGTCAACGTGGGCCCGGATGACGAGGACGTCGGTTTTGGTTTCTTGCGCAGCGAGGGCGTATCGCCCGAGATCCTCGAAGCCCTCATCGACTTGGCAGTCACCATCGGCGTCGAGGGATGGGAAGGGCGGCCGGTGGGCACGCTGTTCGTGATCGGCGACTCGAACAAGGTCATGGAGCAGTCGCGGCCGCTCAGCCTGAACCCGTTCCAAGGCTATTCCGAGGACGAGCGCAACATGCTCAACCCCGAGGTCAAGCGGGCGCTACGCGCCTTTGCAGTACTCGACGGCGCCTTCGTGTTGCGCGAGGACGGCGTGGTGCTGGCCGCCGGGCGCTACCTGAATTTCGAGGAGAAGGAAGTGCGCATTCCCCTCGGCCTCGGTTCCCGCCACATGGCCGCTGCGGGCATTACCCACGAAACCGACGCCATCGCCGTGGTCATTTCCCAGACCTCTGGCACGGTCCGCGTCTTTCGCCACGGCCGTGCGGTGATGGAGCTGGCATCGCGGGTCCGGCGATCGTAGAGAGGCCGGCGATCCCTGGCGGGCCGCGCATGTGATGCGCGACCCGTGTTCGGGCGGCTGGCTTCGCGCTACGGCGGAAGATAGATAATCGTCTTGCACGCCGACGAGCACGAGCCGTCCTGGCCGTTGTCGGTCCCGTGATCGCATTCCTCTGACCCATTGACGATGCTGTCGCCGCAGTGGGGGCCGAGCTTGCACTGGGGCGTGCAGCCTCCGTACGAGCCGTCGAGAATGCCATCGTCGCATTGCTCGGGTCCGTTCATGATTCCGTCTCCGCAGTGGGGTGCATAGATGCAGCTGGGCGCGCAGCCGCCGTAGTCGCCATTGTTGAAGAGCGCGCCGTCGTCGCATTCCTCGGGTGGCTCGATCACGCCGTCGCCACACCCGCCCGGTTTCCGGCAGACGGGGGTACAATTGGGATCGTTCGACATGGTGGGCTCGCACTCCTCGCCGTAGTCGGACTGGACGGTTCCATCTCCGCACCTGGGCGGGAGCGAGCAATCGGGATTACAGGTGCCGTACGTGCCGTCGTTGACACCGTCATCGCAACTCTCCGTGCCGTTCACCAGCCCGTCCCCGCAACGCCCGCCGCGCTTGCAATTCGACATACATCCGCCATAGGCGATCTTGGGATCGCTGGTGGTTGCGTTCTTCGCGCCGTCGTCACATTCCTCGTCGAAGTCGGTCTGTAGGATTCCGTCGCCGCAGCGGGCGGGCAACTTGCAACCAGGGGCGCAACCGTTGGTTACCCCATAATCGTCGTTGTTGGTGCCGTTGTCGCACTCCTCGGTGCCATTGACCACGCCGTCGCCACAGAAGCCACCCCACTTGCACTGCGAGGTACAACCATTGTACGAGGGGTTATCGTTGGGCCCGAGGCAACTCGCCGGCGTGGGGACTTTGCCATTACCGCAGTCGCATTCCTCGTCGCCAACGATCACGCCATCCCCACAGGTGGGCACGCATTCCGTCGGCGCGGCGTTGAATCCGCTCAGCGTCAGTTTGTACGACGAACCGGTGGTCTGGCGCTCGGCTTGGAAGACGACAGCTTCGTACACGCTGCCGGCCTTGAGATTGCCAAACTTGGCGGCGGTGGTGGCGTCGATGGTCACCGTACCGGACACCGGCGTGTGGATGCCGCCCAGATCGACGGCGAGCTTCTTGTTGATGAAGACCCAGACGTCATCGTCACCCGTGAAATCCAGTTGGTAGGTCTTGCCGGCTTCAAACTTGAACCAATAGCGCACCTCGCTGGTGAAGCTGAAATTGTGCAACTTCTTGTTGCCGGCGGCGTCGACATCGTAGGGCCAGGTCCCGGCGGGATCGTAGAGCGGCGGAATTTGCGCGGCCGTCAGCTCGGAAGCCGGCGAAAATGTATCGCCGTCCACCGGGAAGAAGAGCGGATTGCCATCGACCTTGGCGATGATGAACCTGGCGACGTAGTTGCCGTTCGAGGCTGTGCAGCTGCCTGGGAGCATGACTTTTCCGGCAGCCACTTCTTTGTCGCAGTCGGTTGCACCGTACTTGGAGGTGCATGGAATGATGGCGCCAGTCGCGTCCGTCAATTCCGATCCGACATTGCCACAGTAGTACGCCGGTTCGCTATTGAT
>Ga0265329_10000114_pt1 | contig 37502 bp, 33 predicted proteins | sample 41627metaG_FD_202091 | JGI IMG/M metagenome (GOLD analysis project Ga0265329, IMG submission 202091) | Rhizosphere microbial communities from Carex aquatilis grown in University of Washington, Seatle, WA, United States - 4-16-27 metaG | ecosystem: Host-associated > Plants > Roots > Rhizosphere...
AAGTTACGGTTTAGACCTCTCATAAGATGTGACATGGCCATCAGGTACACCTCCCGACCTCGACAAAGCGAATTTGTCACCAGAGTATTCCCTAGGGTGAGATTGCAGGTTTCTGTCGGCCAGCTCCTGATGAACGGTCCGATCGGAAGGTGGGAATTTGGACAATTCAGGTCCGCGGCCTCATAAGCCAGCACGACTTATCGGGAGTTAGCCGCGTAGCCGGGCAACCATCCGCCTGTGATGAGAATTTGCCGATGCGTCTACCGGATGGGCCCGGGTAGACCTGGCCCGACAACAACTTGCGGGTTGTCAACGATGTCCCCGGAATGTCCTTGTTTCGACCGGTAGGATCGAATGATCGCCGCTGCCGCCCGATAGCGGACTTCCTTGTGCTCATCATCCAGCAGCGGTGCAAGGGTCGCGACATCGTTCGAGGAACCGTGAACCCCCAGAGCCTGCGCTGCCGCCGCGCGTACCATCCAGCTCTTATCCTGCAAGGCGTCGCGCAACACCTGACGCGCATCATCATTCGAGTCATCCGCAAGCAGCCGGGCAGATATTGCGCGTGCCGGCGCGGCCTTGTCTCTCGACATCTCTATCGCCGCAGAGACTCCGTACCCAGCCGGTCCCAGGAAAGCTCCAGCCGCCTGGACCGCTCCCAATTCAGCGAGGGCGGTGGGATCGTGCAACTCCTCATGAACCGTGTGTAAACCTCCGCTAACCATACTCGTGGAAACCTTGCGACTGCCCTCCAGAATTTCCACGAACAGATCCTGTCCGCTTCTATTCCCCATGTTTAACAACGCCTGCGCTGCGGCAAACCTGACGACGGGGGATTTATCGTCGAGGGCGGCTTGTAGCCTCGGTATCGAGCCGCGCGATTTCATAGTCCCGAGTACATCGACCGCTGCCAGCCGAACCGGGGCGTCCTTGTCGTTGAGGCTGTCCTCAATCCGCGAAACGGCGTCCCGGCGCAAACCGATTGTGCCCAATGCTGCGATCGTCTGCGCACGACGGTCATAGTTCTTTTCCGCCAGGCCATCGGTCAGGCACTTCCATGCCTTGCGGTTCGCGGCGGCAGGGGAAAATACCGGCGCACTCGATGAAACGGCCGCCCTATCGGAAGGTGCGGCGCTGGCTTTGGCCGTCGCGGCGCCCCCCGTCGAAGTGACTTTCGGTTGTACCGCCGGAGAAGGCGACGCATCGGTTTGCTGCTGTGCGCCCGCCCACCCACAAAAGGCCAACAACACAAGGATTCCCGTGCCTGTTGCAAGTCCGAACCTTGCACGCCTTGAGGCTCTCCATATCTTAGCGGCTTCGTGGGCCGTCGCAGAGCACGGTCTTTCGACCCTTAGTTGGGTGGACTCCGCGATGCGAGGGTCCGCCATTTCTTCCGCCAACCCAGCAAGTGCTGCTGGATAGGCTTGTCTTTTGGCTATGTTGTTTGACATGTTCGAATGATGTCGCGTCGGCAAAGGCTAAGCAGTCCTATTCAGCACAGCTTCATGAAAGGGCAATCAGCAGAGGGGTAGGTTACCATGACCATTGAAGTTTGGATGATTAGGGAGAGCAACGCGCGGTGGGCCAGTGTCAGCTAGTATGTATTCCAAGTTTATAAAATGCAAACAGGACAAGAAGCAGTAAAACCATGAAGCCCAGCGAACCGAGCACCGAAACGGCCAACCTGACAAGGTAGCTCACAATGGGAGCGAACCATTTGGGCATTTCGGTGGTGTATGTAATGACCTTTCGTTGTGTCAGTTCGACCCGACCAAGATCTTTATCAACCTCGTCCTTGCCGAATCCAAGCAGCAATGCTGCAAGGAATGGCAAAGCAACGCCTAGCCTCCCCCACCAGAAACCTTCCGCTTCGAGCTTGGGAACTTCAATTGCGAACTGCGGAAATCCTATCCGATCACCTATGTTGGTCCCAATGGCATAAAACATGAATATTGAGTATGCAGAGATAAACATTAATGCAGCTGCACCAAGGAGCCACGGGATGCGTTTCTTGTCAGGCCATTGGAAAAGCATTGGTAACTCTGCACCAGGCTACCACATAGGTCCGGATGAACGGGATTTACAGTAATTCGCTGGGAGAACAAGGGGTACTAGGCCAGTCTCCGGGATGGCGACCTGACATGACTTGGCCGCCGAGACGCTTGCCATGGGCGGTTTCGTTATAGATCGTGGCAGGACGGATGGAAGGCTGCTATCGGGCATTAGCACGCTTTATCAAAGTTGACCGAAATAGAAAATGCTCAACGAACAGTTTGACCGATTCGCGATTTGTCCTCGGACCAATAGATGTAGAGCGCCTTACCTAAGATCTTATCCCGGGCAATTGGTCCCCAGTAGCGGCTGTCCCAGCTGTGGTCGCGGTTATCGCCCATGGTGAAGTACATATCCGGAGGAACCGTCAGTTCGCCGTCGTGAATGTCCTGAAAAATTTCATCCCCCCATTCGGGCTGCACGCTACCCTGGAGGAGTTCCCGGCTTTGCGGAGGGAAGTTGTCCCCGAAGGGATCAGACTGCGCGGCAAGGTCATGGATGATGTAGGGTTCGCTGATCCGCTCCCCGTTGACATACACCTGCTGGTCCACAATCTTGATCCGGTCGCCGGGCACTCCGATAACCCGTTTAATGTAAATGGGGTGAGCTTGATACGGAAACGTGAAGACAATTAAATCGCCCTGCTTCGGCGCGTGACTCCCGTAGTACCTCATGTCCGCAACAATTCGGTCTTCAGAGGCGAGCGTAGGCATCATGGAGCTGGCAGCCATCTTGAACGCACGCACCCCCGGTAGCCGATCAGGAACAATGCTGGAAAAAGCAAATACGCTGAAACATTCAATACAATGTGGACGATGAGGCCATTGAAGCTGTGAGTCAACCCGACAGCAGTGCTTAGAAGGATCAGGCCATATAGCCCTCCAAGACCGAAAACGCCCTTCAACAATTGTCCGTTATAGACTTGGCCCAAACCGGGGGTAACGACGGATAGAAGAAATACCCACAGTCCTTTCTTGATTGATTGGAGTGTCATGGTTTACAGTTCGCGGCCAACATTCTATCCCCACTTTAGGGGCATAGATAAGAATTTCATTCGATGGTAATAGTGTCTGATCAACGGTGCCTGTTCGAATGCTGGTGTCGGGGCGTTCCACGTGGAACGCCCCGCAGGATCGTGGAGAAGGATCGTGCCTATGCGTTAGCTGAGCGGGGTGCTGGAAGAATCCGCCGTGCCGCCTGGGCTGGCGCGGACTGTGCCGCTTTGGTCCGTATAGAAGGCCCGCTGACCGGTCGTGCCTGGGGTCACAGGTACTGCGGTGATGCCGTAACTTAGGACGTTGCCGGCAGGATCGGTAGAAGTGATTGTAAGGGTAAATTTGTAACCGCTTTTAACGCCACCGGCCAGGACCGAATCGATCAGGTCGGCGCCTGCGGAGGTGGGGGCGGGGCTTCCTCCGTTGGGTCCCATTTGCGCGATGGCATGCGGGAATCCGCCGTAGCTCATCGAATACATGACCGCACTGGAGTTTAGGGTCTTAAGCGTCTCAACGGCAGCGGCCTCATTGGCGGCGATTTTCGATTTCATCAGGTTGGGAATGGCGATCGCCGCGATAATCAAAATGATGGTAACGACGATCAGTAACTCGATGAGTGAAAAGCCCTTTTGGCGTCTGTTCATAAATCCCCCGTCCCGTTTGTCAAATTGCCGCGCCGGACTGAACGCGGGAAACCTTCTTGCCAACTCCGGGACACAGAAGTAAGAACCTCTGGTCTGCCTGCGGGCTGCCGGGTGAGGCTCCATTGTATCACTAAAACGGCCAAAACAGGGTGTCAAGATAGTACCCTCCCCGTCTGGTCCCGGTTCGCGTACCCCGTTGCGTAAGCTATGATGCATCGTAAGGATTGCAGGGCTTTCCGTACCGTATGGCGCAGAAATTCAATCTCGCATCGCTTCCGGATTTTTCCGCCCAGCTTGGGGCGCTCATCGGGCTCCTGTATGAGGAGGCGAACTGCGCACGGTGGGGTCTGGACCGGATGGTGTTTGCCGAGGGTCTGCGCCGCAGCGCCGAGAAGCGGTTTCGCGGTGCAGGGGCCGGTCCCGCGGAAGTTGAGATATACCTTAAGTCGCTGTATCTGGAGGACTTGGCTCTGGCATGCGCGTGCGCGGAGGGCCTCGAGCCGGCCTGGGATTTTTTCGTCGAGCATTTCCGGCAGGACCTGCGCGGCGCCGCCCGCGCAATTCTTCGAGCTTCAGGAACCGGCGACGCGGCGCGAGCGGAGGAACTGGCCGACTCGATTTACGCGGAACTCTATGGCGTGAGCCCGACCGGCGGCGCACGGAGCAAATCGCTGTTCGAATATTTCCACGGGCGCAGCAAACTTTCCACGTGGCTGCGAGCCCTCCTTGCCCAGCGGCATGTGGACCTGTTACGGACTAACTGGCGCTCTATTCCCCTTGAAACTGAAGACGAAGGGAAAGGCTCGCTCCGGGAACCGACCCGCCTGGCAGACACGCAGCATCCCCAGCCGGACCGGGAACGATATCTGGCGCTTGTTGATCGCATCCTTTCAGCGGCGCTTTCGGGTCTTCCACCCCGCGAACGCATTATTCTGGCCTGCTATTACGTGGACCAATCCACGCTGGCGGAGATTGGCCGCATGTTGGGCGAACATGAGTCCACCGTTTCGCGGCAGTTGGACCGGATTCGGCGCACGTTGCGGGAAAACGTGACCGAATCGCTGCTGCGCGGCACGCCTGGTCCGAATAGCAACGGCGCAGAGGCGGCCCTGGATGAGGCACAGGTGGAGTTGGCTTTCGAATACGCGCTGGAAGACTGGCCGTTCGATTTGTCACGCGCGCTTTCGAAGGGTGAAATGGCAGAAGACGCTTCTGAGAATTGAATTTGGCGGGAAAAACCATGCAAGATTCGAAACCTGGATCGTTCTAAGCTGTAACCAAGGAAGAGTATGGACACACCGAAGAGAGACGAATCACGAGACCGGCAGCGAGAAGAAACGCTCGCGCGGCGGATGGGCGAGGCGTTGGACAAAATCTCGCCGGGCGACGCCGGGGAATGTCCCGATGCCGAGTCGATCGCGGCGTACCACGAGCGGGCGCTCAACCCGGACGAAATCGCCGGGTGCGAAACTCACTTCGCGGCGTGTGCGCGGTGCAGGAAGATTCTGGCGGTGCTCGCGGCGTCGGACGATACGCCCCTTGCGGCAAAGGAAGTTGCGCGGCTGGGTGAGTTGCTCAACGCCAGTCGCGCTCCGCAGGAGACCGCGTCGCCCATTGTTATGCCCCCCAACCCGAAACGATTCGATTGGCGCGCGCGCTGGCTTGCCCCGGCGCTCGGAGTAGCCGCAGTGCTGGCAGTGTGGTTTGCAATGCGGCCGCCGTGGCGCGCAGTCGATCGATCCCCCTCGGGAACTCTTATCGCGCAGGTGCCAGCGAACGAACCCACGGCAACCGTGGAGCCAAGATCTACGGAACGATCCAACGAAGTTGCCGCGAAAAAAGCGCCGGAGCCTGATAGATCTGTCCTGAAGAGTAGGGCCGCCGCTCAGCCGCAGCCGGCTAGTCCCTCGACCGACACCCTCGCAAAGAAGTCTCTGGATGCCGAAGCCTTCGGAGGCATTCCGCAAAGCTCCGGCGCTGCCGACAAGGCGTTGCAGCAAGATGCGAAGGAAAAAGCCGAATCGAGCGGCGCACCTATGATTGCCGCGCCTCCCGCACCGGCTCCTGCATTCCAGGCACCCAGGTCTGCTATGGCATTGTCTCGACTGGCAGAAGCGCAGTCGGCACCGCAAGAGAGACCGCAGGGGCGAGCGGGGGCAGTATCGGCGGCCAATGCGCCTATTCAAAATGAGATGGGTCCTGGATTACGCGGACAGGTGATTCCACCGGGCCCCATGGGACGGGACACCAGGGTCTCGTTGTTATCGCCATCGGGCCAGATCCTCTGGGAAGCCGGCCGCGCAGGCATCATCCAACGATCGGTCGATGGCGGCCAGACATGGGTTTCTCAAACAAGTCCCTTGAACGACGATTGGGAGGCCGGAGCGGCAATTTCAGACACCGTCTGCTGGCTGGTGGGCGACCACGGGGCTATTGCGCGCAGTATGAATGCTGTTCATTGGGAGAAGATAGCTCCTCCTACCGCTTCTGCTGACGCGAATGGCAATTTCCCCGACTGGATTCGCATTGCGGCAAATAGCGCGCAAGCTGCGGTCATAGAATCGCGGGATCATCAGCGGTTTGCCACCGAAGATGGCGGTAAGACCTGGCGGGCTCTGTAGAAAGGTTTTTGTGCAAGAAATCCGGGCAGGCCCGTTCTAAGCGGTGAAGGATGAATTTCGATCCTCACCGGAGGCCTGTCATGAGAACAGCAAAGTTGAAATTCCCGTTTTCCGTTGGAATCGCCACACTCCTGCTTGCAATGCCTTTGGTTTACCATTCCGCATTTGCGAAATCGCCAGGACAGGCGGGCTCGCAACCGGCCGAGGGAATCGCCACCACTACCTTGGCGGATCAAACCGACTTGTCCCTTACGGTTTACAACTCGAGCCTTGCCTTGGTTCGCGATGTGCGCCAGCTCAACCTGGCTCCAGGGGAATCTCATCTACGATTTATGGATATTGCCGCATCCATAAATCCCGCGGCCGTGCATTTCCGGTCGCTGACCGAACCGGCGAAGCTGAGTGTGCTCGAACAGGATTACGAATACGATTTGTTGGACCCGAGCAAGCTGCTGCAGAAATTCGTGGGGCGCGAAGTCACTCTGGTTCGGCCGAAAATGAACAGCGGCACGACGGAGTATGACGAAGTGAAAGCCACGCTGCTTTCTCTGAATGGAGCCCCGGTATGGAAAATCGGGAACGAAATCGTTACCGGCCTCTCTTATGAAAGCATTCGCTTCCCGGAACTGCCCGAAAATCTATTCGAGCGGCCCACGCTGCTGTGGACGCTGCAGAATTCCGGCGCGCGGAGGCATAAAGTCGAGGCTTCATACCTGACTTCAAATCTTTCGTGGAATGCCGACTATGTTTTGAATGTCGCGAAGGATGAAACCAACGGCGATCTGGACGGCTGGGTCACGCTGGTCAACCATAGCGGGACGCAGTTCAAGAATGCGCAGTTACAACTGGTGGCGGGCGATCTGAACCGCGTGGCTGCGCAATTTGGCGGGAACATGGAAATGGCCATGGACAGAGTGGCGAAAAGCGCCGCCGCTCCCGCGCCGTTCCAGCAGGAGTCATTTTCTGAGTATCACCTCTATTCGCTCAACCGCCGCACGTCGATTTTCGATCAGGAGTCCAAGCAGATCAGCCTGCTGAACGCGTCGCGCTTTCCATTGCAAAAAGTGTATGTGGTGAACGGGCAGTCCTACTACTACCGTTCTGCGGCGCAGCCCGGCGCTCCGGTGAAGGACCCCGTCCAGGTCTTTTACAAATTCAAGAATGAAGACAAGGCTGGACTGGGAATGCCGCTGCCGGCTGGAACAATCCGCGTGTATCAGGCTGATTCGCGCGGCGGCTCTTTATTTGTCGGCGAGGATCGTATTGACCACACACCGAAGGATGAAACCATCAGCCTGCATATCGGCAACGCTTTCGACATCGTCGCCGAGCGTAAGCAGACCGATTACAAAGTACTCTCCAGCCGCTTGTACGAATTCGAGTACGAAATCACGCTGCGGAATCACAAGGACATGCCGATCGCTGTCGAAGTGAATGAACCGATTGGCGGAGATTGGGAGATGATCAACTCGACGTTTAAATTCACCAAGACCTCGGCGTTTGCCGCGCAGTTCGATGTGCCTGTGGATAAGGATGGGACGGCGGTGCTGCGGTATCGGGTGCGGGTGAGGTACTGAGGTTCCGTGACTGGTGACTCGTGATTAGTGACTGGTGAAAACCTCTTGTTCGATACTGTGAGGGCGGCGGTTTACTGCGGGTTGTGCCGCCGCTCTTGCAGCGATCTTTATTTCTTCCGGCGTTTTGGCTTTCCGGTCCGCGGTTTCGACTTCGCTTGTGATATCACGATGGCTTCGGCTTCGATTTCTACCAGCATGTCCGGGGACACCATTCCTCCTACCTGGACCATTGCGGTTGCGGGCCTGATCTTGCCGAAGAATTCTCCGTGTGCGCGGCCGATCTTTTCCCACTCGGAGATGTCCGCGACATACATGCGCGTGCGGACGACGTCTTCAAGGCTCGCGCCTGCTTTTTTCAGCGCAGATTCGATGTTGCGCAGCGTTTGGACGGTCTGTGCGTAGGCGTCGCCTACGCCCACCAGTTTTCCGTCAGGACCGCTTGCTGTGGTGCCCGAGACGTGGACGGTGTCTCCCACTCGGACTGCGCGGGAATATCCGATGATGGGCTCCCAAGTCGTTCCGGTCGAAAAATTCGTCCTATTCATTTTCATCGTATCTCCTTGTTGCGGAGTGCCATTCTGCCACGAACATGGCGACGCAGTGCAACTGGACTTTCCCCAACGGTACGCCTTAAGCTTGGGCGTCGTCTTCTAATCGGAACGGAGCTCTCAAACTTGCGCTGCGACAATATTCTTGATGCGATTGGACATACACCGCTGGTGCGGCTGAACCGGATTACTGTAGGATTTGCCGCTGAAGTGTACATCAAGGCCGACTACATGAATCCCGGCGGTTCGGTGAAGGACCGCATCGGCGTCCAGATGATCGATGAAGCCGAGCGGAAAGGTTTGCTCAAGCCCGGCGGCACGATTATCGAAGGGACATCGGGCAACACCGGAATCGGACTGGCGCTGGTGGGCGCGGTGCGCGGATATAAACTCGTATTCACGATCACGGACAAGCAGTCGAAGGAGAAGGTGGACCTGCTGAAAGCGCTCGGCGCGGAAGTGATCGTGTGCCCCACGGCGGTCGAGCCGGACGACCCGCGCAGCTATTATTCGGTGGCAAAAAAACTCGCGAAGGATATTCCCAATTCCTTTTACCCGAATCAGTACGAGAATCCGATGAATCCCGAGGCGCACTACCGGACCACCGGACCGGAAATCTGGGAAGATTCCGGCGGAAAAATCACGCACTTCATCTGCGGCATGGGCACCGGAGGAACGATTAGCGGAGTGGGCCGCTATTTGAAGGAGAAAAATCCGAACGTAAAAATTATCGGCGTCGATCCCATCGGCTCGCTTTATTACGATTTCGCCAAGACTGGAACCATTGGTAAAGCGAAAACGTATGTGGTCGAAGGCATTGGCGAGGATATTTTCCCGCCGACTATGAACTTCAAAATTCTTGACGATGTGGTGCAGGTGAACGATCAGGAATGCTTCGTCTGGGCGAGGCGGCTGGTGAAGCAGGAAGGAATCTTCACCGGGGGATCGGGCGGCGGCTGCATTTCGGCCACGCTGCGCGTGGCCAAGACGCTGCCGAAGGGATCGTTCGTCGTCGCGTTCCTGCCCGATACTGGCATGCGCTATTTGAGCAAGGTTTACAGCGACGAATGGATGCGCGAGCGCGGGTACGTAGATTCCGAAGTGGCGCTTACGGTCGAAGATGTGGTCAACGCAAAGCACAAGGCGGGCAAGGTGCGCGAACTGATCGTCGCAGGCCCGGACCACACGGTATTCCACGCGCTGCACACCATGCAGACGCAGGACATTTCGCAATTGCCCGTCTTCGAGGACAAAAAGCCTGTCGGCGCGATTTACGAGGATCAGATTTTGAATCTGGCGCTGCAAGGCAAAGACCTGCGCAAGATGGTGATCCGCGAAATCATGAGCGAAGCTCTACCGGTAATTTCCTGCGAAGCGCCGGTCGAACGTTTGACATACCTGCTGAGCCACGAAGAACCCGCGGTTTTTGTGCAGATGAGCAATGGCAGATTTGAAATCATCACCAAGTACGATTTGATGGGGACGATTGCGGGGATGATGGAGCAGAAGAGGTAAATGCGCCGCAATATTTTAGTCGTCGAGATAGGCGCGGGTGTGAACGGCGGCCCATTTCTTGGGACTGCCCAAAGAACCAAGGCCGGTTAACTATTCATAGACATCTTTACGGTGCGCTATGCGGGTGATGCTTACTTTTTTCCGGTCATCATCGATAATATACACGACCCGGTAATCCCCGATGCGTATGCGCCATTGGTCCTTGTAACCTCGCAGTTTCCTGCAGCCTGAGGGTCTTGGATTGGCACCCAGGCCTTCTATTTTCGGCACCAGCCGACTAAGGAGGCTGTCGTCCAGGTTCTCCATCTCCCTCCGCGCGGACGGTTTGATCTCAACTGCGTATTTAGCCACGAAGGCGGCCGCGCTTGATCAGATCAGCTTTGACAGTTCCGAAGGAAATGCCTTTCTCCTTACGCCGTCGTTCCGAGACCAGTCCGTCGTAAAAATCTTCCCAGAGCGGCCCGTGTTTACGAAGGTCAATCTGCACTGCCACTTTTCGGCCCTTCTCGTCTGTCAGAAATTGAATACCAGTCATGAAGGTTCCTCTCTGTTTGGCTCAAATCATAACCTAGCCTGGTTGTCCTGTGCGGTCAATGGTATGGTCTCAGCAATTGGGCATTTCACATCCTGAGAAAGACCCGCATGGTCTATGGGGTTGGAATGACAGAGCGGAGAACAACTTTGAACACGTCTGCCCACGTCCACCAACCCATTCTGGCCGCGACTTCGGCCGCATGGTCTTCGTGCAGTCCCTCATCCGCCAGAAGTTTTCTGAGCGGAGTCAGGCTCCCTCCATGGCCGTATTTGTAGCGCGAGAACCAATAAGAAGTGAGCCATTTGCCCCTGAAGCCTGACGCCTTCCCCATGGCTTCTTTTAGGCTCACACGCCGTTTGAGTTGTGCCAGACACTCAGGCGGGGCAAGGTCGAGCAGGATGAAGTAAAAGTCCCACTGCATTTTCTGCGCCGCTCGTAAGCCGATTGTCAGCTTGCGAGCAATTTGATTGTGGGGCTTGCCATAGTCAGGATCGGCTTGGCTCATGGAAGAGTAGAGCTTTGCTTCCACAAAGACAAGAAAGCCAGAGCCTTCAAAACTCAAATCGACCTCAGTTGTCTCTTTGCCCTCTCCGTAGCTCTTTCCGATTTGGATCGTTGACTCTTCGAACCCGTCGGGCGCAGCCACGTCACCGTAGGCGAGCTCCCACAACTCTTCGAGCGCTACCGCGCGGCTCTTTTGGCTCACGTTCGCAAGAGTATCGAAGCACGACCACGTGAGCGCATCCTCGCTGTTTGAGCTATGCGCGTTCTTCATCTTGTGATTCATGCCCTTGAAGGATTGCCGAAGGAATTTAACGAGATTAGGTTCCCTTCCGGGCCAAATTACGTGGTTATCTCGAAAATCGCGGTAAATAAATGGGCCGTTGCCCTTAGTCCTGTGGCCGCGCGTCTTGGTCGATGCCATCGCTTCACTCCTTAGATCATTTCGTTTCTCACTATACGCGGGTGTGAACACTCAGAAAAAAATAAATCGTTTGCGGCGGGTGTATTGCGGGGGCTTGGCCGATGGATCGGCCTGCTCCGGTTCATAGGGTAGGCTGCGGCCTTCGAATACTGCTAAAGGATTGTCAGTGAACAGAGCTTGAGCAACCTCTTCACCGCGGCGTTCGGCGACGGCCTCATACGCGGCGCGAAGCTGCAGCGGACGGCCCTTCACGCCGTGAGCATCGCTGGCGACGAAGTGAACTCGGTCGGCGTCGAGCCATTGTTCCGCGCGTTCCTTGGAGGAAGCTCCGAAGCGCCCGAGTAAGGATTGCGCCGTGATCTGGACGTACGCGCCCTGATGCAGCCAGCGATACATCCGCTCGGGCTTGGTGCGCAGCAGGGCATTGCGCTCGGGGTGAGTGATGATCGGCGAGAGTCCCAGGAGTTGCAGGTGGTGCATGGTTTCGTCCATGGACGGGGGAATGGCGAAATCGGCGAACTCAACCAGCAGGTAGTTCTTCTGGTTGATCGTATATTTGTGCGGATTCTTTTCCAGGTCCTGCAGGTTTTCAAAGCTTAAATGGAAATCGCAGCCGGTCGCCAGCTTCAGGCGGTCACCGACGGCCGCTTGCAGCTCGTCGCGGCGCTGGCGGATTACTTCGGTGTCGAACTTATACTGCGAATTGGCGTGTGGCGTCCCAACAACGTGCGTGATACCGTCGGCAATCGCCATTTCGGCCATCTGGATCGACGTTTCTAGGGTATCCGCACCGTCGTCCATGCCGGGCAGAATATGGCAGTGAATATCAACCATATAGGCAAGATAACCGAATCCAGGTGAGGCGAACAACATTTAAAGACCCACGTGGAATCAGAGAGATAACGGCAGGGGTAACGATTTGCAATCGGGCACATTGTCCAATAGAGCAGCTATTGCGAGGCACGGAAAGTTGTTATAGTCGGCGGCGAGGCGAACTCTACTTTTGCGCCTAATGCGGGATAGAAATCTCACAGGAGCATAGACGACTTCGATGCCAACCGATCGCAGACCGGAATATTTCAAGGGCTCGCAACTCCGCGTGGGGATTATCGGGTGCGGATACGTGGGATTGCCGCTGGGGCTGCGGTTTGCCGAGGCCGGGCACCGCGTCACCGGATTCGATACCGACCAGACGAAGGTCGATAAGCTGAATCGCGGGCAGACTTACATCCAACACATTCCGCAGAACAAGATTCAGCAGTTTGTGCAGTCGAAACATTTTGGCGCGACCACCGATTTTGCGCGGCTGGCGGAAATGGACGCGATTTTGATCTGCGTGCCCACGCCGCTGGATCAGCGGCGCGAGCCGGATTTGTCTTACGTCGAGCAGACCGCGCAATCGATTCGTCCGCATTTGCAGCGCGGGCAACTGGTAGTGCTGGAGTCGACGACGTATCCAGGGACGACTGAGGAACTGGTGCTGCCGATTCTGGAAGCGACGGGGATGAAATGTCCGATCGCACACGGGCCGGAGAACGAGCAGATTGGAACCGATTTCTTTTTGGCGTTTTCGCCGGAACGCGAAGATCCGGGCAACAAGCAGTATGGGCTCGCACAGATTCCGAAAGTGGTGGGCGGAGTGAATCCGCCGTCGGGACGCGCGGCGGTGTCGCTGTACGCGCAGATCGTGGGGCGCGTGGTGCCGGTCAGCTCGACGCGCGCGGCGGAGATGTCCAAGCTGCTGGAAAATATTTTCCGTTGCGTGAACATTGCTCTCGTCAATGAGTTGAAAATGCTCGGAGCGCGGATGGGCTTCGACATCTGGGAAGTGATCGACGCGGCGGCGACCAAGCCGTTCGGGTTCATGCCGTTTTATCCGGGGCCGGGACTGGGCGGGCACTGCATTCCGGTGGACCCGTACTATTTGTCATGGAAGGCGCGCGAGTACGATTTCGCGACGCGATTTATCGAGTTGGCCGGAGAAGTGAACACGGCGATGCCGTATCACGTGGTGGATTCGGTGGCGTCGGCGCTGAACGACCGGCAGAAGTCGATGAAGGGCTCGAAGATTCTGCTGCTAGGCGTGGCGTACAAGAAGGATGTGGACGACATGCGCGAATCCCCATCGCTGAAACTTCTGGACCTGCTGAACGCGCGTGGCGCCAAGGTGGATTACAACGATCCGTACTTTGCCGAGATTCCCAAGCTACGGCACTACAACTTCGAAGGGATGAAGTCGGTGCCGCTGGACGCGAAAATGCTGGCCGGCTACGACTGCGTGCTGATCGCCACCGATCACACCAGCTACGACTACCCAATGATCGTCGAATCGGCGCAACTTGTGGTCGATAGCCGCAATGCCACCCGGCGCATTGCGCGGCACCGCAATAAGATTATTCTGGTGTAGCGGTTTTCACATCTCAAATTTGAAATTTGAGATGTGAGATCTTCCCCGGGACGTCTGATTTAGGCCCATATTAATGCCATCCGCTATCGCACGGGCGGCGGAGTTCGCTGCGTCTCCTGCTATACTCTTCTCGCTCGCGTCAAGTTGACGCGAAAGCGTTGCAATCTGGCCAGGATAAAAAGCAAAGGCTTTCATTCCGAGCGCTCGTGCTGAAGCGAGGAATCCCTCTTCCCTCTCGTCAAGAAATAGGGAGATTCCTCGCTTCGCTGGGAATTGCAAATATTATTTATTTCGCAATTCGAGCAGAATTCCAATTCAGGTCGAGGCATGGCAACTTTTTACATCGAACAATTCGGTTGCAGGGCTACGCAAGCCGATGCGGCGGCGATCGAACGGCAATTGCGCGAACGCGGCTACGCGGTCACGACGAACGCAACCTCGGCCGACGTTGTGGTGGTGAATACTTGCACTGTCACGGCGGCGGCGGATTTGCAGGCGCGGCAGGCGATTCACGCAATTCATAAGGAAAACCCTGCGGCGCGTATCGTCGTGACGGGTTGCTACGCGCAGCGCGCGCCGGAAGAATTGGCGGCACTGAAGGGCATCTCATGGATTGTCGGAAATTCACACAAGCCGGAAATTCCGCGGCTGATTGATGAAATGACGCCGGTTTCGAATCAGATCGCAGCGGAAGGTTTTGTACGGTTGTCTGAAATTTCCCAGGGCAAGTCAGTCTTGTTACTCGGCGAAGAAAGTCCTTCACTCGAACATGCCCCAACAAACATTCTGACCGGGGATATCCTGCTACAAAAGGAGCTTTATTTCGCGCCGGTCGAGGGCGGTGAATCGGGCCACACGCGTCCGGTCTTGAAAATTCAGGATGGATGCGACAGCCGCTGCTCGTACTGCGTCATTCCGCTGGTGCGAGGCCGCAGCCGAAGTTTGGCTCCGGGGCGCGTGGTGGAGGAAATCCGCAAATTGGCGCAGGGTGGCGCGCGGGAAGTGGTGCTGAGCGGGATCGACCTCGGAAATTATGGACGCGACCTTACGCCACGAACTGACCTGAGCGAATTATTGCGCCGGCTTCTGGACGAAACATCGATCGAGCAATTGCGAGTCAGCTCGATTGAGCCGATGGACATCGTCGAAGATCTGATCGCGTTATTCGCCGCAAGCAGCCGGCTCGCTCGGCACTTTCATATGCCTTTGCAGTCAGGCTCAGACCCGATTCTTGCAGCCATGCACCGCTGGTACCGCGCTGAACACTACGCGCGGCGCGCGGAGCTGGTGCGCGAATGGCTGCCCGATGCGGCGATTGGCGCGGACGTGATTGCCGGATTTCCGGGTGAGACCGAGGAGGATCACCGCGCAACGCTCGCGCTAATCGAGCGAATGCCGCTTACGTACCTGCACGTATTTTCTTATTCGCCGCGGCCGGGGACCAGCGCAGCGGAAATGCCGGACCATGTGCCGGCGCTGACGATTGCAATGCGCGCAAAAGAACTGCGCGCATTGGGAGAAGCGAAGAAATCGGCGTTTCGCGCTGCTCAGATTGGACGCACTTTACGCGTGCTGACCCTGCAGCGCAACGGGGAAGATACCAACGGTTCCTGGACGCGCGCGGTTTCCGGCAATTATGTCGATCTGCGTGTTGCAGGCCGTTGGATTTCAAATCAGTTTTTGGATGTGCGGGTCACTCGTGAGGCGGACGGGCATCTTGTGGGAACTGCAATTTAGATTTGTACTCGTCCGGTGAAATCTTCCAGCAAAAGCTATGCCTCAAAAATGACCTCCGCGAGTGCAGTGTTGCCGGAATGAGTGATGGTGAGGGCGATATTCTTGACACCGAGGGCGTCGGCAATCGCGCGGGACGCGCCTGACAATTTCAGCGTGGGCTTTCCGCTCGGTTCGCGCGCAACTTCGATGTCCACCCAGCGCACGCCCTGTGCCCAGCCGGTGCCCAGCGCCTTCATCGCGGCTTCCTTGGCGGCGAACCGGCCTGCGAAGCGCTCGGCGTGATTGCGATGTTTTTTGCAATAGGCGATTTCCGTTGGGGTAAAAAGGCGTTCGAGGAACGCGGCTCCGTGGCGCTCGATTGCCGCGGCAATGCGGTCCACTTCGGTGATGTCCATTCCCAAGCCGACGATCATCTGCCCTCCGGACCGAACGATGCATCCCGCCGATCCATGTTTGGAATTATACAGTTCAAAATCATGGGCGGCAGCTACAGACAGAAAGTGACGCGTTACGTTAAAGTGGTGACTAGGACACAAGAGACAGATGACACAGGCAATTAAAATCCGATCTTCAAAGCGCCGCAGCACTGTCAAGAGAGCAAAGGCGGCGCGACGACGAGGCAAAGAAACCTGGACCATCCGTCGTTCGCAGGGCCTGAAAATAGTGGAATCGCAGGCACTCGCGAAGCTCGGCTGGCTGGCGCATGGATTCAGCACTCGACCCGGCGGCGAGAGTCTGCTGGACGGCAAGCGCGCGCTGAATCTGGGCTTCACGGATTGGGATAAGCGCGAACGCGCGGCCGCGAACCGCGCGAAGTTCATGGCGGCTGTTGTGGCAAACCAAATGTCTCTCGCCACGCTGCGGCAGTTCCACTCGGACGTCATTCACGTTGCGTGGGAACCTGCGGCGGACGCTCCCAGGGCTGACGCGATGGCGACGCGCGCGCCGGGACTGCTGCTGGGCGTGCAGACAGCGGATTGCGTGCCGATTCTGCTCGCGGACCCACGGCAACGCGTGGTCGCAGCCATCCATGCGGGCTGGCGCGGGACGCTCGCTCGCATCGTGGTGAAAACACTGGGCCGGATGCAGATGGAGTATGGAACGCGCCCTTGCGACGTTGTCGCGGCGCTTGGCCCGGCCATCGGGCGATGCTGTTACGAGGTTGGTTCGGACGTGGCGCGGTCGTTCGCATCGCAATTTCCAAATGCCTCGGAGTGGTTCGATGGGCCGTTCGATCAACTGGCCTACGGCGAGGACCCTTTATGGCTCCCCTGGTTGACAATGATGCCTCCGGGCCACGTGCCGCCTCCCCCGCGCGCCCAACTCGATCTGCGCGCCGCGAATCGCTGGCAACTGATCGATGCTGGAGTGCCGGAAACGCAAGTCGATGTGAGCGAGCTTTGCACAGCCTGCCGGACGGATCTTCTGTTTAGTTACCGAAAAGAACGAGAAAAAACTGGACGGATGATGGCGGTGATTGGGGTACGGGGGAACGGAAAGCGTAAACCCCAACTCTGACCTTTCACATCTTGTCAGGATAGGAGAGCTGGTTTACAGCAAATCTCCGACAACTTCAATGGATACCGCGCTCTTCACCGGTTTTGAAGCCGTGAAAGAACCTTCTGGACCGACCGACGGAAGGGTGATTCGAGATTATGGCCGCTGGATTTTTCATGTTCCTTTACCCCCCGATGGCGGCCTGCTGGTTTTTCTTTTCTCAGCTTGCGGCAGGAGCCGATCGCAGCTTATTTAGGCGAGCCCGATGTTGCAGGTTGTAGGTGAGGCAGGCCCATAGCAATTCGGTTTGAACTTTTATCAAGCCGCAGACGTGGAACTGCCGCAGTCCTAGCTTGCTCTTGATCCACGCGTGGCAAAAATCCACCACTCTTCCCAGGCGGAGATATTGTCTTTGCGCTTCCGCGCTGGCCATTTTTTCCCGAAATCCCCGCACCGCCGCGCCAAAAAAATCAGTCTTCAGGGAGTATTTAAAGGGGATCAGAAAATCCGCACCGATGAAAGCCGCGAGGGTATGACACCCCTGGAATCGAAATCCCATATGCGATCAAAACTAATGGAATTGAACGAAAAATTGCAACCAGTGAAGTTAGTTCGTCGTTGGCATCGAAATTGAATTTGGCGTTTCAATCAACGCGAGCTGGCCGCAGGCGGCGAAAACATCCTGACCTCGGGAATAGCGCACAAATGCGGGGACACCTTTTTCGATGAGAGTGGTTTTGAATTCCTCGATGCTCTCCGCAGTGGGCGCGCGATAGGGTAAATTGCCGGGATTCCAGGGAATCAGATTTACTTTCGCGCGGATATGCGCGAGCAGGCGCACTACACGGCGGGCGTCTTCGGGCGAATCGTTTACGCCGCCGAGCAAGACGTATTCAAACGTAAAATATTCCCTCGGACGCAGGGGAAACCGGCGGCAGGCCTCGATCAATACCGCGAGCGGGTACTTGCGGTTGATGGGCATGATCGCGTTGCGCTGCTCGTCGCTCGAAGCGTTCAGCGAAATAGCCAGGTTAGGGCGGATTTTCTCTTGCCCGATGCGGTCGATCCCGGGAACGATTCCGCTGGTGGATAGAGTCACGTGGCGCGGCGCAAGGCCGACGCCTTTGGGATCGAGCATGATCCGGACAGCCGCCATGGTTGCGTCGTAGTTCAGCAGCGGTTCGCCCTGGCCCATCAGCACCACATTGGTTTGCGGCGTCAGCTGCTCGCGATTTTCTGCCAGGACCACCAGAACCTGCCCGATGATTTCTCCTGCCGTGAGATTGCGAATCAGGCCCAATTGCGCAGTCAGGCAAAAATGGCAATCGACCGCGCAGCCGGCCTGGGTGGAAATGCAAATCGTCTGGCGGCCTTCCTTGGGCATGAAGACCGATTCGATCTGTGCGGGCTTCGCATCTTCTCCACCGATCGCGAACAAATAGCGGATTGAGCCGTCCACTGAATTAAACCGTCGCAGAACACGCGGGAGCGTGATGCAGGCTTCCTCAGCCAGCCGTGCGCGAAACGCCGCCGGCAGATTCGTCATGGCTGCGAAATCGAAGCACCTCTCGAGGTAAATGGCGCGATAAATCTGTGGGCCGCGGTAGGCCGGCTCACCGAGCGACACTACGAACTCGCGCAACTCCTCCGCCGATTTTCCGAGCAGTTCCACGGGCACGTTAAATCTCCATTAAACGATGCTTTCATCTTAACATGCAGCTGCGACCGCATTGGAAATGCAGGGCGGCTGCCGGTCGCGTTCCCGTGGTGCGTATGTCACAATATTGAGATGGCTCAACCGGTACGCGATATCGAGCGGGCAGAGCTGCCGAATGGCCTCGTCGTCGTGACGGAGAGGATGCCGCACGTGCGTTCGGTGTCCGTGGGCATCTGGCTGGGGACCGGATCGCGGGGCGAATCGCCGGAATCAAATGGGATCGCGCATTTTATCGAGCACATGGTCTTCAAGGGGACGCAGAAGCGTTCGGCGGAACAGATCGCGCAGACGATGGACTCGGTCGGGGGAATGCTCGACGCATTCACAGCGAAGGAAATGACCTGCTTCAATGCCAAGGTGCTCGACGAACATCTGCCGGTTGCCTTTGACGTGCTCTCCGATTTGGCGCTGCGCCCGCGATTCGATGACGCCGACATCGCAAAGGAAAAACAGGTGGTCCTCGAGGAAATCAAGATGGACGAGGACAATCCGGAAAGCGTGATCCACGAAATGTTCACGCAAAGTTTCTGGCGCGGACACTCGCTGGGGCTGCCCATTCTGGGTACTCCGGAAACGGTGCCGCAATTTTCGCGCGACGCAGTGCTGGATTTCTTCCGGTCCTCGTACGCGCCTAACAATATCGTGATCACAGCGGCGGGAAATCTGGAGCACGCGCGCCTTATCGATCTGGTCGCGCGCGAATTCGGAGGCGTGGCGCGGGCAGGCGCCTCCCCGGCGCGAACGGCGCCGCGAACGCACGCCGCGGTGGAGCAACGTCACAAGAAGGAACTCGAGCAGGTTCACATCGTGCTTGGCGTGCCGTCGTATCCTCTGGCGCACGAACGGCGATACGCGGCGGCGCTGCTGAATATTATTCTCGGCGGCGGGATGTCGTCCCGGCTGTTTCAGAATATCCGCGAACGGCAGGGACTGGCCTACGCAATCGGCAGCGACCTGTCTCCTTACACGGATTCGGGTGTGCTGTCGGTTTACGCCGGAACGTCGCGTGAATCGGCGGGGCAGTTGATTCGTTCGGTCGTCGAGGAATTTCGCCGCATCCGGGAGGAGCCGGTGACCGTCGAGGAGCTGCGGCGCGCCAAGGACCATCTCAAAGGCTCGATGATGCTTTCGCTGGAATCGACCACCGCGCGGATGTCCAATCTGGCGCGGCAGGCCTTGTATTTCAACCGCTTCGTCTCGCTCGACGAAATGCTGGCATCGATTGAAATCGTCACGCAGGAAGAAGTGTTCTCCATCGCCCGCGATCTTTTCGCGCCGGGGCGGGTGAATCTAACCGTGCTCGGCAACCTGAAAGGGTTTCAGGCTACGGACGAAATGCTTGTGTAAAAACAGTTGAGAGTTGGGAGTTGATAGTCGAAAGCTGAAAGTGAAATGCCCATTCCTTCGCGGGAGTGTCTGTGAACTTTCAACTGTTGCATTTCGGCTCAGCTTGACGTTTCAAGGGCGGACCATCAATATGCTATTTTGAAATATGCGCGCATTATTGCAAGCATTTCCTGAGTCGCAGCGAACGCCCGGGATTCGAACGCATGTCTCAAGATAAGGGCCTCCTCATTGTTTACACCGGCCCCGGCAAGGGCAAGACTACCTGCGCGCTGGGCACCGCGTTTCGCGCGGTCGGGCAGGGGCTGCGTGTGCTGATGGTGCAGTTCATAAAAGGTTCCTGGCATTACGGCGAGCTGGACGCGGCCAAGATGCTGGGCGACGACAAGATGGAAATTCTGATGATGGGCCGCGGTTTTGTAAAGGTTGGCGGCGCGGATACCGATCCCGAGGATATCCGCCTCTGCGAGGAGGCGTGGTCCTTCGCATTAACCAAAATCCAGAGTGAGCAGTACGATCTGGTGGTCCTCGATGAGATCAACTACGTGATCAGCTATCATATGCTCGATGCAACGAAAGTAGTCGCAGCGCTGGCGGCGCGCCCCGAGCGCGTGCACGTGATCTGCACCGGACGCAACGCGCATCCGGCGCTGGTGGAAGCTGCCGATCTGGTGACCGAGATGCGCGAAGTGAAGCATCCGTACACGAAAGGGATTCTCGCCCAACGCGGGATCGATTACTGAGGCTTGCATGGCCTGGTTTAAGCGCGAAAAAAAACGGATCGATCAGGCTACGCCGCCCGACGAGCGCCGCGTCAAGACGGAAGGCCTGTGGACCAAGTGCGAGAACTGTCGCGCTACGGTCTGGAAAAAGGACCTCGAAGCCAACTGGCGGGTCTGCCCAAAATGCCAGCACCATTTTCGGCTGCATGCGACGAAAAGACTCGAGCTACTGCTCGATTCACGATGGGTCGAGCATGACGCGTCTCTGTCTTCCAACGATCCGCTGCATTTCACAGACACCAAACCCTACGCGGCCCGCTTGAAGGACGCGCGCAAAAAGCTCGGCATGGCCGACGCAATTATCACCGCCGAGGGCCTGCTGGGCGGCCGCACGGTTATGTGCTGCTCGATGGAGTTCGGATTCATCGGCGGTTCGATGGGCGCGGTGGTTGGGGAAAAAGTCACGCGCGCGATTGAACGCGCCATCGAGAAAAGACTTCCACTGGTGATCGTTTCCTGCTCCGGCGGAGCGCGCATGATGGAGGGCACGATCAGCCTGATGCAGCTCGCGAAAGTATCCGCCGCGCTCGCGCGCCTCGACGAGGTCCATCTGCCGTTCATTTCCGTCCTCACCGACCCGACTACTGGCGGCGTCACCGCGAGCTACGCCATGCTGGGCGACATCAACATCGCCGAACCAGGCGCGCTGATTGGGTTTGCCGGGCCGCGCGTGATCGAGCAGACCATGCGACAGAAACTTCCCGACGGTTTTCAGAAATCTGAGTTTCTTCTGGAGCATGGATTCCTGGATGCGATCGTGCATCGCAAGGACCTGAAAACCTACATTTCGTCCGCACTGAATTTTTTCCTAAACTAGGCGCATGACTTACGAGGAATCGCTTCGCTATCTGCTGACACTGGGACGGGAGCTGGCATCCCCGCAGCAGGCCCGCGTCGCGAAGTTCGACCTGCTCAATATCACTGTGCTATGCGAGCGTCTCGGCCAGCCGCAAACTAAATTTGAGTCCGTGCACATCGCAGGCACTAACGGCAAGGGTTCGACTGCGGCAATGCTCGACTCGATCTTGCGAGCAGCGGGTTTGCGTACGGGCCTCTACACTTCGCCGCACCTCGAACGCATCAATGAACGCATCCGCCTCGACGGAAAAGATATTTCCGACACCGATTTCGCCGCCACGTTCACCCGACTGCATGCGATCATCGAAGAATTGCTGGCCGCGGGAAAGCTGGCAGCTCACCCGACGTTTTTCGAGTGTATTACGGCGATGGCGTTTGAATATTTCGCCAGCGCGGGCGCGCAGTTTGCCGTTTGCGAAGTGGGCATGGGAGGCCGCCTGGACGCCACCAACATACTGGTGCCCGAGGTCGCCGTCATCACGCAGATCGATTTCGACCACGAAAATTATCTCGGCCATTCGATCGAGGAAATCGCCGGGGAAAAAGCCGGCATCATCAAGTCCGGCGCAAGAGTCGTCAGCGCCGCCGAGCACCTGGTCGCGCGCGTGGTAATTCGCTGCCGCGCCGCGGAGCAATCCGCGTTTCTGGTCGAAATCGAAAACGAATTTCGCATCGAGAACGTTACTTCGCAGAGCGGCCGCCTGTCGTTCACTGCCGTCGCCAACGACACAGGAGTCGGGATTCCGATCGCGTTGCCGTTTCCGGGACGCTTTCAGGTTCGCAACGCGCTCACGGCGGTGGCAGCGGCGCGAATGCTGGCCGAGCGCGGCGCGCCGATTAGCGACGATTCCATCGCACGCGGGATTGCCTCCACTGTGTGGCCGGGACGGCTGGAGCGCATCTCCGAACAACCTGAAATCTATCTGGACGGAACGCACAATCCGGCCGGGGCGCGCGAAATTGCCGCGTTCTGGGAAACGTATTTGCCGGGGCGAAATATTTACATGGTTTACGGCGCGCTGCGCGACAAGGCCGTGGATGAAATCGCAGGCCTGCTCTTCCCGCGCGCTTCGGTGGTGATTCTTACATCGCCCGCCCAGCCTCGCGCCATCTCCGCTCCCGTACTGGCGGAAATGACCGGGCACCTCGCTCAACGGACGGAAATCATCGATGATCCGGTTCTGGCGTTCGAACGCGCCCTGGAGCTGGCTTCTCCCGAGGACGTCATTTTCGTAACCGGATCGCTCTATTTAGTCGGCGACCTGCGACGGTACTGGATTTCTCGGCGCGTAAACAATCCATCGATGACGCCTCTGTAAGGTCTTTTCTTGTTTTTCCGTTGGAGTGCCGCTCTGAGTTACAATGCAGTTCCCACCCTCTGAAAACCTCCCGTTAGCAGTTACGGGACGTGTCTTGTTCTCGTCGTTGACACTGGTTGAGCCATCCAGTAACAAAGGATGATGCCCGTATTGCATAAGCTGCCTCTCAGGAGAAGTTCTATGAAAACCAAGTCCCCTTTCTTGATGGCCCTGGCAATCCTCGTGTCCATTTCCATCGTGATTCCGCCGGACATCGCCGCACAGGCCGGGCAGAAGGCCGGACAGATTTCGCGCGCCATTCCAGTCGTGGGAATCGCACGCGGGACTCAGACACTCGATGCGCCGGTGAAAACCCTGGTCGATTGGGGAGACGTGGTGAAAACCGGGGACGGCGGGCGGGCGCGGGTGGCGCTGGACGATGGCTCCTTGCTCAACGTCGGGTCAAGCTCCAGCCTGACCGTAACGCAACACAACGCCGCCGCGCAGCAAACGCAGATCGAACTGGAATACGGGCGCATGCGCTCGGAGGTCGTGAAGCAGTCCAAGCCGAATGCCAAGTTTGAGGTTCACACGCCGGTTGGCGTGGCAGGCGTAGTGGGCACGGATTTCTTTCTGGGCTACCTGAATGGCATATTCCAATTGATTGTGTTCGAAGGCCACGTGAAGTTCTGCAATTTGGACGGCGCGTGCGTGGACGTCCTTGCGGGACAGATTGCCACGATTCGCGATGGCCATCAGGCCCCGGACCAGCCGTCTACAGCAACGCCATCGGAATTGACTGAGGCGACGGTTGCGACTTCCGTTGGGACGGCGATTGTCGTGCCGCCGGTCCATCATATCGGGATCTGGACGATCATCGGCCTGACCGCGGTGGTGGTTGTGCCGGCGATTGTCATACCGGTTGTCAGACGCGGCGGCCAGACGAATCCTTCCGGCAAAGGAACCGGAGTCACGGCAGTGCCTGGAAACGGACCCTAGAAAAGACTGCTAATCCTTTCAAGCTGGGGCGTAAGCCTACTCCGGACGGTTGTTTTTCGCCCCTGAATTTCATTATTCAGACACCAGGAGCATCTCCCGGGCGTCTAATAATCGTAAGTGCCTGGCGACATTCAGCTGCCTGGGCGCATCCAATGATTCCCATGCACTTCGCCTGTCGCTATGGCAACTTCCGCAGGCGCGCGTTTGAGATTGGCGGCGCATAGGCATAGACTCTAATGCTCGTGCGACCGATGAATTGCTAGTCTGGAGCATCTTCGTGAAAACACTCATTCTCGGAACTCTCGTAACGCTTTTCTCTTTGAACACGGTGGCTGCCACCAAACCGGCTCGCCACCCTGAACCCGCACCCGCGCCGGAACAAACGGCGCCGGTTGCTCCCGCGCCCGCTCTGGTGACGATGGGACAGGAGCTCGATCGCGAGATGCCCATCCTTTCGAAGGCGACCCCTCCCGCGTACTTCATCAACTACACGTTGACGTCGTCGCAGCGGGCTGAGGTCGTCGGTTCGAATGGAGCATTGCTTTCCAGCGAGGAAAGCCATTCGCGGTGGCTCGAGACGCAGGTTCGCATCGGCAGCTACGATCTGGATAACACGCACAAAGTTGGCAACTCGCAGCAGGGCGGGGGCGGATACGGAACCTCCGTGCCGGTGGACGACGATCCCGGAGTGCTGCGCCGCATCATGTGGCTGGAGACAGAAAAACAATTCAATGCCGCCACGCAAGCTCTGATCAAAGTCACCACAAGCAAGGAAGTGCAGGCCCAGACTGCGGAAGAGCACGCCCCGGATTTTTCCCGCGAGAAACAGCATGTTTTCTATGGCCCCGAGGTTACCGTTCATCCGGACCGCAAGCCGTGGGAGGAAAAGGTCCGCATATACACGCGGGCGTTTCGCGCATCGCCGCAAATATTGAATTCGATCGTTACCTTCAGCGCGCTGGGCGAAAATCAGTACGAGGCCAACAGCGAGGGCACGCGCCTGCAGTTCGGCCAGATTCATTACCGGCTGGAACTGTTCATCCAAGGCAAGGCCCCGGATGGCATGGACATCAATCGCTATTACAATTTTGACTGGAACAACCCGGCGGAAGCTCCCGACGACAAGACCGTGCTCGCCCAAGGAGCCGTGCTGCGCAAGGAACTGGAAGCTTTGGTTGCCGCGCCGCTGGTCGAACCGTATGCGGGACCGGCTCTTCTGACCGGCCGCGCGACGGCCGTTTTCTTCCACGAAGTGTTCGGGCACAGGTCCGAAGGTTTCCGCCAGAAGGACGTCAACGAAGGGCAGACGTTTGCTAAGAAAGTTGGCGAGCAAATCGTCCCGAAGTTCCTGTCGATTTACGACGACCCGACGATGAAGAAACTGGACAACGAGATGTTGCTGGGCTACTACCCGTTCGATGACGAGGGAATTCCGTCCGAGCGAGTCACGCTGGTGGACCACGGAATCCTGAAAAATTTCGAGATGTCCCGCCAGGCGCTCGCGGCATTTCCCCATTCGAACGGCCACGGGCGACGCCAGATCGGCGCCCAGCCGGTGTCCCGCCAGGGAAACCTGATCATCGAAAGCAGCCTCAAAGTGACCAACGCCGAACTGCACAAAAAACTCGTCGAGGAAATCAAGCGGCAGGGCAAGCCCTTCGGGCTGGAAATTGACGATATCGCCGGAGGATTCACGTTTACCGGGCGGGGCCAGCCGCAGGCATTCCATGAAGAACCTCTGGTCGTTTACAAAGTGTATCCGGATGGACGTCCCGACGAACTGGTCCGCGGCGTGAATATCGGGGGAACGCCGCTGATTTCGCTCAACAAAATCCTGGCGACCGGCGACACCATGGAAGTCTTCAATGGATATTGCGGAGCCGAATCCGGCTCCGTGCCCGTCTCCGCCGCGGCCCCGGCGATGCTGGTTTCCGAAATGGAAGTCGAGAAGAAGGAAACTTCGACGGACAAACCGCCGATTCTGCCGCCTCCTGCGCACGATCCGAAAGGGGCGCGCCAGTGAACTGCTTCGCCAAAGCCTATGTCACGGACAACCACATGAAAAAGTTTTCGTCGAAGGTCGCGTTAGCGATTGTTTTCTTTTCCGTGCTTGCGCTCGTGTCGGTTTCGGGTAAGCCAGCCCTCGCCGCTCCTGCAAAACACGCGACTGCCGTGCCTACCGCGCCGCAGCAACCTGCGGCTGATTCAGACAAGACGCTCGCCGCGATGCAGGATGAACTGGACCGCGCGCAGCACCGCCTCGAACTCAAAATTCCGGACACCGACCAGCCGGTTCGCCCGTACTACATCCAGTATCGGGTACTCGATTTGGACGTTCGAACAATCATCGCTGAATTCGGAGCGTTGGTTTCATCGACCTCCGGGCGCAACCGCATCATGAGCGTGGACGTCCGCGTGGGAAACTACAATCTGGACAGTTCGAACTTCATCGCCGATGAGGGCTTCAGCGGATTTCTGGGCTCGACGGGTACGGTGGGCATCGACCATGATTATGACTCGCTGCGCCAGGACCTTTGGCTGGCCACCGATCAATCGTTCAAGGCGGCGGTGGAAAATCTTTCGAAGAAACAGGCCTTCGTTTCGCGGCTGACCCGGCCACCCAGCATTGCCGATTTCTCCACCGCCACGCCTACGGTGAACGTGGAACCGCTCCGCGATTCGGACTGGACCACACGCAATTGGGAGCAGGAAGCTCGGGCCGTTTCCGCTGCGATGCGCGCGTTTCCGCAACTGCATAGTTCGCGCGTCACCTACCATTTGATTTACACCACCAGCTATCTGCTGAACAGCGAAGGAACAAAAATTCGCGCCAACCGCAGCCTCGCGGCAATCGAAGCGAGCATGGAAACGGAATCCGATGACGGGATGCCGCTGCATAATTTCTACGCCGTCTATCGCAGCAAACCGGGCGATCTGCCGGGAACCGACGCCGTTCGAAAGGAACTGGAAAAGGCTGGAGAGGATTTGATCACGCTGCGCGTCTCTCCTCCCGCTTCCGATTATGACGGTCCCGTGCTTTTCGAACCGCAGGCATCGGGCTCGTTGCTGGCGCAGATGCTCGGGCCGTCTCTATCGGGAGCGCGCGGCCCGCTGGCGATGCAGTCGAGCTTCGATCAATTGATGGACCGCCTTGGCGGACACAGCGAATGGACCGGCAAACTGGGCTCGCGCGTCCTGCCCGGAACGGTTTCCCTGGTGGACGACCCGACCGCAAAACAATTTGCCGGTCAGGATCTGCTGGGCACCTACGCCGTGGACGAAGAGGGTGTGAAGGCGGATCGCGTACAAGTTGTTGAGAACGGGCTTCTGCTCAACTTTCTTATGTCCCGCCGCCCCGGTCCCGACCTCGACCGTTCGAACGGACATGGGCGAGCCGCCTACCTGGGCGAGCCGCGTCCGCTGATCAGCAATCTATTTTTCACATCGTCGGCCGCCGTTGCTCCCGATCAATTGAAAAAGCAATTCATGAGCGCCTGCAAACAGAATGGAAATAAATGGTGCCTGATCGTTCGAGAGATGGACAACCCCGTGTTGGGCGTGCGCGAACAGGAGGATCTTTCCGAACTGGTGATGGGTGCAGCGTCGGGAGCCGCCACGGGCGATCGCCTGCCGTTGCTCGTCTATCGAGTCAACGTGGACGACGGAACTGAATCGCTGGTCCGCGGCGCGCGTCTGACAGGACTCACTTTGCGCGCAATTCGAAATATCGAAGGCATCGGAAACGATCAGACGGCATTCAACTTTGCGCAAAGCCAGCAGACCGGCTTCTCCGGAACCGCGCTGGCCGCGTTTGGCTCAGCCGACTCCGGCGTCCCCGCTACGGTGATTGCGCCGTCGCTGCTGTTCGAGGACGTCGAAGTTCGCGGCGCGCGGGGCGAACCGCAGAGGCTGCCGCTGGTTCCTCCGCCGCCGATGAATTGAAACGCTGGCTGGTTACGGGCTGCCATGAGTAGGACTAAAGGGTGATTAGTGAATCGTGATTCGTTTGGATGCTCTAAGCGTTGGCTTTCTTTTGCCGTTAACCAGCTTGCGGAAAAACTCTTCTTGTTGTCATTCTGAGCGAAGCGAAGAATCTCTCCTGCTTGAATACAAAAAACTAAGAGGGATTCTTCGCGCAAAAACGGCGCTCAGAATGACAATTTTCGGCCTTTTTCCGCAGCCTATTTCATCTGTCGCTAACGGCCGCCGACTACCACGAACGCGGCCAGGCCTCCTAAAAACAGACACCTTTCAAGCGTTCGCGCCGCGCGGCCTAGTTCAAGCTGCTTGGGCAATAAAAACAAATCGGCGAGGCCCGGCCAGCCTCGCCTAAAAATCTTGTTGAGGGTGAAGGAGTGTTCCGGCTCTTCGCATAGCCAGCCCAGGGCTTTCGACACCACCATATTTTTTCCTTCCCCTTCCCCTTCAGCTTCGCCGTCGCCCCATTCTACGTCAACTTCTGCGCACAGCAGCAGCCAAACCCAAGCGCCTTCCCTGCTACTCCAACGGAACCGCAACCGCTTCAAACTTACTTCGCGGCCAGAATGCTACTCGCTGAACCCATTCCAGTGTGCAATTGGCGGTTCCAACAATTCATTTGGAACTTGAAGTTGTCGCATTCAATGGTTCCGATGGCGTCTGGGCGGGGCAGTTCCTCTCCCCTCGGTCCCTCTCCCCTCGATGTGATGATGACTTCGCAGAACGTTGTTAAGTGATGATGTTTGAAGATGTCGTCATATTGGATGGTCAAATTAAACGGAACATTCGGAGGCAGGTCTCCGTTTGGCAAGTCGTGTTCAACGTGACAGCTGAGCGTTTGTTTTTCATTAAACAGAAACGGCCAAAGTCGCCAGGTCAAGCCATTATCCGTTCCTTGTTTGTCTAAAAGGTGTTCTGGCACGCAACTCCCACGTGCGGCGACGTTAAAGGCTGGCGTTTTCCCTGAGACTTCAACGGCCACGTGTGCGTCGTACCCGCTCCACGAAGAGGTGGGAAGACGCGGATCTCGTGTTGGCTCGATGCGTTCAAACGAAACCTTGAGATACGGTCTTTCGTCCAGCTGCAGTGCGTCACGCTGTATTTTTGCGGACCATAGCGCGATTGTGGCCGCTGCAATCGCAACCACCAGCCCAGTGTTCCCAGTAACACGTTTTCGCCAAGATTTAACCATTCGGCCTCCTCAGCACGACGATACAAGACCAAACTACACCAGCCGAGAGACCCTCGCGGGGTTGATGTGTGTCAAATGTCCGCGTCAGAAAATCGGCTCTTCTTTCCTCCGATAGAGTGTGATAACGTCCTTTATAACACTCTATGGCGGACCTCATGCTCGGAACTGAAATCATCCTCTCCCCCGCCCCGGAGCTTCAGACCGCGCCGCTTTTCACGCCGACGCCGAAGGCCGCCAGGCGCATCCTCGAATTCCTCACCGCCCAGGTCAACACGTTACGGGCGAGTGGGCCGCATTCCCCAAAACTGTAAACTGTTCAGTTGACACAGTAAACCAAAGCTCTTACACTGAAGGAATGATCGGCGGCTTCCGGCATAAAGGTCTTGAAGAGATTCACCTTACCGGCAAGACACGCCGGGTTGGCGCCGAATATGTCAGGAAGTGCGTGCGCATCCTCCAAATGCTGGAGGTAGCGGCGCAACCTGTGGACATGGACATCGCCGGGTTTCGCTTCCATGGCCTGAAAGGCAACCCGCAGCGATGGTCGGTGCGCGTGACCGGGAATTACCGGATCACATTCGGCTGGTCAGGCGAATACGCCTTGGATGTGGATTTTGAAGACTACCATTAGGGAGAAAGTTATGAAGCCAAAGAACGGACTGCCGCCCGTCCATCCGGGCGAGATTATGAGGGAAGACATCCTGCCGGCTTCAGGCCTGTCCGTGACGGCCGCAGCGAAAGCCCTTGGCGTATCCCGCCAGATGCTGCACGCCATTCTGGCGGAGCGCAGGCCCCTGTCAGCCGTCATGTGTCTGAAGGTATCCCGCCTGTTCGGCAGCTCGCCTGAATTCTGGATGCGGTTGCAGGCCTCCTACGACCTGAAGAAGGCTGAACAGAACAAGAAGGTCATGCAACGCGTGGCGCGGATCGTGCCTGTAAAGCCGGTCGAGGAAGTCCGGGCCTGAGATAGGAAAATTGTAGTTCGCCCATTGCGACCTACAAGCGGACGCAGCCGACGTCAAGCCTGGGATCGGGAACCACACCTTTCGCGCGACCGGCACTGCCGCGTATCCGAACACGCGCGAAATATGTATGGTTATGCCATACACATCAACCGCTTTTGTTGTCGAGGAGAAACCCCGCCGCAGACTTTAATTCTCTCCTGCGCGACGGGCATTTTTATAACGATCTACGGGAGTCGAGAAATCCGGTTTACGCGCTTTCCTTCCGGCGGCATCGTATAATCCCTGCGAGGATTCCTCCATCACGCGCTCTCCCAGTTCGGTGAAGCAGATGGCGGCGCTCGGGTCGATCGGCTCGGCGCTGGTCCTTGTGACGCTGAAGGTATTTCTTGCCAGCGTTACCGGCAGCCTCGGGGTGCTCTCCGAAGCGCTGCATTCCAGCTTGGATCTGATTGCCGCAATCCTGACATGGCTTTCGCTCCGTGTCTCCGACCGTCCAGCCGACTCGGGACATACCTACGGTCACGGGAAGTTCGAAAGCTTTTCCGCGTTTGTCGAAACCGGACTTCTGCTCGCCACCGCCGTCTATATCATTTTTGAAGCGATGATTCGGCTGTTGTACAAGCAGGTCCACGTGCAGCCGAGCCTGCTGGTTCTGGTGATTCTCTCCCTGGGTATGGGAGTCGATCTGGTGCGGGCGCGGGCGCTTTCGCGCGTGGCTCGCGAGTATCCCAGCGAAGCGCTGGAAGCCGACGCGCTGCATTTTTCCACCGATGTGTGGAGCACTTTTGTCGTCATCATTGGGATGGCCGCGGTGTGGGCGGGGCAGAAGACCGGGATCGTGTGGCTGCAAAGCGCCGATCCCATCGCCGCGCTGGTAGTCGCCGCGATTGTGATCTGGGTGGGCTCGATGCTGGGAAAGCGGACTCTTGATGCGTTGCTGGACGCCGCGCCCGAAGGCTTGCAGCAGCGCGTCGCCGCGGCTGTGCAGGGACTGGATGGAGTGCTATCGACCGAGCGCGTGCGCGTGCGCCGCGCGGGAAATCAGCACTTCGTGGACGTCACCATCAGCGTGCCGCGCTCGGCCAGTTTCGAGCAGGTCCACGCGATTTCGGATGCCGTGGAACATCGCGTCGCCGAAATTATTCCCGCGGATGTGATGGTTCACATGGAGCCTCGCGCCATTGCGGGAGAGCATCTATTTGACAGGATTCGCGTCATTGCCGCGCGGCGCGGGCTTTCCATTCACGAGCTTTCCGCGCATCAATTGGATGGACGCCTGTTCATCGAGATGCACCTGGAGGTGCCGGAACAACTGAGCCTGCGCGAGGCTCACCAGCGCGCTACGGACCTGGAAGAAGAAATCCGCATGCTCGACGACGTGACCGCCCCGGTGACGGGAGCCGCTCCGAGCGTGAATATCCACATCGAGCCGTTCGGAACGAACATCGCTTCACTGGACAACCAGCGCGACGAAATGAGGGAGCTTGGACGGGCGATCGAGGAATACATCAACGGCCTGCCCGGCGAATTCCATGAGCTTGTGGATTGCCATGAAGTGCACGTCCGGCAGTTGGAACATAAGACGCTGGCGTCCTGCCACTGCGCGATGAATGGCGATTTACCGATCACGCAGATTCACGACGTGACTGCCGCGCTGGAAGATCGCGTGAAGAAACAATTTCCGCAGGTGTCGCGGGTGACCATTCACCCCGAGCCGGTCGAGGAACGTTGAATCCGGTTCTGAAAGGCTGTGAAACGATCCCGACAACTACATCCGCATGCAGAGCGCAGCTGCACTGCGGTAATGAGATCCGGGCGATCTGTCCTAAGTAGCACAGACTTCAGTCTGTGCGGGGTTGGTTTTAGATTGAGTGAACTCACAACCAAAAGCGCACAGACTGAAGTCTGTGCTACAAAAATCTACTTCTCCCGCTCAATTATAGCTTTAGAGGAAGGGGAATTGCAGTAGCCAGCGAGAAGCGACAAGACCAAGCATGACGTCGGCGGATGTCTGAAGGTAAGTCCTACTGGAATTTAAATGCCCTCGTTTTGCTTCTGATTGGCGCTCCAAAGCAGCGTGATCAGCGCCATCACAGCCGGATAGCATGTGACCACGTAGCGCGGCTCTGGGGCTTCGACGGTGGTGAGAAACGTTGTTCGCACAATCATGTACGCCACGATCAGCGCGATACCCCAAAGATTTGGCGCGTCGATAGCTACCCTTGCACGCCAGGCGACCCAAACTCCCCCAAGCGCGAGGGCAACGTACAAATAACCGAGCGCGGCGAATCCGCCCGTCGTGAGAACGTATGCGGGCGAATCCTGCCAATTCTGCCCAACAGGCCAGAATTTGCCGTCGATGGGTAGGAGCTCGGTTCGCGGCGTGAACCAGACGGTGAGTGCCCGCTGGAATGGCACCCAGATGCGCGTTCGGAATGGATGTCGCCGGACGTGTTCGCGAGCGATCCGGGCAAATACGCGATCCTGTTCGGGCGTGATGTCCAGATCCGGGCTGGCGTTGTATTCATTGAAGAGGGTTGCAATGGTCTGCTTTTCCTCCGGAGAATCGAAAGCGGTTGCTGGAAGGTCTTCGACCTCCACGGGCTCTTCCCCGATTTTCCAGACGGATAGATATACGTCGCGATATCTTTCCAGCCAGGTATTGGTCCAGGCGAAGTAGCCGACCGTCGCGTATTCCCCGGGCAGTGTGACGTATCGCGGGGCGCTGATTTGTATCTTACGCAAACTAATGAAGTTGCGCGCCGCCCACGGAAGCAATGGCAGCAGGAAGGCGACGGCCATCGCCATGCCGGTCAGCAGGATTTTCCGCCAGCCGAACGAACCGTACCAGCGGAAAACGAACACCACGCTCGCCACGGCAAGCAGGAGCGGCATTTCAGGGCGGATCAGGCTCGCAAGGCCAGTCAGGAACGCACCGATGCAAGCAGCATTAAATGGCGTGACACGCAGCCGCAGGAGATTCAGGAAAAAACCGTTCGGCTCCTGCCTGAGGCTCATTGCGAAAAAGACCAAAGCAGCCGTCGCAAAGAAAGCGACGAGCACTTCTGTTAAGACGGCGGCAGCGTAACTCGCCAGGAATGGGCAGGTTGCGGCGAGCCACAGGCTGGCAATCGCGGCTCGGCGGCGGCTTGCTTTGGGAGCCAGTGCCGCAGCCAGTGCTGCCCCCAGGAAACAGGTGCACAGATCGAGTACACTCTGTGACAACACTATTGCTCGGATCGTGCGTCCAAATGGTATAGCTACCGCGGCCAGAAATGCCGGATAGCCCGGCAAGCGGAGGTCGGTCGGGATCAATTGCCCGTTTTGCCATAAACCATAGACATGATGGTCCGCCCAGTTTCGCGCAAGTTGAACGTAGGTTTCACCGTCGCCCAACGAAAATGGGAGGCGCAACGCGAAGAACAGACGCAACACGAGACCGGCAATTGCCGCCAGGAACGCGTGAATGCAAAGAGTCGTGACGCCACCGCAAGACACAGGTATTATCTGACGCGCAGGGGCATCCTGACTGGGGATCATTGACAGGCATCCGCTGGGCGGCCGGCCTGGACGAATGGAATGAAGCCACGCAAGCCCATATTCTACGATGAGCGGCGCCGAAGGTGGCGTCGCACGAGCCGGGTGATTGAAATCACCGGCGCCGTTCTTACTCTTCTGCTGATCACATTCTTCATCAGCGTTCTCGTCAGTCCTAGTTTGCCTGAACCTCTGCTGCCAACCAACCGGAATGCGCTTCACCCGGTGATTGAAAAAGCGCGTTTGAAAACCCCCCTGAGGCGAACCGGGCGTCGTCGCCGCATTGCGGCACTCGGGCAGGCGCCGCCAAGCCAGGTGCCGCCGACCTATGACCCGCTCCGCGCGGCTTTTTATGTAAGTTGGGACCCAACATCGCTTGCCGCGCTCCAACAGCATTACCGCGATATTGACGTCCTCATCCCCGAACGCCTGCATTCAATTACGACAGATGGGCGACTTGACGTGGAAGCCGATCCGAAGCTGGCGGCCTGGGAACAGACGCTGCAACAAACGACCGGGATTGAAATCCCGACGATGCCGCTGCTAAACAATTCCGACGGCACCAATTGGCTCACCGACAATATGGCCGCCATGATGAAGAACAGCGCGGCGCGCCAGCATCTGGCGGAACAAACAGTGCAGTACGTCCAGCAAAATCGCTTTTCCGGATTGGTCGTCGATTTCGAAGAAATTCCCAAACACAGCCAGAAGGATTTTACGCAATTTATCGGCGAACTCGCGGCCGTTCTGCACAAGAATAACCTCAAGCTGATGGTGTGCCTGCCTGCAGCCGATTGGGATTACGACTACGCAGGCATCGGAAAATCGACCGACGCCGTGATCCTGATGAACTACGACCAGCACTGGCGGACGTCCGCGTCGGGACCGATCGCCGGGCAAGATTGGTTCGTTCGAAATATCGATGCGATTCTGAAGCTGGTGCCGCCGCAAAAGCTGGTGATGGGCATTGCGAATTACGCGTATGACTGGCCGGACAAGGCCGGAAAAAAAGCGCGAGAGCAGGCTAAAGTCGAAAGTTTTCAGGAAGCGCTGGTCACGGCAACCGAATCGGAAGCCGATATCGAATTCGATGACGATTCGCTCAACCCGAATTATTCCTACTCGGATGAACACGATCACGTGCATCGCGTGTGGATGCTCGATGGCGTGACGGCTTACAACGAACTGCGCGCCGCCGAGCACGTCGGCGTGCAGGGCACCGCGCTGTGGCGGCTTGGCTCGGAAGACCCGTCGATTTGGCCGATATGGGACGTTATCCGGCCCGATGACGCCGCGCGCGCGAAGCTCGAAGACATGCCGCCCGGCTATGACCTGATCCTCGAAGGCGACGGCGACATCTGGAAATTTGCCGATACGCCTCATAATGGCCGGCGGACGATCCGCTTCGATCCGGCGATGAACACGATTGTCGAAGATGAATATGAGGCATTGCCTTCTTCCTACCGAATCTTTCAGATGGGCGCCGCGCCTAAAAAGATCGCGCTCAGTTTTGACGACGGTCCGGACCGCGAGTTCACTCCGAAAATTCTGGACATACTGAAGCAGAAAAAAGCACCGGCAACTTTCTTCGTGATCGGAAGCGTGGCCAACGACGCGCTCGGGCTGCTTCATCGCGAATATGCGGAAGGGCATGAGATCGGGAACCACACCTACACGCATCCGCGGTGGAATGAAATTTCCAGGAGGCAGATCGACGTCGAACTGAACGTGACCGAACGCCTGCTGAGCAGCACCCTCGGCGTCAAGTCGTTATTGTTCCGCCCGCCGTATGGCATCGACCATCAGCCCGAAACCGCGGACGAAGTCGCGCAGCTGCCCATCGCGCAGGGCATGGGCTATCTGATTGTGGGCGCGCGAATCGATCCGCACGATTGGGGCGAGCCGGGCGGAATTGCGCCGGCGTCCGCACAAGTGATTACGCAACGTGTGCTGGACCAGGCTCATGGCAGCGCCGGAAACATCGTGCTCCTGCATGACGGTGGCGGCGACCGGACACAGACCGTGCTGGCGCTGCCAAAAATTATCGACGGCCTGCGCGCCGCGGGATTTACGATCGTTCCCGTCTCGGATCTGGTTGGACAGACACGGGCGCAACTGATGCCGACCTTATCGTTCCGTGAACGCCTCGTGGCTCACGCGGACGGCTTGATCTTCACGGCGTACGAATGGTCGCGGCTGAGCGTCGCGTTCATCTTTGTTTTGGGAATCGGTTTGGTAAGCGGACGCGCGATCATTGTCGGCCTGCTTGCGATTATTGAAAAATTCCGTCCCGCGCCGCTCGACCATCCCGATTTCCAGCCGCTGGTCAGCGTCCTGATACCTGCGTACAACGAGGAATCGATCATCGCTTACACCGTGAACTCGGTGCTTGAATCCGACTACCCGAAACTGGAAGTCCTGGTGATCGACGACGGCTCGACCGACGGCACCGGGGAGCTGCTCGATCAACAGTTCGGACGCAATCCCGCGGTGCGCATCATTCATCAGCCGAATAGCGGGAAGTCCGCAGCGCTCTCGCATGGGCTCGCCGAGGCCTCCAGCGGCATTCTGGTCACCATCGACGCGGACACCGCCATCGAGCCGGACGCGGTGAGCAAATTGGTGCGGCACTTCGTCAATCCCCGGGTCGGCGCGGTGGCCGGGAACGTGAAAGTCGGAAATCGCATTAGCTGGCTCACGCGCTGGCAGGCGCTCGAATATGTCACCAGCCAGAATCTGGAAAAGCGCGCCTTCGACCTGTTGAATTGCATTCCCGTGGTTCCCGGCGCGCTCAGCGCCTGGCGCGCCGAAGCGATCAACGAGTGCGGCGGCTTCAGCGCCGATACGGTGGCCGAAGATACGGACTTGACCATCACCATTCGCCGCGCCGGCTGGAAAATCTATTATGAAGAAGAGTCCATCGGCTGGACCGACGCGCCCGAAACCGCGTCCGCGCTGGTCCGCCAGCGTTTCCGCTGGACGTTCGGCACGCTGCAAGCTTTCTGGAAGCATCGCGACACGCTGGGACGAACAAAGTACGGCACGCTCGGCTGGATCGCCCTGCCCAACGTATTCCTGTTTCAATTGCTGCTGCCGCTGTTCTCTCCAGTGATCGATCTGCTGTTCCTCGGCTCGCTGGCGTTGTGGGGGCTATCGCAAATCCATTTCCTGCACCTGCCGCAGTTCTATACCGCCGCCGATGTGCAGCGTTCCCTGGTCTTCTTCATCGGCTTCATGCTGATTGATTTCCTCACCTGCGTCGTCGCCTTCACGCTGGAGAAAAGCGAAGACTGGTCGCTGCTGTGGCCCTTGTTGCTGCAACGGTTTTACTATCGGCAGATGATGTACGTCGTGCTGTTCCGCGCGGTGATGGGCGCGGTGCAGGGAAAATCGGTCGGGTGGCGCGGGGTGGAGCCGGAGGTTCCTACGCCGGTTGCGCATGTGTAAGCCCGGGCTGGCTGCAATTCACCCAGCATAAGATGTAATGGTACCTCTCGCGAAGGGAAAATCGGACTTACGGTCCTTTATTTCATGGTGGCTGATCGCTAATTAATAGAGTCCAACAAATTCGAAAATTCAATCATCCAAATCATTCCGCATGGGCTCTCGATGTAAGACACTAGGGCCGAACATTGTGCGGGGCCGTAGTTAATAGAAGTTATCTCATAAACACATTTAAGTCTTTCCGAGCTTGCGAGTTATGCGAACAAGAGTAAATCAGGAGCATGGACCTAACCGCGGCGCAGTGGGAGAAACTCAAACCACTGCTTGCTCCGAAA
>Ga0265329_10000118_pt1 | contig 37207 bp, 40 predicted proteins | sample 41627metaG_FD_202091 | JGI IMG/M metagenome (GOLD analysis project Ga0265329, IMG submission 202091) | Rhizosphere microbial communities from Carex aquatilis grown in University of Washington, Seatle, WA, United States - 4-16-27 metaG | ecosystem: Host-associated > Plants > Roots > Rhizosphere...
CGCGAAAATTCAGTGTTGGACCCAGTTCGTCTCCCTCTGCGGTGTGATTGAACACGACATCCAGAATCACTTCGATACCGGACTTGTGAAAGGCCCGTACCATCTCCTTGAACTCCAGCTTCTGCTGACCTAACCCTCCCGAGCTGCTATACGAGCCTTTCGGTGCACTGAAAACTACGGGATCGTATCCCCAGTAGTTCTTGAGTACCTGACCGACTTGGGGCTCGCCGAGCCTGAGCGAAGTTTCATTGAACTCCTGGACAGGCATCAATTCCACGGTGGTCACCCCAAGGTCGGTGAGATAGGGAATTTTCTCCATCAGACCTCGGTAGGTTCCCGGATGGGCCACTCCCGAGCTGGGATGAATGGTGATGCCGCGAACATGCACCTCGTAAATGACGGTGTTTGACGACGAATGCCGAGGCGGCTGGTCCGCAGCCCAGTCGAAGGGCTCGTTAAGAACCACGCACTTCGGCATGGATTGGGAATCGTCTACCCTAGAGGGTGCGAAGTCTTGGTCACCCGCCAAGGGGTCATAGCCGCGCGCTTTGCTAAAGTCCCAATTGGGAAGCAAGGAGATCGCGGAGGCGAAGGGATCGAGGAGGAGTTTGTTGAAATTGAAACGATGCCCTTCGCTGGGTTGGTAGGGGCCATCCACTCGGTAGGCATAGAGTTGACCTGGTGCAATTCCCCTCAGCCAAACGTGCCACACATCGCCGGTGCGGTTGCGTGCGGGATCGAGGTCAATAGCTCTGGCGGACTCCGCGTCCATAGGGTGATCAAATAGTTCCAGCCGAACGCGGGTGGCATGACGGCTAAAGATGGCGAAGTTGACTCCGCCTCCATACTCATGCGCTCCCATGGGTAGCGGGACGCCGGTTCGAACATCGGTGCGTTGCGAAACTTGCGCCACGTAGTCCTGAAGCCGGCGTTCAGGCGTCATCGCTGCCACCGGATGCGTGAGTCCTCGAGTGGAATCGCGACGCCACAGCAGTGCGGTATCACTCGCGCCGTGTAGTCCGCTGCTGCGCGAGATGCCGATACCGCCACGCTGTAGACGTAGCTGCTCGATGCGCTTGGGATCTGTCGGTCGCGTTTCATCACTTGCAGCGACGGTGCCCCATCGCCGATTGCCTCGGCGTACAGTTCCACACGGACGGCCTTTGGATCGATTGCGCCGAGGTGGACCTGGATTTCAAAGACGTGCTGCTCGCCAGTCGTCTCCACCTTCACTTCGCCGAAGCTCAGAGAGTTCCAATGGGCGTCTAGATGGTGTCGCCAATCGACTATCTGCTTGCCGACGGCGCCGGTATTGGCAAGTCGCGTGCGGTAGGCGGCGGCGGCTGGAAGGTAATGTTGTTCGGTGTATTCGCGAACGGTGCGGTCGGCTGAAAAGCGAGGGGTCAACTGCGCCATGCTCGCTCGCATTCGCTTAACCCACGCAGCGGAAATGCCATTCGCGTCTCGGGCGTAGAACTCTGGAATCACCCGACGTTCAAGCAGCTCATAAAGCGCCTCGGCTTCGCTGGCATCCCAAGCGGGGTCGTTGCCATGCTCGTGACCGTCACCCAATGCCCAGCCAACATCGGGTGAGTAGGCTTCCGCCCACCAGCCGTCAAGTTCCGAAAGATTGATCCCACCATTCACAAGCACCTTCATGCCACTTGTCCCGCTCGCCTCCCAGGGGCGCCGTGGCGTATTGATCCAGACGTCCACCCCTTGCACCATGTGTTCCGTCAAGAGCATGTCGTAGTCGCTCAGGAAGACGGCGTGCGGACGGACTTCACGCTGGCGGATGAAGGTTATCCATTCATGAATCAGGGCCTGGCCCGCCTTGTCCTCCGGATGCGCCTTGCCCGCGATGATGAGTCGCACAGGATGCTTGGGATTGGTCAATAGCCGAAGCAGTCGCGGCGGATCCTGCAGCAGCAGGTTGGGCCTCTTGTAGGTCGCGAAACGCCGAGCAAACCCCAGGGTCAGCGCGGTGGGATCGAAGAGATGATTTGCCTCGTCGATCTCCCCTTGCGAGGCACCGGAGGCGGCGAGTTGCCTCGACAAGCGCTGGCGCGTGTATTCAACGAGGGACCGATTTCCGGCGGCGCGGAATTGCCAAATATCGGCATCGGAGATCTTTTGAATGTCATCCTCCAGCGTATCGGTTGTCCCGAGCCAGCGTCCTTTTCCACACGCTTTCGTCCAAAGATCGTCCGCTGCCGCCGAGTCCCAACTTGGCATGTGTACCCCATTGGTTACGTGTGCGACCGGCACTTCGCTCGCTGGCCTGCGGAGGAAGAGTGGCTGAAAGAGTTGTCGGCTGACTTTGCCATGCAAACGACTCACGCCGTTGACCGCACCGCTGCCGCGGATTGCCAGATAGGCCATATTGAAGCTTTCCGATGTATCGTCGGGATTTTCACGGCCCAAGGCCAGCAAATCGTGCATGGAAATCCCCAGCTTCTGCTCCGCATAGCGGCCCAGGTATTGTTCAATGAGTGCCGGAGCAAACCTGTCGAAGCCTGCGGCCACGGCCGTGTGCGTAGTGAAGAGGTTTCCCGCTCGCGTGACTGCCAACGCGACTTCAAAGGACTTCCCAGCTTCCTTCATGAAGGCGCGCGCTCGCTCGAGCACGGCAAAGGCCGCATGTCCTTCATTCAGGTGGCAGACTTCCGGCCGGATACCTAGTGCATCCAGCAGACGCCATCCACCGATGCCAAGGAGCATTTCTTGCTTGAGACGAAGCTCAGGTCCACCACCGTAGAGCTGGCTAGTGATTCCTCGATGCACTGGGATATTCGCCGGGTCGTTGCTGTCGAGCAGATAGAGCTTGGCCCGGCCGACCTGGACCTCCCATGCGCGAAGCCAGACCGAGTAACCTGGCAAAGTGATCTCCAACCGCAACCACTGGCCGTTCGCTTGCCGCAGCGGGGTGATCGGTAGCTGCCCAGGGTCGTTGTAGGGATAGAGAGCCTCTTGTTCTCCGTCTTTGTCGATCACCTGGCGGAAGTAGCCTTGCTGGTAGAGCAGCCCAACGCCGACGACCGGCACGCCAAGATCGCTGGCAGCCTTGAGCTGATCGCCGGCCACATTGCCCAATCCGCCCGAGTAGATCGGCAACGCTTCGCTCAACATGAATTCCATGCTGAAATAGGCAACGGATGTCAGGGGAAACTGTGAATGCTGCTGTTGGAACCAAGCCGGTGCTTCTACGGCTTGCCGCCGTGTCTGGACCAGACTGTCAACTTTCTTGCGGAAGACCGGATCGGCCAAGACGCGTTGAATCCGGTCTCGCGAGACCGTCTGCAAGACAACCCAGGGATTGTGCGTGATCTCCCAGAGCTCCGAATCAAGGTCGCGCCATACTTCATCGGTGGCATGATTCCAAGATGAGCGCATGTCCAAGGCCAGCTCCGCCAGGGAATCGACGCCCTCGACTTCCGTTGGCAGAAGGGTGTCTTTCAGGTGTCCAACACGAGTCTGTTTGCTCACGCGTTTTCCTCGGTGTTGGTCTGGACCGCACCCAGCCGTTCCTCAACGCAGCAAAAGGCCAGCGAAGGCCCAGCCTCCTGCTACGAGAAGGACTACCCAAACGAAGTCGCCTCCCCATCCCCAAGACTGGTGGCGAAGGTCTGCTGGTTGCCCCGTCGCAGATGCTCGGAGCCCACGGCGTCGCTGGACGTAGCGCGGGTATGGCGGTCCCCATCCGCGATAGCCCCAACCATAGGTAACTGGGGATACGAGAAACAGGAACATGAATACCATCCACAAAATCCACCATGAGCTCATCATTGCTAGCTCGCTTTCCTGCTGACCATTACCACCGCCAAGCGCCTTCCTTGACCTTGACTCGGTTAAGAACAGTGGTTGCACCACTTGTACGGGCGTCCTTGTCAGCCTCACCCCAGCCAATCCAAGTCCCGACGGTGCCGGTCAAAGTGGCAACGCCTCCATCGACGACGACCTTGATGTCTTTGCCATGCACGAAGGGACTCCAAAAGAATCCGTCCTCGATGTTCCTCTTGATGTGTCCATCACTCAAAAATGCCTGCGGTCCGAATACCTCGGAAATGTAGTAGGGCGACTGGTCATAGTAGGGCCAGCCGTACCCAAAGTAGTCAGGCCAAGCGTAGTAGGAGATCGCAAATTCGGGTTCGACCTTGAGATGATTGAGAACCGAGATCACACCCTTGGTCCGCGAGGCAACATCTTGGGCTTCGCCCTTTTGGTAGTTCGACGCCACCGAGCCAGAAAGGTAGGCCACGTGATCGACGACAGCCACATTGATGGTGGAGCTATCTAGCAGCGGATCCCAGAGCAAGATGGCTTTCAACTGCTCCTTCATTTCCACGTCGGTCGATTGGCTGTTGGGTCTCACCTTGAGGAGATTCTCAATCCCCAGGACGCCTGCTGTATTTCTCACATCCTGTTCAGCGGAGGCTTTCGCCTTCAAATTCCCCACTGTGCCACCGAGAATGACGATTCCGCTCTCGACATTCACGTCGGGAGAATAGGCCGCAACGCGTGGGTCGAGACCGAGGGCTGCCTGGACTGCCTGTTTGATCTCGCCGTCAGACTTCATGGCGTACTTCAGCTGGCGCTGATCACCGTCGCGTACCGATGGTTCCACCTTCATACTGCCGTCGTCCACGGACATCACCCCGTTCACCCAAGCATCATCGAAAGCCCGTGATCTACTGAGCGCACTACCAACGGTGCCGGTCAGAGTCACTTTGCCATCTTTTACTGCGGAGCCAATCAGCTCTCCATTGATCCAGATGTCCCATTGGAGGCGAGCCTTGACGTCGGCGGCAATTTGCAAGTCGGTCCGTTTCACTCGGTAGTTGATCGTGAGGTCATTGCGAACCTCTTTGATTCCCTTGACGCTTGCGGCTGTCCGAGCGGCAAGTTGCTTTTCAGTGTAGGATCCGACGGTGCCGCTCAGCGTGGCGACGGATTTTTCGACGGAAAGGCTCAGCCGGTAGGATTCAGTTGCTGGATCCTGCCGAAGCGCCGCCAGGATATCCTTGCGGATGTCTGTGTCTGGGCGTGCCACCGGAGTCACGGTGATGCGATCAATGGCTGCTCGGACGCCCCGGATACTTTCTGCGATCTTGACCGCCCGTTCTTTAGCAAGGAGGTTGCTGACGGCTCCGGACAGGGTGACGATCCCTTCACTTGTGCTGACATCAACACGATTCGGGAACACTCCCTTTTCGAATACTAGCCCGCGTTCGACGGCGGCTGTGATGCCGTGATCGGTAACCGCCTTTTGCGTGGTCGCCGCACGTCCCGAGCGTATGAGCGGAAGTTGCGTGACCGCCAGAATCAACAGCATGATCAACGCTCTGGCCAGCGATGGATGGTTAGGACGGACCTTCAGAGAGCTATTCCTGTGGAACGCACGGTGGTGGTGTCTTTCGGTTGTTCCATCGAACCGGAGTATCTCGTTCGTCATGTCGATGTTCCTTTTTCTGCAGAGCTTCAGCTTGCACGTCCGCCTGCTGGGGATGTGCAGAATGTGGTCTGTCCCCGGCTGATGCAGATCCCAGGCCGCGCATGACGGGCTGTAAGTTCAAGTACTTACAGCCGCACATGCCCGGACATATGGTCAACGCAATCAAAATGGATCACCAAGCCGTTCAATTTGAGTGACAGTGATTGATTCCTTCGACCCCACACGAGGGCCGTCACTCTGCTTGCATGCCAATATTGCGTGCGGCACGCGTTTTGCTGATCGTCGGCGGCGAAGACAAGGATCCTCAATGAATATCAAGAAACTCTTTCAGCCATTCCAGTTGAAGTCGCTGGAACTCAAGAACCGGATCGTCATGGCTCCCATGACACGCTCATTTTCTCCTGGAGGCGTTCCGGCTTCGAACGTGGCCGACTATTATGCGCGCCGCGCGAAGGACGAGGTCGGCCTCATCGTGTCGGAGGGCACTGTGGTCAATCGCCCCGCGTCTTCCAACGATCCCGACATTCCCCGATTCTCCGGCGCAAAGCCACTCAGCGGATGGAAGACCGTGATTGATAGGGTGCATGCGGCGGGTGGTCTCATGGCCCCGCAACTCTGGCATATGGGCGTGGTCGCACCCAAGGATACCGGCTGGCTGCTACCCTCTCCGTTCGAAGGACCCTCGGGTTACGTGGCCCAAGGGAAGATCGGCGGCGTCGCGATGACAGAAACCGATATCGCAGATACGGTGCAGGCGTTTACGCAGGCGGCGGCGGCAGCCAAGGCATTGGGATTCGACGCGGTCGAGATTCACGGCGCACACGGCTACTTAGTCGACCAATTCTTTTGGCATCCTACCAATCAGCGGACCGACCGCTACGGCGGAAAGACCTTGGCGGAGCGCACTCTTTTCGCCGTGGAACTTATCCGGGCGGTTCGCCAGGCGGTTGGTGCGAATTTTCCAATCTGCCTTCGGATCTCGCAATGGAAACTGCAGGATTTTGCCGCGAAGCTAGCGACTACGCCCAAGGAAATGGAAGCGTGGCTGTTTCCATTGGTGGCGGCGGGGGTCGATGTCTTCCATTGTTCGCAACGCCGGTTCTGGGAGCCGGAGTTTCCCGAGTCTGATCTGAATTTTGCAGGATGGGCCAAGAAGCTGACCGGCAAACCCACCATCACGGTGGGCTCGGTCGGACTTTCCGGAGACTTCTTGGCTGCCTTTCAGGGAGAATCCTCGACCCCCAGCCAGTTGGATGAGCTGCTACGTCGTTATGACCGGGGAGATTTTGACTTGGTGGCAGTAGGCCGCGCCCTGCTGGCCGACGCCGGGTGGGCGCAAAAGATCCACGAAGGGCATTCGTCGGAACTGATTGGCTTCAGCAAAGAAGCTCTCGCCACGCTTTCGTAAATTGTGTCTGTGCGCAATGATCGCGAAGGACTGACCTAACCCACAGAAGTGCCAAGGAGTAGGCCAATAGCCGCGGTCACAGCCATGGCGAGAGCTCCGCCGAGGGTGACTCGTAGCGAAGCGCGAACGAGGGGCGCGCCACCGAGATGACCGCCAAGCGCACCCAGAGCTGCCAGACTCACAAGCGAGAGCGCGGCGATCAGGGGGACACGTAGAAATGCTGGTGACACGAGGAGCGCCGCAATCGGAATCATGGCAAAGGACGCAAAGCTCGCGGCCGATATCCATGCTGCTTGCATCGGCCGCGCGAGGGCTGTCTGGTCGATGCCAAGCTCATCGCGCATGTGGGATCCGAGCCGATCGTGCGCACTCAGTTGTTCCGCGACCTTCATCGCAAGATTCTCATCAAGACCACGCTTCACGTAGATTGTCGCAAGCTCCCGCAGCTCGGCTTGCGGCTGCCCGGCAAGCTCGCGCTTTTCCCGGGCGATGTCTGCCCGCTCGGCGTCGCGCTGCGAACTGACCGAAACGTACTCACCGACAGCCATCGACATCGCTCCCGCGACCAGGCCGGCGACACCGGCGATCAAGGCGGCCTCCCGCGACGCTGAAGAAGCCAAGACGCCAATCATGAGACTCGCGGTCGATACGATAGCATCGTCCGACCCGAGCACCGCCGCGCGCAACCACCCCGCGCGCCCGCTTTGGTGCTGTTCCCCATGGGGTTGCGACCTCTGTTTCCTCATGCGCCTGCGGCCCCCTGTCTTTCAATCGTGTTCAAATAGGCCCCCATTGCGGCGGCGATGATAGTGTTTGCACGCCGCCGCACGGGGGACAAGAACTAGGACTTGGCTTTGTCGCCGACCTTCACCTCGATGCGCTTCGGCTGCAATTCAGGGCGTTTCGGAAGATGAAGCGTCAGCACGCCTTGCGTGAGTTCGGCGCGAATATTTTCATTGCCGTCGGTTCCCTCCGGCAGGGTGAAGACACGCGTGAACGATCCGTAGGAACATTCACGTGCATAGTAGCTGTCGCTGCTCTCCTCTTTCTCCGCTTCCCGCTTGCCACTGATAGAGAGCCGATTGCCGGTCATGGTGATCTCTAGATCTTTTTCCTTGATCCCCGGCACGTCAGCCTTGAATACGAAGCCATCCTTGGTTTCCTTGATTTCAAAGTCGGGCGTAAGGCGCGCCAGTTGCTCCTCCCCGGTTAGATAGGGAGCCATTTGGCGAAATGGATCCCAGTGCACCCACTGGATTTGCTGACCTTCCGTTGGAACTTGGGGTGACTCTCCACCATTTCTGCGTACGACCACGTTGGACATGACGTTCTCCTTTACATTCGCCGCTAGCACGAACAGTTGCGGGTCACGTTCTTGTGACCCTCGGCCGGAGGGCTACAGCAGTTTTCGTGCCACAATGGGAATCCATGGCATTGCCAGCAGAAGCAAGCGTAGCGGTTTCCAGATGCGGTACTTGTTCCAGCGATTCTCCTTGGCTGTAACACAACTGACCGGTGGATTCGTCGGATTGGTCAACGTGTCTTGTGCGCGCCGGCCCCAACGGAATTGACCTCGCCCGCCCATATGGGCACGAATACCGGCAGGTAGACGCTGCCGAAGCTGTCTCGATCTTCTGTCAGATCGTGCAAGGAGGTGTTCACAATCTGACGGAGTTCGTCGATATCGAGCGGCTTGTCCAGCACCGCCAGCGCGCCAAACTGTTTTGCTTTTACTTGCAGTTCCTTGTCTCGAAAGGCTGTGGTGAGAACGAACGGCGGAATCTTCGCCCCATCACCGAACCCGCGCAGCACCCTTGCTTCCTCTGCACCTAGCATGCGCGCCTCGGAGATCACGAGATCGAAATGCCCAGATCCGAACTCAGGGTGAAGCGAGACGGCCAGCGTATCCATAAGATCAACACCACTCGCCATCGCGACTACCTCATGGCCGTCAGCCCCGAGGACGGCGAGCAGGTGGCCCCGAAGGGCTGGATTGGCCTCGCCAATCAAGAGACGGTGTTTGCGGACACCATTCGCCTTTGATGGCGTAGTTCGAAATTCGCTCATGGGCTCCCGACATGCACGGGCGGTGCCAATGGAACCCCTACGTCTTCAACGCTTCTGAAGCTGGTGATTCGATCTTGATGTCGGGTTCCATGACCGATCCTGTTTCCGAAGCCAATCTCGCCGCGCGCGCTTCGGAGGCAGCCATTGGAACCCCGATTCGGTCGGATGCCGACTCTCCATCGTCGGCGTCTTCGTCCGGACCAGCGACGGCCAAAGGTCCCACCGCCTGGGGTAAGGGAATGCGTAGCGGATGCGTGGCCGGTAGTCGGGTTCCCTTGCTGTGGGTGCTCGTATCTTCAGCCTTTCGAGTGGAGCCGAACTCTTCTTCTGGACGACTTTCGACAAAGGGACCGCCCAGCTCTTCGGTGACTTCTTCATCACGCGTGTCATCTGCACACTCGTCGCCGCTTGCCCCTCGGAGGTACTGTTCTGCCATAAGCTCGGCCACGCCATCCGATGTACCGGAAATCTGTGCGGACTCCGGAATGAATGCGTCGCCACCATCGGATCGTTCTTGTTTCAGCTTGCCCATATGCGTCTTGCTCCCTTCAATCTTCCCGATCTACGCCTATCCCCTACAAGCAGATTCCAGGCCACCGAGCAGGCTGGCCGCGATACTACCGATTCCTGTTGAGTGATCGGTCGTCGGCCGATCGCTCAATCATTACGAGGCAACCTTACAACCAAATTGAGCGAGTCAATTCTTCTCTGGCGATGCGGCTGGCCCAATTGCCGCGGCACAATCAATGCACTGGCCGTGGTCCATGGACGACCGCGCAATGAGCGACATGGTGGGGAAGGCTGCACCCTGACTCTCCATAGCCACGTTGTCACGCAGCTCTTGCCAGCAGTCTTGGGCGTGGCCGCAGTCATGCCCACGCGGGCACTCGCCCAGCAACCATTGGAGGAATTCCTCGCCAGTGCACGCAGGATGAATTCCGACCTTTGGGTGGCAGCCGTTCAGCAGAAGCGTTCCGTTACGAGGTAGTTCCGGCGATAGATACATAGGGCGCGTGTTCTGGGCGATCATTGCAACCACCATGGCCGCCAGCCGGCCTTGGCTGTTGCCGGAGCCGGTGCCGTCATCGCCGCAGCATTCTGCGGGATATGCCTGCCGCGGAATCCGGCAGCCACCACCCCAATCAGACCTGCGACCACGAGCACAACAGCCGCCATGAAGACCACGCGTCTTCCACGGCCGATCTCGGTTCTCTTGATTATCACATCCATTGCCGGATTCTTGTCCATGGCCTCAAACCGATGCATCGATTGTGCCGACGTACTCTGCCAGCCTGACTTTGCCCAGCCTTGGACCGACGTGGCCCAAGAGGGGACGAACCACGCCGATTCTTTCGAAAGTCGTCGAGTGGATCGGGCTAGAGATCCGTAGCTTTGGGCAAGCATCTCCCTGCCTGGATACCTATGTTTCCGTGCAATCTGGTGAAGACAGGAGGAGAATCGATGCAAAGGCGAACGTTAGGAAGAGGGCAAAGCGCCCTGGAGGTTTCGGCCATCGGCTTGGGTTGCATGGGCATGACCTCGGGGTACGGGCCGCCCGCAGATAAGAGAAGATGATCGCGCTCATGCGGGAAGCCGTGGACCTTGGTGTGACCTTATTCGATACGGCCGAGGCGTACGGCTCGTTTGCAAACGAGCAACTGGTCGGCGAGGCGCTCGCGCCCATCAGGGACCGGGTGGTGATCGCTACCAAGTTCGGCTTCGATATCGATCAAGAGACCGGTGAACGTCGAGGCGGCGTGAACAGTCGCCCCGAGCATGTGAGGGCGGTCGCAGAGAACTCCCTCAAGCGCCTCGGTGTGGAGGTCATCGACCTGCTCTACCAACATCGTGTCGACCCATCGGTGCCGATTGAGGACGTCGCCGGCGGGGTCAAGGACCTGCTGGGACACGTAGCTGCAAACCTGTCCGTTGGCAACGATCGGCGCGTGCTGCTAGGCGCGATCACGCAGTTGCTGCCATTCATCGGCTATCCGCGGACGCTCAACGCAATCCAGGTCGTCAACGAAGGGACATCACGATGACGAACGTCCTCAGCGTCCTGACTCTGGGTGCCAATGGACAACTCGCGCGCAACACGACCCGCGTGTTCCTACGCAATACCGATGTGAGGCTGACGCTCTATTTGCGCCGGGCGAGTCGGCTGAGCAATCCGGACCCAGCGCGTGTGACGATTCTCGAAGGGGATGTCCTCGATCTGCCGACCCTGACGGCCGCCATGAAGGGACGGGACGTGGTCTACGCGAACCTCACCGGCGCCATGAAGGAACAAACCGACCGCATCGTTCTGGCCATGCATGCCACGGGCGTGAAGCGGCTCATCCTTATCAGCTCAATGGGTATCTACGGCGAAGTTCCCGGCGAGCGGTACGCGAGCGTGCTCGATCCCTATCGCGATTCGGCGGCAGTGATCGAGGCGTCCGACCTCGACTGCACGATCCTGCGGCCGGGCTGGGCAGCCGTGCGAGAGTAAATGGTCGACTCATCTTGCCTCGTGCCCCAAGCTTGCAGGACTAGGCAAGAACTGTCCAGGAGCGGGATACCGCTTGCGCACTTCGAGCGGTAGTGTGAAGCGAAAAGGAGAGGGAACATGCAAAAGCGAAAACTGGGTAAGAGTGGTCTGGAAGTCTCGGCGATGGGACTTGGCTGCATGGGCATGAGTTACGGCTATGGTCCGCCGGCCGACAAAAAGGAGATGATTTCTCTCATCCGGACTGCGGTCGACCGCGGAGTCACGTTCTTCGACACCGCCGAGGTCTACGGTCCGTTCACCAACGAGGAGCTCGTCGGGGAGGCGCTCGCGCCCGTGCGCGACCGGGTCGTGATCGCCACCAAGTTCGGGTTCAAGATCGACAACGATGGGAAGCAAGCCGGCCTGGACAGCCGGCCGGTGCACATCAAGCAAGTCGCCGAGGCGTCGCTTGGGCGCCTCAAGATCGACGCCATCGATCTGTTTTACCAGCACCGCGTCGACCTCGACGTGCCGATCGAAGACGTGGCTGGCGCGGTGAAGGATCTGATCCGCGAAGGCAAGGTCAAACACTTCGGCCTTTCAGAAGCGGGCGTGCAGACCATCCGTCGCGCGCATGCCGTCCAGCCGGTCACAGCCCTGCAGAGCGAGTACTCGCTGTTTTGGCGAGCGCCCGAAACGGAAGTGATCCCCACGCTGGAAGAGCTCGGGATTGGTTTCGTCCCGTTCAGCCCACTTGGAAAGGGTTTCCTGACGGGGAAGATCGACGAGAACACAACCTTCGATAGCTCCGATTTCCGCAAGATCGTTCCCCGCTTCACGCCGGAAGCTCGGAAGGCGAATCAGGCCCTGGTCGATCTACTGCGCACGACCGCAGAGCGGAAGAAGGCAACGCCCGCCCAGATCGCGCTTGCCTGGCTCCTGGCCCAGAAGCCGTGGATCGTGCCCATCCCCGGGACCACGAAAATGGCGCGCCTGGAAGAGAACATCGGCGGCGATGCGGTCGAGCTCACATCCGACGACCTCCGCGAGATCGATAGAGCTGCTTCGAAGATCACCTTGCAAGGAGCGCGTTACCCGGAGAAGCTGCAGCAATTGACCGGTCGCTGACCCGTCCGGAGAACCGGCCGCCATGCTCAACGCGCCCACAACCGTCGTTCGCTCTGTGATGCTTCGCCTGGTTGCTGCCGTCGGGCTGGCGCTAATCCCGGTGCACACATCGGCCCTTGCCGGATCGGATACGACCGGGATTCGTTAATCTAGTGAGGTCCCAACCTTGAAAGTTGTCGTCAACAGAAATGGTCGGCGACGAATCGCGACTCGTCGCCGACGCCTCAACCAAGGAACATGGTTGCTGGTGCTGGCCTAGCGCAATTCCGGTCGTGCGCTTTCCGCGAATCCACCCGGCGACCAATCCGCTGGCCGACCGTAGTAATCATACAGACGTGTTTCGTACGCGCGATTGACGGCGGTTTCTGGGTTCCACTCGGGGCTATCCTTGATCTTCTGTCGCGAGAGATCCACGAAGACCTTCCTCTCCTTCCAACTGATGCGGCGGGCCCAGTGTGGCGCAATCAGCACGCTCTTGCCCATCCACCAGTTGCTGGTGTCGACTACAAGATAGCGGACTTTCCATGTCTCATCGTCGACGATGCAATCTCGGATGTGGCCGATGGCTTCGTCGCTTCCCTCGATGTGGTACCCACGGATCTCTTTGTCACTTCGCAAGTGACCGTCCCCGGACGGCTTCTTGGAACGCTCGGCCGCCCCTTCGTTCCACTGGCCGGGCGCCAAACCACCAGGATAGGTACTCATGCCCCAAAATCCGGTGTACTCCCAATAGTTGGGAAAGCCGTAATAGCGGTAGTAGTCCTGTTCGTGCTGACGAGACACAGGCTTGTGCACATCAATGCTCGGGCTGTTCTTGACCTTTTCCGAGGTCAGCGCGAGGTGAAACTGGCGTGTCGCCCACTCGGCCTGGCGAAAGAAAATGGGCGATATGAGAACTTGGCGTCCATCCTGGAAGAAAGAACCACCGGTCTGCACGACCAAATAGCGTATGATCCAACGATCATCGTCCAAGAGAAAGTCGGCGACTTTTCCGATCTCACTGTCGCTCGCGCTGACTACGTATCCCTCGATATCCTTTAGGCTTCGCAACATGTGAATTTCCTTTCATGCTCCGCGGTACTGTTTGCTGTCCGGGAGCGCCGAGAGGGCTCGGCTCGGGCTGAGACTCGGGTGGCCGAAGGTCTCGGCGATGAGTTCGTGGCTTGCGGCTGCCCAATCCTCACGATCGAAGCCATGCGCGCGGCCGCGTGCCTCGTATTTCTCGTAAGCACGTTTGGCGATATCCGCATCGCAAGCAGCTCTCGCATTGCTGCGCGGCGCCCCTGCTGGCACCTGCGAAGAGCTCGTTGCGTGTTGGACGTGAGGGGAAGAATGAGATGTATGCTGCGACATGATGGTTCCTTTCCGATGGGTGAATCCGAGGACCACGCCGAGTCGGGCGTAATCCTCGGCTCCGCTGTGTCTCTACTGAATCTGCAGTTGGTCGTCGACCTCGGTCACGCCAGGAGCTGCCCAAGCGGCATCCGCGGCGTCCTCGATGGCCTGCCACGATGATGCGTGGCCAGTGAGCGTCACCTTGCTGCCTGACGAATTGACGTGGATCGACTTCGCATCCGCTGTCGCATGTCGCTGAAGCGCGGCCACGACCTTGTCTTTCACTTGGGAAGCAGAGGTCTGAGGCTTGAGGGTGATGGCATTGAAGACCGAGACAACACCCGCAAGATAGCGAACCGCACGAGCCGCAGCCTCACGCTGGTAATTCCAGGTGACCTGACCTTCGAGGGTGATTGCGCCTTGATGGACCTTGGCGGTAACCGCATTGGGGACGTAGACGTCCCACTTGAGAGCACTCTGTGTCGCGGCGGCGATGTCTGAGTCGGAGCGAACATGGTCGGAGAGGAGCTTGACCGTGAGATCTTGCGCAACGGTGCGAACACCGCACACGCGCTTGGTCGCGTCCTCGGCAGCCCATTTCTCCGGGAAGGTGTCGACTGCTCCAAGAAGCGTGACGACGCCCTTGTCTACGCTGACCCCGATCTGGGCGGCGTTGACCTTGGGATCCCAGCGCAGTTCTTGCTCGATGTCTTCCTTCAACTGATTGTCGGTCTTACTCATTGTTTGCTCCTAGTTCGGTGAATGATTGCAGCTAACGCATCCTGCTTTTGCGGGAGCGTCTACAGCAAGTCCGTGAGCACGATGCGTGCCATTGCGTTTGGTCGCGCTGGAGGAAGGCAAGTGGATCCAAGCGGCGGAGTTCGCACACCCAAATGCATTCAAAGTGAACGAGACATCACATCATATTGACCGCCAAAGACCGAGCCGAACGCCCCCATTGAGCACGTACGGTTGGCGGCACGCATCGTGCAGTGCCACGTGCTAGCTCGACCGGTCGGAATGAGCCAACCTCCACCCAAAGGAACCCCGATGAGCACGACCCATCAACGCACCTTCGTTTTGGCATTGGCCATCAGCCTGGTTGCATCTTGCTGCCCTACCACCGGCGCGGCAAAGCATCACGAGGAGGAGCTGAAGCTGGTTGCGACACACTTGGCGAACTTCGATGACCTCGACTACAACGTGTTCACGAATAAAAAGTGGACCGAGCTTCACCGTAGCCACTCACACGACATCCTGGTCCACTGGCCCGATGGCCACGTCGCGAAAGGTATCGACAAACACATTGATGATTTGAAGGCGATGTTCGTTTGGGCGCCGGACACGAGGATCAAAGAGCATCCGGTCAAGCTGGGACAAGGTGAATGGACCGCGGTCATTGGTGTCATGGAAGGCACGTTCACCAAGCCCATGCCCATTGCAGAGGGCAATAGCCTCATGCCCACTGGAAAGGCTTACAAGATCCAAATGGCAACCATTGGCCACTGGAAGAACGGTGTCATGGATGAGGAGTACCTATTCTGGGATAACCAAGAGTTCATGAAAGAAATTGGCCTCGGGAGATAGGCGAAGGAAGGCGTCATGTCGAACCCGGAATTGGCAAACTGGATATGCACAATGGATGATACGGCATTGCCTGAAGGTCAAATGACGGCGGTCTATCCGCTGGGAGTGAATGTCCTTCTGGCACGCGTCGATGGAGTTGTCTATGCCGTTGCAGGCAAGTGCATACACATGGCATGCCCGCTATTTACTGGAAAGCTAGCGGGGCACACGGTCACTTGCCCTTGTCACGATTGGCGATTCGATGTCCGGACAGGGAAGTTCCTCGACGCACCCGAACTTGGACTCGCGATCTATCCCACAAAGTCCGAGGCCGGTAAGGTGTACGTCAACCTCAATGAAAGGAAGATCTCATGAAGATGGTCAGCATGTATACGCTTTCAACCTGTCCCTGGTGCCGAAAGTCGAAGAGCTTCTTCACCGAGCACAAGGTTCCGTTCACTTTCATCGATTACGATTTGGCCGACCAGGCGACTCAGAGTCGGATCTCTAGCGAGGTCGACGCGGCCGGCGCTACTGGCTTCCCGTTCGTCAGGATAGACGACGAAGTGATCGTGGGCTATCAGCCTGAACGCTACGCTAAGGCGCTGGGGATCTGAGGGTGTGGAATGAATACTGAATCAAGGAAGAGGGCGTTGCAGTACTTCTTCGAGAAGGTTGTTGGTCCACTCGGCTTTAAGTTCACACCGGACGTGGAACTGAAGGAGTTCCTACTCGAACAGGAGGTTGTCCTGGAGGCTAAGCATGGCACCCCCTTCTGCCCTTGCCAGCCACTGCGGCACGAGCGCGCACGCGACATGAAGATGGTCTGTCCTTGCATTCCTTTCCATCGCGAGCATTTCGACGCTATCAAACGTTGTTGGTGTGGGCTTTTCGTCCACAAGGATGTCGTTGACCCGAACACCCTGCCGCAACTGACACCGAAGGACGTGGGCCTTGAGTGACAGATTCGTTCGAGCCGTCTGCGCCGACGAAATCGCGCCCGGCGGGATGAAAGCCGTAGAGATTGACGGAAATGAGATTGTCGTGTGCAACTGCCGCGGAGTCTATTACGCCGTCCAACGGCGATGCGGCCACATGAATGCGCCACTCGAACTGGGCACGCTCGACGGCACCTACCTAACCTGCCCCATGCACTGCGCTCAGTTTGACATCAGCAATGGCGAAGCCCTTTCGGGCCCGGTTCCGTCGGACCTTGGCCACGAAGCGCTGCCCCCGATGCTGGGCGCATATATGGGAAACATTGGCATGTTGATGGCGCACGTTCGCACTGAATCCATGCGTGCCTACAGGACAAGACTCGAAGCCGGCTGGGTCGAGATAGCTCTATGATTTGAGATAGGCGATGCGTTCGGGCGCACCTGACAGCCTCCGTACCGTCGTCGTCGCCCTGATTACCAACCTGGCGACCGCTCTTGCCAAGCTCGTTGCCGCTCTGTTCTCGGGTTCAAGTGCGATGTGGGCAGCGGCATTCCATGCCTTTGCGGATAGCGGCAACGAGGTGCTGTTGCTCATCGCTCAGCGGCGCAGCGGTCGCCCAGCAGATGAGCAGCATCCACTCGGCCACGGCCGCGCGGCGTATTTCTGGGCACTCATCGCGTCCATGGCTGTCTTTGCGCTCGGCGCCCTGCTTTCGGTTCATCAGGGCATCGAGGGGCTTCTCCACCAAGAGCCGCTCTTGTCATTTCGAGTCGCCTACCTGATCCTTCTCATCTCGTCTTGCCTCGATGGAGCCTCGTTGTTTCAAGCGCGTGGCCAACTCAGAAAGGAGGCTCACGCGCTGGAGCGAACCTTCCGCGAGCAGCTTAATCTGGGCTCGGATCCGGTCGTGCGAGCGGTGTTTGCGGAGGACGCCGCCTCGCTTGTGGGCAACCTCATCGCCTTCGTGGGGATCGCGCTTCATCAAACCACTGGGTCTGCGATTCCCGACGGGATTGCGGCCATTCTGGTCGGACTTCTTCTCGGCTTCGTTGCCTTTCAGTTGGCCAAACGCAATGGCGACATCCTCATCGGAGGACAGGCAGCCGCCGCGTTGCGCCGCAAGATCGGCACCATGATCGCCGCCCAGCCTGGCATCGTGGCGGTATCGGAACTGGTGGTGACATTCATCGGACCTCGGCAGGCGTGGGTCGTGGCACGCGTTGCCATCGACGCGACGATCGACGGCGCTGGTGTCGAGAAACTGGTGCGGGCGACGGAGAACTTCCTGCGCAGCAAATCCCCGGTGATTGTGCGCGTGGATATCGTTCCTCGTGGACGTTGACAGCTACCTATTCGAGCGTCGCAGCAAGCTGAGCAGAAAGAATCCTGCCGCGACAAGGACGATCATGGAGCCTGGTGCCCGGTGCAGCGCGAAAGACAGCCACGTGCCGAGCGTCGTGGAGGCAATCGAGACCGCCACGGAAATGGCGAGCATGCCTCGCAGGCTGCGGGCGAGGCGTTTGGCGGTAGCCGCGGGAATGATGACGAGCGAGCCGACGAGAAGGACGCCGAGGTAGCGCAGGCCGAGCGCAATGGTCAGAGCAAAGACGAGCAGGAAGAAGAGATTCAAGCGACGGACGTTGATGCCGGTTGTGTGCGCGATCTCCGGCGAAACGAGCGCCAAGACGAGTCGATGTCTCTGCCAAACAACGAATACCACAACACCGAGGGATAGCATGAGCCCAAGCGTCGCCTCGAGCGTGGTCAAGTGACCCACGCCGCCGAAGAGTGCCGCGATGAGTTCGTCTCCGGAGGTGATGAGGCTACCGATGGCGAGAGCTGTCGAAAACACCACACCAATGATTGTCTCGGTGGCAAGCCGTGTCCTGTTTTCGATGCCCCAAACAAGCAGCGTTCCCACGAGAAGCGCGGCTACGCCACCCAGGATGGGATGAACTCGCAGTAGGATCGCCAAACCGATCCCGGGAAGCGCGATGTGCGAAATCGCGTCTGCGGCAAGAGTCATCCGGCGCATAACGGCGAAACAGCCGACCAAGCCAGCGGCTGCGCCGGCCCCTATGGAGAGCGCGATGGTGTTAGGGTCGAAGGTCATTGTGAACGTGGTAGGCCACTGGTGCGCCATACAGGTCGGCAAGCAGCTTGGGCGTAAGAACGCTCTCCGGAGCCCCAAAACAAGTGCGACCGCGCGACAAGCACAGAACATTGGTGGCGTGCTGATAGACGACGCTCAGATCGTGCGAGATGAACAGGATAGTCATGCCGCGTTCCTTGCGCAGACGCTCGAGCGTGGCATTGAGCGTGTCCTGCCCCGGCTCGTCCACGCCTGCGGTGGGTTCGTCGAGCAGCAACACCGTCGGGTGTCCGATGAGCGCCGCCGCCACCAGCAAGCGCTGAAATTGGCCTCCCGAAAGCGCTCCGATGGGTTTGCCGACAGACTCCATCTTCAGTCCGACGAGTCCTAGGGCGTTGGTGATGTCAACTGGCGACGCACAGGCGACGGCTGCCTTTGCGCGCAGGAAATCGCTGCCTGTGATAGGCAGGTCGCGTTCGATGTCGAGCTTTTGCGGGACGTAGCCGAGCTTTGTGTTTGCCTCCCACCGGATGGTGCCTGCGTAGGGTAGGGCTCCGATCAGGGCCTTGGCGAGAACACTCTTGCCCGCGCCGTTTGGCCCAATAATCGCCAGGGCGCTTCCATGGGCGACTTCGAAAGACAGTCTTTCGATGACGTTCATTCGGTCGAAACCAACCGAAAGATTGACGACCTCGAGTGCTGGACAGCCTGCTTCGACGGAACTGTGCATCGTTCGATGTCCGTTGGCTACGCCGAGAGCTTTTTCGCAATCAGTGCCACGTGACTGCCCTGGAATCGCGCCCCCGCGAGTTCGTTCTTGCTTGGCATGCGTTCACCCTTGCCGCCGGCAATCGTAGATGCTCCGTACGGCGAGCAGCCGGTGATCTCATCGATGCGGGTCTGGCCCTGGAATGCGTAGGGCAATCCGACAATGACCATGCCGTGGTGGAGGAGCGTGGTGTGGAAGCTCAGGATGGTGGATTCCTGGCCGCCGTGCTGGGTCGCCGAACTCGCAAAGACGCTGCCGACTTTGCCGATAAGCTTGCCCTGGGCCCACAGGCCGCCGGTTGCATCGAGAAACTGCCGCATTTGCCCGGCCATGTTTCCGAAGCGAGTTGGTGTTCCGAAGATGACGGCGCCGGGCTCCACCAGGTCGTCTACGGTCGCGATGGGGACGTTAGCGAAAGCCTTCTGTGCGTCCGTCGCCCCCATCATCTGCACGATATCGGGCGAGAGGGTCTCGGGGACGCGCTTCACCGTCACGTCGACGTCTGGAACTTCGCCAGCGCCTTCGGCGACCGCCTGTGCAAGGTGATAGACATGCCCGTAGGTCGAGTAGAACAGTACCAGTAGTTTCATCGTTGCTCCCCTTCGATCGATATGCTCAGAACCGCTGGCCTACCAGCCGAGATCTTCCTGCCGCTTCGTAGACACGTGTTGCAGCAATCGGGCCACTGGTAACCCAGATAGGTTCAATGCCTTTCGCCTCGATGAGCAGGCTGTTCAATCAAGATGAAGTGACTTCTTAGTCAATTTGATGGAGAAGAGCCGCAGGTGCATTGTATCCCAGGGCGAAGGACGAGCTACGGTTGTCCATTCATGCTAGAAGCAAGTCATGCGTCAGCTAGCGGTGTGGATGGATCATAACGAGGCACGTGTCTTTCACCTGGAGACGGAGACCTTCGACGAGACAACGGTCGAGTCGCCCAACCATCACGTCCATCGCCATCCCGAGGACATGGACACGAGAACCAGAAATCACCCAGACGATGACAACCGATTCTTTCACGAGGTCGCGGGCACGCTTACGGGGGCCGATAGGGTTCTGTTGGTCGGACCGTCGGTGACGAAGCTTCATTTTCTAAGGTACGTGCAGAAGCACGTGCCTGCGCTTGATCCAGTTATCGTTGGCATTGAGACGGCCGATCATCCCACGGATCGCCAGTTCGTAGCTCATGTACGGCAGTATTTTCACAAGGCCCTGCCAAGGCTCGGAACCGCCCCGTAGTGCGGAAGCGTTAGTGCGGGCGCAAGCCCCGGCAACCTTCCTGCTATCAAACCACGTGCAGTCAATGGCCAATGGCCGAACTTGGCGAAGTATGCCATCACTACCAAGCTCAGCGCGGACTCACGCATCTAGGATTCCGGAGTAGGGTAGGGCGGAATCTCGCGGTGGACTGGCTCGGCAAGATCTCCGAATTCTGGCCACACCTGGCCGTGGCCTTCCATGTGTTGGCCTCGCTACCGGCCTCGGCGCACGCGCTTTTGCACAAGCGCGATACTCGCGCCGCAACGCTTTGGATCGCCTTCATTTGGTTGATGCCGGCGGTCGGTTCGCTGCTCTACCTCACTCTGGGAATCAACCGCATTCGCCGCCGGGCGCTGATGCTTGGCGTGCATCGAGTCCCTGGTCGACCGATTCCGCAAGACCTCGACGAGCGCGAATATGCGGGCACGGAACACTTGAAACTGATTGCCCGTGTCGTCAGTCGGGTCGTCGCCGAACCGCTGACGGCTAAAAACCGGGTACGGCCGCTGGTCAACGGCGACGAAGCCTTTCCGGCCATGCTTGCCGCGATTGAATCCGCGCAACAGTCCATTTCGCTGGTCAGTTACATTTTCGATAACGACGCCAGCGGGAGAGAATTTGCCGACGCTCTTGGTCGCGCCGCCAAGCGCGGAGTGGCCGTGCGGGTCCTGATTGATGCTGCCGGGATGCGGTACTCATGGCCCTCCATTACCTATCGCCTGAACAGAGTAGGCGTCCGATGTGCCAAGTTTCTGCCTGCGTCTCTCCTGACGCCGTGGCGTGTGGCAACGATCAATCTGCGAAATCACCGCAAAGTATTGGTGGTGGACGGGCACACAGCGTTTACCGGCGGGATGAACATCCGGCACGGCAACGTTCTGTCGGCCCACCCCCCAAGTCCCGTCCAAGATCTCCACTTTCGCATCGAAGGTCCCGTGGTTTCCCAACTGCAAGATGCATTTGCCAACGATTGGGCGTTTACGACGGGTGAAGTCCTCGGCGGTCAGACCTGGTTTCCCCAATTGCAGGGAGAAGGCGCCGTCATTGCACGCGTCATTGTTGACGGTCCCGACGCCGATTTCGAGAAGGCGCGCTGGACGTTGCTGGCGGCGTTGGCGGAGGCGCAGACGTCCGTGCGGATTCTCACGCCATACTTTCTGCCGGACTCAGCGCTCGTCACGGCATTGAACCTGGCGGCGCTGCGTGGGGTGCGGGTGGACGTCGTATTGCCCAGCAAGAACAATCTGCCCTTCATCCATTGGGCCTCGCGAGCGATGTGGTGGCAATTGATCGAACGCGGCTGTCACATATGGCTGACGCCGCCGCCGTTCGACCACTCGAAACTCATGGTGGTGGACGACCACTGGGTCCTGCTCGGCTCGGCGAACTGGGACGCCCGCAGTCTGCGCCTGAATTTCGAGTTGAACGTGGAATGTTACGGCCGGGAGCTGGCGCGCGACTTGGTGGCGGTGATAGAAAAGAAACTGGCCGATGCGCGCGAGGTTGCGCTTGCCGAGGTAGATGCGCGGACGATCCCGGGAAAGGTGCGCGACGCGGCTGCGCGGCTATTCTCACCGTTCATCTAGCGGTTGAACCCAGTGGTACGTCATATTGATTGAGTCAACTTGCTGTTGGGACGCATTTGCCATACAAGTCGCAAAACAGGTCGCGTCCTAAGGTTGGCCCGAAATCTGCTGTGGCTACGACATCACAGGTGCTGATGGCAAGCGATCGGACTGACGCAACGATTGGAACGAACTCGACTGCCGGACTGACCAGCAGTGAAGCTGTCGGCCGTCTGCGCCAGTTTGGGCCGAATTGCATTCCCGACGCTTCAGCGCATCTCGTCCGCAGCGCGCTCGGCAAGTTCTGGGCGCCGGTGCCTTGGCTGCTTGAGGCTGTCATTGTGCTCGAGGTTGGTCTACACAATTATGTCGAGGCGTCGGTCATTGCGGTTCTTCTCGTATTCAACGCCGCACTCAGTTTCTTTCAGGAAAGCCACGCGCAGGCGACTCTCACCGCCCTCAAGTCGCGGCTCGCTCTGTCGGCGTCGGTTCGCCGGGACGGCCTCTGGAGCATTGTCGCGGCTGCCAATCTCGTGGTCGGCGACATTGTCAAGTTGTCGCTAGGAGGAGTCGTGCCCGCGGATGTTCGCCTTGTGGAAGGTTCCGTTCTCATCGACCAGTCCATGCTGACCGGCGAATCGGTGCCTATTGAAGCAGGTCCCGGTCTGCAGACCTACGCCGGAGCGCTGGTTCGGCGAGGTGAAGCCGTCGCCGAGGTCACCGCCACGGGAGAGCGGACCAAATTTGGGCGGACGACCGAGCTCATTCGCACGGCTCACGTCGTAAGCACGCAACAGAAGGTTGTCTTTCGGATTGTTCGCAATATTGCCCTCTTCAACATCATTATCATTGCGCTACTCGTAACCTACGCCGTGGTCCATGGAATGCCAGCACGGGAAATGGTCCCCTTGATTCTGACCGCAGTGCTCACCTCGATTCCGGTTGCGCTGCCGGTGACGTTCACGCTGGCTGCCGCGATCGGCGCCAAGGCCCTGGCCAAGATTGGGGTTCTTCCCACTCGACTTTCGGCCGTAGACGAAGCGGCCACTGTGGATGTGCTGTGTGTCGATAAGACGGGCACGCTGACGCAAAACGAGTTGAAAGTCACCGACATCCGGAGCATGGACGGTTTCGACGAGGCGCATGTGGTTGGACTGGCTGCCCTGGCAAGTTCCGAGGGTGGGCAGGATTCGGTGGATGCGGCGATCCGCGCCTCGGCCTCGGCCCGAAGTGCGGCCGACCTGCCGAAACTCGTCCAGTTTGTCCCCTTCGACCCAGCCACCAAGATGTCAGAGGCATCTGCAACCGGCGCGGATGGCGCCTCGGTCAGGATTGTCAAAGGAGCTTTCACCGTCGTCAAGAACCTAGCCGAGACCCCGGGAAATGTGTCGGATGTTGCGGGCGAGCTTGAAAAGAAGGGATTTCGGGTGTTGGCCGTTGCGGCGGGCCCGGAGAAGGCCATGCGATTGGCAGGCTTCATCGCGCTCAGCGATCCTCCTCGAAACGATTCCGCGGGCCTCATCACCGAGCTGCGGACGCTGGGCGTGCGCACCATCATGGTCACCGGCGATGCCCCAGCGACGGCAGCTATCGTTGCCCACGCTGTGGGTTTGGACGGAGGGATCTTTCCGGTCGGGGCGGATCTCGATGGGGTCCATGCGGAAGGCTTCGCCGTCTTTGCCGGCGTTCTTCCCGAGGACAAGTTTCGCCTGGTTCAGGAATTTCAAAAGAGCGGCCACACAGTCGGAATGTGCGGTGACGGCGCCAACGACGCGCCAGCGCTCCGCCAAGCGCAAATGGGGATTGCCGTCTCGACGGCTACCGATGTTGCCAAGTCCGCCGCGGGCATCGTGCTGACCGAGGCAGGACTGGGAGGAATCGTGGCATCGGTGAAGGAAGGCCGAATCATCTTCCAGCGCATCTTGACCTACATCCTGAAATCCGTGACTCACAAATTCTTAGGGGCGCTGTTCTTATTGGCTGGAATTCTCATGACCGGGCACGCCATCCTGACCCCGCTGTTGCTGGTGATCGCCATGATTACGGGCGATTTCCTCTCCATGCTGGCGACGACGGACAATGTGCGTGCGTCGCCGGCGCCCAATGTCTGGCACGTCGGAAGTATTACTGCTGGCGGCATCTTTCTCGGCTTCTTCGACTTGGTCTTCTGCACAAGCGTTCTGGCGGTTGGGAAATATTCTTTGGGCTTTGGCGTTGAAACGCTGCAGACATTGTCGATTGTGACGCTGGTCTTTAGTGGACAGGCCATTCTCTACGTCGTCCGAGAGCGCAGGCACCTTTGGAGTTCACGCCCGAGTACTTGGCTGATGGTTGGATCCGCTGCCGACCTACTGATCATCGCCACACTCGCCACGAGGGGGATTTTGATGAAACCACTTCCGGTGACCGTCGTGGTGGTCCTTCTCGCGGTTACGTTTGTGTTCAGTCTATTGTTGGACTTGATCAAGGCTCCGGTATTTCGCCGTCTGAGAATTGTCTGAGCCAGACCTGGCGACTCCCACAGCCGTGCGAGAAACCGATGTTTCATCAGCGTCGACACGGGGGAGCGCGAGTCGTGCGGCGTGAAGATCGACGGCACCACCGCCTGCTGGGGCTACAACGATTTCGGTCAGAGCACGCCGCTCGATGGAACCTTTACTTCCACCAGCAGTGGAGGAGATAGCACTTGCGGGCTCAGACCGGATGGCACAGCCGCCTGTTGGGGCTACACTGGGTACCAAGAAACCAGCCCGCCAGGCGGTACCTTCGTCTCCGTCAGCGTGGGATACGGCCGCGCGTGTGGCGTGCGGGGGGACGGCAGTCTCTCGTGCTGGGGTATCAGTGGCTCCGGTGGCTATTCGCCGCCGGCCGGAGTGTACGTTGCCGTCGCCGATGGCAGCACGCACACCTGCGGCATCATGGACTCCGGGGTCGTTGCCTGCTGGGGGCACAACGACGCTGGCGACGTCCTCCCACCGAGCGGCACCTTCATTGCTATCAGTTCCGGCTACTATCTCTCGTGCGGCATACGAACCGACAGGACCATTGCGTGCTGGGGCGACAACAGCTACGGCCAAGCCACGCCGCCAATGCAGTAGCTCGCAAGCTGCCACGGGGGCTACATGGACTGTTCGCCGATGAAGCTGATCGCGGAGGTCGCGGCGTATTGAGTAAGGCCGTCCAGTCCAGAGCCGCCCGAGGCGGTCCCGCTGCCGAAATCGAAGCTGATCATTTGTGGGGCCGTCACACCCCTGGGGACAAAGGACGCGGTTCCCGATGTTACGTTTGAAATGACTCGGCTAATTGCCGTCGCGTCGTTCCTGAAGGCGCTTGACTTTCGGCTCACGTGTCTGCCACTGCATGGGTCATAGTCGAAGGACGCCGGAGCCGTGAGCACGGGTGGCGTGGGGACCGGCGGGGTGGTTTTGGACGGCGCGAGAGCTCCAGCGTTAGCCAGCGGTTTTGGCCGCATTTCGTGGCGGTTGCTTCCTGGGAAACCCTTCGGAAACTCGAACACCGACCCATTGCCTGGGTCCCGATGCTCTGCTCTCCTTCAGTGCAGAAAGGCAACACCATGAAATGCATTGAAGCCATCATCAAGCCATCCATGCTTGAGGAAGTGAAGGAAAGCGTACGTCAGGTTGGGGTCAAGGCCATGACCCTGTCGGAAGTCACGAATTGTGGCGAAACGGGCGGTCGGCAAATGATTTATCGAACACCCTACGTCGTTGACTCGGTGACTAGGGTGCGAATCGCGATGACCGTCGACGAGGAGATGGTGGGATCTGTCGTGGACGCCATCATGGCCACCGCGCGCGCTGGCGAGATCGACAATGGTACTATCTCGGTCTACCCAGTGGCAGAGACCATTCGCATTCGAGCTGGCGCGCGCCCCTACGAAGCGATCCGCGAGTTTCATCACGACCAGGCCAGGGTCGCCTGAGGCACTGGTTCGGCCCGCGGGATGGGCAAGTGACAACTAGCCCGGCCTTGCGGCGCTCAGTATCTTCCGCGTAACCATCGGCCATCATCCAGGGCGGTCTCGGCATCGCCGCCAGCGGCACTACGGCGAGAGCCAGGTGCCGCCACTCTGCGCACAATTCGACATTTCTGCGTCAACTGTTCCGGCCACACCGGAATAGTACCAAACCGTCGTACTCTCCGAGACGCCCACTGACGTAGTTGTCTTCTTGCAACCGCCGTCTGCGCCGTCATGTGAACAAGCGTTCGAGAGAACGCCACCATTGTTCGTGCAGTCGCTTTCGGCCGTTGCGATGCTCTGAGAAGTGGATACGTTGGTCCAGACCTCAACGCAGGTTTGGCTGGGGCCGGTGCCCAGCGTGCATGCGGTGGTCGTGCTGCCATGCACATTGCATCCTACGGCCAACAGAGGAACGAGAAGAACTCCCACAAGAGAAAGACGTTTCATGGTGCCTCCAGGGTTGGTTCCATTTCGAGCTTGCTCCGCCGCCACTCCTGCGCACTCGACAGCGCGATGTTGGGGGCGCGTGATGAGCATCTGTGAAGCATAGCACTTGCGCTACGAAGACAAGAAGTCTCGGTCCCGAAGCTCGAAATGTGGCGGACTTGATGACCTGAGAGACGAATCTTGCAACCAAGCTGGCCGCTTTCCATCAAAGTTAGACGCAACAGGGCGCTGGCTGTATAGTTCGACACCCAAGGAGAGATTTGATGCGCAACATGATCCCCGCTATCCTGGCGCTTGGCCTTGTAGGCTGTGCGCCTTCGATCAACCCACAGATGAAGGCCGCGACCGACGGCCTGGCTGCAACTTTCCAAACACGTGGCCAAAGCCATGCGGCGCCGGCTGCCTACGAGCCCACGCCCTGGGCAGTTGGACAGTGGATTGTCCAGCGAACCGTGGACGACAAGGGGAATGTGGCCATCCAGCGCATCAGCGTTGTGGGAGCCGAAGGCGGCGGGATGTGGCTGGAGATGGATCGGCAAGACTACTTTCATCACCACCTCACGAAAATCCTATACAGCCGCATGCCACGCACTGCCGATGAAGCGGTCGATGTTCTGCTGAAGGTGGTGACTCAGGTGGACGACAAATCGCCGCAGACTATCGATTTCGCGGCAAACCCGATGGCTGGTCTGCTCAAGACGCAGTTCAAGGCCGTGGCCGGGGCTGTTGTGGTCACGGCTGACGTGGCCCAGGCGCCCAAGGAAACCGTTACCGTGCCGGCCGGCACCTTCGAGGCGTGCGCCAAGGCCGGGGTCCAGGTTTCAATCATGGGCACGACCCAGAAATCGACATCGTGGTTTCACCCGGCGGTGCCCATCAATGGATCCGTCAAGGGCGCGTCCGACGATGGCAAGTGGACGGTCGAGCTACTCGATTTCGGCACGACTGGGGCCAGCAGCAAGCTGTAGAGATCTTCAGGGGCGTCTCGATCCCTTGGCGCCGGGAGCCAGGCAGATAGCCTCGATCTCGGCGCTGTAGGTCGCGGACCATCGATTCTGCTCTGGGATCTTCTCGATCTTGGCGCCCAGGTACTTGAAACGAATGCGAAGCACCTGTTCGTGGTGTTGCCGCAGGGCTGGCCACTGTTCGAGATTGGTCCATTCCAGCCGTGACGAGTGGTGAAGGGGCATCTTGATTGGTGTTGCCGGGACGAAGCCACCAGGTTCTTCCCATTTTACGTCGACGTAGAATTCACTTTGCGGCGCGATGCCGAGGTACGAGTCGAGTCTGGGTACGCGCTCAGGGGTCGTGCAGGATTCCACGTGGCCTTTCTCCGCCGTCCAACCGGGTGCGCCCAGCCCAAGAGTGGCGAGGATCGTCAGCCAGGCAGTGCGGTGGACCATCGTGCCCGCAAGCGTACCGCGCTGGGCGGGCGCGAGCCAGCGTGTTACGGTTTGAGCCGAAATGGATCTCATGAAGCCACACAGTGTGTTTCTTTCCGTGGTCGCTTTTCTGTTCTCTTCGGGCCCGGCCAACGCCAAAAGCCCGGCGAACAAGGAGCGCGGCAAAGCCCTTCCAACTTACGAGGAGGTCGTAAAGACCTATCCCGATGGCGTGCCACTGTGCGAGACCGAGGCGGATATCGTGGGGGGAAATGACCAACAACTGTCGCTGGGGGGCGGGTACGTTGCCGTCAACGACGACGGCGAGCCAAGGTATCAGTGCTATGGAACCAAGCTTACCGTGCGCAAGAAGGTTACCCTGAAGGGCAAGACCTATCAGCCGGAAACCAAACTGACAGTCGACAAAGATCTCTATTGGATTGCAGTGTCCGGTTGGGAACCCTCCGAGCACACGTCGAGGTCCAAGTCATCACCCAGCGCCGCGGATCCGCGGAAGGCACCGGTCGATGTCGCCGCCCCACCCGACAGCGCCGAGAAGACCGCCTCTGGGCTTGCCTCAAGGGTGCTGCGGCCGGGGACGGGCGCGGTTCACCCGCATCGCTGGGATAAAGTCACTGTTCACTACACGGGCTGGATGACCAACGGGAAAATGTTCGACAGCTCGGTGGCTGGTGGCGAGCCGGCGACCTTCCAGCTCGACCAAGTCATCGCGGGATGGACCGAAGGCGTGCAACTAATGGTGCAGGGCGAGGTCCGCCGGCTGTGGATCCCCGCCAAGTTGGCCTACGGCGAAACCGCCCGCCAGCCCGGCGGTCCCTCCGGCATGCTGGTGTTCGATGTCGAGCTTCTGAACATCACTCCAGGCGTAAGACCGCTTGAGCCACCCAGTGACGTGGCTGCGCCTCCGAAGAACGCCACTAAGACCGCCTCGGGCCTGGCCTACGTCACGCTGACCAAGGGCGATGGCAAGCAGCATCCGTACGCGAGAGATCGCGTGCGTGTTCACTATTCGGGCTGGACGACCGACGGCAAGCTGTTTGACAGCTCGGTCGCGCGCGGCGAGCCCGCGGAATTTCCGCTCAATGGCGTCATCAAGGGCTGGACGGAAGGCGTGCGACTGATGGTGGTCGGCGACAAGACGCGGTTCTGGATTCCTGGGGAACTGGCCTATGGCAACGCGCCCTCTCGCCCAGGCGTCCCCTCCGGAACGCTGGTCTTCGATATCGAGCTGCTCGAGATCCTTCCATCGGAATAGGCCAAGGACGTGGGGAAGTCTTCCCACGAAATGCGAAGATGCCGCATATCGTTCCGGTATCGTTTCGCAGAAAGAAAAACGCCGCCTTGCGGCGGCGAAATCCCTAGCTATTTGGTGGAGCTGAACAGGATCGAACTGTCGGCCTCCTGAATGCCATTCAGGCGCTCTCCCAGCTGAGCTACAGCCCCATCGCCCCTTGCGAGGCACGGAGTAACTACCAGCCGGTCGGGCGGACGTCAACCCCCGAGTCGCGGCGTGGCTTGACAGAGCTGGGCAGGGTGGCAGATTGTCTCTCCCTTTTCGGGGCGATTCCGCGCCGCGAAGACGAAACATCAGGAGATCCCATGGCAACGATCGATTTCGGTGGAGTCAAAGAAGAAGTCATCACGCGCGAAGAGTTCCCGGTCAAGAAGGCGCTCGAGGTCCTCAAGAACGAGACCATCGCGGTGATCGGCTATGGCGTCCAAGGCCCAGCACAGGCGCTCAATATGAAGGACAATGGCTTCAAGGTCATCATCGGCCAGTCGTCCAAGTTCAAGAAGGACTGGGATCGCGCGGTTCGCGACGGCTGGGAGCCGGGCAAGACCCTGTTCGAAATCGAGGAAGCGGCCGAGAAGGGCACCATCATTCAGATGCTCGTGTCGGACGCCGCGCAGAAGGCCATCTGGCCCGAAATCAAGAAGCACCTCAAGAAGGGCGACGCCGTCTATTTCTCGCACGGCTTTTCCATCGTCTACAAGGATCAGACGGGCGTGATTCCGCCCGCCGACGTGGATGTCATCATGGTCGCGCCCAAGGGCTCGGGCCTGAACGTGCGCCGCAACTTCCTCTCGGGCGCCGGCATCAACAGCAGCTTCGCCGTCGAGCAGGACGCCACGGGCCGTGCCAAGGATCGCGCCATGGCCCTCGGCATCGCGGTGGGCTCGGGCTACCTGTTCCCGACCACCTTCAAGCAGGAGGTCTTCAGCGATCTTACCGGCGAGCGCGGCGTGCTCATGGGCGCTCTGGCCGGCATCATGGACGCCCAGTACGACGTGCTGCGCGCCAACGGCCACAGCCCCAGCGAGGCTTTCAACGAGACCGTCGAGGAGCTGACCCAAAGCCTCATCCGCCTGGTCGACGAGAATGGCATGGACTGGATGTACTCGAACTGCTCGGCCACCGCGCAGCGAGGCGCTCTCGACTGGCGTCCGCGCTTCAAGCAGGCCGTGATGCCGGTGTTCGAGCTGCTCTACGACCGCGTGTCCTCGGGCAAAGAGTGCACCCGCGTGCTCGAATCGACGGGCGGAGCCGACTACCAGCAGCGGCTCGGCAAGGAGCTGGCCGAACTGGGTAACAGCGAGATCTGGCGCGCCGGCAAGGCCACCCGTTCGCTGCGTCCCAAGGAGGCCGCCAAAGCCATCTCCGCCGACACCAAGGGCATCGGCGGCCGCAGCGAAAACTAGGATAACGGCGAGGCGCGAGGCCGCCTGCCCCAACCGGTGAGGGCACAGGGGATCTGGAGAGCACAGAGCTGGCAATCCGCCGGCTACGCGTAGGGGGCTCTGTGCCCTCGTCCCCCTCTGCGCACTCTATGCTTTAATCCGCCCATGCTCCTTCCCAAGTCCGCGCTCGCATCGAGTATCACCGCGCAGATCGGACCCACCAACACCGGCAAGACCCATCGCGCGGTCGAGCGCATGCTCACGCACGAAACCGGCATGATCGGTTTGCCCCTGCGTCTGCTGGCGCGTGAGATTTACGACCGGGTTAGCGCGCGGGTGGGCGAGGGCGCGGTGGCGCTGGTGACCGGCGAGGAGAAGCGCATGCCGCCGCGGCCGCGCTATTTCGTCTGCACCGTCGAGGCCATGCCCACAGGGCGTGAAGTGGACTTCCTGGCCGTCGACGAGATCCATTTGGCCGGTCACGTGGAGCGCGGACACGTGTTCACGGATCGCATGCTGCACTGGCGTGGTCGCTTGGAAACCTGGTTGCTCGGCGCGGACACCATCCGACCCATTCTCGAACGGCTGGTTCCCACCGCGGTCATCGAACGCAAACCGCGCCTGTCGCGGCTGTCGTGGGGCGGGAATCTGGCCTTGCGCGGACTGCCCCCGCGTACGGCGGTGGTCGCGTTCTCGGTGGATCGTGTGTACGAACTCGCCGAGCGTCTGCGCGCCCGTCGCGGTGGGGCCGCGGTGGTGATGGGCGCGCTCTCGCCGCGTGCGCGCAACGCGCAGGTCGCCCTTTACCAGTCGGGCGAGGTCGACTACATGGTTGCCACCGACGCTATCGGGATGGGCCTGAACATGGACGTGGACTGTGTGGCCTTCGCGGATCTGCGCAAGTTCGACGGACGCAACCTGCGCGAATTGGAAGACGCCGAGCTGGCGCAGATTGCGGGTCGCGCCGGCCGTCATCACAACAACGGCAAGTTCGTCACCCTGGCGCCGCTGCCCGAACTGACGGCGTCCACGGTGCGCGCGATCGAGGACCATCGGTTTCCCGTGCAAACCAGCGTGTACTGGCGCAACGCCGATCTCAACCTGTCGTCGCTGGAAACGCTCGCGGCCTCGCTGGCGCGCAAACCGCCCCACGCGTGTCTCGAACTTGCCGCGGATGCGGACGATGCGCGGGCGCTGGCTCGCCTGGGCGCCGATGCCGAGATCGCTGCTCGCTGTCGGTCGAGCAAGAACGTGGCTTTGCTCTGGCAGGTCTGTCAAATCCCGGACTTTCGCCAGCTCCAGCTCGACGATCACTTCAAGTTGCTGCGGGCCGTGTTTTTGCAGCTCACCGGACCGCGCGGTCGTCTGGAAAAGGACTGGATCGCGCGCCACCTCGAACGACTGTCGGAATTGCAGGGCGACATCGATACCTTGCTCGCGCGCATGGCCTTTATCCGGACTTGGACGTACATCACGCACCACACGCGCTGGCTCGACGATGCGCAGGCCTGGCAAGAGCAGGCGCGCGCCTTGGAAGACGATCTCAGCGATGCCTTGCATGACAAGCTGGTGGCCAGGTTCGTCGATGCTGGTGGCAGAAAAGGTCGCAGCCGTGCCCCGGCCAAGGGGGCGTTCGCGGCACAACTGCGCGTCGCCATGGAACGATTGCCCGACGGAGAATCTACGCGTCCGCCCGACGACGGCAGGTGGATCGAGGAACTTCTGGAAGCCGCCGACGATCGATTTGGGCTGGGCGACGATGGGCAGATTCTAGGCGACGGCCGAAGGATTGGCCGCATGTCACAGGGCGCGGATCGATTGCGTCCCGAGGTCGCCGTGATCGTGGACGATCTCGGACCTGGGGCCAAGATGCGCCTGCAGCGACGGCTGGTGGCTTGGACGCGCGATCTGGCCGAAATCCTGCTGGCGCCTTTGCGCGACGAGCGTCTGGCCAAGCTGGGCCCGGCTGCGCGCGGGATCCTTTACCAGCTCGAACAGGGCCTGGGCACGGCCCTGGCCAGTCGAGCCCAAGCGCAACTGCGCCAGATCGATCAAGCCGATCGCAGCCGGCTCGGGCGCGCCGGGATCAAGCTCGGGCGGAAGGTGGTGTACGCGACGGCGCTCCTGCGTCCGGAGGCCCTGCTTGTGCGTGTCACCTTGTGCCGGGCTTTTCTTGGTCCTGGAATCCAGTTCGAACTTCCCACGGCGCACATCCGGTATTTCTTGCCCGCCGACGACCTCGACGACGACACGTGTTTGGCCATGGGCTTTCCCGTGATTGCCGGTGTCGCGATTCGCGCTGACGAGGTCGAATTCATCGTGGCCCACATCGCCGGCGGCGCTCGTGCAAACGCAATCTCCCGGCGGCTTGGCTGCGACCCGGATGTGGCCGCGGCGATCTTCGAGGCGCTCGCAGAACCTCGCCACCGCCGTCGTCGCTAGCCCTCTGTGCTCTCTGTCTCCTCTGCGCTCTCTGTCTTTGCCCGTGTACACTGCGCCGATGCAAGTCGAGTCGTACGACGTGATCATCGTGGGCGCGGGCCCAGGTGGGCTTTCTTGCGCGCGCGCACTGGCTGGCTCTGGCCAACGCGTGCTGGTGCTTGAAAAGAGCGAGAGCCTAGGCAAGAAGATCTGCGCCGGCGAGCTGACCGCCAAGGTGCTGCCCGGCGAAGAATTCGATCGCGGTCGGCCGTGGACCGAGATCCATGTGGGCAACGATCACACGTGCCACGCGCTCAAACTGCCGCGCCCGTTCGCGTGGACCACCGGCCGCCACGGCATCGAAAGCCACCTCATGAAGGGCTGCGACGCCGAGATCCGGTTTGGCGAACCCGTCCAGAAGATCACCGCCGAGTTCGTCGAGACCCGCACAGGTCGCTACGGCTACAAGAAGCTGGTGGGTGCCGACGGCGCGAACTCGATGGTGCGCCGGCACCTTGAACTGCCGCGCGAGAACATCGTGGGGTGGGCCTATCACTTCGTGGTCGACCAGCCCGCCACCGAATTCCACATCTATTGGCTGCCGCGCACCTTTCCCGCCGGCTACGGCTACATGATGTCGCGCAGCCGCGGTCAAACCATGGTGGGGCTCGCCTTCGAGGGCAGCCGCTTCGATCGCGAGGTCGCGGCTCGCGCCGGTGCCTGGGTGGCCCAGCGCTTCGGCCTGGATGTGTCCAAGTTGCGCCACGAGGCAGCCAAGGGCAACGCCGATTTTCGAGGTTGGCGCTTCGGCAACGTGTTCCTAGTCGGCGAGGCTGCGGGACTTCTCAATCCCTTGTCCACGGAAGGGATCTACTACGCCATTCGCAGCGGCGAGGGCGTTGGCAAGTTTCTGCGCGGCGATGCGGCGGGCGAGAAGCTGATGCGACATCTTGCTCAGGTCCACAAGAAACAAGTGCGCATTTTCAAGCTGGTCACGAACAAGAAGCTGCCTTTCTGCTGGCTGGTCGACTGGGTGATGCGCGACCCTCGCCGGGGGCTACGGCGCTGGCTCTTGCAGTGGGTCCTATATTGGCTCATGGATCGCTCCGGATAGCTCATCGCGGGAGCAGACGACGAATTGTGATCGGACCGGCCAAGAGCATGGCAAAATGGCAACCGCCGGGGCGAAGATCCGGGCGGGACTTGTGGCGTTCCATGCCTCAAGTCCACGGGAAAAACCGACGAAACTGATTATGGGGCGGGGTGACTGCGCGCCCTGGTAAATGCGCACTGCGGCTGGAAACCAGCAGCCCCATGAGTTCCCCGCCAAGGGAGGTTCCTGTGAATGTTGTCAAGACTCGAAAAGTTCTCGTGGTCGAGGACTCGCGCCTAATCCACAAGATGTACGAGGTCATGCTCCGGCCCTGCATGCTCATCGCGGCGCATGACGGGCGCGAAGGCCTGGCTCGCCTGGGCGAAAATCCGGACGTCGACGTCATCATCCTGGACATCAACATGCCCCATATGACTGGCCTCGAATTCCTGGGTCAGGTGAAAACCAAGCCCGAATTCGCTGCCATTCCGGTCATCATCGTTTCTACCGAAGGCAAGGAAGAAGATGTCGCGCGCGGGCTCCAGGCGGGCGCGGTGGCCTATCTCAAGAAGCCATTTCAGCGCGAAGATCTGCTCAAGATCATCGGCCGCCTTGCGGTCATTCAGCCTTCCCCGTGAAAGAAGGTATTGCCATGGCTGAAGGTCCACGCAGTTATTCGTCGGCGGACAGAGGTGATCCCTTGGCTACCCTGATGCGGGCGCGCCAGCTCATCCACGATGCCCAGGCCGCCATCGAGGAAGCCAGCAAGTCGGTGGTGCAGCAGCGCACGGCTTCGACCGAGATCCCCGAGCAGGCGTTGCGTCTGGCCAAGGCCGAAAACGAACGCGAAGAGCTGGCCGTACGGCTCGCCGAGGTCGAGCATCAAGTCGGGCGGCTCATGACCTTGTACGTGGCCACCTACCAGTTGCACGCCACGCTGGATCCGGCCGACGTGCAATCGACCATCGCCGAGATCGCGGTGAATCTTCTTGGTGCCGAACGCTTCGCCCTGCTTCTGCGCGACGAGGACGAAAGCGCTCTCGAGATCCGCATTCAAGAGGGCGCCATCGATTCCACCTGGTCAGGGGCGTCGATCTACCCGGGCGGAGATCCGATCATTGATGCCTCGCTGCTCGATGGGATGCTGCGCTTCGGGCCGGTCGACAACTCGCCGGTGCTGGTGGCCGTGCCCCTGCGCGTGCAGGACGTTACGGTGGGTGCGCTCGTGATCACGAAGTTGTTCGAGCACAAGGGCAAGCTGGACGAAGAGGATCGCGACTTGCTCGATCTGCTCGGGGCGCACGCCGCTTCGGCGCTGTTCGCTTCGCGCGTGTACTCGCGGGCAGCGCGCAAGTTGCGAACCCTTGAGGGCCTGATCAAGCTGGTCAAGCAGGGCTAGGTCCCGGGGGAGCGCCCCCAAGCGAGGTCTTATGAGTTTCCGAGGCATGATCGAAGACGTTGCGGTTGCCGACGTGATGCAACTGATTCGTCTCGGCGGTCACGCGGGAACCCTGACGGTCAACAATCGTAGCGAAGAGGGCTTTGTTGGCTTCGAGCGTGGCCGCATCGTGAGCGCGTGGAACCCGCGTTCACGCCGGGTCGGCGAATTGCTCGTGGCGGCTGGCGCCATCGACGAAGGTACGCTGGTGCGCGCTCTCGAAGCGCAAAACGCCGAACGTCCGCGCCGAACCATCGGGCAGATCTTGGTGCGCATGGGCAGCACCACACCGGAAGCCATCCGCGACGTGATGGCCGCCGAGATCGAACGCGTGGTGGGCGAAATTCTGTCCTGGAAGTCGGGAACCTTCGAATTCGCCATCGACGACCTCACGCCCATGGTCGAGGTAACCCGCTTCACCGGTGCGCCCAAAGTCGATCTCGATACCCAGACGGTGCTGATGGATGTCTTGCGCCGTATCGATGAGGACAGAGCGTCCGGTGAGTTTGCCGCCGCCGCGGCCGCCAGCGCAGAGACGGGCGAGACGAAGTCGAGTCCGCACATCCGCAGCAGCGAATTTGAAACGCCCACGCTGGACGAGCCGAGCCAAGTCGGCGCCGCCCTGCCCGACTCGGTGGCGCCGTCGGACACCAGCCAGCGCTTGGGACGAGAGCCGACGCCACCGCCGGAAGGCGAACGCCTGCGTTTCCAATTCGTATCTCCGGACACCGAGCTGCTTGCGCGACTCAATCAGCTCATGGCTCCGACGGGCGATCGGGTCTTCGCGGTTGGTTTGCGCGACGCGGGCGCTTCGCTGCTGGGCGAATCGCCGCCCATCGTGGTGGTCGATTTGCGCTACCAAGTCCACGCCTTGACCACCCTCTCGGCACTGTGCCGATCGCGGCCGCGCGCCGCGATCATCGCGCTGTTCGAGGGTCGCGCACCGCTGCGCGAGATGTACAAGTCGGGCGTTCTTTCCGTCACCTCGGTAGCGCCCGAAACCATCGTCGCGTGCATGCAGTCGGCGGCCCGGCAGCGCAAGTACATGGCGACCGAGCACGCCATCACCGAAGGCATTCGGGCCAGTTTCGCGCGCCTGCGCCGGATCATCGCCGATCTGCGCTCGGGCCTTCTGGGCACGTCGGTGTCCTCGAACCTGATGGCAGCGGTGGCCGAATCGCTGGACCGCGGCGTGCTCTTCGTGCCCCATCTCGACCGCATGGTGGCGTTAGGCGCTTTCGGCAATACCAGCCGGGGCGCGCCGCTGTCCAAGACGACCCAGGGGCTGATCATGGCGATTGGCAGCAGTGGCGTGTTCAAGGATTGCATCGCCGACAGCCGGTCGCGCCGCCTGCGCTACCACGAGGCCGACTTGCCCCAGGCCTTTGTGGAAGCCGTGGATTGCCCGCGCACCGAGGAAATTGCGGTTCTGCCCGTGCCGGGCAGCGAACGCGTGATCGCCGCCATCTACCTCGACAACGGTGCACGGGATCGGAACATCGGCGACATCGAGATCTTCGAACTTGCCGCGTTTCAACTGGGGTTGGCGCTGGAAAACGAATTCCTGCGCCGGGCGAATCCCAAGCAGGATGTGACGTCGGCCATCCTTGGTATGCGCAAAACCGGCAGCCACGGCGGCGACAGCAGCATCGGATAGTCGGGAGACACGGCGTGGAAGAGCTTTTCGCATCCC